>Ga0335069_10000311_pt1 | contig 84556 bp, 71 predicted proteins | sample Lox_Sample_11_FD_206714 | JGI IMG/M metagenome (GOLD analysis project Ga0335069, IMG submission 206714) | Soil microbial communities from Loxahatchee National Wildlife Refuge, Florida, United States - Lox_Sample_1.1 | ecosystem: Environmental > Terrestrial > Soil > Wetlands | place: USA... | reverse complement strand
TGCCGCCGCGTGAAGTCAAAATTCCCTTCGCCACTTCCATGCCGTGAATGTCTTCCGGCGTGGTTTCGCCGCGCACCAGGATCACCGAAGCTTTGCTGTCCTTGTGCACCGCCGCCACCGCCGCATCTGCCGTAAATACAATCTGTCCAACCGCCGCGCCCGGCGAAGCCGGCAAGCCCTTCGCCAACACTTCAATCTTCTGTCCCTTTTCATCCAGCCGCGGAACCAGGAAGTCATACAGCTGATTCGGCTCCACGCGGAAGATTGCCTCTTCCTTTGTGATCAAGCCCTCATCCACCATCTGCAGCGCCACGCGCACCGCCGCGAGACCCGTGCGCTTTCCGTTGCGCGTTTGCAGCATGTAGAGCTTGCCATCCTGAATGGTGAACTCGAAGTCCTGCATGTCTTTGTAATGCGTTTCGAGGCGCGTCGTGATCGCGCGCAGCTGCGCATAAACCTCGGGCATCGCCTTCTCAAGTTCAAGAATCGGAACCGGCGTGCGCACGCCCGAAACGACATCTTCGCCCTGCGCATTCATCAGATACTCGCCGTAAAACTCTTTCGTCCCCGTCGCGGGATTTCGCGTGAATCCCACACCCGTTCCCGAAGTGTCGCCAAGGTTGCCGAAAACCATCGCCTGCACATTGACGGCAGTGCCAAGATCGTCTGAAATATTGTTGATCCGGCGATAGTGCTTCGCGCGATCGTTCTGCCACGAGCGGAACACCGCATCCCGCGCCATCGCCAACTGTTCATGCGCATCCTGCGGAAAGTCACGCTTGGCATGCTTTTTCACTACCTTTTTGTATTCTTCGATCACTTCCTTCAACGCCTTCGCATCGAGTTCCGTGTCGAGCTTCACCTTCCGCTGCTTCTTCTTGCCGTCAAAAACTTCCTCGAACTCCGCCTTCTCGATCTCCAGCACCACATTCCCAAACATCTGAATCAGCCGCCGGTACGAGTCATACGCAAACCGCGGATTGTTCGTCCGCTTCGACAGCGCCTCGACGCTCTTGTCGTTGAGCCCAAGGTTCAAAATCGTGTCCATCATCCCAGGCATCGAAAACTTCGCGCCCGACCGCACGCTCACCAGCAGCGGATTCTCTCCCTCGCCCAGCTTCTGCCCCTGCAGCGCCTCCAGCTTCGCGAGCGCCGCATCCATCTGTTTCTCCACTTCTTTCGAAACCGAATTCGTCCGCATATATTCGCGGCATGCCTCAGTCTGAATCGTGAACCCCGGAGGCACGGGCAACCCCGCGTTCGACATTTCAGCCAGCCCGGCGCCCTTGCCGCCCAGCACATCTTTCATTTTTCCGTTGCCATCAGCCTTGCCGCCGCCAAACGAGTACACATACTTCGTCGAGGAATCTTTAGGAGTGGAGTTCTTGCTTTCCGCAATTTCCGCTTCGGGGAGAGTCGTTGTCGCCATGATGTATGAGTCCTTTCGTATTGCGCCGGATGAGTCCGGCAATGTCAATAGCGCCGGCGCCTCGCCGGCAGCCCGGAGGGCGACTTCGCCCTCCGTTGTTACTTGGAACTTAGCTTCGCAAATTCTCCGCGATCTCTGCGGCAGTTTCTCTGCGCCCTCTGCGTTCAAAAGCTTTTTGCCGCGTGCTTAACCGAATCTCGTCTCCGACCGCGAATTCAACAAGCCGTGAAACCCAGTGCACCCGGTGGTTTCAAGCCTTCTGCAAGCGCCCAATGAGGCGCTGTCCTACTTCGAACCTTCCGTCACCATCTCTGAGAAATCGGCAATCGTAGAGAACTCCTTAACCAGCGTCCTCAGCAAAGCGAGACGGTTCGCCCGCAATCGCTCGTCCTCCACCATCACCATAACCTTGTCAAAGAACCTGTCGATCGCCGGCCGCAGCTTCGCTATCTCTAATAAAGCCTGCTCATAATTCCGCGACGCGCGAAGCTTCTCCACCGCAGCAGCACTCTGCGGAATCAACCCAGCCAACTCCTTCTCCGACTCCTCGACCAGCGCCGCTGCATCCAGCGCTTCCGCCACCCGCCGCCGATTCTCCGCCGCCTGCCGCAAAATATTCTCCATGCGCTTGAATGCCACAGAAATCGACTCGAAATCCGCCGACCCGCGCACCTTGCTCAAAGCCTCCGCCCGCGCCACTGCATCCACCACATCGTTCGAGTCAGCCGCCAGCACCGCATTCGCCACGTCATAAGCGTGCCCACACGCGTCTTTCAGATAAAACTCCAGCCGCTCATGGAAGAACGCCTCGACCGACCCGGCATAATCCCCATTCGCAAACTTTTTCTCCGCCGCCGACCCACGATACTGCTCCCGCGCATCCACCATCATCTCCGACAGCCGCAAGGGCAACTTGTGCTCGGCAATGGTCTTCACAATCCCATTCGCCTGCCGCCGCAGGGCAAAAGGGTCTTTCGATCCGCTCGGAATCAATCCCAAAGCAAACATCCCCGCGATCGAATCCGCCTTGTCCGCAATCGAGAGCACCGCGCCTTCTACAGTCCGCGGGACCGAGTCTTCCATCGACTCTGGCTTGTAGTGATCGTAGATGGCATCGGCAACCGCGCATCGGGCGGCCTCCGGCAGATCCGGATCAAGCTGCTGAGCCCGCGCATACAAGCCACCAACAATTCCCTGCAGTTCGGTGAATTCCTTCACCAACTCGGTCGTAAGGTCCGTCTTCGCGAGCAGCGCAGCTTTGTGCACAATCCCAGGCCGCACACCCATCCCGTTCTGCTTGATCGTCTCCGCCAGCCAACTCGCCAGATGCTGCACCCGCAGCGTCTTCTCGTAATAACTTCCCAAATCTTTCTGGAAAGTAACGTTCTTCAGCAACTCGACGCGCTCGCGCAAACTCTGCTTCTGATCCGTCTGCCAAAAGAAGCGCGCATCGTTAAACCGAGCCCGCAGCACCCGCTCATTTCCATGCCGAATAATGCCGCTCGAATCGCCGTCCGTATTCAGCACCGCCAAGAAGTGCGCCAGCAACTTTCCATCCGCGCCCTCAATCGCAAAATATTTCTGGTGATCCCGCATCACGGTAACCAGGACCTCTTCCGGCAACGCCAGAAACTCCGCATCGAAGCTGCCCAGAATTACCGAAGGAAATTCCGTGAGGTTCACGACGGTAGCCAGCAATCCAGCATCTTCCCGCCAGCGCGCTCCAGGCACAGTTCGCGTAGCCGCATCCAGTGCCTTCCGAATCACCAGCTCGCGCTCCGGCGCGGCCAATACCTTCGCGCCGCGCAGAGCTTCTACATACGCACCCGACCGCGAGATCTCCGCCCCCGCCGGAGCCAGCATCCGATGCCCTCGCGAATGCTTCCCGGCCACGATCCCAAAAACGTCCATCGGCACAACGCGATCGTCAAGCATCGCCACCACCCATCGCACCGGACGCACAAAAACTTCCCCGCGCTTTCGCCAGTACATATTCTTCGGCCAGTAAAGCGCGGCAATCTCTTTCGGCAACGCCTCCGCCAGAATCTCCGCCGCTTCCCGCCCCTTGCGAGTAACAGTGGCGCCGAGATATTCCCCCTTGGGAGTAGTCACGCGTTCCAGCGCCGAAACATCGACTCCAACTTTTTTCGCGAACGCATGCGCCGCCGGCGTCGGCTGTCCATCCTTGAAGGCCACCTGCGCCGATGGCCCGGTCACCTGCTCTGTCACATCCGGCTGCGCCTCTGGAATCCCAGCCGCCATCACCGCCAGCCGCCGAGGCGTATCCAGCCACCGAATCTCTCCCTCCGGCGCCAACCGCTCTCGCTGCAACAGAGCCCCCACACGCTCCCGCAGCTCTTCCATCGCGCCCGCAACCATGCGCGCCGGAATCTCTTCACATCCGATTTCAAGAAGGAAATCAGCCATTAGCAGATCACTTTATCTTTCCAGAATTACAAACCAATAAATGTGAGCCGGATCACAGGGAGGTACTGACGTTACAAACCCAATCGAAGGCTCAAATGTTTTCTCAGCGACCTCTGCGAAACCTCAGCGAACTCTGCGTTTTAAGATTTGTGCAGATGCAAGCAAGACCCTATCCAACGGGAACCAGCTTCTCCTTCTTCCCTCTTACCGGAGCTTTACCCCCGCGCTCCTCTTTCTCCGGCGAAGGATACTGCTGATCCATCCAAGCCTTCGCAATCCCGACAGCCAAAGCCCGCACCCGAGCAATCACCCCAACGCGCTCCGTCACAGAAATCGCCCCGCGAGCATCCAGAATGTTGAAGTAGTGCGAGCACTTCAAGCAAAGATCGTAAGCGCCGAGCAAAGGAAACCGCGCCTTCTCCCGCGCCACTCCATCGTCCGAAGACTTATCCCGCCCCAACGCCGCATACCGATCCAGCAGCCCCTTGCACTCCGCTTCGCAAAGCTCAAAGTGCTTCCACGCGCTGGCCACATCGGCCGCCTCAAAGTTGTAGACAGAAAATTCCTGCTCATCGAGCAGGCGCACATCCCCATACTTCACTTCGCGCCCGGTCTCCGGATCGCGCGCCCAGACAATGTCGTAGATTGAATCGACATCCTGCAAGAACGCGCACAACCGCTCCAACCCATACGTCAACTCCGCGCAAATCGGATCCAGATCCACTCCGCCGCACTGCTGGAAGTAAGTGAACTGCGTAACCTCCAGCCCGTCGAGCATCACCTGCCACCCGATCCCCCAAGCCCCCAACGTCGGCGACTCCCAGTTATCCTCTTCAAACTTGATGTCATGCTGCCGCAGGTCAATCCCGATCGCGCCTAACGACTCCAAATAGAGCTCCTGCACATTTTCAGGGGGAGGTTTAAGAATCACCTGCAACTGCATGTGTTTAAAAAGCCGGTTCGGGTTCTCCCCATACCGCCCATCCGCTGGCCTCCGCGAAGGCTGCACGTAAGCCACCTTATAAGGATTCGGCCCGAGCACCCGCAAAAACGTCTCCGGAGCCATCGTCCCAGCCCCAACTTCGACGTCGTAAGGCTGCTGGATCACAGCCCCGCGCTCGGCATAAAAAGCCTGCAGCTTAAGTATGAGTTCCTGAAAAGTCAGCGATTTTGATTTTGATGGATTCATTATTTGGTTCAAGACCACTGTCTAGTTTGTCATCCCGAGCGCAGCGAGGGATCTGCAGTTCGCCGCGATCTTCGAGCATTCAGCCATGAGGACCAGCCGCCAATCGAAGAACTAGCAACTAACAGCTAGCAACTACATCTTCTCCAGCATCCCCGCCGTCACCAGCTTCCTCTCAATATGCCGCTCGAGCACCTGCACCAGAAACTTGCGCAAATCCGCGCAGAGCACTTTCGGCCACTCGATCCCGGCAAACTCCGAAGCCCGCGACCGCAGCATCTGCGCCGCAATCTTCCGCGACTCCGGCGTCAGCTCCGACGACGCAATCCTCTTATCGTCCCCGCAAACCAGCCCGTCGGCCAGCGCATGCCAGTAAGCGCGAGTGCCATTCAAATCCCGGCCGCACACCGCGCACTCCGAAAACTCCGGCAAAAACCCCATCAGACGAGTCATCCATAGCTCGAAGTAAGTCACCGGCATCCACAACCCGGCTCCGCGCAACTCCGCCAATGTAGCCAGCGTCAGCCGAAACACCGCATCGCTGGCCTCGCGGTCCGGCATCAACTGATCGAGCAATTCCGCCACATGCGCCAGCGCGGTCGCCCGCGCATACGTCACCTCGCCCGACATCGGCGACTCAATCACCTCGCACGCATCGAGCCGCACTAACTCTTGCCGTTCGCGCTCGTCATAGACGGCACGAACATAAGTCATCGGCTCAAGCGCTCCACCAAAGCGGCGTTTCGACTTCTTCGCCGCCCGCGCGACGCCTTTAACTTTCCCCGCCACGCGCGTAAAAAGCGTCACCAGCAAGTCGGACTCGCGCATCGGATACGTGCGCAGAACAATCGCTTCCGACTCCTTCAGCGCCATGGCGAGGGGTTAAAGACTGATTGTAAAGGATGGAGAGAGCTGTCAGCCATCACCTGTTAGCTATCAGTTAACCCACCACAACGAGGCGCGAATCAACTGGCCACAAACACAACGGGCGCAAGCCAAAGCTCGCGCCCAGAAACACGTCGGTTTCACTGAAAGCTGAGAACCGACAGCTGACAGCTATCTTCCAAAATATTTCGCGTTCATCTCGGTAAACTGATTCCACTTCTCCGGCAGGTCGTCGAGCGCGAAAATCGCCGAGACCGGACACACCGGCACGCACGCTCCGCAATCGATGCACTCCACCGGATCGATATACAGCATCGTCTCGGTCGCATACTTCTCGGAATCCTTCTTCGGGTGAATGCAATCCACCGGGCAAGCGTCAACGCAAGCGGTGTCTTTTGTTCCAATGCAGGGCTCGGCAATCACGTAGGCCATGTTTTCGTGCTCCTAGAACCAGTGGAGGGTAACAGAGTTCTGTAAAAATTGTAGCAGGATTTTTTTCAGCGTGTCTAAGGGATCGGCCCTTTCTTTCAATTGACGCCCGCACTATTTCCCCCTAAGATGGCCGCCAAGCTTTCATCGCGCCTCTGATCCGCTAGAGATGATCCGCCAAACATGATTGGCCAAACGATCTCCCACTATCGCATCTTGGAAAAAATCGGCGGCGGTGGCATGGGCGTCGTCTACAAGGCCGAAGACACCGCGCTCGGCCGCTTCGTCGCCCTCAAATTTCTTCCCGACGAGGCCTCCCAGGATCCGCTAGCCCTCGAACGCTTTCGCCGCGAGGCCCGTGCTGCCTCCGCTCTCAATCATCCCAACATCTGCACCATCCACGAGATCGGCCAGCACGACGGCCACCTCTTTATCGTGATGGAGTACCTGACCGGCCAAACCATGAAGCATCTGCCCGGCCAGCGCATGGATCTTGATCGCCTCCTCAGCGTCAGCATCGAGGTCGCCGATGCCCTCGACGCCGCTCACACCAAGGGCATCGTTCACCGCGACATCAAGCCCGCTAACATCTTTATTACCGATCGCGGCCACGCCAAAATTCTCGACTTCGGCCTCGCCAAGGTCACGCAACAGGCCCGCGCCTCGAGCGGCGACTCCATGACCAGCGCCGGAGCCAGCGCGCTCGACCTCACCAGTCCCGGTAGCGCCGTAGGTACCGTCGCCTACATGTCGCCCGAGCAGCTTCGCGGCAAAGATCTCGACGCCCGCACCGATCTCTTCTCCTTCGGCGTCGTTCTCTACGAGATGGCCACCGGCAATGCTCCATTCCGTGGAGAGACTTCCGCCGTTGTCACCGAGGCCATCCTCAACCGCGTCCCCGCGCCGACCTCGCGCCTCAATCCCGATATCCCGCAAAAGCTCGAAGAGATCATCAACAAGGCGCTCGAGAAAGACCGCGAGATGCGCTGCCAGACCGCCGCCGAAATCCGCGCCGACCTCAAGCGCCTCCAGCGCTCGCTCGACTCGTCCCGCTCCAATGCGGTAGTAGAGACGCCCGCCTCGGGCTCCGTGCCCACGGCCACGAGAACAACCGGCAGTTCAACCGCCACGCCAATCGTCCGAGAACCACGCCGCTTCGGCATCGCCATCCTCGCCACCTGCGCCCTAATCGCGCTCGCCATCGGCGTCGCTGCCGGCAGATATTTCTTCACGGAAGCTCCTCCGCCTCCTCCGCTCTATCGTCAGCTCACCTTCCGCCGCGGCAGCATCCGCTCCGCACGCTTCGCTCCCGACGGTCAGACCATCCTCTACAGCGCGGCGTGGCAAGGCAGTCCCATGGACGTCTTCACCGCGCGCCCTGAAGCTCCCGAAGCGCGCTCCATGGGCCTCAGCCGTACGCAACTCATGTCGGTCTCCTCGACCTCCGAAATGGCGGTCCTGCTCAACGCGGCCGCAGTCGGAACCTGGGTCACGATGGGCACGCTCGCCCGCGCTCCACTCGTTGGCGGAGCGCCGCGCGAAGTCCTGGAACAGGTCCAGTGGGCCGACTGGGCCCCTGACGGCAGCAACCTCGCCATTGTGCGCGATTCCAACGGCCAGAACCGCCTCGAGTATCCCGTCGGCAAAGTTCTCTACGAAACGGGAGGCTGGATCGGCCATCCGCGCTTCTCGCCGCAGGGTGACAAGATCGCCTTCCTCGATCATCCCGTCCAGGGCGACGATCGCGGCACCGTCGCCGTTGTCGACTTGCAGGGCAAGAAGAAGGTTCTCTCCGGCGAGTGGTACACAGTCCAGGGTCTTGCGTGGTCGCCCAAAGGCGATGAGGTCTGGTTCACCGCCAGCAAGACCGGCATCGACCGCACCATGTACGCGACCACGCTCGAGGGCAAGGAGCGCATGTTGCTTCGCCTGCCTGGCGCGCTCATGCTCCTCGACATCGGCAAAGACGGCCGTCTGCTGATGATGCGCGCCAGCTGGCGCCGCGAACTCATCGGCCTCTCCGGGGACGACCCGAAGCAGCGCGACCTCAGCTGGCTCGACTATTCCTATCCCGCGCAACTCTCGCCCGACGGCAAAACGCTGCTGTTCGACGAAGAAGGCGGAGGCGGCGCGCTCGACTACTCCAAATCCGGAGGTCTTTCCTACGCTGTCTATTCCCGCAAGACCGACGGTTCACCCGCAATTCTGCTCGGTCCGGGCGGCGCAATCGGACTCTCGCCTGACGGCAAATGGGCCATCTCACAGACGCAGGATTCGCCTTCTCAACTCCGCCTTCTTCCCACGGGCGCAGGAGAGCAGAGAGCGCTCACCAACGACAACATCTCGCACAGTTGGGCGCACTGGTTCCCTGACGGCAAGCGCATTATTTTTACAGGAAACGAACCGGGCAAGGGCGTCAAGCTCTACGTCTACGATATGGACAGCGGCAAGAGCACGCCGATCTCGCAGGAAGGCGTAAACGGCGCGGCGTTTCAAATCTCGAACGACGGTCAGCAGGTGGCAGCCATCGGACCGGACGAGAAGGGCTATCTCTATCCAGTCAGCGGCGGCAATCCCACGCCAATTCCCGGATTTAAAGTTGGCGAGCAGCCCATCATCTGGAGCTCCGACGACAGTTCAATCTACGTCTATCAAGCGGGCGAACTCCCCGCCAGCGTCTACAAACTCAACGTCCACACCGGGCAGCGAACTCTCTGGAAGCAACTCATGCCCAGCGACCCCGCCGGAGTAGAAACGATCGGCCCAATCATCATGACCCCCGACGCCAAAATGTGCGTCTTCGGCTACCACCGAATGCTGGCCGACTTGTATCTGGTGGAAGGATTGAAGTAACGCCGGCAATCTCTTATCTCTTGCTGCCCGCGACCTGGCCGACTTTGTCCCAAAATGAACATCCGACCGAAGGGTCAGAAATCCTGGCGGATGGCGAAGTTACTAGCGCCGAGCAATGTTCTCCAGAGCCTGAAAACGACGGGGGGTACCCCCCCTCCCCTACCCTCATAAGTGCTTATCTAATTAAATCATTTATTTAGAATAACTATCCGCGCAAAATATTCCGAAATAATGACTTAGACTTATTTCTTGTAACTCATTTTCCACCAGTATATTAGGCCGTATTTTTGGCTATTTTCCCAGTAAGTTGGCCGCCAAAATATTCGATTTACTAGGGTTATACGTAAGATATTGAGCGCGTGGGGGATACAGCTCAAAAATCGGCGCTTTTTTGCTTCTTTTGCGCTCCATCGCTGCAAAATATTCAGGAATATAGACTTACATGCAAAATATTCCGAAATAAGGACTTACCTCACCAATTTGCGGGACTTGCGGAGCATGGAGGGTCTGTTTGGCTGTCAAAGAGCGAGTCTGACTTGGCGCTTTGTGCGCCTGCTTCTATGTTCTCTCTGTTTGTGGCTGAGTCAAGAGTTTTGTGGGCATTTTCTGATGGGGTGTCGGAGGGGAAATACATCGTTGTTGCCGGTTAGGGTGCACGCCATTGTTACTGGGTCAGGAAGTCAAAATCCCCGCCCTGTCGCGCAGAACGCGACAAGGACGGGGCACCCTCAGCAAAATCCTCCCTGTCGCGCAGAACGCGACAAGGGCGGGGCACCCTCAGCGCCCTGTCGCATACAACGCGACGAGGACGGGGCACCCTCAGCGAAATCCCCGTGGGAGTAGGCACCCGATTTTGAGGTGAGAAGGGCGGGGATTTTGACTTCCCAATTCTGGAAACGGAGTTGAAGAATTTTTCACGCTTCTGAGTTCGCCTCATCACTCGGAGTTACGATGCGAATATGCCTTGGGGCTTAAAACGCTTTCAAGAAGCACGGTGTTTGCACTTCATAACGTTCAGTTGCTATCAACGCGAGCCCCTTCTGGGCACTCCGCATGCACGTGACATCTTCGAGCAAACTCTCGAACAGACTCGGCGCTGGTATGGCTTCCGCATCGTGGGATACGTTGTGATGCCCGAACACGTTCATCTGCTGATGACGGAGCCGGAGCGAGCGCAGGTCTCGGTCGCATTGCAGATGCTCAAGCAGAATGCAGCGCATCGTTTGCGCACGCCAGAAGGCGGCCTGCTCTGGCTGCCTCGGTACTATGACTTCAATGTGAGGAGTGAGGAGAAGCGGATCGAGAAATTGCGTTACATACATCGAAACCCGGTTCGGCGTGGGTTGGTGCGGAATCCTGAGGACTGGGCGTGGAGCAGCTTTCGTCACTATGTTTCGGGCGTGGAGGGAGTGGTGGAGATTGAGTCGCGGTGGACGGCGCGGAAGCGGGAGTTGGTGGGAGTTGGCTTGGTTGGAGAGGGTGGGTCCTTTAGGAAGTCAACATCCCCGCCCTGTCGCATAAAGCGCGACAAGGACGGGGCACCCTCAGCGCCCTGTCGTATACAACGCGACGAGGACGGGGCACCCTCAGCGCCCTGTCGCATACAGCGCGACAAGGACGGGGCACCCTCAGCGCCCTGTCGCATACAACGCGACGAGGACGGGGCACCCTCAGCGCCCTGTCGCATACAACGCGACAAGGACGGGGCACCCTCAGCGCCCTGTCGCATACAACGCGACGAGGACGGGGCACCCTCAGCGCCCTGTCGCATACAACGCGACGAGGACGGGGCACCCTAATGCTCGTACTCTACTATGTGTCCTGCTACCGCGCTGGCTGCTACCGTTAGCGGAGAGGCCAGGTACATCTGGCCTGGGCCGCTTCTTCCGGGGAAATTTCTGTTTTGCGCGCTGATTACTACCTGATCCGGGCGCGTTGAGACTCCTGGGCCGGCGTTGATGCAGGCTCCGCAACTGGGCTCGATCAGGCGCGCGCCGGCTTGCTCGAAGATTTCGATGTAGCCGCGGCGGCGCGAGTACTCGCGCGTCTCCTGCGAGCCGAACTGAATCCAGAACTGCACATCTTTCGAAACTCGTAAGCCTCGCTTTAGCGCGTCGGCTAGGACGGCCGCGTACATGTCCATGTCTTCGTTTTTTCCGGCGGTGCAGGTGCCGCCGTAGGCGATTTCGATGGGCACGGGAGTCGAGAGCTCGCGAATGTATTTGCCATTGCCGGGGTCTCCGGGAGTGGCGACCATGGGAGTGATTTCGGCGGCGTCGAGCTCGATGACTTTTGCGTACGTTGCGTCGGAGTCGCTTTGCAGACCGGCAATCATGCGCTCCGCTTCGGCGCGAGGCATTCCTCGCCGGTCCATCAGGAACTCAACTACTTTTTCATCGGGGGCTACTATGCCGGTGAAGCCGCCGATTTCCGCGGCCATGTTGGTCATGGTGGCGCGCTCATCGACGCTCAGCGCTTCGACCGCTTCGCCGGCGTATTCCATGACTTTGGCCAGGGCCTGGCCGCTGCGGACGTAGTCGAGCGAAAGAATTTTGAGAATGAAATCTTTGGCGGTCACGTTTGGATGACGCTTGCCGCGAATGACGATCTTGACCGACTCGGGAACTTTTACGCGGACGTCTTTGGTGATCCAGGAATTGAAAACGTCAGTGGTGCCGATGCCGAAGGCGATGCATCCGATGGCGCCGACATGCGGCGTGTGGGAGTCGGAGCCGACGTTGACCTGTCCGGGGAGCGCGTAGGTTTCGAGCATGACCGAGTGGCAGATGCCTTCGGAACCCTTGCGATCGGCAAGTTCGCCGTGGAGCTTGATTCCCTGCTTGCGGGCGAAGTCTTCCTGCTTGAGCTTGAGCTGCGTCGCTAGATCGAGCAGTCCCATCCTGCGTTTTTCTTCTGAGATCACTTCGTCCAGAAACGTGAGGTGATCGCGAAAGAAGCGGATGGTGGAGGCGTCGTTGACCGGAACATCTTTGCCGACATACTGCTCATAAAAGATCGCAGCCATGGGAGTGACATATTCGTGGCTGAAGCGCAGATCGACGCGAGTGAAACCGGAATCTCCGGGCTTGACGGCGGGAACGCCTGCGGAACCGGTGGAGGAAAGCATGTGCGTGGAGAAGATTTTTTCGGCCAGCGTCATCGGGCGCTTGGTGGTTTCGATTGGCGGCAGGAAGACTTTGCCCTGCATGCGCGCGATGTTGAACGGGAAAAGGCCGCCGTATTCGATTACCTGGCGCGTGATTTCGTCTTCGCCGGTGGTGAATTCGCTGAGCGAGATCTCTTCGCCGGCGCGAATGCGGTCGATGAGAGAGAAATTTGTCGAGGTGAGGAGGCCGAGGTTCTGGCAATTTTGTTTGTAGATGCGCTCGATGTTTTCGGCGATTACGACCTGGATTCCGGCGCACATTTCGGCGTAAGGAGACTGCTCGCGGCTCGATCCTTTGCCGCGACGCTTGCCGCTGACGGAGCAGACGAAGCCGCCGTTCTTGACGTCATTCCGCCCGATCGGAGCGACGCCCTGGCACTTGAGGCCGGCGTAGGGGATCTCGCCGAGCGTCTGGTCGAAGTAGAAGCAGAGATGCGCGGGCGTGATTTCGTCGGTGGAGATGTCGTCGCGGAGCTTGGGATTGGCCGCGGGATTTTTTGTGTCCCAGGGCAAATCCCAACCAGCAAGCTGCTTCCGAATCAGCTCGGGATCTTCAGTAAGAAAAAGGATGCGCCCTTTGAGGCGAATGCGATCAGCGCGCTTGTCGACGTTACGGTTTTCTAAAGGATTGCTTAGGCCGGCAGGCATAGGTCTTTATTTAACGGGCTTCTTCCTTGATTTCCCCAAAATCTCTTTGTATTGTAGCGCCGTCCGCAATCGTCATTGAGACTGAGGCCAATATGCTGATGCCAGAATTCTTCGATAAAGCTGATGCCGCGGTTAAGGTCGCTCTCATAGCGGCATGCGCGTCGCTTGTTACAAGTCTAGTCACTGTAGCGCATTCCCTGTTCGGCGCACCACTCAAATACTGGCTTGAGAAGAAAGCCCTGAGAAACAAACTTGCGGCCGAATACGAGTACGAGCAGCGAAAGTCCCTCCGAACTCTGATCGGGAGACATCAAGGCCAAATGCTCGAAGCCGCAGACACCCTAAATCATCGAATTTGGAACCTTTATAGAAACCACGACAAGGGATGGTTGGATGCTCATGGAAGGTATAAAGAGACCGGTTATTATCACTTCTCATTCGTCTATCGTTTTCTGAATTTGTTCACACTACTTCGCCAATTTGAACGCGAGGCTGTTCTAATTGACACCCGAATTGCTGAAAGGAAAGACCTTGATTTTGTCAAATTCGGAAAAGCTTTGAGTTGGGCGATCTGCGACGTCGCCCTCTTTGAAAACCTCGAATACGATTCAACTTACGCCACTGATCACTTTTTCAAAGACGATCTTCGTGAGATCTGCGACGCATGCATGACCGGAGAAACATTTCCGGGCCACGAGCAGTTGCGTGCCATCCTCAACTCAAGGGTGGGGTCTGACAAAATACATCGCTTCTTCGACGGGTTGCAGAAGGATGAAAATCGATTTCGATGGGACCGTATAGTGGTGGTTGATCTCCTGCTGATGGCATTCGTGAACACCTTTGGTTATGACATGCAGCAATCGACTGAAGCAAAGTTTGTCGAGGCTGCCAGTCAAGCGACACACCGGGCGATCCTGGAAAACCTCGCATCGTGGTTACCCAAACTGGGTCTAAACAAAAACCCCGGAGCTAGATTAATCGCGCGCGCAATTGCCGCCAACGGTCTTCGACATCTTGAGAGCGTAAGAGCAACGGCAGTTTAAGTTCCCCGTTCTCGGGCGTACAAAACTGGGCTGGGAGGTTCTTCGAGCCCACGTCCAGCGAAGATGGCCCGAAACTCGCCAAGCAACTCGTCGTGAATATGGCCATTTGAAGCAAGCGTCTCGCGGCTTTCGATCTGAAACGGGCCGCCGGCAAAGTCCGTTACGCGTCCGCCCGCTTCTTCGACGATCAGCACGCCAGCCGCAGTGTCCCAGGGATTAAGATTAAACTCCCAAAATCCTTCATATCGTCCGGCCGCGACGTTGCACAAATCGAGGGCAGCAGAACCCGCGCGGCGCACGCCATGAGAGCGCAGCGTCAGATGGTGATAGAAATAAATGTTGGGATTCTTGTGGCGTTTGTGGCTGGGAAAACCAGTGCCAATGAGCGATTCCGCCAGCCGCGCGGTAGACGAAACGTGAATCGCGTCCCCATTCATCCGCGCGCCACTTCCGCGCGCCGCGCTGAACATTTCGTCGCGCGTCGGATCGTAAACCACGCCCGCAATGCGCGACCCGCGATACTCGACAGCGAGCGAAACGCAGAAGACAGGATAGCCATGAGCAAAATTCGTGGTGCCGTCCAGCGGATCGACATACCACTTGTAGTCGCTGCCCGTCTCGATTCGAGTCCCCTCCTCGCCCATCACATCATGGGAAGGAAACTCGCGGCGAATGCGCTCGAGAATCAGCGCCTCGGACTGCCGGTCCGCAATCGTTACCAGATCCGCGCTGCCCTTGTACTCGATCTTCACATGCGCCCGAAAATGCCGCATCAGCAAACCGCCCGCCTCGCGGGCCATGGCCTGCATGGAGGAAACGAGACCGGAAGTCTGGAGCGATGTCATGGAGCGGCTATGTTTTTACAGAGCGAATCACGGCGATTCAGAGTTGAGGGGTTAACCGAGAACCGACGACCGATCGCTGAAAGCTTTTACTTCTTCTTCCCATCCTCAGCAATGTAAACAATCTCATGCTTGAAGATGAACAGATTCGGCCCATCTTCGCGGGTCACGCGCACCATGTTCTTGTCGTAGTACTCGATCCAGCCGCGCACCACTTCGCCGTCGGCGAGCTTAAGGCTGACGACCTTCTGCTTTTCGCCCAGCGACTTCAAATAATTCGCTTCTTCAAAGGTTTCGTCGGGAGGCGGCGTGCGCTTGCGGAAATTAGGATTGCCTGCATGCAACGACATCCCGATATTTTACACGGCGCGGAGCGGCAGATATCCGGCAAAGTATGCCCCACAGTCGAATCATGAGGGGGCGTCCTGGAACATGGATTGGAACTGGGAGCTGAAAGCGTGGAACTACGGCTACAGAACTACTTCATATAAAATGCGGCATCGTCCGGCCGCACTACGCGCGGCATCCACAGCGGACGACGCAATCCGCCGGGCCCGGGCGCCGGACGCGTCAAAGCTTTCCACCTCTGGTAAACCTCAAATGAGCGATTCGTGTCGACAAAAATATCTCCGTACCGGTCGTCCGCCCCAGCGCGCTCGACACGGACCATCTGATGCCAGCAATGCATCCCGCTGACCGGGTCCGGATGCACGGGAAAGGTCAGGTTCTGATGCACGCCAGCCTCGCTCCACCAGACGCGCTGCGTGTCGGCATCGGCGGTCTCATAGGGCGCGACGGCGGCGACCTGGCGCATCTTCCACTGTCCCTTGCCAACTTCTTTCAGGTCAACCCAGGCGCTTGACATGCGCTCCAGTTGCTCGTCTTCATTGACGCGCCAACGTCCGAGATGATGCGAGCAGGCAACGACGCCCGGCGCGAGACCTTCCGTCACCCACGCGTGCAACACAAAATATCCAATCTCGGTATGGACCTTGAGCAGATCGCCGGTGCGAATCCCCCCCAATTTCCGCGCATCCACCGGATTCACGCAGAGAGGATTCTTATGCGAAATCTCGTACAGGTACTTCGCATTGCCCGAGCGCGTGTGAATCAAATTCGGCAGCCGGAAAATCGGGAGCAATGTGTACACATCTCCGCGGGCTTCTTTCGGCCATTCGACGAGCGGCATGTACCGCGCATCGAAATCCGACGTCTTCCCCAACGAAGCGGCCTGCGCCGCCCGATGGATGTGGCTGCGGTAATACTCGGGGAGAGCAAACTCCGGCCACTTCCACTCCGACATCGTCTTCGAAAACAGCTCCAGCTTGCGCGAAGGCGTGTTGTAGCCGACAACCGGCTTGCCGTCGATCATCACGCCGACCGCTTTGCCATCCTTCTTTATTACGCCGTTCGCCTCGACGTTCGCTCCCGTCATTTCTGCGGCGCTGACCGCCTTTTCGTTCTGCCGATGAACATCGGTGGTGACCTCATACGCGCCGTATTTCCGCATGTACTCCAGCGGCTTCAGTCCTTCCTTCGCAGCCGCCTCCGGCAATCCCGGCACCGAGTTCTCGAAAATCCATCCGTAATATTCGTCGACGGTGATCTTCTGTCCATGACGATACGGAGACTCGAACCACTTCCGAATCCCCATCGACCCATCGGGGTCAATGGCCCATGACAGATTGATCCAGAACTCGTCTTCCTCCCACACCTCGCCCGGATTCGCCTGGTACGTGTACTCGAACTTCTCTCCCGCGCGCTCGCGCAGCACGCGAGCTATCGGCTGGCGGAATCCAATCCACTTTCCCGCGTACGATTCCTGGCTCATCAGATCGTGCCGCTCGGAACTGAATCCCATTGGCAGCACATAGTCGGCGAACCATGCCGTCTCGCTCCACGTGGGAGTGAGCGCGGCATGAAGGCCGACCCTGGCTTCATCCTTGAGCATCTCGATCCACGAAAATCCATCCGGATAGGTCCAGACCGGGTTGAACACGCGCGTGAAGTAAGCTTCGATCCGCCCGCGATTCTCTTTCAGCAAGTGTGGCAAGAGCGGCGACAACTCATGTGTCGCCAGCGGCCACTCGGGGGGATAGAGCAATTCGTTCCAATGTTTCTGAGGCGGCGGAGTGCTGAACGTCTTCGGCACAAACTTGTTCCACGCATTCAGATTGTGGCCGCCCGGCGTGCCCACCGACCCAGTCAACACATGCAGCAAGGTAATCGCCCGCGCCGACTGCCATCCACCCAGATTTCCCGAAGCGCTTCCCCGCCAAAGATGCGAAGCGAACCGCGAACCCGCCGCGGCAATCTCGCGCGCGATCTTGACGATCATCTCCGCCTTCACGCCCGTTTCTTTTTCCGCAAACTCGGGCGTGAACTCCGCGTAGTGCCGCTTCAACGCCTGAATCGCCGCCTCAAAGCTCTGGCCGCGCGCCGAGAATCCATCGACCTCCAGATCCTCCCAGTTCGTCCATCGCTTCACGAATTCGGCGTCGTACCGGTTCTCGTCGAGAATCACCTTCGCCATCGCCAGCAGCATGGCGGCTTCGGTCCCGGGATACGAAGGTAGCCAGTAGTCCGCCATGCTGGCGGTGTTCGATAGCCGGGGATCGCACACGGCCAACTTTGCTCCGGCCATCTTGCCCTCGATAATCCTCTGCGCATGGGGATTGAAGTAATGCCCCGACTCGAGGTGCGCCGACAGAAGCAGAATGAACCGCGCGTTCGCATGATCGGGCGAAGGACGATCCGCATAATGCCACAATAAATATCCGAGCCGCGCCGAGGAGGAACAAACATTCGTGTGCGAGTTGTGGCCGTCGATGCCCCACGCCTGGAGAATCCGCTCCATGATGTAGTCATGCCCTGGACGACCGACGTGGTACATCACCTCTTCGCCGCGCTTTTCCTGAAATGCCTTGCGAATGCGCGCGCCGAACGTTTCCAGCACTTCGTTCCATGAAGTCCGCGCCCATTGCCCCGATCCGCGGGGCCCCGAACGCTTCATCGGATACAGAATGCGATCCGGATCGTGAATCTGATTGATCGTCGCCGGCCCTTTTGCGCAAAGCCGTCCGCGCGAAGCCGGATGCTTCGGATTCCCCTCAAACTTCTCGATCTTTCCCGTCTCTTTATTCGTATAGGCGAGCAATCCGCAGGCCGACTCGCAGTTGAAGCAAACAGTAGGAACAATCTGGAAATGCTTTTCCACGCGTCGAGGCCACTGATCCGGGTCAAGTTCAACCCAGTCGTCCCATTTCTCCACCGGCGGATAAGACGCCAAGTGGCTACCGTCGCGTTTGAAATTAGACTCCATGTTTATTGCCTCGGTCCGGATTTGCGGAGAACCAAACTCTTGAATTCATGTTTGCAAGGTCTCAGGTCTTAGGTGTTAGGTCTCAGGAAAACCCTATTGTCGGAGGGTTTGCTAATACCCAAGACCTAACACCTTCTCTCAGCTATTCGGCACGCTCTGCCCGGCCATCACAAAGCACCATTCAAAAATCAACAGACCAGCGAGCGCAAGGGCAGCCGCCACACCCGCGCCAATCGCGCCGTGCCAGACAATCAACATCACAAGAGGCAAGAAGCCGCCAAGCCCAACCGCTCCCGCCCAGAACTTCGATGAAAACGGCCCATGCGTAATCAACCGCGCTGCGTACCGAGAATTGTCCGTCGTGTGTGGCATAGCAATCTCGCCGAGCATCATCACGAGATGCAGCGCCAGCGTCACTATTAAACTCGGCACAGCAAAGGCGCGCGCCGCATCGGATCCACCGAGCGACCCGGGCAGCAATGCCAACACCGCCGACCCGCACATTAAAGCCTGCACGATCAAGTGTGCCGGGAGCAACGGAGTCTGCCACAGATCGCGTCCCTCGCACTGTCCGAACAGAAATGCGGTATAAGAAGCCGCTCCAAATCCAAGCAGCACAGTCGGCCACAGCAGAACAGAAGTCACAAGCGGCAATCCCAGAACCGCGCCCAGCCAGTACAACCCGCAAAGGCCGCTGTACCCGACCAAGATGAAGGCTCCGCGCGCCAGCCAAGACTTCTTCTGCGGAGTCAGCAGAACTCGCAAGAATCGCGATTTATATTCCAGATCGCAAACCAGGAGCGCGGTGGTAACCGCAGTAAACAAAAGTGCGATACTCGCCAAGCCGATCTCCCGCATCCGATCAAATCCTAACCGCCCCAGCGCCATCGCAATTGCCGGAATTGCCAGCGCGCCCGATCCGATCGACTTCGTCCAGCAATAGGCCGGCACCTGCCATCCCCAAGGCCGCGCGTGTCCCACGTCATATGCCGCGAGCGCATCCGAATGCAGCAGCGGGCTATCCTGCGGATAAATCGCGCCCGCACCGTGGAGCGCCGCATTGCGCTGGGAGAACATATAAAAAGGTTCATGCCGCGCGGCGGTTGGGACAATCGCCGATTCGTCGGCGTCGATGTAATAGAGTTTCGGCTGCGTTCCCTGCTCCGGCTTGCGCACGCGCACGGTCTCGCGCGACGCCAGTTGCGCGGCCTCGCTCGCGGGGTCGCTCAAATCTCCGGCAATGATGGCATGCTCCGGACAGACAACGACGCACGCCGGCTCCAGGCCGAGTTCGGTCCGATGGGCGCAGAAATGGCACTTCGCCGCGGTATGCGAATCCGGATCGATATAAATCGAGTCATAGGGACAAGCCTGCATGCAGGCCTTGCAGCCGATGCAGCGGTCGGAATTGAAGTCGACGATGCCGTCGCGCCGCTGATACATCGCGGTCGTCGGGCAGATATAAACGCAAGGCGGCTTTTCGCAATGGTTGCAGCGCGTCACCTGGAAGACGCGCCGCGTATTCGGAAACTTCCCTTTCTCCACGTACTTCACCCAAGTGCGGTTCACGCCCAGCGCAACATGGTTCTCGGTCTTGCACGCGACCGTGCAGGCATGGCAGCCAATGCATTTCCGGTGATCGATGACGAATCCGTATTTCATTCGGTAAGCAGGCCCAGGTATTTCTCAGCGACCTCTGCGGGTTTTCTCAGCGCACGCTGCGGTTAAGAGCTTTCAGCCAGAAGCAGCGGACACTCCCGCGCAAGAAGCGTACGGGGGAGTAAATGCGACTCGCCCAATCAGGAAAGCCCCACACTAAATCTGATAATCGATATCCTCGATAATTCTCTGTATCGAAGCCGAGAGTGGTTCGTGCTGCGATTCCGCCCCCTCCAGTACTTTCACGCGCTCGCGCAGCTTGTTCACCTCATTGGCCACCGCAGCCAGCGCCTCCGACAGGGGATCGTTAATCTGCTTCGGATCGGTAATCACGACACGCTTGCCCTCGCGAAACACAATGTGCCCCGGCACTCCCACGACTGTCGAATCGTCCGGCACATTGCGCAACACCACCGAGCCCGCGCCGATCCGGCAGTTTCGCCCCACAATAATGTTGCCCAGAATCTTTGCACCGCCGCCCACCACCACGCCATCAAGCAAGGTCGGATGACGCTTGCCGTGCTCTTTGCCAGTTCCCCCCAGCGTGACGCCCTGATACAAGGTAACATCGTCGCCGACAACGGCAGTCTCACCGATGACGACACCGAGGCCATGATCGATAAAAACCCTGCGTCCGATGTGCGCGCCAGGATGAATCTCAATTCCTGTGAGCCATCGCGCGACCTGAGAAAACCAGCGCGCGGCAAGAACGAAATCATGGCACCACAACCAGTGATTGATGCGGTGAAACCACACGGCATGCAGGCCGGAGTAGCAGAGAAAAATCTCGAGCTTAGACCGCGCCGCCGGATCGCGCTCAAATACCGTCGCAATATCTTCCCGTATGTGCGTGTGCAAATGCGGCATGAATCAGTGGCGGGCTATGGTTCCGGCAGAGTCGCCGTCGGAATCAGGAGAGCCTCATTCCTCAACCCTTCAAAGAGGATACTACTCAAGTAGCGCTCGCCGAACGATGGCAGAATCACGACAATCAATTTGCCTTTATTGCCGGGACGACGTGCGACTTGCAGCGCCGCGACTACGGCCGCGCCCGAAGAAATCCCAACCAGCAGCCCTTCTTCCAGCGGCATCCGCCGCGCCATTTCAATCGACTCGTCGTTCGAGACTTTGATCACCTCGTCGATGAAATCGCGCCGCAGAATGCCGGGCACGAACCCGGCGCCAATTCCCTGAATCTTGTGCGGCCCGGGCGCGCCGCCGGACAACACCGCGCTATCCGCAGGCTCAACCGCGACGGCCTTGAATGAAGGCTTCTTCGGCTTGATGTACTCGCAGATCCCGGTGAGCGTGCCGCCAGTGCCTACACCCGAGATCAAATAATCGACGCGGCCATCCGTGTCTTGCCAAATCTCCGGCCCGGTCGTCTTCAGGTGAATCTCCGGGTTCGCCGGATTGTCGAACTGTTGCAACATGTACGAATTCGGCGTGGAAGCGAGGAGCTCATTCGCCTTCCAGATCGCGCCCTTCATCCCGCGCGGCCCAGGCGTCAAGACAATTTCCGCGCCAAACGCCAGCAGAAGAACGCGGCGCTCCAAGCTCATCGTCTCCGGCATGGTCAAAATGAGCTTGTAGCCCTTGACCGCGGCTGCAAACGCCAGCGCAATTCCGGTGTTCCCGCTCGTGGGCTCGATCAAAACTGTTTTTCCGGGCGTGATCTTCCCCGCCCGTTCCGCGGCCGCAATCATATTCACGCCAATGCGGTCCTTCACGCTCGACAGCGGATTCTGGCTCTCCAGTTTCGCGACAACTTCCGCGACGCACCCTTCGGTGACGCGATTCAACCGGACCAGCGGCGTATGGCCAATCAATTCCGTAACGTTATTCGCAATTTTCATGTGAACGATTCCCCCAACCATCCCAGATTCCGCCAAACCCTAGTAGATTAGTAGAGTATAGGAACGACACCCAACCCTCAAGCGCTTTCCAAATTTAACTGTGGAACCCGGTGCACCCCGTGGTAGAAAGCCTTCCTCCGCGTTCTTTGCGGCCTTTCGGATGTGCTCCGCGGTTAAAAGCTCTTTGCCAGCAGCTTACCGAATCTATCCGCGGGGCTTCCGCCGCCCCACCCGAGCTAGAATCCGCCGCACCTTCTTAGGCGAAATTGACAAGCGAGAAGCCACCCGAGAGACTTTCCGACCTTCCCTCTCAAATACTCTCGCAATGACAATCTCCGCAAACTCGTCGCTGATCTGCCGGAATGTTTTCTCTCCGACCGTCCCCTGCGACCACGCGCGCAGCACCGGGTCGACGCTTCCTTTCCGCAGAATCCGCGTCCGCAGAGCCTGCAGCTCCTGCCAGATGTTATCCGCCGGCGAGCCGCCGCACGCCTCGCGCGCCAAATCATATGATTCGCGCGCCGCATCAAGGTTGTCGAAAAATGAGTTGCACTGCGTCAGCCCCTGCCACAAATAGGCCGTCGACAACAACAGATGATGCTGCGTATGTTTTGCCAGCTCGATGGCTTCCTGGCTGAAGTTCAGTGCGCGGCGGGCATGGGTGCTGGGATCGGTGCCGCCGACAATCTCCTCTTCTACTTTTGCGTTCTCTATTTGACACTGAAGAATGCGGGCGCGACCCATCAGGATGTAATCGTGCTTCTGCTCTCCAAGTTCGTACGCCGAGGCCGATTCGACTTCCGCCTTCAAGAAATCGCCGTTATCCAGATGAATGTAAGCGGCGTTGAGAAACACCGTACCGCTGCCGTGATGATTCGGCCGCAGCTGATAGATTGCCCGAGCGCCTTCGAGATGCTCCAGAGCCTCGCGCCGCAGCTGCGAAAGTCTGACTCGATACTTCGCCCGGACCGAAGCGGCGGACGCAACACCTGGTCCCGCAGCTTTCGGTAGAGAAGCGGCTTGCCGCGTCTCCTTCCGCGTCTCTTGCCGCGTCTCCTTCCGCTGGCGCTGCACATCCACATCAATCCGCCGCTGCAACTGCAACGCGATGCCGCGCTTGGCCAGTGCCATATTCGCCAGCGACCGCGCCAAATTCGGATGCTGCGCATCCCGCTTCCTGTACTGCTCAATCGCATTCGCAAACAGCTCAATCGCGCGGTCGAAGCGTCCCTCCCGGCGGGCCATGCGTCCGTAAAACGACTGAATATTTCCCCGCGTCACATAGTCGTCAGTGGGCGAGAGAGCCCGCTCGGCCAGCTCCGAAACGCGCACCGCCTCTTTCCACTTCCCCTGCTGAAACAGAATCCAACCTTCGAGCACCTGCATAACCGCGGCCATGCGCGGGTGGCGCAACTCCAGCGCAATGTCGCGCCCCTTTCCGGTAAAGACGAGTGCCTCATCGTAGTCGCCGCGGCGGCGCAGGCATCGCCCCTTCCAGTAGTACGCAATGGACAGCAGAAACCGGTTGTCGAGTTCCTCCGGCAGCCCGAGCACGAAATCAAAATGCGGAATGGCCAAATCCATTGCCTCATCGGCCATCGCCACCATGCCTTCAGTCATGCGCAGGCAAAGATATTCGGAGATCGGAAGGTGAGACCGCGAAGCAAACCGCCGCAGCAGTTCCTTGACCGGAGGTGAAGCGGCAAAGCCAATATCGCTCCAGATGGCCAGCAGCAGCAGCAAGCGGGCCGAGCCCGCCTGCCGAGCATCGACACCGGCAATCACATCCCGATGCGTGCGCAGACAGCCGAGGCCGCGTTCGATCTGGCGCGCAGCTACGTGCTCCTGCAACTCGGAGAGCAAGCGCTCGTCAATGGGGGCGGTAGTCGGGGAATCCTGGAGCGGGGACATCCTTAAGGTTGTAGTTCAACCAGGCTGGTTAATTCAATGAATGATTCTTGAGAATCCCGCAGGAAGGCGGGTCAGTTCAATGTTCCCTGGGGCCGCAGGACGCCGCTGCAGTTTCAGGACGGTTCCAGCGAGGGAGTTGAGCCTGGTGGAAGCTCGGGATTCGTCTTGAATGATCGCAGCTTACGGTCTTCCTTGAGTAGCCGCCGGTTAGGCGTCTTCCTGGTAGGCGCCGACGGGGGAACTCATGCCGTCGGCGATGGGGCCGGATTCTTCTCCTGAAACCAGTTCCCCTACTTTGAAGGCTCTCTTGCTTAGAAAAACCCAGAGCACGCCGAGGCCATAGACTACTCCGCCGATCGCCATCTGAAGCGCCAAGCCTTTGTAGTTGTGGGGACGGTACCAGCGGCGCATGAGAAGAAGTACGGCAACCAACGGCGCAGTAATCAGCACCGGCAGGGTGTAGGCCTCGTGCAGATAGGTGCGCATGCGGATGCCGAGCTGTCGGCAGAGATGCCAGGGCATGAACAGCGTCATGGTGCAAAAGAGCGGGATGGCGGTGCCGAGGGCGTCTCCGTAGATTCCGTAGAAGGGGCCGTGGCCGGAGCGCTGGAAGTAGTGGACAAGCGTGATGCTAAGAAGAAGATTGAAAATGCCTTCACCCAGGGTGACGAAGGCCCAGGTGCGGTGTTTGCTGATTCCGAAGAGAACGCGGCCCGAGGCGGCCTGACACCACATGAGCGTGGCGGAGGCGATGAGGATGCAGAGGACGGGATAGCTGGTGGCGACGTATTTCTTGCCCACCCAGACCTGGATGATGGATTGTCCGAGGATGACGAGGATGCTGGTGATGGGAAGAGCGGTGAAGGCGCTGAAGCGGTTGCCGGCAACGAAGACTTTGCGCAGGCGGTCCATGTTTCCGGTGGCTTCGGACTGGCTGGCGATGGGCAGCAGGTTCTGAGCGAAGGCCATGACGACCTGCTGGGCGTAGGAGACGATGCGCGATCCGATCGTGAAGTAGGTGACGGCGGAGGCGCCGATCATGGTGGCGATGACGACATTGTCGCTTTTGAACTTGAGCTGTGTCGCAACCATGATGAGCAGCGTGACGCTGCTGTAGTTGACGATGGTGCGGAGGGTGGCCCGGCTTACATACTTGAAACCCAGCGGGACGGGCCGGATATGGTAAGCGACAAAGGAACGCATCAGCGAGGTGAAGAGCGGAGCGCCGACGGTGATGGCCGCGATGGTGAGCAATCCCTTCTGATGGTGGATGGCGAGAAGGATGAAGCCGAGGCGAAGAGCATCTCCGGTGATATTGGCCCAGTTGTTGACGTAGAAGCGCTGGAGGCCGTCGAGGTATCCGCCGACCACGCCCATGGGGAAGCCAACGCCGACGGCGACTCCGACGATGAGGAGGAGCCAGCGGGCTTCGCCTTGAAGCTCGGGCGGAATTCTAAAAATGTGATCGATATAGATGGACAGGATGCCGGTGAGAACCAGGCTGACCGCGCCCAGGCAGGAGTAGGTGAAGAGCGCGGTGTTAACGATTTTGGCGAGATCTTCGACGTTGTCGGTGGCGGTGAATTTGGAGACGTAGCGGACGACTGAAGAGCGGATGCCGAGGTCGAAGAGTCCGTAGTAGCCGGTAATGGAGAAGATGAGAGCCCAGATGCCGAAAGCGGCGTCGCCGAGCCAGTGCAGGATGATGGGCGAGAGAAAGAGGCCGACGAGGACGTCACAGCCCAGCGAGAACCAGGTGGAACCGATGTTGGTCAGGATCTGGCGTTTGTTGATTGCACTCATGCGTTCGTGGCTGGCGTGTTAATGCCGAGGTTCGATCGCCCCCTTCAGACTTAAATGATAAATGGTGCTGTTTATCCTGCCGTTAATAAGGCGGTCTCGTCAGATCTTTCCTGGTGCGCAGTTTCTTCCGCCCCTTCGGGGCTGAGCCGCAGCTCTTTCTAACACCCACGGCTTGCGCCGTGGGCTGTAATCTTGCGCCGCTTCGCGGCTATGTTGATTGGCCCGCCTTTGCCCAGATTGGTAGGGCTTTGTGGTCTAGTTCCTGGCTTTGGAGTTCGTAGCCCAGGAAATTCATTAGCGGGTACCACGCTACTTCAATCTGCTCGACACAACTTGGCGGCAGACTTTCTTTCCAGCCGCCGGATTTTGCCGAGCGGACAAATGGAATGTCTTTATTTGTGTTTTTTGTGCCGGTCCATTTGTCGGCATCCTGCTTTTCCAGCTTGCGCATCTTGTCGGCGGAGCTGCGCTCGACTGCCGCTTTGAGGCGGGCTTCGTCGGCTTGGATATTGAGGAATTCGGCGATTTTTGCCGTCTCGTGAATCGGATTGGTGAGCAGGTCTTCGTAGCGTGTTAGCAAGAACTGCGGATTGCCATGGCGCGCGCCTGCCCAACTGGCGACATGCTCCCACCAGGAACCGTAAGAAGATGTGTGCCCGGCCAGGAAGGGTTTGATGAATTCGTCTAACGTCGTGTCGGCTCGGATGTAGCGCTTCTTCTTGTCGAAGTGATACTCGGAGACGGCTACGTCGCGGGGATCGCGGACCAAGTAGATGACTTTTTTAAAGCGGGCATCGAAGGGCTCGTGGCTTTTCAGGATGCGCGGGCGCGGGACCGTTTTTAGAAATCTTCTTGTGATTACCCCTGGGGCTGGGAGCAGATGGTTGATGTTGGCGAAGGTTACGGTTTCGTTCGGGTGGATTAGATTCGCTAAAAGGAAGCGGACCCAGGTGTTGCCGGATTTGGGATAGGAGACGAGGAAGGTGTCGTCGGGATAGACAGCGTAGTGGCGGCCGGCGAGGTCGAGGCCTGCGGCGCGTTTGGCGGCGAGTTTTATGCGGCGGAGCATGGTTCGACTTCTAGTGTTCGTAAGCTGTCGGCAAACTGCAGATCCCTCGCTGCGCTCGGGATGACAATCTCCTAAAAATTGATGGCAAATCGAACATGATCATCGCGGGATGTTGGTGGCTGTGCCGAAGGCGGCGTATTCGGGTGCCTCTTGCGGCTTGATGGTTTCCAGTTCGTAGCCGAGGTGGTGCATGAGGCCGCCCCATGCGCTCTCGATTCTTGCGGCCTGCTCCATGGGCAGATCTTTGTGCCAGCCTCCGGAGCCGGCGGCGCGGACGAATGTCATGTCCTTGCGCGAGTTGCGATAGAGGCCGTGGTCCTGCTGCTTTTCCATCTTGCGCATTTCGTCGGCGGAGCTGCGCTCGACCGCTTGCGCAAGGAGCTCGGGACTCGTGGGTAGATTTAGAAACTTCGCTACTTTTTCCAGCTCGCGCGGCGTATCGGCGATCAGGTCTTCATAGCGAAGCTGCAGATAGCGAGGGCTGCCTTCGCTGGTGTAGAGCCATGTCGCGACGTTTTGTCCCCAGGAGCCGTGCGGGCAGGTTTCGCCGTTGAGGAAACGCGTGACGAATTTTTCGATGGGCGAGTCGACTTCGATTTTGCGGATTTTCTGATGATATTTGTACTGCGAGACGACGACGTCGCGCGGGTCGCGCACTACGTTGATTACCCGCGGATAGCGCGGGTCGAAACATTCGTGGCTTTTGATGATGCGCGGCCGTGGCATGCTTTCGAAAACTCGCTTCGGAGTGGCGGTGGTGTCGGGGAGCAGGCGATTGATGTTGTCGAAGGTCGCTTGCTCGTTTGGGAAACGCAGATTGGCGATGAGGAAGCGCGTCCAGGTATTGCCGGATTTCGGGAACGAGACCAGGAAGATGTCGTCGGGATAGATCTCGAGGCTCTTGCCTGGCTTTTGCAGGCCGCGGGCGCGCTTGTAGGCGGATTTTAGGTGCTTGTAGATTCCCGACATCATTTAGCTCTCAGCTGTCAGCTCTCAGCTGTCAGTTAGTTCTTAGTTGCTCGTTGCTCGTTATTCTTCTCGATCCTTACCTTGTGCCTGCATATTGCTCGCTCGTCCCTGCTTGCACGGGCGAGTCGCCCGTGCCTCCATTTCCACTTACCAATTCGTAGCCCAGCTCTTGCATTATGCGGCCCCATTTTGTCTCGATTTCCTCGATGCTCGCTGCTGAGAGTTCTTTTTTCCAGCCACCGGCTTTGGCTGCCCGGACGAAGGGCTTGTCTTGCCTTGTGCGCTTTGTCGACGACCAAAGATGGCCCTGCTTCTTTTCTAATTCGCGCATGCGGTCGGCTGAACTTTGCTCGATCGCATAGGCGATTTTTTCGGGCGTTGTGTGAATGCCTAAGAAGCCAGCTATACGCGCCATCTGGTGCGGACCGTCGGATTGCAGCGATTCATATGTCACTAACAGCAGGCGCGACGTGTTGCCGCGTGCGTAATACCATGTCGCCGTGTTTTCTCCCCAGGTGCCGTAGGGGTGATTCAGTTCGCCGCTTACGAAGCGCGAGACGAATTTGTCTTTGGGAAAATCTTCGGGGATCGCTTCGCGCTTGATGTCGAAGTAATACTCGGAGAGCACTACGTCGCGCGGATCGCGGACGATGTGGATCACCTTGGGATAACGATGATCGAAATAAGCGTGACTCTTGAGATAGCGCGGACGCGGCAGGCGCGCGAGGTCGCGGCGGCTAAGGCCTTCGGGATCAGGGACGAGCCAGTTGATGTTGCTGAAATCGGGATGTTTTTCGGGGTAGACGAGATTGGCGATGAGGAAACGCGTCCAAGTATTGCCCGATTTCGGGTAGGAGACGATGAAGACGTCGTCGGGAAAAACCTTGAGAAAACGGCCCGGTTTGTCGAGGCGGCGGAATTTCTTGTAGCCGGCAATGAGACGCTTGATCATGCCTTGGCTCCGAAGCGAAGACGATTCGCAAATGAGACCAGCGCGGCAGTGGCGCCGGGCGCGATGCCGAGGCCGAAGACGGTCAGGCTGATGCTGGACTTGCGATAGAACTCGTTGGCCTGGGCGAGCGCCTTGCGGGCTTCGGCAAACTCGCGCTGCTCCAGCTTACTCTTCCCTTCCTCGAGAAAATATTTCGCCTTGATCTGGCGGGCGCGCTTTTCGAGAATCTCGCGATCGGCGGGCTGAAGCGGGAGAGTGACTTTGTATTTTTCGAGGATGGTGAGATAGCCCTCGGCCATTTTTGCGCGCGATTGACTGAGCGAACCGGGGCGGCCTACCGGCATCCGCGCCTGGACCTTGTTCGAATACGCAATTTTTGCGCCGTGGAAGGCGGTGCGCACCCACATATCGTAGTCGTCGCAGCGGAGGAGCGTTTCGTCGAACATTCCGGCTTTGAGGATGGCGTCGCGGCGCGCGACGACCGTCGAGATAGGAATCTGGCAGCGCTCGACCAAGAGCGAGGCAAAGGTGGCTTCGCCGTGCGATGGGCAGCGTTGCGTGAACTGGCGCTCTTTGCCCGGCATGCCGACTAAGCCATCGGAGTAGGTGAGGCCGAGACTCGGATCGGCTCCGAAGAGCTGCATCTGAGTCGCGAGGTGCTCGGGCATCCAGGTGTCGTCGGAGTCGAGGAAGGCGACGTACTCGCCGCGGGCGTTGCGGATGGCGTTGTTGCGGGCTCCGGCAGCGCGCTTGTTTTCCTGCTTGAGGTAGACGAGGCGGCCGTTGTGCTGGGCCTGATAGGGAGCCAGGACTTTTTCCAGTTCGGGAGTGTCGGGCGAGCCGTCGTTGACGACTATGGCTTCGAAGTCCTGGAAAGTTTGGGCGAAGACCGAGTCCAGGCAGTTTGAGATGAAGTGCGCCGTCTTGTAGGCGGGGATGATGACGCTGACCTTGGGCGTCTGGACGCGAGGTGGGCCGCTCAGTTGTGCGTTCGAATTGGCGGTTTGCGTCGTTTGCATTCTTCCCACACCGGGGCTAAAGCCCGAAAATCAATCGCTGTTCTTACGGTGCGGCTAAAGCCGCACCCCTTCACACAAAGGTCAAAATCTTCTCGCAGCGCTGAAGCGCTGCGCCACCCAAAAACTTCGCCGGCGCTGTGGCTACGGCACCCCAAAAACTTCGCCAGCGCTGTGGCTGCGCCACCCAAAAACTTCGCCGGCGCTGTGGCTGCGGCACTCAGAAACTTAGCCGGCGCTGTGGAAGACTTCTTCCGTCGCGCCGGAGATGATGTTGTTGGCGGCTTCTACGCCCATCATGACCGAGTGATCCATGTTGCCGATTTCGTAACGCCAGGCGCCGAAGCGTCCGCGGGAATAGATTCCCTGCTGGAGCAGCGCCGGTTGAAGCACGTCCAGCGCGGCATCACGACCCAGAGTCGGGATGGGATAGGAATATCCCACGATGCGATGATAGCGCGAGACGATCTTCGCCTGGTCGCCTTCTTCCAGCATTTTTGCCTTGATCAGGCCTTTGATGACCTGATCCAGAACTTTTTCCGGATCGGGATTTTCGCCGACTCGGAAAGAAATTTCACACATGAACGAGCTGTAGTGCTCGATGTCGCCGTTGGGAACGTTGTTGGGCGAATAGTGCGAAAAATATGTGGCGCGATAGCACGGCATGTCGCCGTCGGTGAAGTAAATCCAGCAACGCCCCGTTTCGATCTTCTTCTTGAGGCCGATGCCGACGACCAGCAGATTGTTGTGAACCAAGCCGTGCGAGGCTTCGATCAGCTTGCTGTCGGCGGGTTTCATCATGTTCTGGATGAGCAGATCGAGAGGAGCGGTCGAGATCAGGTAGTCGTAGGTGTCGCCGGTGCCGTCTTCGAAGGCAATGCGTTTTTTCGCGGGCTCGATTTCTACGAGCGTCTTTTTGAACTTGATCCTGTCCGGGAAATGCTTGGCGATTTTGCGGTAGATTTCGCCGGTTCCGCCGTAGAGGGGAAACTTGAATTTGCTGTTTGGGCCCCAGCTTACGTCGTCGCGCTCGTAGAGGACATTTTCCAGGAGCCGCTTGAAGTCCATGACCGCGACGCGGTCGGCGATCCACGACTTCGACATTTGATCGAGCGGAGTGGTCCAGACTTTGGAGTTGTAGGGGAACATGAAGGCGTCGGCGATGCCTTCGCCGAAGGTGGCGAGGATCCAGTCGCGAAAATTGGATGCAGCTTTGGCTTTGCCGTTTGTCGCGGCCTTCGCGGCTCCGATCAGACAGCTGACCTGAACTTCTTTCGGGAGGTAGCGCAGGTTGCTTTGGAATGGGTAGGGGACCCAGTGCTCGCCTTTGACGATCCAGCTTTCGCGAATGCGCTCGTGCTGTTCCTTGCCGAGAGCTTTGTCGATGAGGTCGTCGAAGTATTTGTAATGCGAGAAGATGACGTGGCCGCCCTCGTCCCAGACGAAACCGTGTTTATCGACGTGCGAGGTGGCGTGGCCGCCAACGTCGTCACCCTTTTCGTAGAGAACCCAGTTGTCATAGCCGAGTTCGTGGAGGCGGTAGGCGGCGCCCAGTCCAGTCGGTCCTCCGCCAATGATGACGATCTTCTTGCTCATGATTTCGATTAGCGCACGAGTTTTCCGAGTCCGCGAATCTTGCTGAACGAGATGAGGTGGATTGCGCTTGGTTTCCTAAGCGCCCGACTTCATTTCGAGTGGAATCAGCAACCTCCGAACCAGAACGAGGGATTAAGAGGAATTGTACCATTCGATTTTTACGGGAATGTGATGCCGGAGGTAACCGGGAGTCAGGAGTCAGGAGTCAGGAGTCAGTTCTCAGTTCTCAGTTACATCAACCACCGGGTTCACAGGGTTGCACGGCCAGAACCCTCCGAACGCCGGTGCGTTTGATTCACTGGTTTCGTTTTTACTGAGAACTGAGAACCGAGAACTGAGAACTGGTTACAATATTTCCTGCTCATGGACAATAAAGCTATTGCTGGAATTCTCTACGAGACTGCCGATCTGCTGGAGATCGATGGGCAGGATTCGTTTCGCATTCGGTCTTACCGCAACGCTGCCGAGGCGATTGAGGCTTATCCGCAGCAGATCTCCTCATTAATCGAAGAGCCGAAGAAGCTGCTGGCTATCCCTGGAATTGGCAAGGGGATGGTGGCGAACCTCCAGCACCTTTTTGCTGAAGGAACGGTTGAGGTTCATGCCGAGTTGCTGCAGAAATACCGGCCTTCGATGCTGGAGCTTTTGAAGATTCAGGGTCTGGGGCCGAAGACGATCGCTTTGATATGGAGCGCTTATCAGGTTTGCGATTTGGATGGAGTTGAGAAGTTGGCGCGCGAGGGCAAGATTCAGGAACTGCCTCGCATGGGAGTGAAGCACGAACAGAAACTGCTCAAGGCGATCGAGGATTACCGTCGGATCGGCGGGCGATTTTTGCTCGACACCGCCGAGCAGTTGGCGGAGAAATTGATTGCTCATCTGAAAGAGGCTCAAGGGATCGACAAGATTACTCCGGCGGGGTCGCTGCGGCGCGGGCGAGAGACTGTCGGCGATCTCGACATTCTTGTGACCGGTAAGGGCTGCTGCGCGGACGACACTCGCGAGGAGATTGCGCAGCACTTGATCCGCTTTCCCGGGCTGATGGAGGTCATTGCCAAGGGCGAGAACAAGGTTAGCTTCCGACACCGGAATGGCATGCAGGTGGATGTGCGACTCTTGCCGCCGGAGTCGTTTGGGGCGGCGATGCAGTACTTCACTGGGTCGAAAGCGCACAATGTCTCTCTGCGGCAGCGGGCTTTGAAGATGGGCTACACGCTCAATGAGTACAGTCTGGCCGAGCTGGAGACGAACAAGCCGGTGGCTGGCGCGGCTGAAAAAGATATCTACGCAAAGTTAAAGCTTGACTTTATCCCGCCGGAGATGCGGGAGAACCTGGGCGAGATTGAGCTCGCGGCGAAGCACGAGCTTCCAGTTTTGCTTGAACAATCGGATCTGCGCGGCGACGTTCACATGCACACGGTCGAGACCGACGGCCGCAACACGATCGAAGAAATGGCGGAGGCGGCGCGGGATCGCGGGTATGCGTACATGGCGATCACCGATCACTCGAAAAACCTGGCATTCGCGAATGGTCTGACCGATGAACGGGCGGTTGAACATATCGCGCGCATCCGGGCGGCGGATAAGAAGTTTTCGTCGGACAAGAAAAAACCGATGCGCATCTTTGCCGGAGTCGAGGTCGATATTCTCGTCGATGGCACGCTTGACCTGTCCGACGAGGTGCTGGCGCAGATGGATATCGTCATTGCCAGCGTGCACTCGCACTTCAATCAGGATCGGGCGACGATGACGGAGCGGTTGCTGAAGGCGATCTCGAATCCGAATACTTCGATCATCGGGCATCCGACGGGGCGGCAGTTGCTGCGGCGGGATGCGTACCCGTTCGACGTGGATGCGGTTCTGAGCGCGGCGGCGAAGAACAAGGTTGCGATGGAATTGAATGCTTATCCTGACCGGCTGGATTTATGCGACGTTCATCTGCGCATGGCGAAGCAGCATGGGGTAAAGATCGTGATTAATACCGACTCACACCACACGTCGCACATGGAGAAGATTCGGTACGGGGTGACGCAGGCGCGGCGGGCCTGGCTGACGAAAGAGGATGTGCTGAATACATTGCCGCCAGAAAAGTTTGCGAAGGCGATGAAACACGGGTGGTAGAAACGAGTGACTGCGGCGCGAGCAGAGTTTTGCCTTTGTTGGATCTCAAATTTCCCGCCCGCGCACCCAAGGAGAATTCACGTTACTGACAATTCTGCCCGATCGTTTCTCCGCATGCCGTGCCGCTGACGGTGCAGGAAACAACGGTGTGATGGCTGTCGCCGGCGAACGATGCCACAATCGTCAAATTGGCCTGACACGCGCCGGTAGGATTCGAAGAATAATTGATGGGACCGGTCGCCGTTACTGTGAAGCTCGAGACTCCTCCGTAGAAATAGAACATTGAGCTGGTGAATGTGAGACCCGGATTTCCATTCATTACCAGCTTGCTGCCGGGTATTGAGCAATTTGTCGGCGTATAGGTGAGTATGCCGGTAGTATCGCCTGTATTGGAATAGTCCAAATCGCCGGAATTGGTGCCGGTGACACCAACCGTTCCGCCGCCGCTGCAGGCGACATTACTGGCAATGGGGATTGTGCAATAGTACCGTTGAGTCGGATCGGACGGGTTACCGCATTCATCACTACCCATTTGAGCCGAAGATGCAACGAACGTCTGTGTAATCTGGTTGGCGGCAGCCAGGATTTGGGATTGGGAAAGGGTCGCGGGGCCGGATGAACTACGACCGCTGCCACAACCGCAACATATCACTAGAAGCGTGCAGGCTAGGATGGAAAAAAAGATAAGCGCATATCCTTTTGTTTGACGCATAGGACCTCTAAGCGCATGGGAGTCGCGACGCGTAATCTACCACGAGGAATGCGTTTTGTCAGTGATGTGCGAGCCCCGGCCTTTTCTTGGCAGTCCTCGTCTATTTCGCGGCGGTATCATTGCGGGCGATTTCGCCACCTTTCATGACGAAGGGCACCGCTTCGAGAATCTTGATGTCGCTGAGCGGGTCACCTTTCACCGCGATGATGTCGGCATAGTGGCCCGTCTCGATCGAACCGACCCGATCTTTCCAGCCCATGAGATCGGCTGCGCCGATGGTGGCCGCTTGAATCGCGTCGATCGGCTTCATCCCCCACTCGACCATTTTTGCGAACTGGCGAGCGTTGTCGCCGTGCGGATAGACTCCGGCGTCGGTGCCGAAGGCGATCTTTGCGCCGGCTTGAAAGGCGCGGCGGAAATTTTCGCGCTGCAGGCGGCCGAGGTTTCTCTCTTTCTCGATCGACTCCGGCAGCATGCCCGCCTTTTCTCCCTGCGACAGAATGTAGTCGTCGTTGTAGATGTCGAAGACGAGATACGTTCCGTGCTGCTCGGCGAGCGCGATGCCTTCGTCGTCAATCAGGTTGGAGTGCTCGACCGAATCGATGCCGGCATTGCGGACGCTGGTGAAACCGGCGAGCAGCGTCTTCCGCGCATTCTTCGCGCCGGTCAGGGCCTGCTGCGGAACCGATATCCGAGGCTTTTGTAGCCGTGATTGCTCGGGTCGCCCCTGAGATGGGTGTGCACATCAATGAGGCCGGGAAGGCAGGTGAACGCGGTCAGGTCGACCGGCTTTACGCCGGATGGGAGCGCGGAGGCAGGGCCGATGGCCTTGATAATTCCTTTTTCATCGAAGGCGATCACTTTGCCGGAAAGCATCTGGCCGCTGCGCACGCCGAGCAACTTGCCGCACTCGACGGCACCGGAGGCAGCAAAAAGCGGAAGGGGAGTCACGAACAAGGAGAGAAGCAAGTAAAGAAAGCGGCGCATGGTTGGCCTCGGAGTGATCGCGGATTTTACGGCGACCGAATGATAGGACTCGGCGGATTTGGGCGCAATGGGCGGGGGAACTTGGAGGGTGGTCCCGATGTTACGCGAACTATAGTGGCGGGCTCTGATTCGCCTCCTCTGCTTCGGCTACGAGGCACGCAATTCGATTCTTTCCCTTTTTCACCGTCACGACGGCATCCGCCCTGACAGTCGCGCCGGGGAGTTCCTTTGTGGCTTTCAGGTAGTACCTTCCAATCGAAATCGTTGGGAAAGAGAATCTACCCGCGGCGTCGGTCTTCGTAGTCGCTACTAGTCGTTTATCGGGACTGGAAAGTGCCTGAACTATCATGTCGGATACAGACTTCCCAGTATTGGTGTACCCAACCCAGCCCTTCAATGGAGAGCTGACGGACTCGTTGTCCTCCGCACATTTTCCGTGTAGTCCCAGTTGATCAGGGTGGTCCTGAGCACGCAGGCCAATACCAAGAAGTACGAGAATGACAGCGCCAATGCTCCGTTTCATGGCTGGAGTCTACTCTGACCTTAGATGGTTGTCGAAGAAACACCGCCTCGCAACTCCCCGGTAATCTTGACACCCGCCGCGCGCCATTCTTAACTGCTACCGTGGGGGCAAGTAGGGGACCTACGCTGGCGCATTGCGCGCTTTGCAAGTCCTGTCTCATTGCCCTGGTGAGGCGGCAATCCCAGTGCCGCGGTGGGGCAAAATGTTACAATTCGTTTCATACAGGCCGCCGGGCAACCTTTGCGCTCCGATTAAATCCAAGAAAGCACGTATTCTCAATCGGTTAAATCGCGATCCAGCAGCGCCGGACGGAACCGGAATTGCTCGTTTGGATCGGTAACATTCTTCGTTTTACAGCCGTATAAATTTTTGCCGACTCTGCTTTTCCGCACTTCCTCGCCTCCCCGCGAGAGCCGGAGCGGGTCCTTAGGAGCTAAGATTGAGCGAATCAAATATTTCCAATAAGACAGACGTACGCCTTGGGAGGATCGAACACTTGACTTCTGCCAGCAGCCACCTGATCGCCCCGCACGGGGGAGAGCTTGTTCAACTGCAAGTGCCGGCCGATTATGCCGCCGAACTGAAGAGCCACTCGAAAGAATGGGTTTCATGGGACATGACAGCGCGCCAGCTCTGCGACCTGGAGCTGTTGATGAATGGCGGATTCTCTCCGCTGCGCGGCTTTATGAACCGCAAAGACTATGAAGGCGTCTGCGCGAATATGCGTCTGGCGGATGGAACGCTGTGGCCGATGCCGATCACGCTCGACGTGACGGAAGAATTTGCGAAGAAGCTGACGCCGGGATCGAGCAAAGTCGCGCTGCGCGATGCCGAGGGCGTGATGATCGCCGTGCTGAATGTCGGCGATGTGTGGCAGCCGGACCGCGCCGAAGAGGCGAAGCAGGTTTTCAATTCGACGAGCAGCGCGCATCCGGGTTCTGACTACACGATGAACAAGTCGAATCCGTGGTATGTGGGCGGGACCGTGCAGGGACTGCAGCCGCCGTCGCACTATGATTTCCGCGCTTTGCGTTTGACGCCGGCGGAATTGCGGGCCGAATTCGCGCGAGTGGGCTGGACGCGGATTGTGGCTTTCCAGACCCGGAATCCTATGCACCGCGCACACGTCGAGCTGACGATGCGGGCGGCGAAGAAGGTTGAAGCGAATTTGCTGATTCATCCTTCGGTCGGCATGACGAAGCCGGGCGATGTGGACTACTTCATCCGTACGCGCTGCTACCAGTTGCTGCTGCCGAAGTATCCGCACGGGACGGTGAAGCTCTCGATGCTGAACCTGGCGATGCGCATGGGCGGGCCGCGCGAGGCGATCTGGCACGGGCTGATCCGCAAGAACCATGGCTGCAACCACTTTATTGTGGGGCGCGATCATGCGGGCCCGGGCAAGGATACGGACGGCAAGCCGTTCTACGGCCCGTACGAGGCGCAGGAACTGTTCCAGAAGCACGAAGCCGAGATGGGCGTAAAGATGGTTCCGTTCCAGATGATGGTTTATCTCGAGGGCGAGGACCGGTACGTTCCGGCGGACGAAGTGCCGCAGGGCGCGAAGGTGCTCGATGTCTCGGGCACCGAACTGCGCGCACGCCTGAACGAAGGGCGCGACATTCCGGCATGGTTCACTTATCCGGAAGTGGTGAAGGAGCTGCGGCGCAGCTATCCGCCACGCGACAAGCAGGGCGTGACCATCTTCTTTACTGGGCTTTCGGGTTCGGGCAAGTCGACGATTGCGAACGCGCTGATCACGAAGTTCCTCGAAATGGGCGGACGCCCGGTGACCTTGCTCGATGGCGACCTGGTGCGGAAGCATCTGTCGTCGGAGTTGGGCTTCTCGAAGGAGCACCGCGACATCAACATCCGGCGCATCGGCTACGTGGCTTCGGAGATCACGAAGAACGGGGGCATCGCGATCTGCGCGCCCATCGCTCCGTATGAAGCGACGCGCAAGGCGGTGCGGCAGATGATCGAGCCGGTCGGCGGATTCATCCTGGTGCATGTGGCGACTTCGATTGACGTTTGCGAGCAACGCGACCGCAAGGGCTTGTACGCGAAGGCGCGCGCCGGCATCGTAAAGGAGTTCACCGGGATTTCCGATCCGTATGAAGCTCCGACCGATGCGGAAGTGACGATTGATACGGGAGCGCTGAGCCCGGAAGAGGCGGCGCAGACCATCATTCTGCACCTGGAGCGCGAAGGCTTTATCGGCGCCAACAGCAACTAAAACAAGCGGGAGCGGAGAAAATGTGCGAGTTTTCCGCTCTCGCATTCTTTAAGCCAACAAAGTCCATTAGTGCGATGGACTTCATGTAATAATGCAGCAACGGTGCCTCCCTTCTGCGCCGCGGGCGAACGGCGCGTTGCTTGCCAGGTGGACCGTAATGAAAGCCAACTGAACTGACTACGGCATGGAACTCTTGCTGGCAAAGGTGCTGATCGGCTTTGTTGTGGGAACGCTGATCGGGTTGACGGGGTTGGGCGGCGGCGTACTGCTCTTGCCGACACTCATCTTTGGCCTGCACATTCCCGCCATCATTGCCGTGGGTTCCGACGCGCTGTTCAATTTTTTTACCAAGATTCCCGCCACTCTCTTGCACCTGAGTAAAGGAACGGTACGAAGAAAAGTGGTGGTCGCGCTGGCGTTCGGCAGCGCGCCGGGCTCCTACTTAGGAGTCACACTGCTCGTGCACCTGCGCACGGTTTACGGGGCTGGAGTCAACGATTTCATCAAGTCGGCGGTGGGACTGCTGCTGGTGATTATTCCGACGCTGCTGCTGTTTCAGGGACGGATCGAGAATCATCTGGCTGGAAAGCAGCCTACGATGAAGAATTTTGCCGGGATGACGCTGATCGGACTGATCGGCGGATTTCTGGTGGGCATCACGTCGGTGGGATCGGGCAGCATCATTATGATGATGCTGCTGCTTTTTTACTCGTTCGCGCCGAAGATCATGGTCGGGACGGATATTGCGCATGCCGTGTTGCTGACCGGCGTGACCAGCCTGCTGCACTGGAAAGCGGGCAACGTCGATCCGCATTTAGTTGTTTCGCTGCTGATTGGGTCGATTCCGGGCGGGATTCTGGGATCGCATTTGAGCACGCGGGTTCCGGTGTTATGGCTGCGGAGAATTCTGTGCGCGGTGCTTTTGATGACGGGCGCGAGAATGCTATGGGCGTGAAAAAACAGGTGTTGGGTGTTAGGTTTTAGGTGTCAGGAACATCCGGTTTTCCCCAACACTTGACACCTAAGACCTAACGCCTTTTTTACTGGAGCCGAAATTGCAATCATTGTTTATCAAAGAAACTCTAGAACGGATCCACGCCGCTCTTGAAGAAGCGCGCACGGTGCTTAACACCTTTACTCCCGGAGCCATCGAGGCCAAATTCAAATCAGGCGACGATCCGGTGACCGCCGCCGACCATGCCGTCGATGCCGTCCTCAAGAAAAATTTGCTGCGTCCCGGCGAGGGCTGGCTTTCGGAAGAAACAGTGGACGATGCATCCCGCCTCGGCAAGCGGCACGTGTGGGTCGTTGACCCGCTCGACGGCACGCGCGAATTCGTGCAGGGTATTCCGGAATTCTGCGTTTCGATTGCAATGGTGGAAGATGGCGTTCCGGTCGCCGGCGGCATCTGCAATCCGGCAACGAACGAATTGATTCTTGGCTCGCGCGAAACCGGCGTCACCTACAACGGACAGCCCGCTCAGCCCAGCCAACGCAGAGATCTGCACGGAGCGCTCGTGCTGGCCAGCCGCAGCGAGGTGAAGCGGGGCGAATGGAAGCAGTTCGAATCTTGTGAATTCAATATCCGGCCGATGGGGTCGGTGGCCTACAAGCTGGGGCTTGTCTCGGCAGGCAAGGCTGATCTTACGTTCACGCTGGTTCCGAAAAATGAGTGGGATGTGGCTGCCGGGGCGGCTTTGGTTGAGAGCGCGGGCGGCTGGACGATGAAACTCGATCACTCGCCTTTGCGCTGCAATCAGAAAGACCCGTTGATTTCGGGATTGCTGGCGGGACCGCCGTTTTTGCGTGAGCCTCTGCTCGCCTTGCTGGAGAAGCACGCGCAGGCGAGTCGTTAGCAACAAAACGAGAAAGTATGGCGAGCCGGAGGCAGGCGATCGTTCGTTTTCCTTCATGCCCTTTGTGGTGAAATTCTTGTAGCCTGTAGTGGGCGCAGTCCCGCGTATGCCTCAACCGCGCATCGTCTTCCTGATGTATCACGAACTCGAACTGGCCGGACGCAGCATTTGCCAGTCCGAGCCGGGTTATGCGCGCTACGTGCTGCCGCTCGCAACCTTTCGCGAGCAAATGGAGTGGATGAAGCAATCGGGGTTTCGGGGATTGAATGTGGGGGAAGCCCTCAACTCCCCCGCCGAGGCGAGCGTCTGCATCACCTTCGACGACGGTTGCGAGACGGACCTGATCGCGGCGGCTCCGGTGCTTCATGAATCCGGATTCAATGCGACCTTCTATGTCACCGCCGGGAAGGTGGGCACGGCTGGCTTCCTCAGTGAAAGCCAGCTTCGCGAACTGGACGCACAAGACTTCGAAATCGGATGCCATTCGATGACGCACGCCTATCTCTCCGATATCGGCGAGGCCGACTTGAAGCGCGAGATCGCCGACGCGAAAGACCGCATCGAGCAAACTCTCGGCCACGGCATCGAGCATTTCTCCTGCCCCGGAGGACGCTATGACGAGCGCGCACTCGATATGGCGCGGCGGGCGGGATTCAAGACAGTGGCCAATAGCGAATTTCACGCCAACCGGGAGAGGACAAATCGCTACAAGCTCGGACGAGTGGCAATGCTGCGCGACCTCGACCTGAACGCCTTCAGCGCCATCTGCAATGGACACGGACTGTGGAAAAAGCGCATGGCTCACTCGGCCCGCCGCGGCGTGCAGTTGCTCGTCGGCAACAAAAATTACGACCGCATACGCGCCTCGCTGCTCGGCGAGCCCCGGTGATTATGTAACCGAAGTCACCTGCGCCGCTTCATCGTTGACTTACCTTTTCTAACTGCCATCTAACCAAGCGAATGCCCGAATGCGCGCAAACCTGCGCCAATCGCGGATTTTCGTGCAGTTACCGCGCCTGACGCGGTCGATCACTGCGCCGCGTGCATCCGTACAAGGCCATTTTGCGTGTACTGCTGAGTTTCCGCCTGCACTAGTGGTATCTGTCCACTTAGACCCTGCCCGGATATGTTCACGATGAGGACTCGCTCGACAAGTCCCCCACTTTTGTACGTCGAGGTTGTGTGATGCAGGTTACAAAGTACGTCCTTGATAACCATAATTCATCGCGAAAGCTTGTAGAGCGTGTCTTGGCGGCCGCCGTTGTGGCGGCCCTTACATTGATCGCCGCGTCCTGCGGCACCAGCCAGGCCGCCAGCAACCCAGCACAGTCGTTGGCCATTCTGGGATCGCTGCCCGGCGGGGCTGTACAACAGGATTACAATGCCGTTCTCACGGTCAACGGCGGTTCGTCTCCTTATCAATTTTCGGTTGAGTCCGGATCGCTGCCACCGGGCCTTACGTTGAATCCGGCGACTGGTTCGTTCACGGGCAAGCCGACGAGCACGGGAATCTATCAATTTCAGGTCGTCGTAAGAGACACTCCGAAGTCCGACTCCGGCTCGCAGAGCTATAAGGTGACGATTGCCCCGCACAACGGAGTCAGCGTCAGCGTTACTCCATCGAGCGCGACGCTCTCCTCGGGCGGCATGCAGCAATTCACCGCGAGCGTGAGCGGCACTTCGAATACCGCAGTCACCTGGACGGCATCGGCGGGTTCGGTGAATTCCAATGGCGCCTACAACGCGCCCACGGTGCAATCGGCGACACAAGCCACGGTGACGGCTACCAGCCAGGCCGATCCGACAAAGTCGGCGAGCGCAGCGGTCACGATCAATCCAGCCCAGGGCGGAGGATCGCTGCAGATCACGACGCCTGGCCTTCCTCAGGGCCAGCAGGGAGAAACCTACAGCGCAGCGTTTGCCGCGAGCGGCGGAACTCAGCCTTACAACTGGACCGTGACCAGCGGGAGCCTGCCTTCAGGCCTCGCTCTGAATACGAACGGAGATGTGAGCGGGACGCCGACGGCGACCGGCACGTCCACCTTCACGGTAACGGTGAGCGATGCAGCCAGCCACTCGGCAAGCGGCAACTTCTCGCTGAGTGTAGCCAGCAGCAGCGGCTATGACGGTCCTGCACAACTCCCGCTGGCGACCGTGCCCAGTTCGATGGCCGATTCGCCGGCGCCGGGAAGCGTGATCAGCGTAAAGTCCGGAGGCGATTTGCAGTCCGCGATTAACAGCGCGCAGTGCGGACAAACCATTCAACTACAAGCCGGCGCAAGCTTCAGCGGCACGTTCAACCTGCCGGCGAAGGGGTGCAACGACCAGAACTGGATCATCATCCGGACGAGTTCGCCCGACAGTGCGCTGCCAGCGGAAGGACAGCGCGTCACACCGTGCTACGCGGGGGTCTCGTCGCTTCCAGGACGGCCCGTGTACAGCTGCCAGAATCCATCTAATGTGTTGGCGAAAGTTCAGAACGCCGGCGCCGTGAGCCCAATCACGTTTGCCGACAAGGCCAACTATTATCGTCTGCTCGGCCTGGAGATCACTCGCCCGGTGGGATCCAAAGGCAGCGCACTCCTGGTTAGCCTCGCGGGAACCGCCGACCATATCATCGTCGACCGCTCCTGGCTGCACGGCCAGGCGCAGGACGAAACCCGCGACGGCGTTTCGCTCGCCGGGGGCACGAACATGGCGGTGATCGACTCCTACTTCAACGATTTCCACTGCATCGCGAAGAGCGGCAGTTGCACCGATTCTCACGCGGTCAGCGGCGGCGTTTCGGATACGCAGGACGGCCCGTACCTGATCCAGAACAACTTCCTGGAAGCCGCGGGCGAGGCCGTTATGATGGGCGGCGGCGGCGCGACCATGACTCCCACTGACATAACCGTCATTGGGAATCACTTCTTCAAACCGTGGTCGTGGATGAAGGGCAACACGCCTTTCGTCGGCGGCCCGAATGGCGATCCATTCATCGTAAAAAATCACCTCGAACTGAAGAACGCGGTCCGCGTACTCATCGAGGGCAACCTGATGGAAAACGTCTGGGGCGGCTTCACACAGAAGGGACACGGCATCCTTCTGACCCCAAAGAATCAGCACACCCGGTCGGGCGAGAATGTCTGTCCGATCTGCCAGGTCACGGACGTGACCATCCGCTACACGCAGATTTCGCACGCGGGCGGCGGAATGGTCTTCGCGACGGCGATCTCGGGAGACGGCGGCGACGGTGCGCCGGCCTATGCCGGAGCGCGCTTCAGCATCCACGATGTCGTCATCGACGATCTCAGTAAAAAGTACGTAGGCGGTGGCGACGGTTTCGAGATCGCGAATAGCTGGCCGAGCAATCCTCTGAACACGGTCACGGTTAACCACGTCACCGTATTCCCTGACGCCGGCAGTCACATACTCACGGTGGGCAACAACGACGGCAATCCACCGATGTACGCATTGGTGTTCACCAACAACCTGGTGCTGACCGGGCGCTACCCGGTTTGGAATGTCTACGGGGCGGGCAAGTCAGGCTGCGCGAACGGCGATGTGCCGATCACCAGCATTCAAACCTGCTTCACCACGAATACGTTCCAGATTAACGGCCTGATTGCGAGCCCGTCGCAGTACGGGCCGTCAAAGTGGCCGACCAATAACCTGTTTCCCGCGACCGTAGCGGATGTCCAGTTCGTCAACTACAACGGCGGAAATGGCGGCAACTACCAACTGCAGAGCACAAGCCCGTACAAGAACGCCGGCACCGACGGCAAAGACCTCGGCGCGGACATTGTCGGACTGCAAGCTGCGCTGGCGGGAGTGGAATAGCGGGAGCACCTCTTCCACAAATACTTGGTTCAACCAAGGTCCGCGGGTTTTCCGCGGACCTTATTCATTACGGCAAATGCAGGTTAGTGCCGGAGGCCCGTGGTATGCTCAATCCACAAGAAAGGCCTAAAGACAGGCGGTTCAGCCTGGCATCGAGTTTCTCAGCGCGGGGCGTGCGTGAGGAGAAGGCAAAACATGTTTCGGCTTCGTCTACGAGCTTCCCACTTTTTCTCCGGCATTCTGTACTCGCTGATTCTTGTTTTTGTTATTGCCGCATCAGCAAATCGCGCTGCCGCGGCCGGCCCTCCAACCGGCGAGAACGCTTATTGCGGGAAGGGTGATGTACCGCACTTCGGAGATAAAGACGGGCCCGCGCAACTGCCGCAGGCGTGCTACTACACCGGGCTCGACGGCACGCCTTCTCCGGGAAAACAGATTCGGGTTGGCGCGAAGGACGACCTGGCCGACGCTCTCAAAAACGCGAAGTGCGGCGATACACTGCTTCTTCCCGCGGGCGCAACATACGAAGTCCACAACCTGCCGGGAAAGAAGTGCGACGACCAGCACTACATCACCATCCGCACCGACACACCCGATTCAAAGCTGCCGCCGGAGGGCTCGCGCATCTCGCCCGCATGGGCCGGAGTAGCCAGCTTGCCGGGCCGCCCGGCGTTCGCGCAACCGGCGGGAGGCGCGACCAAACTGCTGCCGACGATTATTGCAAAGCCCAATAACGGCGTAGTCGTGGGAGATCACCTGCGCTTTATCGGAATCGAGTGGACCACCGCGCCGGACGAGCATATCACTCGCATGATCGCGACCGATCACAGCGAAGATGTCATTTTCGATCGCAATTACATGCATGCCGGCGAGGGCTCCGAGGTTGGGCACGGCGTCGGTATGGTGTTAGGCAGCCACAAAATTGCCGTGATCAATTCGTACCTCAGCGGATTTAACTGCATCGCGCGCAAAGGAGCATGCACGGATGCAACCGCCGTCGGCGGCGCGCATAGCCTGGACCCGTTCGGCACGTTCAAGATCTACAACAATTTTCTGGAGGCCTCGGGCGAGAACATTCTCTTTGGCGGCGGCGGTTCGGAATATAACCCGACCGACATCGAAATCCGGCGCAACCATTTCTTCCGGCCGATGATCTGGAAAGAGGGCGAGCCGGGATACACCCCCAGTCCCAAAGGCACGCCTTATATCGTCAAGAATCACCTTGAACTCAAAAGCGCAATTCGCATCCTGATTGAAGCGAACCTGCTGGAAAACTGCTGGGGCGGATTTACGCAGAACGGGTTCTCCTTCGTGCTCGCGCCGGTGAGCCAAGGCAGTCATTGCCCGAAGTGCCGCGTCAATGACGTTACGGTGCGCTACAACCGGGTTCGGCGCGTGGGCGGAGTGCTCACCGTGGCGACGAAGCACGCTCCCGAAAGAAAAGGCGGCGGCAGCCCGGAGGACGGCGGGCGCATGAGCATTCACGACCTGATCGCCGACGAAGTACACGACCGGGATTTCAAGGGCGCAGGCACGTTCCTGAAATACATGTCGGCGATGATCATCATTCACGATGTTGCCATCGACCACGTGACGTCGTTTGGGCCTGGGCCGCTGATGTCGGTGTCCGACAAAGGCGAGAGGATGCCGAATTTCAGCCTGACCAACAGCGTGTTTGCGATAGGCGGCGAGCGGCGGCCGGTGGTGCCTGCCGCACCGAAGAGTTGCGCAGTGGCGGCATTGAGGGCCGGGCCGCAAGCGGTGTTCGATGCGTGTTTCAGCAATTACCACTTCGACCACAACCTGCTCGCCTCTGAGTGGGCATCGGGCTTCCCCAAGGGAAACGTGGTCGTCTCAAAGCCCAAGGATCTTGAAGTTCGTGACCTGAAAGATGGAATTGCCAAAGACCCGCGGCTTTGCCATGATGCCGGCAACGGTTGCAGCAAGCGCTCGCCGGGAGCGGGGGCAGCTTCCGATGGACGAGACATGGGCGCGGACGTGGACGCGGTGGAGGCTGCGATCGCGGGCGTGGAATGAAATCTTCCGTAACCCGCATATTCATTGGTCTTTTCGGCCCTCCCAAGGCTGCATGGTAAGATTTTCCTAGCCTTGCCGACGCCCACTCCAAATGAGCGGAAGCACTTCCCTGTCTTCGTGATGGGCTGCCATCGCTCGGGCACAAACCTGCTTTACGACATGCTTTTGTCTGCCGGCGGTTTCGCTATTTACCGCGGCTACCTGCCGATTTACAAGATCCTGATTCCCAAGTATGGCTCGATGGCGAGGCGCGCAAATCGAGAAAAGATTGTCGCAACGTGGTTCCGAAGCAAAGGGTTTCGTCGCACCGGGCTGGCGCGCGAGGTGTTTTCGCCGCGTATTGAGGATGAATGCCGAAGCGGCGGCGATTTCATCCGCGTGGTGCTGGATACGATCAAGGAGCAGCAAAGCGCGCAGCGGTGGGCGTTCTACGATCCGGACAACGTGCTGCATTTCCGCCGAGTGAAACGCGACATCCCAAACGCGCTCTTCGTGCACATCATCCGCGATGGGCGCGACATTGCACTCTCTCTTAAGAAGATGGGCGGCTTCGCGCCGCTGCCGTGGGATCGCCGGGAGACAACCAGCCTGGTCGCGACCGCACTGTACTGGGAGTGGATGGTGCATCACGGGCGCGAATGCGGCCGCCTGTTCCCCGCCGATTACATCGAAGTGCGTTACGAAGACCTGATCATGAGCCCACGCGAAACTCTCGGCCGATTGGGCGGTTTCATCGATCACGATCTCGATTACGAGAAGATTCAGAGCGCTGGCCTCGGCAGCTTGTCGAAGACGAATTCCTCCTTCAAGGAGGAAGGCGCCAAGGAGAAGATCCATCCTCTGGGCCGCTGGAGGGAACGGTTGTCGCCTGCCGACATCGCCGCCATCGAAAGCGCGATCGGCGATTGCCTCGCGGAAAATGGCTACGAGCTTTCGCTTCCGCAAGAGGAGCGCCGCATCAGCCCGCGGTTCGCGATGATGCGCGAGATTTATCCGGCATTTCTCGGCGGCAAACTGTGGCTCAAGCTGAACACGCCCATCGGACGCATGGCCAACGAATCGGCGCTTGAACTGGCCGATGAACCGATGCCTTCGGGCGAGATGGCGTCGAGTTCCAAACCGTCATGAGCACCGCGACCAGGCCGACAGAGTTGCAGGCGAGGGACGCGGCGAATGTCGCGTCAAGAGCCAATCCGCGCTCGACTGCGCCTGTGTTTGTGCTAGGCTGCGGACGTTCCGGCACCAAGTTCCTGTATCACACGCTTCTGTCCGGCGGCGGGTTCGCAGTCTACTTCGCCGAGAGCAACACATTCAACCTGCTGGGGGTGCATTTCGGCAATCTCGCGCGGCGCGAAAACCGGCGCAAACTGCTTGACGCTTATTACAAGAGCAATCTGTTCGAGCGCACTGGACTTAAGCGCGAAGACATCGACCAGCAGGTAATGGACAACTGCCGCAATGCCGGCGACTTTCTGCGCATTGTGATGGACACAATTGCGCGGCAGCAGGGCGTTGCGCGCTGGGCCGAATGCACGCCGCTTCATTTGCTCAATTTGCCGCTGATCAAGCGGGTCGTGCCCGACGCGCTCGTCATCCACATCATTCGCGACGGACGCGACGTGGCCGCTTCCCTGCACCGCATCGGATGGATTCGACCGTTTCGCTGGGACCGCAGCCGCGCTTTCCTTGCGCCAGCGATCTTCTGGCGCTGGATTGTGAGTAAGGGCCGTCGTTACGGACGCGCGATGGGCAACGACTACATGGAAGTGCACTACGAGGAACTGGTCGAGAATCCGCGCGAGATACTGGCGCGCATTGGTAAGTTCATCGAGCAGGACCTCGACTATGACAAGATCCAGCAGGTAGCGCTCGGGTCGGTGCACGATCCCAATTCGTCGTTTCGCGGCGACGGCAAAGAAGCCGAAGCTCAGACGATCGGGCGCTGGAAGAAAAGCTTTTCGCAGGAGCAGGTTCGCGATATCGAGGGCGTTCAGGGCGAGTTGCTGGAGGCTTCGGGATACACGCTCACAACGCCGCCGGAAGAGCTACGGCCGTCGCTTGCGGTGCGGCTGATGAGTTTTCTGTATCCGTTGTACTTTGACTTCAAGTTCTGGCTGAAGTCGGAGACGCCTCTGGCGCGTTTTGCCGATGCCGGACGAATGGGGAAGAACACGCGAGATGCAGGCGTTGGGCTTTAGGCGTTAGACGTTAGGCATAAGACTTCGGGCAAATGTCGACTGAGCATAATCCGGGCAATCGGCGAGAGGGGATCGACGCGCTCATCGCCGAAAGCAAGGTTGATCGGGCCGCAGCCGCGCTGCGCGAACTTTGGCGGCGCGAGACTGGTTCGGCAACTGCTGGCTTCATTTGCTCACGCCTTGACCAGATGCGCGGCAAGCTCTCGCTTACGAAGTTCAAGCTGGCCGTCTTGCGGTCGTTTACCGTCGAGCCGATCTTCCCCTTACTCAGGGCTGAGGCATTTGCTTACGGGATCGACCTCGAAGTTCACCTTGGCGACTTCAATACTTATGTGCAGGAAATCGTGGACGCAGGCAGTTCGCTCTACCGGTTTGCACCGAATGCGGTTGTGCTTGCGGTTCGCGCTGAGGATGTTGCGCCTGACCTTGCTCTTCGCTTTGCCGAGCTTGCGCCGGAAGCCGCGCAGGACGCCGCGGACCGCGTCGCTGGGGGCTATGAACAATGGGCGAAGGCGTTTCGCCAGAACAGTCAGGCGGCGCTTATCATTCACTCACTTGAGCGTCCCGCGAATCCCGCTTTCAGCGTGCTCGACAGCCTGACTGAGAAGGGACAATCCGGGATTATTCGACAGATCAACCGCGAGTTGCGGCGGATCGGCGGCGAGAATCGCGGCGTCTACGTTCTTGACTACGATGCGCTAGTTGCTCGTTATGGAAGTTCGCACTGGCATGATGAGCGCAAATGGCTGATGGCGCGTTTGCCGATTGCGGCCGAGCACCTTATTCATATGGCCCGCGAGTGGATGCGGTTTATCGTTCCGCTTGCAGGACGCACAAGTAAGGCCCTCGTCGTCGATCTCGATAACACGCTTTGGGGCGGAATTATCGGCGAAGACGGAATGGCGGGAATCAAGCTGAGCGCCGAATATCCGGGAGCGGCGTTTCAGGCTTTGCAGCGTGCCTTGCTTGATCTCTCGCGGCGCGGAATTCTGCTGGCCGTTTGCAGCAAGAACAATCTGGACGATGCGATGGAAGCGATCGAGAAGCATCCGGGAATGTTGCTGCGGGCGAAGGACTTTGCCGCGATGCGCATCAACTGGGGCGATAAGTCGCAGAACATCCGCGAGATTGCGCAGGAACTGAACATCGGCATCGATTCGCTGGCGTTTCTGGACGACAATCCGTTCGAGCGCGAGCAGATTCGTGCGGCGCTGCCGGAAGTAACCGTGATCGATGTCGGCGCGAATCCGATGGAATATGCGGCCGCGGTGCGCGATTGTCCGGTGTTTGAGCGGCTTTCGCTGTCGGCGGAAGATCAGCAGCGGACCGCAATGTATGCGGAGCAGCGACAGCGAACGGACGCCGAGAATACGTTTCAGTCGAAGGAAGACTTCTTCCGGTATCTGGAGCAGGAAGCAGATCTCGATCCGGTCACTGACATGACGCTGGCGCGCGTGGCGCAGCTTACGCAGAAAACGAACCAGTTCAACGCTACGACTCGGCGTTACAGCGAGGCTCAGATTGCCGAGATGTCGAAGCGCGCTGGATGGAATATCTTCTCGATCAAGGTGCGCGATCGATTCGGCGATCATGGATTGGTTGGAGTGGCGATCACACGCGATGAGGGCGAGCAGTGCGAGATTGACACGTTCCTGCTGAGTTGCCGCGTGATTGGGCGGACGGTTGAGACGGCGCTTTTGGCGCACATTGCGAAGAGCGCTGCTGAGCGCGGATGCAAGCAGCTTGTCGGATGGTTTCTGCCGACGAAGAAGAACGCTCCGGCGCGGGATTTCTACGAGCAGCATGGATTTGCACGGGCGCAGACTCACGAAAACGGCACTTTGTGGGTGCTGGATTTGCTTGCTTCGAAGCTGGCCGCTCCCGAATGGATTAAGCTGAACGTCGCGGAGACGGCGAATACTCGGTAGCAGGGAGCAGAGATTGCTGTAGGGATCCTTCGACTGCGCGCAACCATCGGTTCGCGACGATCGTGCTCCGCTCAGGATGACATCGAGCAGGAAGATGGGATCGAACGGGAGATCGGATTGAGCACATTCGACGAGGTGCGGAACATGGCAAGCGACATCTTTGGAGTTCCGGCTGCGGCGCTCACTGCCGATTCTTCTCCGGACAGTGTCGAGCCTTGGGATTCGGTGCAGCACTTGAATCTGGTGCTCGCGATCGAGGAGAAGTTCGGCGTACAGCTCGATCCGGAAGAGATTGAGCAGATGAAGACGCTGGGCGCGACCGCGAAGCTGATCGACAGCAAACTCCAAGCGCGTTCGCAATAGTCTTCGAGACCTGTCGTCGAGATCGTCCTGGAAATCGTCTTGGCTCTAGTCATTCAGCCATATCGAACAGAGCATGAAGCGGCGGTTCAGTCGTTTAATGGCCGCTTGCAGGTCGCTTCGGGCGATCCTAATTATGTCTTCTCGCAGTCGTCGGTTCCGCGCTGGCTTGCACCTGCGAATGGCAATACTGTGTGGAACGAGTTCTATGTTGCGGTCGATGGCGCTTCGCCTGAAGGCTCTGTGCGCGGAGTCTATGCGCTGAAGCAGGAGGCGCTGTTCGTTCGAGGCAAAGGCACTCAGCGCATCGCTTGCTATCATCATCCGCTTTCGGAAGGCATCATTGACCGCGCATTTACCAGCGTTGGAATGTTGCTGGCGCGCGACGCGCTGGCTCGACAGCCGTTTCTCTATGCGCTTGGAATGGGCGGAGCGGAAACTCCGATTGCCAAGATGCTTAAGGCGCTTGGATTTGCGCTTACTCCAATTCCCTTCTACTTCCGCGTGGTGCATCCAGCGAAGTTCCTGCGCGAGATGCAGGCTTTGCGCGAGAGGCGTTCGCGCGCTCTGTTGATGGATATTGCGGCGGCGAGCGGAGCAGGATGGATTGCGATCAAGGCGATGCAGGCGATGAAGAGTTCGACGAGCGGAATGGCGAACGTTGCGGCCGAGGAAGTTGGCGAGTTCTCCGAGTGGATTGATGAGTTGTGGAGTGCGGCGAAAGAGACGGCGAGCGCTGCGACTGTGCGCGACGCGAGGACTCTGAAGCTTCTGTATCCGAAGAATTACTCAAGCCCGATTGCGAGCACGCGGCGATTGCGCATCACTCGGAATGGTTCGACGATTGGATGGGCGATCATTGGGATTCGGCGCAAGGATGCGAAGTTTGGAACGATGCGCGTGGGATCGATTGTCGATTGCTGGGCGATGCCGAACGATGCAAATGCCGTGATGGGCGCGGCAACTCGGGCGCTGGAGAAAGATGGAGCCGATTTGATCGTTTCCAATCAGAGTCATAATGCCTGGTGCAATGCGCTGGAGAAGAATGGGTTTCTGAAGGGGCCGACGAATTTTGTTTTGGCGACCTCGAAGAAGCTGACCGAACTTTTGCAGCCGCTCGACGAAAATCGCGCGTCACTTCATATCACGCGCGCGGATGGAGACGGACTCCCTGTTAATTTCTAATTTGTAATTGGTAATTTGTAATTAAAAAACCTTCGACCTCGATTTTACAAATTGAAACCCTTGGGGTTTAAATTACAAATTAGAAATTACCAATTACAAATCCCCCTGGTGCACCAACTTCTCTTTTCCTGCCGCGTCGGACACCAGCTGATATCCGACCTGGATCATCACATGTCCCCAGGCGGCTTCGATCTGGGCTACGCATTCGGGCGGGAGAACTTCGCGCCAGCCGCCTTTTGTGGCTTGGCGGACGAAGGGCTTGTCTTGCCGGGTGAAGCGGGTTTGCACCCACTTGTCGCCTTGTTTTTCTTCTAACTTGCGCATGCGGTCGAAGGAGCTTAGTTCGGCGGCTCGCTTGCAGCGCTCGATGGACTGTTCGATGCCAAGGAGCTTTGAGACCTTCATCAGCTCACGGGCTGGGTCTTCAATCATGTCTTCGTAGCGAAGCATGAGGAAGCCTTCATGGCCGCTGCGCGTGCTGAGCCAACTGGTGACGTGATCGCCCCAGTTGCCGAGGCGGTCCCAGATTTTGCCTTCGATCCAGTTCGGGAGGAAATCTTTGATGGGGAGCTGGTCGTTAAAGGAACGCTGCTTCATCTCCCAGTGAAAATTTGAAATGGCGCAGTCGCGCGGGTCGCGGACGATATAGATGATGCGCTTGTAGCGCGGGTCGAAGACTTCGTGGCTTTTGAGGATGCGCGGGCGGCCGAGATGACGGAGATAGCGATCACCGTGCTTGTACATGTCGGCGACCAGGCGCTCGACGTTGAGGAAGGTGACGGGCTCCTCGGTGTGGACGAGGTTGCCGACCAGGAAACGGGTCCAGGTATTGCCGGAGCGCGGATAGGAGGTGAGGAAGACGTCGTCTGGGAAGATGGTGATGTCGCGCTCGATGCGCAGCGTGCGGAAGAGCACATCGTGGACGCGCGAGAGATGTTTGAGGCCGCGTTTGATTAACATGCCCATGGTGCGTGCTTACCTCAGCGGCTAAAGCCGCTTCCTATGAACATTGGCAATCGCAGCGCTAAAGCGCTGCGCCACCCAAAGTCCCTTTGCCAGCGCCGAAGCGCTGCGCCACCCAAAATCTCTTTGCCAGAGCTGAAGCGCTGGGCTCAGCTTGCTCGTCGCTTCGGGACTCGATTTTTGCCGCTCTCGACGGCTTCTCCGCCGCTTTGAACCTTCGCCCAAAACCCGGGCTCTTCATTTCGCAACCGAGCGGCAATTACTTCGCTGTCAGCTGCGCGTTTTCTTTTTCTGGCGACTCGGCAGCTTGATCTTTTTGGTTGCGCTCGCCTTGCAGCCAGCCCAGGAATTTCTGCTTGCGGGCGAACATATTTTTGGCTTCATTGCGCAGCGCGCCGATCATCTTGTAACGCGACTTGGTGAACCACGGGACACGGTGCGCAACGCAACCGTACTTTTCTTTGTACGAGCCTTCGCCGCCCCAATCATAAATGGCTACGCCGCGCTTCTTCCAGTAACGCATGGCGTACCAGTGGATGGCCTCGTTGGGCCGAAGTCCTTGATACTGGCGGAAGCTGGCGTTGCCCCAGAATTCGGCGATCTGGTTAAAGCCGGGAAAAATTCCGGAGGCGATGCAGCGGCCTTCGGGATCGCGGGCGCGGAGAAGCAGGACGTGGCCGCTCGGCCCGACGTGCTTGACCAGGGAACGGACGCGATCGAGACCGTAAGTCGGGACCAGGCCTTGCTTGGCGAAGACGTCTTTGAGTTGCTCGTAGTATTCATCGGCGAAAGCGGCGTCGTGAGCTTCTTCGATCTTCAGGCCACTCTTTTCCGCTTTGCGGATGCAGCGGCGGCAGGCGCTTTCCATGCCGTTGAAAATCTCGTCTTCAGTTTTTGTCAGGTCGGTACGATAGGAGCCGTAATATTCGGCGGTGAAGCCGAGGCCTTCGCCGTCTTCGAAGGTGAAGCACGGGTCGGAGACTTCGAGGTGCAGGACTTTCAATTCGTCCCAGGCGAATTTTTCCAGCGCTTCGAGGGCGGGGCGGCGGGAGACTCCGGGCATTAAGTTGAAGCCGACGTACGGAGTGGTCCAGCCGGGGAATGAGCTGCCCAACACTTTCATGCCGAACTTCGAGAACGTGAGGCCGGAGAAATAGCCGACGACGTCGCTGCCGTCGCGGACTTCGGCGAGGACGGGCGTGGCGCCCTGCGCTTCCTGAATGAATTCCAGCCAGGGGCGGGTCTGAAAGACCGTACGATCCTGGAATCCGTCGAGGAGGTTCCAGTCGGCAGTCTTGAAATCAATCTGGCGAAGCTTCAACCGGTCTCCTGTTTCGCGCAACGACGAAGACGTTCCGTAATGGGATTCAGGTCTATTTACTATTTGCTAACTGGGGGTACCCCCCCCCGGGGTGCCCTCTAGTAGAATCAATGGTTTAGGGAGAATTTCCTGCCAAAATCTTGATTCGAAACTACTTAAAGGCAAAGTCTTCAAAAATAAAGAGTTAGACAATACTAAGGCAAGGCCGTGGCTTGATTATAGCCCGAGGCCTCGGCTATTTCTTCTTGCCCTCCCAATGATTTTCGGCGATTAACCGGCTAAGTCAAGGGGATTCTGGGGGCTGCGGTGAGCATTGGTAATACGCAGACGCGGCGGGGGACAAGAAAGCAGATCCCTCGTTTCACTCGGGATGACAATCCCGGAAGGCGGGATCGCTTAGCGATTATCTAGGGCGATCACGAAGTTCCAGCAACCGCTCTTTGGCGGCGGGCCATTCAGCGGCGACGATCGAATAGCGGGCGGAGTCACGCGGGATGAAATCGGCGGCCATGCGGTGGGCGCGGAGAATGCCTTCGAATTGTCCGCCGATGCGCTCGATGGCGGCGCGGGAGCGGAGGTTGCGAACGTCGGTGTGAAGGCAGACGCGCAGGACCTTCCAGGTTTCGAAGGCAAAGGTCAGCATGAGGAGCTTGGCTTCGGTGTTGGCAGGAGTGCGAACCACATTGGCGGCAAACCAGGTGTAGCCGATCTCGCAGGCGTCGGGTGTGGCGCGGCCATGGGAGGGATGCTGCGGAGGCCAGGGCCAGTATTCGAGGTTGAAGAAACGGGTTGAGCCAATCACAGAGCTGTCGGAGAGCCGGACTGCGGCGAAAGTGGCGGCTGTGCCGGCGGCTTGCCAGTCTAGGGCAGTCTCGATATATTTTTCCGCTTCGGCTTGGCCTTGGGGAACCGGGCTCCATTTGTAGAGAGAGGGGTCGGCGGAGGAGGCAGCGGCCAGACCATCGGCGTGGCGGTGGGAGAGAGGCTCCAGGCGGATGTGGAGGCCGTTGAGCGTGGGAGTTTCGATTGCGGGCATGGGATGAGTGTAAATGGGACCTCGGTCCTGGTTCTCCGTGAGAAGAACTTCACCGGGTTTACTGGCTTAGACAGCGAAAATCTTTACCACGGAGAACACGGAGGGGTGTAAACCTGAACCGATTTTCAGATCCTTCAGCGGCAGCCTTGAGCGGGACATTCGTCTTTTCGATATTCGTCGAGGTAGAGGGTCCACGGCGGCTCGTGGAGGGCGTCGCGGTAGAGGCCGGTTTTGAAATAGATGAGAGATTTGCCCGGTAAATAGCCGCGGGCGGGGCGGTATAGCGTCGGGCCTCGATAGTGAACGATGTCATGGCCATCGAGGGAGGCGTCGATGCTCCCATTTTTGCCATTTTCGAATTTGATGACGAAGCGGAAATCGAGCCAGCGGCCGCGGACGTCTTCTTCGCCTTGATAGAGGACGATGCGGCTGTGAAGGCCGGTTCGCGTGATCAGCAGCCGCGCGTTTTCCAGGCGAATGGCGATAACCGGGTTGTCGGGATGGCAGCGCCAGCAGAGCTGCTTCCACTGGGCGATGACGAGTCGCTCGGAGGTTTGCGGGAGATCTTTGGGGATGAAGAGGCTGAAGGAATATGTGTAGGTTCGACCAGCGCGGGAGAATAGCCACCACGATTCCATCAGCTCGGCACGCTCGGTGGCGGCGCCTTCTTCGCTGGCAGCTTCGTAAATGTCACCAGAATGGACGGTAATGGCCAGGGCTTGATGGCCGGCGCGGACGACTGAGTTTTCAGGAGTGACTGCTCCGGGAGCGAAGCGGTAGCTGGACCAGCGGAACCAGCTTAAGTTGGGGCTCTCGAAGCCGTCATAGACGTGGATGGGGATGAAGCGCAGGGAGTAGAGGCACAGCAATAGGACGATCAAGAAAGCCGCGGCAACTTTCAAGAGACGCTTCACGGGGGGATGCTACCACTGGATGGAGCTCTCGTGTCCGCGCTCTGTGCGGATAAATTTAGCTTGAAACTTATAGAGCAGATCGGATGACTTCGCGGGCGAGGGCGCGCGCTACAGGTTCACGAGATCGCATGCACAAATAAATAAAAAACCCTCTCAGCCTGCGAGAGGGTTGCGAACTGGTTTCGGAGAAATTTTACGCGGCTCGGATCACATTGCCCGCCTGGAAACCCTTGGGGCCCTTCAGAAGGTCGAACTCGACTGTCTCGCCTTCGTTCAGTGTGCGGTAGCCGTTCTCCTGGATGGCGGAGAAGTGGACGAAAACGTCCTCACCCGTGGAGCGCTGGATGAATCCATAACCCTTCGCTCCGTTGAACCACTTCACAGTACCCTTCTCTCTCACAAAATACTCCTTTCGCCTCGATCGTAAGAATTATTCCGGCGCGCCTTACCGTGTCCCGCGGGTCGCGAGCGAGAAACGGGACACGTGATTAAAGTGTGCAGGAACTGTTGGCGACACGGGGGGAACCGCAGCGCGCCAACAGAAACGGCTCCCGGCAATCCGGCGGGCAGGAGCCCGGGCCGAAGCACGAAGAGCCGCGAAGACGGAGGCGCGATATCGACAACCCACTCACAGAAACGTAAACCGTGTTGCGCTTCGCCGGCGTGTTGCAGCCGACGAAGCACCAGATAATAGCAGGAAGATGGGAGTTGGCAAGCAAGAAATTTTACAAATACAGGAAGTTGAGCGTCGTCGACGCGCGACCCTCGTTGTGACCGAAGGACGGGATGTGCAGACAGGTAGGGGCGGGAAGAAAGACGGTGTCTAAGTATTTGATAAGATTTAAGAAAGAGTGACTTCACTCAGTCCCGTTGAATTGTCGGAAGCGAAGGGCGCGGCGGAATATCGTGTGGCACCTCGCGAAGGCCTCGTTCGGTCGACGGCGCGATATCTGTTGCGGACCGACGTACATACATTTGCGTTCTCGGTCGCAGCCAATGCGATTTTGTCATTATTCCCCTTCCTGCTGCTGTTGATGACGCTGATCCGGCGGGTGATCCGGTCGCAGGTGATGTACGAGGTGGTGGAAAATCTTCTGCGCGATTCGCTGCCGACCGGGCAGGAGTTCGTGATCAGGAATTTGAATGCGCTGGTCGCGTCGCACCACAAGGCGCAGATTTTCTCGCTGATCATGCTGCTGGTGAGTTCGACGGGAATTTTCATGCCGCTTGAGGTGGCGCTCAATCGCGTGTGGGGATTTCGCAACAACCGATCGTATCTGGGCAATCAATTGATTGCGCTGGGACTGGCGTTTGCGTGCGGATCGCTGACACTGCTCTCGATTGGATTGACAGCGGGAAATGTGCGGGTGCTGCAGATGGCGCTGCATGGCCATGCCACGTGGTATGTGCAGATGGTTGGCTTCCTGACCATGAAAGTGTTTTCGATCGGCGCAAGCATTGCAATCTTCTTTTTGATTTACTGGCTGCTACCGAATGGCAAGGTGCGGGCGCAGACGGTGCTGCCGGCCGCGGTGATCATGGGATTGCTTTCGGAGGCGCTGAAATACATTTACATCATCGCTCTGCCGTTTTTGAATTTCGGCGAGGTCTACGGGCCGTTTGCGATTTCGGTGAGCCTGATGTTCTGGGCGTTTTTGTCGGGCATGCTCTTGCTGACGGGTGCGCATTTGTCGGCGCAGAAAAGTCTGAGAAAGTTGTGAGATGCGAAATCAAACTTTTGCCTTCGTAATTTTCGCGGCGGCGATGATGTTCTCGATGATGCGGGAATGGAGCGGGCCGGAAGGATGCCCCCGGCGGCCCGTCGTGCGAGCGCAGCGGGCGGTTATCCCAGGAGTTCGGCTTAATTAGCATCCACCTCTTCGCGGGCGAGGCGCCCGCGCTACCCAAGCTCAGCGCTGCTTGTGCATCTTGCGGCGGAGGTCGGGCCAGAATTCCTTGATCGCAAAAGTGATCGCGTCATAGCCGACCTGCGATCCCCAGACGCTCGCCGTGTTTCTTAAGGTGCGGTCGCTCGCAATATAAGGGACATTCTCGCCTTCGAGGGGATGATAGCCGGGGTGCGGATGATAGCTGTAAGTCGAGATGGCGGAGGAGACGGCGCTGCCGAAGATCTCGGAAGCATTGAAGACGTGGCGGCCGGAGTCGGAGCGGGTGATGACGGTTCGGCTGACGGCGTAAACGGCGCGATGCATGAAGGTTCCGTGCCCCGACTGAAAGAAGCGGGGGTCGGTGTGGAGCATGGACGGAAAGATGGCGCCGACAAAAAAGTTTTCGATGGTGCCGTCGGCGAAGTAAGCGCCGTAGCGCTTGCCGTATCCTTCGGCACCCTGGCCGAAACCTTTTTCGCTGTCGGAGGCCTGGCTGATGCCGGCGAGTGCGGCGTACCAGACAAATTGAGCGGGATCGAAGGCGCTGCGGCCCACGAGCTTGAATTTTCCGCCAGCGGTCAGGGGCGGGACGTTGGCGGCGTTTTCGACGGTGAGGAAATTGGGCAGCGCGAAGAAGAGGCGGTCGCCGGACTTGGACTTTGAATCCTTGGAGGCTTGCGCAGTGCCGGCTTGAGGTTGACCGCTGCTCTGGGATTGATCGGTTGAAGCGGGCTTATCGGCTGGAGCTGGAGAGGTCGATTGCTGAGGCGTTTGCGAGTTGGGCGAGGCTTGAGCGTTCGCGAAGACGGTAAAGAGCAGCAAACACGCCAGCGAAACAATGGCAGAGGGGCGAAATAAAAGGCGCAGAGCGCGTCTTTGGTCGGTCTTCAAGTTGTAATGGCTCCAATTCTTTTCGTTCCGCGCTCCTTGAGCGCGAACTCAGGCCGTTGTCCGGCGAATGCGGCGGCTGCTCTCCCCAACTCTTTCCAGTGTAATTTCGATGTCGCGGTCGCGCGCGAGGCGCGGAAATTTCTCTCCCCACTCTATCAGCAAGATGCTGTCGGGAGCGAGCAGGTCATCGAGGGCGAGAGTTTCGAGCTGGCGTTCGGTATCGATGCGATAGAGATCGATGTGATAGAGCGTTACGCGCGGAGAGCGGTATTCGTGAATGAGGGTGAAGGTGGGACTGGTGACCTGGTCGGCGCGGGCGGCATGGAAGCCTTCGGCAATGCCCTTGACGAGAGTGGTTTTGCCGGCGCCGAGGTCGCCGCGCAGGAGGATGAGGAGAGGAGGATTGAGTTCGGCGGCGAGGGCACGGCCGTAGGCGATGGTTTCGTCGGCGGAGTGCGTTTCGGTGGTGAGTGTTGGCATGCGACGAGGAAAGTATAGCGGGAGAGGCGGTGAGCTGAGATTCACGCTACGGCCACCGCTGGGCACCGTGCAAGATGCGAATGACCTCAATCTCTTCTTCTCGGTGGCAATAGACGGCCAGGAACGGCAATCCGGGGAAAACCAGTTCCCGAGTACCGGACCTTCGTCGAATACGCCCCAGATCAGGAAATTGCTTTAAGGAATTGACGCCATCAGAAATTTGGAGTGCCGTCGCACGCGCAACACCAAGATGCTTCCTAGTGTAATCCCCAATTGAGATCAGATCGCGCGAAGCAGGCTCGGTCCATTGAATGCGCATCAGCCTGGATATCGGCGATCAATTAATTTCCGGATCTCGTCGTGTTCGATGAGTTCTCCCCGCTCGGCCGCCGCCAGTCCTTTGTCGACCTCGGCGACAAACCACTCGTCGTGGTCAACCAATCTTTCGATCGCTTCCCGCGCCAGCAGCTGTTTGTCCCGGCCACTTTCAGAGGCGAGACGAGCGAGTTTGGCTTCCAGATCGGGAGTAAGTTGCACTTCCATACGAGTCAGCGTAAAGACTGGAAGCGACCCTGTCAATTGCGCTACCGGCCTGCCTAATTTCGTCTGTAATGGCGGGCAAGCTCTGACGCATAGCCCGTTCCAATCGTTGTCGCATTCTTCTGAAGCCATGCCCGCAGGCTCGTCTTCCCCTGCGGCGGATTCTTCGAAACGAGGAGGCCCGCCATCAAGCCTCTGATCTCATCTTCGGTAAGGATGACATCGCGTACGAGCACCCCCAGAACTTGGGAGGCGAGCAACACAGCCTTCGGAGGAAAGTGCACGATCCCGCTCCGGCCGCCCACGGTGCTGCGAATCAGGCGTACGAGATCCACATAGGCATAAGTCTCTGGGCCGACCGCATCCTGCACCACATCTTGCTTCTCATGACCGGCCTTCACCGCCAATTGGGCAAGGTCCTCGACGAAAATCGGTTGCAGCCCGTAGTCGCCTCCACCTGGAATCGCAAAAAACGGGAACTTTCGCAGCAGCCAGGCAATGTTATTAATGAGAATGTCTTCCCGGCCGAAGACCACGGCTGGACGCAATATCGCGTAGGACAATTTGGAAGACTGAACGATCTGTTCGACTTCCGCCTTGCCCTTGAAGTAGGGCAGAGGCGAGTCTAGGGACGGATTCGTAATACTCACGTGGACGATCCGCTCGAGGCCAGCGTTTTCGGCGGCTCGAATCAAGCGGCGCGTGTTCTCCACGGCCTGGGCATGGTCGACTTTTGCGTAGGCAAACCGGATCCAGTAGGTGTTGTAGAGGACGGTTGCGCCGGCCATGCTGCGGGCCAGTCCATCCGAGTTCTCGAAATCCAGCGGTGCCGTTTCAATGTCTTTGCTATCGCGGGCGTGATTGGTCAATGTGCGCACCCTCTCGCCCATTGCGACCAGGTTTCGCGAGATGTAGCTGCCGGTAAACCCGAATGCTCCAGTTACGATACTTAGCTTTGGCACAGTGTTCATCGCAACTCGCTCAAGAGTGCTGCCGTGCATGTTTCGAAGACAGCAGCTTACGAACCGTGCCACGCGCTTTGACCAGAGTTTTCAAAGTCGCCACCGGAAGCTGATAGGTATCCCGATACAGCATGTCCACATCGCTAAAGAACTCGTAAATCTCCTCGAGCCTTCGCTTGGTGTAGACATCATCGGCATTTCCTCCGTGAAGCTCCGAAATACAAAATCGCAGCAGATCGATCGTGGGATCGATCTCTCGCTTCTTACGCTGGTCGATGATGATCCGGAACATCTCCCAAACATCCTTAACCGATTCAAAGTGCTGCCGCCGGTCCCCCAGTTCGTGGACCGCCCTTACCAGGCCCCAACTCTGCAGTTCGCGGATGCTGGTACTTACATTCGAACGCGCCACGTTCAGCAGTTCGGCGATTTCTTCAGCGGTCATGGGCGCGGCGGTAATGTGTAGAAGCGCGTGAATCTGCGCTACTGTGCGGTTGATTCCCCAGCGCGTGCCCATCTCTCCCCAGTGCAGGATGAATCGCTTTTTAACTTCACCAATTTGTGTCATATCAGTAATTTCAGTTATAACAGAACTTAACGAAATGTCAACGGCTTCTTGAACCTCTCGCAAAGATCCAGTCCATGGATCAAGTGCTGCGAAGTCCCGGAGCAACGAATCGCGCGCCCAAAGTCATCTAGCCTGTTAAGGGGATATCAAAGGGGCGATAATGTTGGGAGCCATGAAATTATCGAACGGAAGAGCGGCGTTTATTGCCGCGGTGGCTGTCGTACTATCCGCGTTCATTGGCGGTCCCACCCTCTCCGCCCAGACCCTGGCCAGCCGCCTTATCCTCAAGGACGGCACCTACCAGTCGGTCACGAAGTACGAGATCAAGGGCGATCGGGTGCGCTACTTCAGCGCCGAGCGCGGCGAGTGGGAAGAGGTTCCGAACGCCATGGTGGATTGGGATGCCACCAAGAAATATGAAGAAGGACGGCTGCTGGGCGCGCCGGTTCCCGAGGCGGTCCAACTCGACCAGGAGATCGAGGCTGAACATAAAAAGGCGCTGGAACGCATGCCCGAGGTTGCGCCCGGGCTGCGGCTCTCCGACGAGGGCGGCGTGTATGTGCTCGACACTTACAATAATGAAGCAGAACTGGTCGAAATCCAGCAAGCCGGCGGGGACCTGAATCGCGGCACGAAGGCGAACATTCTACGCGCGGCCATCAATCCGCTCTCGGGCGCGAAGCAGAATATCGAACTTCCCGAGGCGCACGCCAAGGTACAGGCGCACGCATCTCTTCTTTCTGTGTTCATCAATGTCAGCGCCGATACAGCAAATGGTGCGCCAGCGGTGGCATCGGGCGCGGAGGAGCTTGGACGCGTGCCGGAGGATTCGGCGGCGCTCCCCGCCAGCGAGCGCTTCAAGATCATTCGCGTGGAGTCGAAGGGCAACAAGCGCGTGGCGGGCGCGCTCAAGGTTGGCGTGACGGGAAAGACGAAAACCGACGAGCGCTTCGTCGGAGCGACGGTGACAACCATGTCAGGAGGCTGGGTGAAGCTCACGCCCATCGATCCGCTGGCCAACGGCGAGTACGCCGTCGCGGAAATGCTGGGCAAGGATTCGATGAACCTTTATGTGTGGGATTTCGGCGTGAACCCAAACGCTCCGGCGAATGCCTTTGCGCAGAAGCCTGAAACCCCGGAGCCGGCAAAGAGCGAGGAACCGAAGGAACTTCAGAAACGAGACAAGCAATAGCCAAGCCTGCCACGTCGGCATCTGAAGGAGCTTGGAGCTCCCTACGTCTCCACCATCCCCCGCGAGGCAACGCCGATATTGTCACGGGTGGTGTTTTTGACGACATACATCATCTCGTCCGCCTGGCGAATGATGTCGTGCGGAGTCTGGGCATCGTGCGGAAAAGTCGCCAGCCCCATGCTGGCGCGCACTGGCAGATTCAGCCCCTGTTCGGAGCAGAAATTTCCTGCCCGTAGCGATTCTTGCAAACGCCGCGCCACCACCACGGCCTGATCTTTTCCCGTCTGCGGCAGAAGCACGACGAACTCATCGCCACCGTAGCGGAAGGCAAAGTCGATCAAGCGCAGCTGCGCCTTAATAAGGTAGCCAACTTCAGACAGCAGGCGGCTGCCGACCAGGTGGCCGTGCGTGTCATTGACCGCCTTGAAGTGATCGAGGTCGATGAAGATCACGCTGAACTGATAGCCAAAGCGCGCCGAGCGGTACACCTCGGTTTCGAGCGTCTTATAAAGATGACGCGCGTTGAAGAGCCCGGTGCAATCGTCGGTGATCGTCAGTTCCTGAATCTTCTCGACCGCGCGCGCGTTTTCGATGGCAATGGCGGCGTAGTCGCACAAAGCCTGGAGGAAAAACATTTCCTGCTCGCTCAGGCTGACGTCGGCATTGATGAGCTGGATCACGCCGAGCACGCGATGCTTGGAACGCAGCGGTACGCAAATCACAGATTGGGTTTGCAAGCGCGTCATCTCGTCGAGCCGCGATGAGAAGCGCTGGTCGGACTGCACATCGGGCACAATGAGCGGCTGCCCATGCCGCGCCACCCAGCCGGCAATTCCCTCCCCGACCTTGAGCCGGGCCTTGGACAGAACCTCAGCCGCCGCACCCACCGCAATGGCGAAGTAAAGCTCCTCTTTCTCCTCGTCCACCATGAGCAGCGACCATGTATCGGGGCGGAAGTATTCCGCCATCTTCTCCATGATGGTCTGCAGAATGGAGTCGAGGTTGAGCGACGAGGTCAGCGCCTTGGCGACATCGTGGAAAATCGTCAGCTCGCGCGACTGGCGAATTGGGGACGTACCCGCGGCCTCCGACATCAATACCTCGTCCTGGTGAGCGATAAAAAATTATAGGTTTAGGCCAGTCACGGGGGCAACGAACTATGGTAATAGGTACCCCAGACGGCACCCGGGACGGCCTGTCCAGCCCTCTTCGAGCTGCCAGCGGCCCCTGGTCTAACACCTTTCGTTCGGCCGCCTATACCGATCAACCGATTTCCTTCGCCGCCGCCAGCACTTCACTCACGACTTCGTCCATGTGCCAGTCTTCCGTCAAGTGATTGACCATGCAGGCGCGCAGGTAGAACTTGCCGTGCATGGTGGCGTTTGAAAGATAGACGCGGCCGCGAGCAATCAGGCGTTTCAACAGCGCCATGTTGAAACGGTTTCGCTCATCATCTTGCGCATCTTTATTGATCAGATAGCGGAAGCAGAGCACACTGAGTTCCGGGGAGGCGAGTAACTCCAGTTCACGGCGCCCGGTAACCAGATCCGCGAGTCGCTTTGCATGAGCGAGGTCGCGGGCGATGGCCGTGCGAAACGAGGCCAGGCCGTGATAGCGCAGGGAGAGCCAGAGCTTCAGCGCGCGGCAGCGGCGCGAGAGCTCAATCGATTCTTCGAAGAAGGCGAAGCCTTCGATCGGATCGTTGCTGAGTTGCTTCGCGTAGTCGCCGGTGTATTTGAAGGCCTGCCGCGCGAGGTCGAGGTCCGGATAAAGCAGGCAGCCGCAGTCCAGCGGCTGATACAACCACTTGTGCGGATCGAGCGACACTGAGTCGGCCATGGCCAGGCCATCGAATTTCTCGGGCACGGCAATGGCGGCGAGAGCGCCATAGGCTCCGTCGACGTGCAACCAGGAGCCGTGCGCGTGCGCAACTTCGGCGACCTCTCGCAGCGGATCGACCGCGCCGGTATTGACCGTGCCCGCCGAGGCCACGACCGCAATCGGGACCACGCCGCGCTTTTTGTCTTCCTTGATTGCCTGTTCGAGTTTTGACGGGATCATTCGGTACGAAGCGTCGCACGGGACCGTCCGCAGATTTTGGCGTCCGATGCCGATCATCGCCACCGCTTTCGGCACGGCCATATGCACCTGGCCGGAGGCGTAGATCGCGCCAGCCGGCGCCGCGTATAGGCCACGCTCGTTGGCGGGAGTCTTGGCCTCACGGGCCATCGTGAGCCCCATGAGGTTGGCCGCCGATCCACCGCCGGTGAGTGTGCCGAAAAATCCGCGGCAGCCGACCGCCTCGGCCAGCCAGCGTACAACAGTTCGCTCGATGGTGATGCCGGCCGGCGAAGAGCGCCACGCGGTCATGTTCTGATTAAGAATCGAAGCGGCGAGATCTCCGAGCGCCGCCACCGGCTCTCCCGGCCCTTGCACGTATCCGAAAAATCGGCCGTTTTGCGCGCGGGCGTGAGCCGCTACCTCCGCCAACTTGGCGAGCGCCTTCGCTCCCATCCCGTGCTCGGGCAGATCGTCGGAGAACAGGTGCTCAGTCTCGGCTCCGCTCGTCGCCGGAAAAATCGGCCGCGCATCGATGGTCGAAAAGAACTGCGCGGAAAGTGCCACCACTTCGTCAGCCAGCCGCCGAAACTCATCGGCAGAAATCTCAAGAGGTCTCATGGCGCTTCGATTCTATTCTCTCTTTGCGAGTCTCATCCTCGCGCCTCGACGACGCCTGCCGCAACACAAACCTCAGAGATACCACAATCCAGAACCCACCGATGCCTAGGTCAACCTCTGACCTCTTACTTCTGACCCCATTCAATCTGCAATCTCAAATGTGAAATCTGCAATTTTCTATGCTCCCGCCTCGCGTCAGAGTAAAATTCCGTTTTCCGTCCTACGAAAGCGAGAAACGCCTTTGCCATCCTTTGGCGAAAAGCTGAAGCTCGAACGCGAGAAGCGCAAGATCTCGCTCGATCAGATTTCGTCGTCCACTAAAATCGGCACGCGCATGTTGCAGGCGCTCGAAGAGAACAAGTTCAACCAGCTGCCGGGCGGCATCTTTAATAAAGGATTCGTGCGCGCCTACGCGCGCGCGGTTGGGCTCGACGAAGATCAAACCGTCGCCGACTATCTTGAGGCTTCGGGCGAGATGCCAAGCCCCATGGCTTCGCCACCCTCGCGAGAACCGGCCCCTGCGGGATCATCGGTTGAGGATACCGCCGCTCGCAACGCGCGCGAAATCGTCTCCCGTCACGAAGAGAATCGCATTCGCATGCTCGAAGCCAAAGCCGACGAGTCGCGGCCCACGCTCCCATGGGGACTCTTCGCTGCCATACTCCTCCTTATCGCACTCGCTCTTTCGCTCTGGAGCCATCGCCGCCGCGAGCAGGAGAGACTGACATCGCATCCTCCACGAACATCGGTGGAGCAGAACGCAACTCCACAACAAACCACCCCTCCCACCGTAGCCAGCCCGGCGACCGAAAGCTCGCCTCCCCCGGTCAAGACAAGCGGCCAGGAAAATCCAGCTTCTTCCAACCCCAGCGCCATTCCGACCATGGCGCCGTCCGAAAAGCCGGCCCCCACTTCGCCCCAAACCTCGCCACCGCAAACCACCGCGCTCCAACCCACGCTTGGCGAATTCATGGTCCAAATTCACGCCCGCGAGCAGAGTTGGATCTCGGTCTCCGTTGACGGCAAGCCCGTCGGCCCCGAGGTGATCGACGCGGGCGCCGACCGCACCTACCGCGCCCATAGTCGCGTCTTCGTCAAGGCGGGCAATGCCGGCGCTCTCGACTTCCAGCTCGATGGGAAAAAGCTCGACGTCGGCGGCGAATACGGCGAGGTCAAATCCGTTACGATTGGACGTGCCGGAGTGATCGCCACGCCCGCGCAGCCTTCCACGAACCCGTAATCTATCCCATTAGTTTTGTTTCGTTTACCTGCGGCCCGCGCCGCGCCCCCGCCGTTCAATGCGCCCATTCTCCGCTCAATGACCGACCCGGTACATCCAGCCAATTTCATTGCGCCGCGCGGCCTTCTCTGATAACTTTTTTAAAGGCCGGAACCTGACCGGTCTCAGAGCCAATGGCGTAACCATCCTCCCTAATGGACCAAATCGGCCGGGCCCCAGGCTTGGCCTCCAAAGGCTCAAAGTCACTTGAGGAGATAATCAAGTTGCCATCCAAAAATCGTTTCCTGTTTACCTCGGAATCCGTGACCGAAGGACATCCGGATAAAATCTGCGATCAAATTTCTGACGCCATTCTCGACGCCTGCCTCGCCGAAGACCCCACGAGCCGTGTGGCCTGTGAGACCCTGACCTGCACTGGCCTGGTCGTCATCGCCGGTGAAATCACCACCAAAGCGTACGTCGATTTTCAGCAGACGGTGCGAGGTGTCGTGCAATCCATCGGTTATGACAACGCCGTTTACGGATTCGATTCGAACACCTGCGCGGTGATCTCCAGCATCAACAAGCAGTCGGGCGATATCGCCATGGGTGTGGATACCGGCGGCGCCGGCGACCAGGGCATGATGTTCGGCTTCGCCTGCAACGAGACGCCCGAGCTCATGCCCATGCCAATTTCACTGGCGCACAAGCTCACTGAGAAGCTGTCTGAAATCCGCCGCAACGGCACCTGCCCTTACCTCCGCCCCGATGGCAAATCCCAAGTCACAGTCGAATACTCAGCGCCGGGCAAGGTGAAGCGCGTCGATGCCGTGGTGATCTCCAGCCAGCACTCTGAGACGGTCACCAACGACCAGCTTCGCGCGGACATCCTCAAGCACGTGATCCAGGCAGTCATTCCGGCCAACCTGCTCGATGCCGACACCAAATATCACATCAACCCGACCGGCCGCTTCGTCGTTGGCGGACCGATGGGCGACTCGGGCCTTACCGGCCGCAAGATCATCGTCGACACGTACGGCGGCATGGGCCGTCACGGCGGCGGCGCATTCAGCGGCAAGGATCCGACCAAGGTTGACCGCTCCGCCGCGTACATGGCGCGCTACATTGCGAAGAACATTGTGGCCGCCGGCCTGGCCGAGCGTTGCGAAGTGCAGCTAGCCTACGCCATCGGCGTCGCCGAGCCGGTCAGCGTGCTGGTCGAAACCTTCGGCACAGAAAAGGTCGAGAAAGAGTCGATTCCCGATCTCGTGCGCGCGAACTTCAAGCTGACGCCGCGCGCCATCATCGACACGCTCAACCTGCGCCGCCCGATCTATCGCAAGACGGCCGCGCACGGCCACTTCGGCCGCAACGATCCAGACTTCACGTGGGAAAAAACAGATAAGGCCGACAAGCTCGCTCACGACGCTGGTCTTAAAAAAAATGAACCAGTCGGAGCCCGCAAGTAGGGGTCGATTTGGTAATTGGGTAATTTGTAATTGTGTAATTTGAACCCCGCAGGGTTTGGGTTTTCAATTACAAAATTACCCGATTACCCAATTACACAATTCTAAGCACTCATCCGGGGATTGAGGAGAATCATGGCAACGACACCAACCATCAGCTGCGACGTCAAAAATTTCGAGCTCGCCGATCTTGGCAAGAAGCGCATCGAGTGGGCCAACCAGTCGATGAAGGTCCTGCAGATCATCCGCAAGGAATTCATCAAGAACCAGCCGCTCAAGGGCGTGCGCATCTCGGCGTGCCTGCACGTGACCGCCGAAACCGCGAACCTCATGGTCTGCCTGCGCGACGGCGGCGCCGACGTGGCGCTTTGCGCCTCGAACCCGCTGTCCACACAGGACGACGTGGCCGCGAGCTTAGTGCGCGACTACAGCATCCCGACCTTCGCCATCAAGGGCGAGGACAACGACTCTTACTACGCGCACATCATGGCCGCGCTCGACCACAAGCCGCAGATCACCATGGACGACGGCGCTGACTTAGTCGGCGTCTTACACACCAAGCGCAAGGCCGAGTTAGCCGGAGTAATCGGCGGCACCGAAGAAACAACGACCGGCGTAATCCGCCTGCGCGCCATGGCAAAAGAAGGCGTGCTGCAATATCCGATCGTCGCCGTCAACGACGCCGACACCAAGCACCTCTTCGACAACCGCTATGGCACGGGCCAGTCGACGATTGACGGCATCATCCGCGCGACGAACTTCCTGTTAGCCGGAAGCAAGTTCGTAGTAGCCGGCTACGGCTGGTGCGGACGCGGTCTAGCCAGCCGCGCGCGCGGCGCGGGAGCCGAAGTCATCGTCACCGAAGTGGATCCGACGAAAGCGCTCGAAGCCGTAATGGACGGCTTCCGCGTCATGAGCATGGACGAAGCCGCCAAGCTCGGTGACGTCTTCTGCACCGTCACCGGCAACAAGAATGTTCTCGCCAAGCAGCATTTCGAAGTCATGAAAGACGGCGCGATCATCTCAAACTCGGGCCACTTCAACGTCGAAATCGATATTCCGAGCCTGGAGAAGATGTCTGGCTCGAAGCGCACCACGCGCAACTTCGTCGACGAATACACCATGAAAGACGGGCGCCGCATCAACTTACTGGGCGATGGCCGCCTTATCAACCTGGCCGCCGCCGAAGGCCATCCCGCCAGCGTAATGGATATGAGCTTTGCCGACCAGGCTCTCTGCTGCGAGTATATGGTGAAGAACGCGAAGACGCTCGAAAAGCGCGTCTACACCGTTCCCGCCGAACTCGACAAGCGCGTAGCCAAGTTGAAGCTCGAGTCCATGGGCATCAAGATCGACCGCCTGACGCCCGAGCAGGAAGAGTATCTGGCGAGCTGGAACGAGGGGACATAAATCAGTTCTCAGCTGTCAGCTATCAGTTGTCAGTAGCGGCCCGGAGATCTCGGGCCGCTTTTGCTTATGTGGTGTGTCTTGTGTGGCGCGGGCATTCCTGCCCGCGGCCTTTGACTTTGCTTTTGTTTTTGTTCTTCACAGGGGCGCGCGAGCCGCCCTTTTCATCGCCCTGCCAGATTTCAAGTCTCGCGTGGCCGGTATCTTCATCGGCTGGAAGAGGTCCCCGCCGATTACGCGCGTTCGCCGGTGGCCTTCGCATTCGAGACAGCAGGTTGGCTTGCGAGATCTCTCTGGCACTTGTGCGCGTTGAATTGCCGTTGAATCGCCGACTGCGCGCCCCCGCTGTTGGGGTCGCCTGCGAACTCCGCGTTACAAGCTTCGCAGATTCCGCGCACCGGAGTGTTCCTTACTCGCTTCACGATCCTGAGATTTCGCTTTGGCATGGATTCCAGTCTAGTTCAACTCTGTGGCGTTTCCTCTTGCGATGCAGCCGGACCGCCGCGGCCGCGAATCTCCTCCAACCGTCTACGGGCCTTCGAGTTGGGATTATTTCGTTCCTCATTCAAGGCATTCAGACACGGCTGGCACAATCCCTGGGCGAAGTAGCGTTGCTGGTCGGCAAAAGCGATGAGCTGCCGGCAGGCCCGGCAACAATAGTTAAGATCAGCCGCCCGGCTGTTCCATTCCTCGGCGGTTCGCGAAATTTCGCCCATGAGGCATTGTATGCTCTCGGCACGCGTGCATTGGCGATGTCGAGGACCGCAAGCGCTTTCTTCGCCTCTACGGCCGCATCACCGAATTCGTGTCCATCATCTACCCGGTCCGCGGGTGCCGCGACCCAGAATATCAGCCATCCCGCTTAGGCGGGGAAGAGTGCGGTTCCGCGTCTGTGCCTCGAAAACCGAGGTGGGTCTCCAGACCGTGAGCCCCCAAGCGCCATGTTTTGGCAGGGCAATGCAGATGCTCCCTTTTTTGCCGACGTTCCATACCGCTGCTATGCTGATGTAAATAGGAGGGACGCTTGGTTCACATCGTCACCTACGACCTCAAATCTCCCCACGACACGAGCGATGACTACAACAGGGTAATCAATGGCATTAAGTCCCTGTACAGCCAATGGTGCCATCTTGAAAAGTCGGTGTGGTTGGTTTCAACACCGCAAGCTTCCGCGGAAGTTCGAGACTCCATCAAACCGTATCTTTTTTCGAGTGACGTCCTCTTCGTTGCCCGATTAACTGGCAATTGGGGAAGCTTCAACTTGGGCCCTGAACGATCCAACTGGCTAAAGCAGCAGCAGTTTTAGACCGCCACGGAAGTTTAAGGAGTAGTCAAGTGCATCAACATTCCGAACTGTCGAATGACGCGCCCAGCGGTGAGTCGCAGGCTGTCGAAACAAGCGGCAACAACAATCACGAGTCTTCTGTCACACAGGAAGTCCGACCGGAGCCTGATTCACAATCGAATTCTTTGGAGGGTCAATCCGAGTCCGTCGCTCAAGTCACGGGGATCACCGCCGCAGCTAGTATGCCGCTCGCCACGACGACAACCGCCGAACTGGATCAGACACCCCCGGCCGATACTGCCAGCCGGGAGAATGCGGCATCGGCAACTCGTTTAGCTTCTCCGGAACCGAGAACGAACCGAATGCCGGCAGCGTACATTCGACTGAAAGAGTACTGCGAAAAGAGCAGCATCAAATGCAGCCTCTCCGTTATGGACCCAGATTTCCCTATCGCTAGAATCGAATTCCCTAACGGCCGAAAGACTCGCAACGTCACCATCTTCCAGGAGGAAGACGCCGAAGCACTGCTCGAGTACCCGTTGTCCGAAGTGGTCTTTCTGGGAGGGTACTCAGCGGCCTGCTCCTATGAAAACCGCTGGATAGAGGCGGCGGTTCGCCCTCACGGAATAGTTCCACGTGGTCTGCAACAGCGACGCATATTTGGTAAGGTCAGCAGAGACGAGAAGCAAGAATTGGACATTCGCGACATCCCGGCATCGACGGGTCTGACCGTGAAACTGACTGAAAGGGATGGGGTTCTCTCCGCTTTGGGCTATCCCGCCCCGATTTACCTCAGGATCGAGGGAATAGGTCTCACCGAACACGACCGAGCCGTAGCCCTGCTGGAAGATTTATCTAATTCTCTTTTCATGCAGATCGATTTTCGTTTCGATATTCCGCTCTCCATTGCTAAAGACCGATCGCTTTCACGGCGGCTCGTAAGGTCGAACCAGCTCGATGAGGATAACCAAGTCACCTATCCACGTCACTCATACGACAAAACACCCTCGGCGCTCTATTGGTATGCGCGCAGCGCAACTTCCATGCCGCTGCTCCAATTCTTGGCCTTTTACCAATGCATCGAGTTTTTCTTCCCGCAGTTTTCAAGGCTCCAAACAATTGCGAAAATTAAAAATGTCTTAAAAGATCCTATGTTCGACGGCAACAAGGATTCCGACATTAACCTCATCCTGAATGCAACTATGGAAGGCCGAAAAGGCTCCTTGCTCGACGAACGAAAACAGCTTCGCGCGACCCTTGCCGGGTGCGTGGACGCGGTTGCACTAAGAGACTTTCTGAATGAAACGGACCAGCGAAAGCAGTTCTATACCGCCGAATACAGGAAGGTTTGCGATAAGCGAATCAATCTCAGCGACGACTCAGTAGTTGTGGAACAGACTGCCGAACGCATTTACGACATCCGGTGTAAGGTAGTTCACGCAAAGAACCTCGAAGGATCCGAAGAAGGCGAAATGATCTTGCCTTTTAGCAAGGAAGCGGATCTGCTCGGCGACGACGTGGATCTCGTTAAGTTCCTAGCTCGCAAGGTTCTCGTTGCCTCCAGCGTGCCCTTTCGGGCATAGTCCGAGAACAAGGAGACGAACGCAACGTGTCTTGTGGCTACACTTTGTGAAACCCCCGCAGCCGCGCCGCTCTCCGATCGAACGTCAGCGTCCCACTACAACCAGCGCGTGCACCAAGCTCACCGATGAGTGCGTCAGCAAATGATCCGAGCCCCTCTTTCAACGCAACCATCGCGCCGAAGACTTCCTGCTCGTTTTCAATCACGAGAACCTCGATTTGCAGCATGCGTTCGATGGCTGCGGCGATCTCCTGGGCTGCGAAACCGTAGGCGCGGTCCAGCACCCAGACGGTTTCGACCATGGCCACGACGCTGACGAACCCCGGATTCCGAGCCGATAAACGCTGTTCAAATACTTCCCGCGCCTTCGCCGACTGGATCGGGTCATCGCCGGTCAAGTAGCGCACCAGGATATTGGTGTCGAGGCCGATCATCGTTCCCCGTTACCGAGGCCTGCGACGCCGATTGCCGCTCACGGCCCCTTCCGCGGTCGCTCTGCTCATTTGCTCGATGGTCACCGGCCGCCGCCGTCGCGACTTTAACATGCCGCGCAGCGCCACCACCGGCAATTTCCTCAACAAGGCCACGCTGCCATCGGGATGCACAAAGAACTTGACGCGGTCGCCAGGATTCAGTCCAAGATGCTCACGGATCGCCTTCGGTATGGTCGCTTGTCCCTTGACGGTGATTGCTGACTCCATGCTGGCTCCATTACTTCCTGTAAAAAGTAATACCATAGAGCCCTGTACGAACTCAACGCCGATTTGGCCCTTGTGTTTATGACTGGCCGGAGTGCCCAACAACACGGCTCGCGATGTGTGAGGCAGCATCGCCTACACTTCCGCCACCAACTCACACCGCGCGGCCCTTGGTTCCACGATTCTCCGCTTGCCGTGTCCGGGATTGGTTTCGTAGCGCGAGCGCAGCAATCCGAAGCGCTCCAGCAAATCGACGTCGCGGCTTACCGCCCGCAGATCGCGATTCAATCCGCTGGCCAGGCTCGCCACCGGCTTCGGACCTTTTTTCGCCAGCTCCAAAACGCGCATCCGCTGCGGCGAAAGAACGGAGACGATGTCATTCGCGTTCTCGAGGGAGACCTTGGCTCCGCCGCAAGGCTCTCGCCCCGATCAAGCCTGCGCGCATGCTCACGCGAGCGCTCGGAGAATCCCTTCAGCCCCCGGCGCCCTTCACACACGGTCTTTGAGCGCGGTGGTTCAAGGCGCTGCGGTTGGCGATTGATTGCATTCCAGCGCGATTTTTCGGCGGTGAGGGCTCATTAGGCGCGGAGTAGAATACCAAGTTCAATGCCTGGTCGCGCCATCTTCCTAGCCGGCTTCATGGGTTCCGGCAAGAACACCGTCGGACGGGAACTCGCACGCCGGCTGGGCTGGGCCTTCGCCGACCTTGACGCCCTCATCGAAAATCTTGAAGGCCGGTCTATCCCAGATATCTTCCGCACCAAAGGCGAGTCCCACTTCCGCGCCATCGAAACAGAAGCGCTGCGCGACCTCATAACGAAACTCTCCCGCGACACGGTCGCCGCACTGGGCGGCGGCGCCTTCGCGCAAGAAGCAAACCGTCAGATGCTGCATGCCTTCCCGACCATCTTCCTCGAGGCCCCGATCGACGAACTCTGGCAACGATGCCTGCAGCACGAGGCCGCCGAGGGCGCGGAACGTCCGCTGCGCGGGGACCGCGACCAGTTTGCGCGCCTCTACGAAGAGCGTCTTCCGATCTACCGCCGGGCAACGCTCACCGTCGGCACCTCCGGCAAAACGCCAACCGAAATTTGCCAGGAAATCGAGCGCAGCCTGAAATTGGACCTGCCCAAGGGCTAATTACTGAAGACATCCCGGCCCGAGGTTTTCGGCGCGCCGGGAATTGCTTTGTGATTAAGATGTTAAACAGGGCTCGTAGTGCAACTCCCCAACCGGGTTTTCGTAGAGGAGATATCCCAGTGAAGCGGTCCGTTCTAATCATCGCATTCGTCGCTCTGGCATGTTCTGTAGCCGCCATGGCCGCGCCCTCCGACAAAAATAAAGAGAAGGCGAAGGAGCCCAGCGGGAACACGATCGACTCCGGCTCGTTCGGCGTCTTCATGGGTGGCCGCCGCGTCGGCACGGAAAAGTTCTCCATCGATCAGGCGGGCGGCGGGAGCGTCATTAAGTCTGAGTTCCGCACCGACAACGACCCCTCGGCGCAGGCGATTCAAAGTTCGACGATGGAGCTCAGTTCGTCCGGCGAGCTCCGTCGGTACGAGTGGAAAGAAGTGAGCCCGGGCGCCGCGCACTCCGTGATCATTCCGAACAACGAATTCCTCAACCAGAAGTGGTCGGCCGGTCCGGACGACAAAGAGCACGAGCAGCCGTACCTCTTGCCGCACTCGACGAGCATCCTCGACGATTATTTCTTCATCCACCGCGAGGTGCTCGTATGGCGGTTTCTTGCCGCGACCTGCAAGCAGGAAAAGGGCCAGGTGCAGTGCCCGATCAAGCAGCGCTCGCAATTCGGAACCCTCGATCCGCGCCAGCACGCCTCTTCCCCGTTGGCCGCCGAATACCTGGGGCGCGAAAAGATTACCTACAAAGGCAACCAACTGGAGTTCAATAAAGTCGAACTAAAGACCGAGAATGGGTCCTGGTTCTTGTGGCTGGACGATGGCTTCAAAGTGATGCGCATCGTGATAGAGGGCGATAATACAGAAGTGGTTCGCGACTAGAGATTGAAGGGGAGAAAGGGCACGGGTTCATCCGTCCCGGAAAAATGCCGCTGACACTTCTCGACTCCCGAACCTCGCGCGTGGTCTTTACGCTGCTGCTGTTCGCGCTCGCCCTCGGCTTCCTCTACGCGGCGCGCCGCACACTTATCCTTTTTCTTTTTGCCATCTTCTTCGCCTACCTGATCAATCCCGCCGTTGCCCGACTCGACAAGTTCGTGCGAGGCCGCACGCGCGCCATCGCCATCATTTATCTTCTGCTGCTGCTCGCGGTCGGCCTCTTCTTTATGGTGGCTGGCCCCAGAATCAGCCGACAGGGCGCGCGACTCGGGCAGTCTCTGCCGGGACTGATGGACAAAGCCAGCGAAGGCCAAATTTCCGGCTCCCTGGGCGATCTGGCGGCGCGCTTCAGCGTCGAACATGGCTGGAGCGCCGCGACGCAGGCCCGAATTCAAGGATTCCTCTACAACCACCGTGAAGACCTCTCGCACCTGGCGCAACGAATCGGCGTACGCGTAGCCGAAGCAGCCCAGGAAATCTGGGTGCTGTTCTTAGTGCCGATCCTCGCGATTTTTTTTCTGCGCGACGGCGAGTCCTTCCACGGCGTCTTAGTTTCACTCGTGCAATCGCGCACGCAGCGCGAGTTCCTTGAAAACGTCTTGCACGACCTGAACGAAATGCTGGCGCAATTCATCCGCGCGCAGCTGACTCTCGCGGTCTTTTCATTCGCCGTTTACTCGTCGTTCCTGGGAATCGTGCGCTTCCCGTACGCCCTTATGCTGGGAACAGCGGGCGGGGCGCTCGAATTCGTCCCGGTGGTCGGGCCGCTGGTCGCCGGCGTGGCCATGGTGATCGTCGCGGTCCTGAGCAACTATCACCCGCTCCTGCTGCTCGTTTTCCTGCTTGTCTGGCGTCTAATTCAGGACTATGTAATCGCTCCCCGCATCATGGGGAGCCGCGTAGAATTGCATCCGCTGGCAGCCCTCTTCGGAGTCCTGGCCGGAGGGGAAATCGCCGGCGTGTTAGGCGTTTATCTTTCCATTCCAGTGATGGCGAGCTTGCGTATTGTCTGGCGACGCTGGCGTCTCTACGCCGAGAAACGCAAGTTCGGCCCGCTAAACGAATTCTTACCCCACGAAATCACCAACGACCGAAGGTAACGGCGTACCGGGCGCTCTCCGGGGCTATGGCGACGTCGGCCCGCCATCTTGTGCCTTGTGGTTGAAAGGGGAAGCCCAAATCTCCTAGATACCTCCGCAATGTGAAATGTGCAATCTGCAATCCCCAATTTTCTCTTGGTATAAAATCAAACCAACCCATGCCAAGCAAACTACCCGTAGGAATTCTCGGTGCCACCGGCATCGTCGGGCAGCGCTTTATCCAAGCGCTCGAACACCATCCCTGGTTTGAGGTCGCATGGCTGGCCGCCTCCGACCGTTCCGAAGGCAAGCCTTACGCCGAAGCCGCAAGATGGCGCCTGAAAACCGGCATCCCCGAGCGCGTCGCGGAAATGACTGTATCTCTAGCTTCGCCGAACGGGTCGCCAAAAATAATTTTTGCCGCGCTCGACGCGGCGATCGCCCGCGAACTGGAACCGCAGTTCGCGGAAGCCGGCTGCGCGGTAGTTTCAAACTCCAGCGCTCTGCGCATGCAATCCGACGTGCCACTGGTCATCCCCGAAGTTAACGGAGACCACATCGCGCTAGTCGACCACCAGTCCTGGCGGAAGAAATCGAAGGGCTTCGCCATTACCAACCCCAACTGCTCCGCCATCGGACTGGTCATGGCGCTGGCGCCCATTCATCGCGCGTTCGAACTCGACGCAGTCATGGCGGTGACGATGCAAGCGGTCAGTGGCGCGGGTTACCCGGGAGTAGCCTCGCTCGACATCCTCGGGAACGTCATTCCCTATATCAAGAACGAAGAAGAAAAAATGGAAGAGGAGGCGCAAAAACTTCTGGGCAAACTGAACGGCGGGAGTATTACGCCCGCTCCGTTCAAGATGAGCGCGCAATGCAACCGCGTAGCAGTCGAAGACGGACACACCGAATCCATCTCGATCCGGCTAAAGAAAAAAGCGAAAGCCGAGGACCTGATTGCCGCCTGGAGCAACTTCACCGCCGAACCGCAAAAGCTGCGCCTGCCCAGCGCGCCAGAAAACCCGGTAGTCTATCTGACCGCCCCCGACCGTCCGCAGCCCCGCTTCGACTGCGAGCTTGGCGCAGGCATGACCACCGCAGTAGGCCGTCTCCGCCCATGCAACGTCCTCGACTGGAAATTCACAGTCCTATCGCATAACACAATAAGAGGCGCGGCAGGCGCGGCCTTACTCAACGCCGAGTTACTAAAAGCCAAAGGCTACTTAGGATGACAAGAACAAACAGCACGGCGACACGGCGACACGGAGTGATGCATGGTCTTCCCTGCGTCTCCCTTAGCGTCCTTTGTGATGGGCACGTTTTTGAAGTGTTCTCCGTGGCTCTGTGGCTCGGTGGTGGACTTTCTCTCCGCAGCGAGGACTTCCGCCGATGATCGTCATGAAATTCGGCGGCACCTCGGTTCAAGACGCGAAAGCCATCGACCGCGTAGCCCAAATCGTGCAGGGCCGTCTTGCCGATCGCCCGGTTGTCGTGGTCAGCGCGATGGCCAAGGTGACCGACGCCCTGCTGGCCATGGGCAAAGCCGCCGGCAGCGGCGACCGCAAAACAGCTTTAAAGATGGCTCGCGCCCTCCGCGAACGCCACTACGAAACCGCCGGCGAACTGCTCGGCACCGCGCTCTTCACCGAGTTCCACAGCAGTCTGGGCACGGATTTCGAGGATCTGGATGAACTCCTCCGCGGCATCGGCGCGGTAGGCGAAATCACACCCCGCACCTACGACTATGTCGCCTCTTTCGGCGAAGTCCTCTCCAGCCAGATCGTGGCGGCTGCGTTCGTTGCGCGAGGCCTGCCCGGGGTCCACGTCGACTCGCGCCAGTGTCTCCTGACCGACAGCGCTTTCACCAAAGCCGTCCCGCAATTTGAAGAGACCAACGAGCGCCTGAAGAAGAAAGTCGCCCCGCTGCTCGAACAAGGGAAGGTCCCGGTTATGGGCGGCTTCATCGGCTCCAACCGCGCGGGGGTGACCACCACCATCGGCCGCGGAGGCTCTGACTTTTCCGCCGCCATCTTCGGCGCCGGCCTCAACGCGCAGCGCATCGAGATCTGGACCGATGTTGACGGCATGATGACCATGGACCCGCGCATCTGTCCTGACGCCCGCCGCATCAAGGTCATCAGCTTCGACGAAGCCGCCGAGCTAGCCTACTTCGGCGCAAAAGTCCTGCACCCCGCCACGGTCCTGCCAGCCATTCAGCAAAACATTCCGGTCTACGTCCTCAACTCGCAGAATCCAACCTGCGAAGGCACAAAAGTGACCGCCCGGGCCCCGCGCTGCCGCAACATCTTCAAAGCCATCGCGCTGAAGAAAAAGATCACGCTGGTGGAAGTAGCCGCCCCACGCCGCCTCTTAGTTCACGGCTATCTAAAATCCATCTTCGACGCCTTCGACCAGCACAACGTAGCAGTCGACGTAGTTTCAACATCGGAAGTAAGTGTCTCAGTAACTGCGGAAACAAATGAATCCATCCCGGCCTTAGCCGCCGACTTAGCCAAGTTAGCCGACGTAAAATATGAAGGCCGCAAAGCTATCGTCTGCTTAGTAGGAGTAAATCTGCGAGAAACTCCAGGCATAGCCGCCAAAGTTTTCAGCCTCCTCGAGAACGTGAAAATCAGGATGATCTCGCAAGGCGCGTCCGAAATTAATCTGACGTTTGTGATCGAAGAGGACGACGCCACCGAGGTCATCCGCAAACTCCACCAAGCCTTCTTTTCCGACGCCGATCCCGAAGTCTTCGCGTAAAATCAATTCACCGCGGAGACGCCGAGAGCGCCGAGAAAAATCCTGGGATCAAGCATTGCGAGTATGCGTCCGGAATTCTCCGTGTTCGCGGCGGCTTGGCGGTGAAAACGATCCATGCAACTACTTATTCTCGGCCGAGGCAAAACCGGCTCCCAGGTAGCAGAGGTCGCGCGCGGACGGCGCCATCACGTGCAGACGCTGGGCTCCGCTGAAAACACCAACTGCCAGGCCCTGACTGCCGACTTCCTCGCCCCCTTCAACGCCGTGATTGACTTCACGAATCCGGGCGCGGTCGTTGCGAACATTGAGGCCTGTGTCCGCGCGCGCAAAGCCATCGTCGTTGGAACCACGGGCTGGTACGACCATCTTCCCCGGCTCCGCGAGCAAGCACAAGCCGCCGGCGCCGCTCTTCTCTACGGATCGAATTTCTCCATCGGGGTCAATCTTTTCTTCGAGATCGTCGAGACCGCGAGCGCCGCCGCCAACTTCGACTACTCCGGCCAGATCTTCGAGCGCCACCACGCGCAAAAAAAAGATGCTCCCTCCGGCACGGCCATGGTCATGCAAAAAATTATTCGCGAGGCAGCGCAGAAAGAGATCGAGATCACCTCCTTCCGCGAAGGCGACGCCGTGGGCATGCATGAACTTGTCTTCAATTCCCAGGCGGACCGTATTTATCTCTGTCACGATTCCAAGTCGCGTCGAGGCTTTGCCGAAGGCGCCGTCCGCGCCGCCGAGTGGCTGGTCGGCAAAACCGGGGTTTACGATTTCAGAGACGTTTGGCGCGACCTCTAGCTCGTCGGGACGGCGTGATCCTTCGACTCCGGGCATTTGTCCGGTGCTAACATGGAGGACAGATATTGTTCAATCGCAGGCCCGCATGACCGTAGTCTTCCTTCTCCTCGTAGTGATCGCCATGCTGCTTTACGTGCGCCGGCCCAATTACACCTTCAGCGTTGCGGTGCTTATTGCGGCGCTTACCTGGCTCGCGATCGATGTTCATCTGCTCCGGCTGGTTCAAGAGATGGTTGCGTTCGTGGTTGAGAACTGGGCGGATGTGGCGATGGGAGTGGGAGCGGTGATCGTGCTGATCGTGCCGGCGATGATGATCTACATCGGCGTGCGAGACGAGATCGACAAGCGCGCCACTCATCCGCACCAAATGTTTACGCCAGTCGGCATCGCCAATGCCCGTAACAGGGTTCTCGACAAGTTCGAGCGGCGCGTCGCTACCCTGCTGGCGCTGGGCTACTCACGCACCGAAGCCGAGGCCACGGCCTTCCATCAGATGAAGCGGGACCTCGGACAGGGTGCGGCCGTAGGCCACGACTCGCGCCGGACATAAAACGAGTCCCATCCGCACATAACAGCCGGACCATTTCTGACACTCTCCGTCCAGTTCCTGCTACCTGACACCTGCCTCGCTTTAGCGCTATGCTTAGGATCATGCAACTCAGAGGTTGTGGTACTGCACTGGTAACGCCGTTTACCCCCGACGGCGCGGTGGATGACGCTGCGCTTCGCAATCTGGTGGCGTGGCAGGTCGAATCGGGCATCGACTTTCTGATTCCCTGCGGCACTACCGGAGAGACGCCCACACTCTCGCACGACGAGTGGCTGCATGTGATCGACGTGACGATCGAGGTGGTGGCGGGGCGGGTGCCGATTGTGGCGGGAGCGACGTCGAATTCGACCTGCGACGCGGTTGCAAAAGCGAAGGAAGCCGCTTCGAGGCCGGGCGTGGATGGCATCCTCACGGCTTCGCCTTATTACAACAAGCCGACACAGGAAGGACAGTATCGACACTTCCGCGCGATTGCCGAGGCGGTCGACAAGCCGCTGATTCTTTACAACGTGCCTGGGCGCACTTCCGCCAACATCGAGCCCGCGACTTTGGCCCGGCTGAGCGAAGTGCCGAACATTGCCGGGGTGAAGGAAGCGAGCGGGAACATCACGCAGATCGCCGAGGTGCTGAACGCAGTGCCGGAGACTTTCCTTGTTTTCTCGGGCGATGATGCGATCACGCTGCCGGTGATTGCGCTCGGCGGTGTCGGAATTATCTCCGTGGCGTCGAATGAAATTCCGCATGAGATGTCAGAGATGACGCGGGCGGCGCTTAGTAATGACTGGGTGACGGCTCGCGCCCTGCACCGGAAATATCTGCCGCTGATGCAAGCTAACTTTATCGAGTCGAACCCGCTGCCGGTAAAGGCTGTGCTGGCGATGATGGGGAAGGTGCAGGAGATCTACCGGCTGCCGCTGTTGCCGATGCGGCGCGACACGCGCTCGAAGCTGCAGAAGATTGCGACTGATGTGGGAGTGCTAACGAAGGCGGCCGCAGCAGCCGTCGGCTCGAGTGAATTTTTCGTTTACGAGAGTTGGGCGGCGGGCCCGCATAAGGTCATTCTGCATCGCGCTTCTTGCGGACAGTGCAGTTCGGGCAAGGGGCGACCATCGGGGCATGATCCGAACCACTCGAAGTGGCATGGGCCGTTTTCGAATCCGGCGGAGGCGCGCGAGGCGACGCATTCGATGCCCGGCGTTCTGATTCGTAGCGAATGCAAATGCGTGGCGTAGGTTCGACGGCGGCGTGGGCGGCTATCGAACCGCTCTGAGCTTCGAGCCGCGCGCTTCGAGCAAGGCTCTGGACCGCGAGAGTCGATGAGAACGCCGGCACCTGCAGACTTCTCATCCACTCGCTTCGCTCGGGTTCGGAATGACCATCCAGATTCAGGAATAACAATCTCAAATAGACGAATGACGAGCCCTTCACCGAATGACTAGCGCAACTGGACTGAGCAACCAAGAGTTGAAGTTTGCGATTGAAGCTTTGTATGGAGCTTCACACATCGGCGACCCCGCCCAGGCACGGCGGATATTTGTGGAGTTTCGTGCGCGGCTAACTCGCGGAGATGTCCGGGCAGCGGAGACGGTTGCCGACGACAAGGGTTCGCGCTGGATTACAAATGCATGGGTGAAACAGGGCGTCCTGCTTGGCTTTCGGCTGGGCGAACTGAAAGAGATGTCGGATGGCGAGGTTTTCAATTTTGTCGACAAGGACACCTTCCCCGCCCGGCGACTCGCTCTCGGAGATCGCGTGCGGCTGGTGCCGGGAGGCTCGTCGATTCGTGAAGGGGCTTATGTTGCGCCCTCGGTCATCTGCATGCCGCCGATGTTCATCAACGTCGGAGCTTATGTGGACGAGGGCTCAATGATCGACTCGCATGCGCTGGTCGGCTCGTGCGCGCAGATCGGCAAGCGCGTTCACTTGAGCGCGGCGGCGCAGGTGGGAGGCGTGCTCGAACCCGTGAATGCCGCGCCGGTAATTATCGAAGACGATGTGCTGGTTGGCGGCAACTGCGGCATCTATGAAGGCTCGCTGGTGCGGGCACGTGCTGTGCTGGGATCGGGAACGATTCTCACGCGGTCGACTCCGCTCTATGACCTGGTGAGAGGCGAGGTGTATCGCGCTTCAGCCGATCAACCACTGGAGATTCCAGAGAATGCTGTGGTGGTGCCGGGGTCGCGCGCTGTCACGAAGGGCAAAGGTGTCGAATGGAATTTGTCGCTCTATACACCCGTGATCGTGAAGTATCGCGATGAGAAGACGGAGCGCGGGGTGGAGTTGGAGGAGTGGCTGAGGTAAGCGATTCCTTATTGGGCCGCCATGTCTTTGACGCCCTGGCGATGGCTGAGTGTGTGCTCATCAAAAAGGCAACGCTTTCAGATCGGAACCAGATCGTGCTCCCCGCAGAGTTTGCAAATTGCCGGGTGTGAAAGCTCGGGAAAAGATTCGATTCCTTGTTCATAGAGGGCGTGTCCTGAAGCTTCGAAAAGCGGTTTCGCTCGGCCGCGAATCCGAGTGCGTGCCACCCCATAAACACAGAAAACGGTCGATCGTTGCGAGTTGCCTCCTCCTTTCGCGATTCCATCTCTGCCATCATGAAGCTTTGATTCAATGGCTTACAAGCGCGGTCAAGAATCCGCTTGACATGTGTCATGGTGTTATAGCTAACTATAACAGTTAGCTGAGTGCGCTACGGCGGGTCGACACGCGGCGGTGGCAGTCAGCCCAAATTTCAAGTACGGAGCTGTGGCTCTGAAGGAGATTCGCTATGAAGTTCGCTCGGTTCGCTGTTTCCAGTCTGGCGTTGTCGCTGGGGATGATGTCGTGGCTCTCGATCGGCGCTTTCGCACAGCATGACCACGACGCCACAAAGCCGGTTGTTCAGAAATCTGACGCGCAAATTTCTTTCGATTCCCTGAAAGGCTTGGCAGGGGAGTGGGAAGGTGCGGTCAGTGTCGACCCGCCTCAGCCGCAGTGGGATGGCATCAACAAACCTCTGCATGTGACGATGCGGGTGACGTCGCGCGGGAACGCAATTGTCCATGAGCTACAGGAGGCCAACACGCCGCTCGATCCCACGAAGTATGACCACCCGGTGACATTGCTTTATATCGACAACGATCAGCTGAATCTGATTCATTACTGCGACGCCGGGAATCGCCCGCACATGGTGGCGCGCAAGTCAGCGGATGGGAAGACAGTGGAGTTCGATTTCGCCGATCTCACCGGCCCGACGAAATACGGTCACATGCACCACGCGGTGTTCACGTATGTCGACGCCAATCACCACATCGAAGACTGGACGTATATGATGCCGGGGGACAAGCCGCTGCATGCGCACTTCGAATTGAAGCGCGTGCCATGAAGCCGGGGCTAAAACCCATTCCTTTATTGTGAGCGGCTAACGCGGCCCTGAAGGTCGGCTCCTCCACGGCAATGGTTCGCGTTCGGGGGCGAGAGATGATTGGAGTACGTGGGCGAGAGCAGCACGACAGCTTCCCTGCCGTGAGGTGTTACAAAAAAATGATTGGAACTCCGGATGGACCGTGAGTGGAACGAAAAACAGCCGATCTACCGCCAGCTGCGCGACCGCGTGGTGGCGATGATCCTCGACGGCGTGCTGAAGGAGGGAGATCCCTTGCCCTCGGTGCGCAACGTCGCGGCGGAGTACCGGCTGAATCCGCTCACGGTTCTGAAGGGTTATCAGCAGTTGGTTGACGAGGGACTGGTGGAGAGCAGGCGGGGGTTGGGAATGTTTATCAACACGGGGGCGCGAAATATGCTGCTCGCCGGTGAGCGCGAGAAGTTTCTGGGCGAAGAATGGCCGAGAGTTGCGGCGACCATTCAGCGTTTGGGATTGAATGCGGAAGAGCTGCTGGCGGGAAATGGACGGACACAGGGCGACAACTCGCGAGCAGGGGATGCAACTGCGAAAGAGATGTCCCCAGACAAATCCAGCTCGGGCAAGGAGGGCTGAGTATGTCATGTATTGAAGCGCACGGCCTGCGCAAGGCCTATGGCGCGAATCTTGCGCTCGATGGAGTGGACTGGCGCGTCGACGATGGCCGCATCGTGGGGCTGATCGGCCCCAACGGCGCCGGCAAGACGACATTAATGAATGCGGTCCTCGGCCTGATTTCTTACGAGGGAGAGCTGCGCGTCCTGGGCCGCGATCCGTGGAGGGAGCGGAACCGGCTGATGAACGAAGCCTGCTTCATTTCCGATGTTGCGGTTCTGCCGCGCTGGATGCGCGTTTCACAGCTGCTGGAGTATATGGCGGGCGTGCATCCGCGCTTCAATCGGGGCAAGGCGGAAACATTTCTCGCAAAGACGACGATCAGGCAGACGAGCAAGATTCAGGAGCTCTCGAAAGGGATGGTGACCCAACTGCACCTCGCTGCCGTCATGGCCATCGACGCACGATTGCTGGTGCTCGACGAACCGACGCTTGGCCTCGACATCATTTTTCGCAAGCAATTCTTCGATTCCCTGCTGAACGACTACTACGACGGCAGCAGCACGATCGTACTGGCTACGCACCAAGTGGACGAGATCGAGCACGTCTTGACGGACCTGGTATTCATGGATCGCGGCCGCATCGTTCTTCAGCGAACCATGGAGGAAGTGGAATCGCGCTACCAGGAATTGACCGTGCATCCGGAACGCGCGGCCGAGGGGCGAGCGCTTAAGCCGATCCACGAGCGCAAAACTATTGGGCGGACAATTATGCTCTTCGACGGCGTGGATCGCGACCGGCTGGCGGCGCTCGGCGAAGTACGCACGCCGAGTATTGCGGATTTGTTCTTGAGGATTGTGGGCGACCATGCCGGACAAGGCTCCTCGGCGAAGCAAGGAGCGATGCAATGAATACAAATGCGATTGGCAGTTCCGCATCGGCCGGTTTGAATTCCGAAGCGGCGCGAGCGGGCGCGAGAATTTCGCTCGGGCGGACTTTCCTGTGGGCGGTGCGGCGTGAACTGTGGGAGTACCGGATGCTGTATCTTGCGCCGCTCGCCGCAGCGGGACTGTTTCTGGTTGCGTTCGGGGTGAGCGCAGTTCATTTTACGCGCACGATGCATCGGCTGATAGCGCTCGGCACAATGGAGCGGCACGCGGCGATTACGTCCCCTTACGACATGATCGGCGGCCTGATGATGCTGACGATGATGAT
>Ga0335069_10000310_pt1 | contig 84664 bp, 72 predicted proteins | sample Lox_Sample_11_FD_206714 | JGI IMG/M metagenome (GOLD analysis project Ga0335069, IMG submission 206714) | Soil microbial communities from Loxahatchee National Wildlife Refuge, Florida, United States - Lox_Sample_1.1 | ecosystem: Environmental > Terrestrial > Soil > Wetlands | place: USA... | reverse complement strand
GGGCGCATATCATCGATATCAATCTCGAAAACACCGACCGCGACGAGCAGGCGGACATCGACCGGTTTTACGAGAAGGTCATTCACAAGGTCAAAGTGCCGTTCATGATCGACACGACGAACGCCAAGGCGATCGAGCGCGCGCTGACCTATTGCCTCGGCAAGAGCATCATCAACTCGATCAACTTCGAGGATGGCGAGGAGAGATTCCACAAGGTCCTGCCGCTGGTGAAGAAATTCGGCGCGGCGATCGTCATCGGCTCGATCGACGAGGACAAAGCGCAGGCGCAGGCGATCACCCGCGAACGCAAACTCGCCATCGCGCAGCGCGCCCACAAATACTGCGTCGACCACGGCATCGCCGAGGAGGATTTGATCTTCGATGCGTTGGTGTTCCCCTGCGCGACCGGCGACGAGAACTACATCGGCAGCGCGGTCGAGACCATCGAAGGCGTCCGCCTGATCAAACAGGCGTTGCCCAAATCCAAAACCGTGCTCGGCGTCAGCAACGTCAGTTTCGGTCTGCCGCCCGCCGCGCGCGAGGTGATCAATTCTGTGTTCCTCTATCACGCGACGAAGGCGGGGCTCGACCTCGCGATCGTGAACGCGGAGAAGCTCGAGCGCTACGCGACGATTCCCGACAAGGAGAAGAAGCTTGTCGAGCAGTTGTTGTGGAACCGGCCATTCGCGGGCTACGACGCACCGGAGGATTATCGTCAGCAGACGCGCGAGCAGCGCGTCGCAATCAACCAGCATCACATCGCCGCGGTCAATGAACATTTTCGTGGCGCTGAGAGCCGCGTGAAGAAGAAAGCGTCGGATTTGCCGCTGGATGCGCGGCTGGCGAATTACATCCTCGAAGGCTCGAAGGAAGGGCTTGTCGACGATCTAAATCTGAAGCTGAAGGAAGCCGCGCCGCTGGACATCATCAACGGCCCGCTCATGGACGGCATGAAAGAGGTCGGCCGGCTGTTCAACGCCAACGAGCTGATCGTCGCCGAAGTTCTGCAGAGCGCCGAAGCGATGAAGGCGGCTGTCGCGCATCTCGAACAGTTCATGGAACGAAAGGCCGACTCGACCAAAGGCAAAGTCATTCTCGCCACCGTCAAGGGCGACGTGCACGACATTGGCAAGAACCTCGTCGAGATCATTCTCTCGAACAACGGATTCCGCGTCATCAATCTCGGCATCAAGGTGCCGCCGGAAGATTTGATCAAGGCCTACCGCGAACACAAGCCCGACGCGATCGGGTTATCCGGCCTGCTGGTCAAGAGCGCCCAGCAGATGGTTGTCACCGCGGGCGACCTGAAACAGGCGGGCATCACCGTGCCGTTGCTGGTCGGTGGCGCGGCGTTGAGCGACAAGTTTACCCGCACCCGCATCGCGCCGGCTTATAGTGGCGCAGGCGTCTCGCCTGCGAATGAGAATGATGATGCGGGCGGGACGCCCGCCCCACTGGTCGTGGTGTACTGCAAAGACGCGATGACGGGTCTGTCGATCATGAATCAATTGATGGATCCATCGGAGCGCGACAAGCTCGTCCAAGAACATCGTGGGAGCAACATTCCTGTCGCGACCGGGGCGTCCGAAATGGCATTTCCCGAGACCACCTTGCGCAGCGGCCGGGTGCGGATCGTGCCGGTGCGGCCGGCGCCCTACCCCGACCGCAAAGTGCGGGATGTGCCGCAGCTCCGCGAGATTTGGGAATACATCAATCCGCAGATGCTCTACGTGCGGCATCTGGGATTTAAGTCGAACTTCGAGAAGGCGCTGGCCGCGCGCGACCCGAAAGCGCTCGAATTGCAGAGCCTTGTCGACGACGTCAAAGCCGAGGCCGCAAAATTCATGAAGGTCAAAGCCGTGTGGCAGTTTTTTGAGGCGGAGGCGGAGGGGAATGACATCAAGCTGTTCGAATCCTCGGGAGGGCGAGCCTCCCCGCGAGCCGAAGGAAGTGGTTCGGCAGGAGCCTCACCCTCCCACACCTTTCGCTTCCATCGTCAGCGGAAACCGGATGGCTTGTGTTTAGCGGACTACGTGAATCCGCCCACCGTCCATACTTCGTCTCAATCGGCGGTCGAGATTCCGTCAGCCGATTCGTACCAACCCGGCTCCCCGCTCCCGTTCAAGTCCGAGGATTCGGATGACCGGGATACCGTTACCCGTGATTCCGTCGCCCTGTTCGTCGTTGGCGCAGGGACAGGGATCCGCGAGCGGTCGGAGGAATACAAGGCGAAGGGCGAATACCTGAAATCGCACGCCTTGCAGGCGCTGGCGATCGAGACCGCCGAAGCGTGCGCCGAATGGTTACACAGGCGTATCCGTGAAGACTGGGGCATCCCCGATCCGGCCAACATGACCATGCTCGACCGGTTCCAGGCGCGCTATCAGGGCAAACGCTACAGCTTCGGCTACCCCGCCTGCCCCGCGCTGGAGGATCAGTCGGGGATATGGAAGCTAATCCACCCCGAGGACATAGACGTCTCGCTTACCGAAGGGTTTATGATGGAGCCGGAAGCATCAGTGAGTGCGCTGGTATTCCATCATCCCGATTGTATGTATTTTGGGGTCGGGGAGACGACGGAATAACCTCACCAAGAAAACACAAACAGCAAGAAGGCCACTAGCGCCTACGGGACAGGTTCAGCAACGCCCGTCCTCCTCGCCCCCCTGCAAAAGAAGCGGCGGGGCCGGCGCCTGCGGCAATCCGTGAAACGTATTGTGCGCTACCCACACGATTGCCAAGAGCTTTCGAGCAACCTCCACGATTGGTTTGGCATCGTCGCCCAGCTTGCGAACCACGGCACCGGTATCCATAAGGACGCCCAGAAAACGGTCGATGTCCGCCACGCGCTTGTGGAGCTCAGTCTGCAGTGCCTCCAAGCGCATCATATCAAGAGTGTGAAACAGGGTCTAATCATTGGTACATTCTCGGCCTTCGCGTCGCAGCGGATTCGGCGACCCGCAGACAACGTGTGACACGATGATGCATGGTAGTGCCATGCATCGTAGGCGGGGCGGCCTTCGCTGACGCTGCGGCTCGGCGGGCGGGGCAGGTGGCGGACAGTGTCCGCGGGCGGGCCCTGATGAGAAATCGGGGTAAGAGACCGGCGCACAACGAGGTGACGGCTGAGGTGGTCGCAAATTGCGACCACCTCGAAACAGCAGATCAGTCGGCTCTATGCAGGGCCGAAGTCGTGGAGGGCCTCGAGGACGGCGCGCGGATGGCGTCGGCCTTGCTCCCAGTTCTGCAGGGTGGTCACGCTGACGCCAATCATGCGAGCGAACTGCCCCTGTTCCGCGCCACTAGAGTCCGTGCGGACACAGGCAGGGACACCTGCGCCACTATGCCGTGATTTGGGGGTATCGCAATGGAGATTTGGTGTTGACGATGCTATCGGATCAGGATATAATGGCGCGTGGTTGTGGATGTTCTTTGAAATAGGGCCAGGCACGACATGGCTGATGGAGAGCAGCGGAGGGCCGATCGGCCCTCTGCGGCGAGGGGGGGTCTCGTATAAACCCTGTTTCTGCCAAACGAAGCCAATGTTGTTTAGCAACATTGGCACTGTATCAGGCTGCGCGGCAGTTGGTCGCGCAAATGGTAACCGGGGATTTTGGGTTGGCTTCGTTCGGGGTCTTTGGAGGGTCACGGATCCTCTATTTGGTTACGGATTCACTGGATTTGTGAGGATGTGTGGTACCCTGTCGAAGCTGGACCGGCAACAGACTGTATCCGTAAAAGATACGGCAGATGTGGCCTGTTGGGAACGTGGTGGCGGCGTCCAATCGCCTCGAAGCTCCGAAACGCGTTCGGGGTAAAAGGCGACGCTAGACCGGAACGGACGGCCAATGGAGAGATCCCTGGACGAGCTCGGGAAGACAGCGTTGAGAAGGCGACCGCGAAAACGTTTCGCGGCTACAAAGGCTGGCGAAGGATGTGCGCGGTTGGGAGACCGGCGTACAACGAGCGCGGCGAGGGAGCGCCGCGGCTGCAACGGCCGGCGGTGGCGGTTTCATGGCTACAGGCGGGACGCCTGTGCAGCGTTCAGGCGGGTCAGTCGGTGGCGGCGTGTTTGCGGAGGAGGTCGGCGATTGCTTTGTTGCCGGCCGTCTCGGCCAATCGGAGCGGCGTGCCGCCGGCGACGTCTCGGACGTTCACGTCGGCGCCGTGAGCGATCAGCAATTCCGCGATATCGGTCATGCCGCTGACAACGGCCGCGTGCAGCGGAGTTTGGTTGATGAGATCTTTGGCGTTGGGATCGGCGCCATGGGTGAGGAGGATTTCGGCGATTTCCCGTTCGGCCTGACGCCGCTCAGCATCCTGGGCTTTGACGTCGGGCTGGCGGGCAAACGGCGCGCGCATGGGGCTCGTGGTTACATACCACAGCGGCGTCCTTCGCGTGTTGTCACGGATGTTCGGATCGGCTTTGTACCGCAGGAGCACCTCGACAACGTCTTTGCGGAGATTCTCGACGGCCCAGAACAGGGCGGTTCTCCCGGAACTGGCGGCTCGGTCATTCACATTGGCGCCCATCTCGAGCAGGAGCTCCACGGACGCTTTGGCGCCCGTGCCGGCGGCCAGGTCGAGCGGGGTTTCGCCGAGTTCGTTTTTGCAGTCGATCGGCGCGCCATTCGAGACGAGCAGCCCGATCATATCGGTCTGGCCGACGCCGGCAATCTCGTGCAACAACGTCAGGCCGCCTTTCATGCTGGGATTGGGGTCGGCTCCTTTTGCCAGGAGCAATTCGGCAATCTTCTTTCGCTGGAGTCGCACCGCCCAAGACAGCAGGGTGCGCCCCTGATCGTCCTTGCCATTCGCGTCAGCCCCGTTGTCGAGCAATTGTTGTACTTCCGCCACGCCGTTCGTGAGGATGGCCATATGGATCTGATCGGCTGCCCGGGCGGAAAAGCCGACGGTCAGGAAGAGGGCCGCGAGAACTCGGGGGACGTAGCGTGGGTAGTTGACTGCCATAATCAGCGCATCCGATCGAGCGTTTCGGATACGCGTTTACCGGATGCCAGTCGAGCAAAAAGTTGATTGAGCGCCGGCCCTAGGCCGAACTCGCATCGGGGAACCGGACGGCGACAGGCGCGCGGTCGGCACCATCGGCGCTGAAATAGACGGCGGGCTGATAGCCGAGGAAGCGGGCGACGAACACGTCGGGTAGACGTTGGATCGCGGTGTTGTAGAGGTTCACCGCATCATTGAAGAACTCGCGGCGCTCGGCGATTTCGTTCTCGATGGTCACGAGTGTCCGCTGGAGTTCGAGAAAGCTGGTGTTGGCTTTCAGGTCGGGATAAGCCTCGGCGACGGCCAGCAACGACCGCAACGTGCCGCCGAGGGCCTGCTCGGCCAGCGCCACGGCGGGCGCGCCGGCGCGTCCCCGCGGCAACAGGGTCTGTGCCGTGCCGCGCGCGGCGGTGACGGCCTCGAGCGTGTGACGTTCGTGCGCGGCGTAGCCTTTCACGGTCTCGACGAGGTTGGGGATCAAATCGTGGCGCTGCTTCAACAGCACGTCGATGTTCGCCCAGCCCTTGTCCATCTGGTTGCGCAGATAGACGAGGCCATTGAACAGGACGACGGAGTAAAATCCCGCCGCGATGATCAGCAGCAGTATTCCCAGGGCAATAATCGCGCTCATAAAAGACCAAAGTGGGCCAAAATAAACCCGAGTCCCACCAGGGCCGCGGCCGCGCCGCCGATGATCGCCGCGGCCGCTTTCCACGCAAATTCATCCTCCACGGCGCGGGCCGAGCGGTTCGCAATGAAGAAGAACGGACAGCTCCCATCCTGGCAGACGATCCGGCCGCCGGCGGGCACCGCGCCATGGCCTCCGCTTTCCACCGCGATGACCGGCCCGAACACGAACAGCGTGTCGCGAGGGACGATCATCCATTCCGTGAACCGCTTTCGGCGGGTGAAGATGCCGTCGAGTTCGATCCCCTTCCCCCGCGCGAACGCGGCGACGGGACCGGAGATCTCGTTGCCGAGCGGGTTCTTCGCGGGCTCGAACTCGAAATTCTTCGGGATATCGATCTGTGCCTGACTCGGCACGACGAGGATTTTTCCCGTGTCGTCCTCGAGGTAGAACGGCTCGACGCTTTCGCCCTTGTCGATGGTGACCCACGTGCTCGACTTGCCCGTCTGCCGCAATTCCTCCACCTTGTAGCGCCAGTAGACACACGGAAGTTGTTCAATGGGGCTGGTTAGCGGTTCGTGCGGCGCGGCGCGGCCGCAGAGTTCGGCGGGACCGAGCGCGACGGCATCGACCTTCGAGACGGGCGTGTTTTGCAGCAGGCGCCGGCGCTGATAACAGCGCAGTCCCCAGAAAAATGCGAACAATCCGCCTCCACAAGCCACGGCTCCGAAGATCGACGGTCGCGCGTCCATGGTTGGACGCGGATGCTAGCAGAACAGTCGCGGAAATGGAATATGGGAGAATCCGGAACCGACGTCGGCTTTCGTTTGGCGTTGCGGGCTGAAGCCGCAGCGGTCACTTGCATTCCCCCACTGCGGCAACTACACTTCGCCCATGACGATGAAACTGAATCGAATGGGCGCCTTCTTGGGCGCGGTTGCGGTTGGGGTGGTTGTTCTTGCCTTGGGCTGTTCGCAGAGCGAGGCGCCGAAACAGGATCAATCGTCAGGGGCGTCGCAGCCGGCGGCTCCCGCGGTTGCGCCTGTCACCGACTTGAAGATCGAAGACACCAAGGTCGGGACCGGCGACACGGCCGCGACAGGCAAAAGCGTGACGGTGCATTACACGGGCTGGCTGACCAACGGGACGAAGTTTGATTCGTCGAAGGATCGCGGGCAGCCGTTCACGTTCCAGCTCGGCGCCGGGCAGGTCATCAGAGGCTGGGACCAGGGCGTGGTGGGCATGAAGGTGGGCGGGGTGCGCAGGCTGACGATTCCGCCGAGCCTGGCCTACGGCGAGAGCGGCGCGGGCGGGGTGATCCCGCCGAACGCGACGTTGGTGTTCGAGGTCGAACTGCTTGGTGTGAATTGAGACGCGGCCCGTATCCGAGTTGCAGAATCTGAAGACATCCTTTTCCTCGGCGGCGGTGAATCAGGAACGCGAGATGAAGCGAGTTGTCATGTCCGTGATGGTGGTGCTGGCGCTCGGGTGTCACACGCCATCGAAGAAGCAGCGCGAGCAGATGGCAGCCGAGCAACAACTGAAGCGCGAGGAGGCAGTGCGCCGTCTGCTCTACCTCGAAGCCAACCCCGATCTCTCGCCGGAAGTCCGGAACGCGATTGCCCGCGGCCAGGTGTTGCAGGGGATGACGGAGTCGGACGTCCGCGCGTCGATCGGCGAGCCCGACGAAATCGCCAGCACCCCGACCAAGACCGGCTCGCGCGAGCAGTGGGATTACACGGCCGGGCCGCACGGCAAGGAGCACCTCGATTTCGAGGACGACACACTCACGGGTTGGCGACCGGTGCCGTAACTGGCGGATGCGATTCGAGCCATGACAGAGCGGGAGGTATTGCCGAAGGAACCGCGCGCACAAAGCGTCGATCAGCCGCGTGCGCCGGTCCGTCGCCGGGCGCGGCTGATGGCGGCGTTCGCCGTCGCGGCGGTCTCCGATATTCTCGCCGCGGTATTCGCGTTCGTGCCGCCGCTTCAGTGGGCGCTGGATCTGGCCACTGCCGCGGCATTGTTTCTCATCCTCGGCCGGCAATGGGTGCTGCTACCCGCGCTGATTGCCGAAGCCATCCCCGGCGTCGCCGTGTTTCCGCTCTGGCTGCTGGTCGTCGCCTCGATCGCGCTCTGGGGAACGGTCAAGCCGTTGCGCAAGTGATCATTCCGCTCCAGGCGAAAGCGGCGACGCACGAGACAGTTGCGTTTCCGCCGCGAATTCGGTAAGAGAATGCCCATCCAACAGGTGGCGAGGAGAACTATGAGCGATACTCATCGATGGCGTTTCTTTCGGGCGGGCGGATTCGATCAATTGAAGCTCCAGAGCGGAGCGGACGTTGCGAATCTCGATCAACTGGACCAAAAGCTATGGGTGGCGCTGGCGTGTCCGACGCGCGGGATCGAGTTCGATACGAAGACGCTCGATCTCATCGACACGGACAAGGATGGACGGATTCGCGCGCCCGAAATCATCGCGGCTGCAAAGTGGGCGACGGGCTGCCTGAAGAACCCCGACGATTTGTTGAAGTCGTCCCCTGCCCTGCCGTTGAGTGCGATCAACGACGCGACGGCGGAAGGCAAGACGCTGCTGTCGTCGGCGCGACAGATCCTGACAGGGCTGGGAAAGGCCGACGCGACGCAGATCACGGTGGCCGACACCGCCGACACAACCAAAATCCTGTCGCAGACGAATTTTAACGGTGACGGCGTCATTCCGGTCGATGCCGCGGCAGACGACGCGACCAAAACGGTCATCGCTGACATTATCAGTTGCGCGGGTGCGGACACTGACCGCAGCGGCAAGCCCGGCATCAGTCAGGCCAGGCTCGACCAGTTCTTCGCCGATGCGACAGCATACGCCGACTGGTGGAAGAAGGCCGAGGGCGACCGGGCCCTATTGCCGCTGGGCGACACAACGCCGTCGGCCTTCGCGGCGCTCAAAGTCGTCCAGGCGAAGATCGACGATTATTTTGCGCGCTGCCAACTGGCCGCGTTCGACGCCCGCTCGCTGGGTGCGCTCAATCGCGAAGAAAAGGAATACGTGGCCCTCGCTGCCAAGGACCTGACAACTGGCTCGGCCGAGGTCGCGAGCTTCCCGCTGGCGCGAATCGAGGCCGACCGTCCGCTGCCGTTGCGGGCCGGGGTGAACCCGGCGTGGGCCAACGCCCTGACGCAATTTCAGGCGGCCGTCATCAAACCGCTGATCGGCGATAAGCCCGCGCTCACCGAAGCTGATTGGGTCGCGGTGCTCGGCAAGTTCGCGGGATACGAGGCATGGTCGGCAGGCAAGGCCGGCGCGTCGGTCGAAAAACTCGGCATCAAACGCGTGCGTGAGATCCTGTCGGGCAAGGTTAGGGACACGATCGCGGCGCTGATCGCGAAGGACAAAGCGTTGGAGCCCGAGTTCAACTCGATTTCGGCGGTGGATCGGTTGGCGCGCTACTACCGCGACCTCTACAAGCTGCTGGTCAATTTCGTTTCATTCAGCGATTTCTACAGCAAGAAAGCGAAGGCGATGTTTCAGGTCGGGACACTATATCTCGACCAGCGAAGCTGCGAGCTGTGCATCCTCGTTCCGGACGCCGCCAAGCACAGTCTCATGGCGGCGTTGAGCGGCGCGTATCTCGCCTACTGCGAATGCGCCCGCAAGAGCACGGGCGAGACGATGACCATTGTTGCCGCGTTTACGAACGGCGACTCGGACAATCTGATGGTCGGGCGCAACGGCGTGTTTTATGACCGGGCGGGTCGCGATTGGGACGCGACAATCGTCAAGCTCATCGAGAACCCGATTAGCCTGCGTCAGGCCTTCTGGTCGCCCTACAAGAAGCTCGTGCGGATGGTCGAGGAGCAGGTCGCCAAACGCGCCGCGGCCGCCGACGCGGCGGCCAGTGGGCAATTGGCGCAGGCGGCGGATCAGGCCGCCAATCTCGACAAGACCGCGGCCGCGCCACCGGCTCCGGCCCAGAAGAAATTCGACGTCGGGACGGTGGCGGCGTTGGGCGTCGCGCTCGGGTCGTTGGCGACCGCGTTCGGCGTGATTTTTGCCAAGTTCGCTGACATCGCGCCGTGGAAGGTCGGGTTCATCGTGCTGGCGGTCATTCTGGCGATTTCGTTGCCATCGGTAATTATCGCGGCGTTGAAACTCCGCAAGCGCAATCTCGGCCCGATCCTCGACGCCAACGGTTGGGCGGTGAACGCCAAGGCGCGGATCAACATCCCATTCGGCGCATCGCTGACCAGCGTGGCCGCGTTGCCGCCGGGTTCGCAACGCGACCTGACCGATCCGTTCGCCGAGAGCCACGCGGGACGCAACAAACTGATCGTTGCCCTCGTCGTGCTGAGTGTGCTGTGGAGTATGTGGTATTTCGGTTGCGTGTTGAATTATCTGCCGCAGGGCCTGCGGGACGCGCTCCCGAAATCGGGCTACGTCCAGCGCAAGGAGCAACGCCAGGCTGAGGCGAAGGCCAGGGCCGCCGTCGCAACGCCACCGGCGCCGGCACCGCCCGCACCGGCTCCAGCACCCGCGCCTGCGCCGGCGGCTCCGTAGTAGTCGCCCCACGACACGTTTCCGGTTAAAATGCGTGGTATGAGCGATGCCACAAACGCGCGTGATGAGTTCGTTGGGCGCGTGACCGAGAGTCTCAACAACGGATCATTTGTGCGCCTCGTGCTGTCGCGATGCATCGATGCCGCCGACACACCCGAGAAAGTGATCGGGCGTCTCGTCGAGCTGAAGACCGGGCCACATGTGTCGCTGACCTTCCGCTACCCGACGCGCGATACCACGAAGAATCTGCCTCTTGACCAAGCCGTGACCTGGGCACGCGAGCAGATCGGAACCCGGTTCCGTAGCGCCTTGCTCAACACCACGAAGCGGGACTGGCAATTGTTCATCGATGGCTCCGGCGACGCGACGCTCGCGGTTCACAAAGCTTCGCATACAACAGCGCCATCGCGCGCGCACGATCAGGCGCGACAGACTTTCCTCGATGACTCCGCGCGCGACTGGCTGCACGGTCTCGGGATCCTCAACGACCGCGGTAACGTCCGCCCCTCGATGGCGGACAAGCACGCCCAGATCCATCGGTACATGGAGATCTTCGCGCATTTGGCAAAGGAGTGCGGTTGGCCGCAGAGTGACGGCGGGAGCGATTGTCCGACCATCGCTGACATGGGGTGCGGAAAAGGCTACCTGACCTTTGCCGCATGGCACCTGTTCGCGCGGACGTGGAAACAGCCCGCAAAAGTGATCGGCGTCGAGGTTCGCGAGGGACTGGTCCACTCCGCCAATGCGCTGGCGCGACGGATCGGGGCCGAAGGATTGGAGTTTACCGCGGGCACGATCGCTAGCGCCGTCTTGCCGAAAATCAACGCGCTCGTTGCGCTCCACGCCTGCGACACGGCGACGGACGACGCCATTCGACGCGGCGTCGAAGCGGCCGCGCAACTAATCATCGTCGCGCCATGCTGCCACAAGGAAGTGCGGCCGCAACTCGCCCACCCCGAGCCTCTCGCGCCGGCGCTCAACCACGGCATTATGGCCGAACGCATGGCGGAATGGGCGACCGATGGCTTGCGCGGGCTGTTTCTGGAATGGGCCGGCTATCGCACCAAGATGATCGAGTTCGTCTCCACCGAGCACACGCCGAAGAACCTGATGATTGCCGCGGTCCGCCATGGGAAGCCATTTACATCGCCGCCGGCGCGCGCGCGGATCACGGAATTCAAGGAGTTCTTCGGCATCCAACACCACGCGCTCGACCCTCTGCTCCTCCATGACCTGGGAGAACGTTGACTGGAAGGCCCTGCAACGGCTGCGTGCTGCTTTCCTCGACGGCAGCGCCGGGGGGCAAGACTATTGGCGCGATGAACGCGACCTCACCAGCTATGACCTGACGTTCGCGCAGCGAATCGCCTGGAAATGGGATTACGTCCTGAATGAACTCAAAGGCAGAGGCTGGCAGCCGCCGCACGATGTGGTGGCCGACTGGGGATGCGGCACCGGGATTGCCACGCGCGCGTTCCTCGCCCATTTCGGAACGAAATCCGTTCCGAAATTCGTGCTCTGGGATCGATCCCCGCTGGCCATGCAGTTCGCCGCCCGCAAAACCCGCGGAGAATTTCCCGACGTCAGCCTGTGGCTCGATCGCCCCCCCGTGGCCGAGTTCGGCACACTGTTGGTCAGCCACGTTCTCACAGAGTTGTCCGACGATCACGTTGAGGAACTTCTCGCGACGGCCATCCGCGCCACCAGCGTGATCTGGATCGAGCCGGGCACTTACGAAGTAAGCCGGCGGCTCATTGCCGCCCGCGAGCGTTTGCGTGCCACGTTTCAAACCATTTCTCCCTGCCCACATCAAGCAGCCTGCGGAATGCTGAGCGCCGAGAACGCGCGGCATTGGTGCCACCATTTCGCTTCATCACCACCGGAGGTCTTCACGGATGGCGGTTGGGCACGCTTCGCCAAGTTGGCGGGCGTGGATTTGCGGAGCTTGCCCCTCAGTTTTTTGGTGTTGGACAAGCGCCCGCCGCCGGCCTGCGACGAGGTGCGTGTCATCGGTCGCCCCCGCATCTACAAGGCGCATGCATTGGCGCTTGGCTGCGATGCCAACGGGGTCAGGGAATATCGGCTCACCAAGCGAGATCAACCGAAAGAATTCCACCGTCTCAAAAAGGGCGATACGCCCGCGCACATGCCGCGCGGCGCGGATGCCCACCCCGAGAAAAAGAGATCATGATGAAAGAAAAACCCCCGGCGACTCGCGTCGCCAGGGGTTCGTATTTTCTGGAATCCCGGTTTACTTGGCCACGACGTTGGACGCCTTCGGACCCTTGGGGGAATCCACCAGCTCAAACTCGACGGCCTGACCTTCCTCCAGGTTTTTGAAGCCGTTGCCAGAAATGCTCGTGTAATGCACGAACACATCGGGGCCACCCTCCTGTTGAATGAACCCAAAACCCTTCTTCGTATCGAACCACTTCACTTTTCCAGATGCCATAGCTTCTCCATTCACCTTTCTTCGTTCAGTCCTGTATGGCAAGACGCCGTTCCGATAGCCTCGGAACGGCGGTGCACTTCCAAAGACTTCGCGGGGCAGTATAAAAGAAGCTTTGCTCTTGTCAACGCTGTAGTGGCCGCCCCGCCAAATATCTACTAAAATCATCGGGTAAACGCCTAGGAAATTGCTGCCGAATCACTTACACGATCCATTGCCCCCGAGCCGGATGGCAATCTCTGGGACGCCGGACCCACACCACCAGCAGTGGCTGACCCTTCAAAATCGCGCCAATTTGCCCACGTAATCGCTCCGTCCGCCCCCCCCAGGACGATTTGCCCATGGCCTCCAAAATCCGCGCGACCCCATGTCCGAAATTGGCCGATTTTTTCCCCCATCCGCCGACAAAATCGTCTCGTCGGCCTCCAATTTCCCCCAGCTTTCAGGGCCAAAACCGCGCCCACCGCTGCTTGTTCCACCCTCCGCCCCACCCCTCCCATCCCTTGGCATCTCAGTTGCTCATCCATCCCCGCGTATGGATTTCAAGCCCCAACCCGACACCGCGGTGCGTCCGTCCGACGCCATCGAGTTCAAGGCCCTGCTCCTCGTCGATGACGACAAACAACTGGCCTCCGCGCTCCAGTGGATTCTGGCCGACGAAAATTTCCTCGTCGATGTCGCCAACGACGGCGATGAAGCCCTCATGAAGGTCAAAGCCAACGAATACGACGCCGTCGTCTGCGACGTGATGATGCCCAAGCTCCGCGGCGATGAGTTCTACCTCCGCGCCCGCGAGATGCGCCCCGTCCTCGCCGACCGATTCATCTTCATCACCGGCTTCGCCGCCGACCCCAAGATCAATCTCTTCCTGACCCAGACCGACTCGAAGTACCTGATGAAACCCTTCCCCATCCAGCACCTCATCAATTGTCTCAAAGAACTCCTCGAATAGTGGAGTGGAACGTCAGACCAGCCAGCGCGGTATCGTCTCTCCGGAAATCAGGTCCTTGACCGACTCGCGTCGCCGCACCAGCTCGTACCGGCTCCCGCTTACCATCACTTCCGCCAGACGCGGCCGCGCGTTGTAGTTCGACGCCATCGACATCCCGTACGCCCCCGCGCTCATCACCGTCAGCAACGCGCCCTCCTCCACCGCCGCTAGCCGCCGGCCCTGCGCCAAGAAATCGCCCGACTCGCAAACGGGCCCGACGACGTCCGCCGTGATCTTCCGCCGCGCGTCCCGCGCCGACACCGGCACAATCTCGTGATAGCTCCCGTACAGCGCCGGCCGAATCAAATCGTTCATCGCCGCGTCCACGATCACAAACCGTTTCACCGGCGTCCGTTTCACGTAGACCACGCGCGTGACCAGCGCGCCGCCGTTGCCGACGATGAATCGCCCCGGCTCCAGCAGAATTCGCAGGCCCAGCGATTTCACGTGCGGAATCACTGCCCGCGCATACTCCGCCGCCGTTGGCGGATGCTCGCTACGATACAGAATCCCCACGCCACCGCCCACGTCAAAGGATTGCAGCGTCCGCGGCGCAATCTGGCGGACCCGCTCGATCAACGGGGTAATTTTCCGAATCGCCAGCACGAACGGTGCGGTCTTGGTGATTTGCGAACCGATGTGCATCTGCACGCCGCGAATCTCGATCCCGTCCATCCCCGCCGCCGCGCGATACACATCGAGCGCGTCCCGAATCGAGATGCCAAACTTGCTCTCGTGTTTGCCCGTGGAAATGTAATGATGCGTGTCCGGGTCAACCCCCGGGTTCACTCGAATCGCAATCGGCGCCCGCCGCCCCATCCGCCGCGCTACCGTGGCAATCCGCCGCAGCTCGGGCTCGCTCTCCACATTGAAAATGTAAATCCCGAGCTTCAGCGCGTATTCGATCTCATCCCGCGATTTGCCCACCCCGGAAAATACGCATCGCCGCGGATCGCCTCCCGCCTGCGCCACGCGGTACAGCTCGCCCCCGCTCACGATGTCGAACCCCGTCCCCGCCCGCGCCAGCGCCCGCAACACCGCCAGGTTGCTGTTGGCTTTCACGGCGAAACAAATCAGGTGATCGATCGACCGCAGCGCCCGGTGCAGATCATCGTACTGCCCCGTGATATGCCCCTGGCTGTACACGTATACCGGCGTCCCGAACTCCTCCGCCAATCGCCGTAGCGCCACGCCCTCGCAGTGCAACTCACCCCTGCGGTATCGGAATGCGTTCATCGCCAAGCCGAGCCTACCAATCTCCGTCCTCGCCGACAAGCCCCTGCCATCCTCCTCTTGCTCCTACCCTTTCTCATGCTCAAAACACCACCATTTTGCCTTCCAGACCCCCTCCAAAGCCGCTCCGGACCCCCAAACCGAGGTGCGAGGGCAGCACCGAGATGGCGTCGTGTCGTTTCGAGGCCCGAAGGGCGGGGTTCTCGGGGGAAGAACACCGCCAAACGAAGCCAAACGAAGCCAATCGATTTTCCGGCATTTCATTTCTCACAACCGTCTCCCACTGAATCACATCCATAACCGCGATCGGCCAAAAACCGTTGGCTTCGTTTCGCAGAAACACATATATGGCCCCCCTATCTCCTCTTGCTCCTGCTCTTGCCCAATCGCCATTCACAATCGACCATCCTATCATCCCACGATATACATGTCAATCTAAAATGGAACCACCCGCCCCAACGTAGAACGGGCCTTGGTCGCCTTCGGGGGTGTAGCCGCGCTTCTATGAAGCGCGTCCCGCCCGTCTTCCCCCCCTTGTGGGGCGAGCGCTCCGCTCGCCGCCATCGTGGCGTCCAAAGGGTGCTATAATACTCACACAAAAGATCGGCCATCGGAAAGACGTCGATGATTGAGGCAACGGCACAATTCCAGAAACAACAGACCCGCGTCCTCCAGCAGATCCGCAAGATGCGCGAGGAAATGGAAGACCTCCACGACTACCTCGACCTTCTCGAGGCCCGCGCCGTCAGCGAAGGCAAATCTCCATTCACCGCACGCTGAGCGTGAAGGGACCAACGGTAACGGCAGCCGAACTTGCCGCCTTCGCGATCACTTCGGAAATCGACGGCATCTCAGTAAAGCGAACCGGCTCGGACGAGCCAACATGCAATGCCCCGGGCTCGGTTTGCGCGGCGACCAGATACACCTTCAAAGTATAGGAATCTTGTCGATTGAAGGGTTTCAAGACAAGGTCAACGACACCCGACGGCCTCGACGGCGAGATCACTACGGGCATTTCAACGGTATGAAAGCGATCTTGCCCGTACGGCTCAACGTGAACTGCCCGGTCGCCCTGAGAGAGCGTCAACCCAAGCTTGAACGCGGCGAGGTCGCGATTTCCGCGGTTTACAAACTGCAGGTCCGCAACGAACAGATTCTGATACTTTTGCTCTGTCGCCCCATCGGACACGGTAATTGTCGGGTTAAACTTTGAGCCCGCAAAACTGGCTGTGAAGACGGGAGAAACATCCACTCGTCTGCCCACAGGTTGAATCCGATTCCTATAGACCGTGAAGAAAACAGTAAGCAACGCGCCGACGGCACCGCCGCCCAATAAGCTTGCAGCGATCTTGAATACTTCAATCGGATCGAGCATGACGCTAAGACGATGGAAGCAAATGCACAGGTATTCAGCAAGGCAAAAAGGCATCACGCCATGTAATTTGACCGCGCCGCCACTGATTGTTAATCTGCTGGGTGATGGCTTTTCTGATGCACATTGGATTCGACAACAGTTCTCGGCTCCGAAGGGATGTCTACTGTTTTGAGTATAAGGGAACAAGGTTCAAGTTAATTCAAAATGACCCTCGTCGCAATTCAGATGTATTGCTTACAATTCTTCCAGGTAGTGGCATCGGTCGCAGTCCCTCCGAACAAAAGGCGCGTATAGATGCGTTCTCGCGTGCGGCAGAGTTTCTCAGTGCGCTCGGCTGGCAGAACAATTCTGCAGTGAAGGTCTGGGATTCGGGTGGGTGTTCTAGTGGCAGGGTGTCTGACCTCGCAAAAGCGAACTGCTCGATATTTTCATTCTCCAAAATCCCTTTCAGTGGCATTGTTCAGGGGTACCAACTATGGAAAATCCCCTTTGTCGAAACACCCGAGCAAAGAATCGCACTCGCGCTATTCCGCGAGGCTTCCAGCGCGAACCACGATTACCTTTCCTTTTTGTTCTACTGGCAAGTGCTAACAATAGGGCACAAGAATCCGATCGGCTGGGTCAATAAGACCTTCAGAAAGAAGAGAGACAATCTCCCGCTGGACGAGTACGATTTGAAGCTCCTCCATCCACACACCAAGAATCTCGGAGAGTATTTCAACAACGATTGCCGGAATGCCATTGCACATATCGTTCGACGCGACGGCGGGCGCCAATTGAGGTTGGATGATCTTGAAGACGATTCCCGTATGGTGGTCAGCAAGCGGGTGATAGAGGAATTCGCTAGGTTTTATATCAAGGACGCGCTCGCCCTTACGAAGGTCATGTATCTCGTCTGGAAAAACGACCCGCAGTTCCCCGTCTATGTGAGTGAAGAGGAACTGAAAGATGACTCGCACAGAATTGCGTTCCTAGACCTCCAGTAATTCGGAACCTGGGGGTCCGACCTCAGAGTTGCAACACTTGATGTAATACTCCATCGTCACCCCTGCGCTTCGCATTTCGCCATTCGGATTTCGCGTTCCGCGCCCTTCGTGTCTTCTTCGTGCGCTTCGTGGTCTACCTGTGCGCACTTGTCCGCTGCCCGCCCCGAAGCCTTTCGGGGCAGCCTTGGCGAAGGTGGAAGTTCACCCGCCTCTGGCGGGCGTTAGCGAACGTGGCTCCCTACCCCGAAGACTCGGGGCTGACTTCTGGATTCTGTCTCCTGGCTTCTGTCTTCTTCCCAGACCCCTTACAACCACCGCGCGATCCGGTCCGCGATCCGTTATTTCGTCGGCGCCGTCCCTTTTTCGCCCGCAGTCTTGAAGGTCACAGTGACCGGCTCCAGCGGCACACCCTCCCCGCTGCGGAAGCCGACGAACTTCTCAGAGTTGAGCATGAACTCGTACGACCAATCCGGCTTGAGCTTGACCGGCGCGGTCCAGATCCTGCGTTGAGCATCATAGTGAATCCCTTTGCCGACTTCGGGACAATGCGGGCCGCCTCCCACCAACGCCCAGGACTTGTCAGTCATGGGCCGATCAAAGACCACTTGGATTTCGGTCAGGTTCGGATCAACGTCCAGCGCCCCATTGGCGGGGATCATCGAGACGATTTTGGGCCGTTTGCTCGCCAACTCCGCCTGCTTCTTGGGAAACTCCTTCGCCGTCTCGTCAAAAAATGCGGCCAGCCGCGGCGAGAATTCCTCCAGCGTTGCATATTGATCGCGGTGCGCCTCATATTCGCCCATGAGATCCGACAGCTCCTGCATCCAGAGAAACCCGTTCCGTTTCTCGGCCTCAATCGCGCGCCCAGCCGCCGCCTCACCTTCATACCGCCGCTGATAACGGATGACACACGCGCGCACGAGGGACTCCTTCAACAACGTCGGTCCGCCGCTATAGGCTTGCGAGCGCATCTTCTGGGCTACCTGCTCAAAGAGCGTGTCGCCAGACGGTTCGAGCTCGCCCAGATGGCGCTCGACCAGTGGGTTGCAATAGGAATGGCAGAATTCATGGATAACCGTCGGCAGCGCGTCGCGCGCAAATTCCGGCACGCCTTGCGTATCGGTCCTCCACACGCCGAGAACGCAGTAGAGTTCCTCGTGACCGTCCGCCGCCCGGTAATGCGGACCGTAGCATTGGCCGCCATTGAGCAATCCCAGCGCGACGGTGAAACTGGCCTGTGGCCGCTGGCCGAAAAATGTGTCGAACCACTCCAGGTGAGCTTCCTTCGCCATCAGCGACTGCATCCGCGCCACCGTGGTCTGGTAGAGCGGACCGTGTTGCTTGATGAATTCCTGGAAGGAACTCTCCTTGACAAATTGCTGCGCCGCCGCCAGGAAATTCGTCACATCCGGAGCCCCCCAACGCTGGTCGAGGCTCTCCGGCCAAGGATCGAGCGGAAGCTTGAGCGTGACGTGTTCGGCATCGGTCAAATGCACCGCCATGCTCATCACCGCATCGTAGGAAACGCCATGACTATGCCGTAGTTCCCGAGCCAGATTGACCACCGCATCGTCGCGAAACTTCCCAAACTGGTTCTCCACATCCGCCGCGTACGATTCCACCCGTGCCTTGTTGTACTCCGGGTTGCCCGCCAGACGGAAGATCAGGCTCATCAGTTCCACCCGCGGATCGACCACCACCCGCAGCGACGCCGTCGAGCTGGGAGGCACTTGGACAGGCGCCTGGTTGGTGGACTCGGCAGCCGTCGCACTCAATTGAACCAACCCGGCTGCCGCCGCAATGACGACACTGAGAAGATGCCTCGATTTCACTGGCTTCTGACCCGCTTACATACGCCTGCGCGCTTCGCCTCTGCAAGGTTTTTCGGGCGACGATACGTGCTTCGCCGGCCGGATACGCATCCGCCAGTTGTCGTCAGCTACACAACCGGCTCATCTCGCCCCGCTCCGCGCCCCAACGCGACTACAGCCACCCGGCAATCCGGTCCGCGATGCCCTTGTCGCATACGGGTCCGAGGATCTGTTTGACGCGTTCCTTGGCGTCCTTGCGCGGGTAGTCCACCTCGTATTTCTCGATCAGCCACTCGTTCCCGTCCTGCTCGTCGAGTATCAGGTACTCGGGCTGACGCTTCGGGTTGGTCGGAAAGCCCGTCGATCCCGTCCCGATCCAGCCCAGTTCCTCCGGCTTCAATTTCACCGGCTTCGGGTCGCGCCCCTCGCCCTCGTGCGCCACCATCGGCACCAGCACCACGGGCTTTTCAATCTCCGATATCTCCGCCCGGATCGTGTGGGTGTGCCCGTAGAAACACACCCGCCCGCGGTTGTGCCGCAACGACGCCAACTCGCTCTTCGCGTTCCGCGCGTGGCGGTGATACCCGCCGCTGCTCGGGTTCGCCAATGAATCATGCGTCAGCCAGATCGTGTCGTTCACGCACGTTGTCAGGTAGGGCGACTCGATAAACTCTTTCGCCCACGGTTTGTCTTCGATCTGTTTCCACGTCCACGTCAGCGTTTGGATCGCTTCGGGGCTGTAGGCCGTCGTTTCCACATCGCCCCGCAACGCCAGCTCATGGTTGCCCGCCACCCACGCGAAGCTGCCGTTGTCCGCCCACGGTTTGAGCCGCTCGATGCACTCCAACGGATTCGGCCCGTAGCCGACGAGGTCGCCGACAAACAGATACGCCTCGACGCCGCGCTCCTTGCCCGCCGCCAGCACCGCGTCGAGCGCCAACAGATTCGCATGCACATCGCCAAATACCAGGTAGCGCATCGGTCAGCCCCCCTGCCCTTGTAGCCGCGAAACGTTTTCGCGGTCATAACCGGCCGCCAACATCGCCGTGCCCACGACCACCACCGTCTCCCCCAGCGCCGCCGGCACGATCTGGAAGTTCCGGCGGAATGGCCCGAACACGAACCGTTTCGCCGTCGCGCGCACCGGACGCAGAAATCTCTCTCCCGCCCGCGCCACGCCGCCGCCGATGACGACGATATCGGGATTGAGCAGCGTGATCGCGTTGGCCAGAGCCATGCCGTAATACCTTGCCGACTCCGCCAGCGTCGTCTTCCCGCGCTCGATCGACAATCCCGACGATAGCTCTTCCAGGATTCGCCACCGGCCGCGCACAAGAAACCGCGTATGCCCGATCTCGGTCGCACCAAATCGCCCATTGTGAATCTTCCCATCGACCACAAGTCCGCCGCCGATGCCGGTCCCGACGTTCGAGTACAGCACGGCGCGATGTCCCCGGCCCGCGCCTACAGTCGCCTCTGCCAGCGCCGCGGCATTCGTGTCATTCTCAATGACGGTCGGCACTTTGAACCGCCGCACAAACCACCGGCCCAATGCAAAACCGTCCCAACCGTTGATGTGATAGGATTTCACGACGACCCCGTGCGGAGCATCTACCGGGCCACCAAACCCCACGCCAATGGCTCGCACCCGATGCCGGGCAAGCAATGGAGGAATCAGCGTTTCAAGTTGATCGAGAATCCCGCGCGCGCCGTTGCGTCGTACCACCGCCGCGCGCACGAGTTCACGGATGCGACCACGTCGGTCGCACACGCCGACTTGCAGCTTGGTGCCGCCGATCTCCACGCCGAGGTTCATCCGCAGGTTAGACCCAAATCTACGAACGCCGTCCCGGCCAATCCAGAGGGAATTCGCCCCGATTGCGCCCCGCATCGCTCACTGCAATGTCTTGCTACGCCCCGCGCCGCGGGCCGGATCGAGCCAAAGAATGCCGAAGCACCCCTTACGGCACCAGCCGCACCCGGTAGAACCGTGACGGCCCGTTGGTCGCGCCCCCGAGATCAAGGTAATTGGTGACCGACCCTACTGTGTTCGTGACGGTGAACAGATCGACGAAAGCATTCGTTTGATAGCTTCCGTCGGCCCCGACGGCGGTTCGTTGCAGCGCATTGGTTCTGCCGGGCCCCATCATCCACGTCACCCGAACATCGTTGCCGGCAGGAACAACGTTTGTGATATGAAAATATGAAGCACTGTTGGTCGCGTCGGTGCCCGTCAGATACTCCTGGAGATTGCTGAACCCGTCGCCGTCGTTGTCCGCGCTTGCGTCCCGCGGGTCCAGCGGATCGAGCCCCTCGGCCTGTTCATACCCGTTCGGAATCCCGTCACCGTCCGCATCGAGGTTGGGATTCAAAACGGCGGTGCCGTACACGAGCGTGCCGCCCGTGCGCACGAAGCTGGCGCAGGCATTCGTCATAACGAACCGGTCCACCACGACCGTCCCCGAATCGAGCGTGAACGTGCCGCTCTCCACCTCCAAAACCGCCGAGTGCTGGGCATTGGTCACATACAGGGTGCCGCCGGCCACTGTCATGTCGCCCGCGGCGCTGCAGTCGAACAAACCGATCTGCAGGTTGGAGCTGACCGTGGTGGTGCCGCCATCCAGTGTCAGCAGGCAGACTGCTTCCGGAGAACTCCCGACACGGATACGCTGGCTCTGCCAGGTGCCATTGGACACAACAATCTGCCCGAATCCTCCCTGGTCGCCGAGGTTGGTCAGATCGTTGGTCGTGAGCAGAAGCCCGCCGTTCAGCCAGATTGTCCCGGTCGTGCCCCCTCGCGACACGTGGACAAACGATGAAAGAACGTTCGTGCCACCGGCGATGGTCAGCGTCCCCTGCGATCCAACAAAGTAGCCAATCTCCATTCCCTCGGTACTGAAGAAGCCATTCGAGACCGTCATCTGGCCCGTGCCCTGGTCGCCGAGGTAGAGCGTGCCCGGGTTGATGATCTGCCCGCCGTTCAGCCAGACGAAGCCCGAACCGCTGGTCTCGCCATACGCAACATCCACGCTCCCGCTCACCGCGCCACCCGCAACGGTCAATGTGCCCACGCCCGTACCGAGCCCGTTAAAACCACAAACATCGACGTTGCCCTGTACCGTGCCGTTGGAAATCGTCATCTCGCCGCTGCCTTCATAGCCCAATTCGACAATGCCGTTGAGTTGCCCATCGTCGAGCCATATGGACCCGGTGGCGCCGCCGTTGTACCCAACGGATATCGTGTCGCCGGAATTAACGAGCACGGATCCGCCGCCGGTCACGTCCAGTTCGCCCGCGCTCCCGGAGTTGTATCCGATGTACGCGTTGCCCGTCTGCCACGTGCCTCCGATCACGGCCAACTGCGCCTTCCGATTGTATCCAACGTACGGGTACGTCGCGGTCAATAGCCCCGCCCCGTCAACTTCCAAATACCCATCATCGATCAAGGTGCCCGCCGAGATCGTCGAATTTGAAGCCGACATCACGCTTCCGGTGGTGAGCAGGATGGTATTCAGCACCGTGAACGTCGCCGGGGCGATGTTGCTGATGATTAATTCGTTGAACGCCTGTGCTGTCTGCAGTCCGTTGTGGAGCAACGGAGCGGAAATGGTGAGATTGCTGATCGTCAGGGATGAGGGGGTGCCCGTGCTCGTTGTGGAGTCGATGATGATCTCCTTGCTGGGAGTAAAGAAGGAGAACACCCCATTGGAGACGATGATCGCGGACTGACTGGTCGACGGCGCGACGCCCGCCGACCAATTTCCGGCGCCCTGCCATTGCACGCCCAGGGTGCTAATCCACGAGTTCGTGGTCAACGCCGCGCTCCCCGCCACGCTCCTCCCCACAATCAGCGCGCCGACCAGCCACAGATTGAACGCACTCGCTTTCATGCTTCCCTCTGCTCCGCTCTACGGAATGAGCCGCACCCGGTAGTAGCGCGACGGTTTGTTCGTCGCGCCCCCCACGTCAGTGTAGTTGGTCGTTACCAGCGTCGGGACGAATCCCTGGTGAACGACAAGCACCGGGCTGAGACTCCCGAAATTGTTGGAGTAACTGCCGCCAGAGGCACCGGCGGTCGCTTCCACCACATTGGTCAGATTCCCCGCCGTGATCCACGTGATCACGATATCGTTGGTCTGTCGCGTGATGGACGTGATGCGCAGAGGCGTGGAATCGAAATTGTTCGGATCGCTGCCCGCCTGATATTCCATGAGGTTGCTGAACCCGTCGCCATCATTATCTTTCACCGCATCCGTGGGATCCAGCGGGTCGAGCCCGTGCGCTTGTTCGTACCCGTTGGGAATTCCATCCCCGTCCGTATCGAGATTCGGGTCAAGGATCGCATTATTGTACAGCAGCGTGCCGCCACCGCGGATGAAGCGCGCACAGGCGTTCGTGACAACCACCGTGTCCACAACAACCGTTCCCTCGACCATCGTGAACGTGCCGTTTTCCAGGTCCAGCACCGCGTTGCCGGCCGCATTCGTCACATACAGGCTTCCGCCAACAACCGTGATGACTCCCGTGCCGCTGCAATCCGGCGTCCCCATCGTCAGGCTCGAATATGCGCTGCTCGTGCCGCCCGCCACCGTCAACGTGCCCGCCGCCCCATAATACCCGACCTGACCGGCCGCGGTTTGCCAGGTGCCATTGGACACGGTCATGTGGCCGTCGCCCAGATAACCCACCTCCGACTCCACATTCACGTTGAGCTGCCCGCCCGTCAGCCAGACGGTGCCCGTCGAACCGTAATCTCCCGCGACATCGAGGATGAATCCAATCGTGGTCGTCCCACCGGCAAAGGTCAGCGTTCCCGGCCCGGTCCCTTGAGCGAGAATGACGCCGTCCGCCAGACACGTTCCGTTGGACATGGTCATGTTTCCGACGCCAAAGTTGCCCACTTCAATATCGCCCGCGCTGGCGTCGAGCCGCCCACCGGTCATCCACACCGTGCCCGATGTGCCACTGCTGACACCGACAATGACCCCCGCAGAAAGCGTGTTCGTCCCGCCGGCCATCGTGAGTGTGCCTTGGGAACCGGAAGTGTTCCCCAACAGGATTTCGCTGGCAGCACACATGCCGCCGGACATCGTCATTTGACCGCGGGTCGATCCGCCCCCACCCAAAACGATGTTGCCATTGACCACCAACGAACCCCCGGCATTCGTCAGTGCGCCACTGCCCTTGTTGCCGATGGTCACGGCGCTGTTGCTAACCACGAGAGATCCGCCGTTGGTGAGTATGATGGAGCCGTCCGCGAGAAAGCCACTGCCCGCCCCAACTGCTCCCGGAGCATTCGTAATGACCAATTGCCCGCCCGTGGCCCAAACAGTCCCGCTCCCGCCTCCCACAAGCAGCGGGCCGACCAATGCCGCCGTCCCGCCGGCCACCGTCAGCGTCCCGTTGGCGCCGGCCACAAAGCCCACCTCCACGTCGCGCGCCAGGCAGGTGCCATTCGACACCGCCATCTGTCCCACGCCGTTGTTTCCCACGCGCAGGTCGGAGTTCGTCACAACCAATCGCCCGCCCGCGACCCATATCGCGCCGGTGCTGCCGCCCGCGTATCCGTCAAACAAGTACCCGCTGAATGCATTCGTGCCGGCTGCTACCGTCAGCGTGCCGACATCCCCGGGATTCTCTCCCATTTCGATCGCCCCCACTAGCGCCGTGCCGTTCGACACCGTCAACATTCCCACCCCAAAATTTCCGACTTCCATGATGATGTTCGTTGAGACAAATGTGCCCGTGTTCAGCATGATTTCGCCATCATCGTAGATCGCGACGAACGCGCCGAGGCCGTCCACGCGCATGGTGGAGTTGGTGATCCAGATCGCCGTGCCGGTGCTGAGGCTCAGCGTGTCGCTTACCCGCAACACGGTGGTGCCCGTGTTGCTTAGCAAGAGAATGTTCTGGCCTTGCACGTTCTGTGTGCCGTTGTTGGCCAATGGCGCCGTGAGAATCAGGTTCGTCACGGTCATGCTCGCCGAATTGCTCACTACCGTGGTGGCATCCACCAGATTTGTCTTCGCAATTCGGCCGGCACTGAACCCATTTGTCATACTGACGATTTGCGTGCTGTTGGGCGGGACACCCAGCGCCCAATTGGACGCCACCTCCCATTTCCCCCCAGATAGGTTGCTCCAGGTGTTGGTTGCCAGTAACGCCTCCGCTGGCTGACCCGCGAAGATCACTACGGCCACCAGCAAAACGCCAATAAACCCGCCACGAAACCGGTTGGTCTTCATGCGAATCCTCCGGATGATTTATGCGCCGCGAGCTGCGACCCGCGCACCGTCGCGCACAGTAAACCCCACGCCCCCCGAATTGTCCAGAAAAATGGCGGCAGCGCCGCCTCCGGCCTCCCGCCGCCATTCTCGTTGTCGCAAAAATGCCCCCACTGTCACTATACTGTGGCGGTACGAATTCGCCGGAGAAGCCGTTGACAATGGATCTGACCGACAAAGAGTATGTGCAACGCTGCCGTAACGGGCACGCCGACGATTTCCGCATGCTGGTCCATCGCTATCAGGGACCATTGTTCGCGTACCTGACGGGTAAACTCGAGGACCGTTCGCAAGCCGAGGAGGCCGCTCAGGAATCCTTCGTGCGCGCGTTTCAGTCCCTGAGGAAACTGCGCAAGCCGGAGTCGTTCTATTCCTGGCTGCTGGGCATCGCCCGACGCGTCGCCCAGGAGCAGTTCCGTTCCCGAAAACGCCGCGAGCGCGAACGGGAAGCTGCGGAAACCATCTCGCCGGACCCCATCGACAGCCACGACGACTACCCGTTGGATGAAGCCATTGCCGTCCTGCCGGAATCCTATCGCCAGGTGATCCTGCTGCGGTATTACGAGGGACTGTCCTGCCACGACGTGGCACAGCGACTCGACATGCCACTGGGCACGGTCACCAAAAACCTCTCGCGCGCCTACGCCGTGCTTCGCCAGGAACTTCAGGCCCGCGAGAACATCGACCAAACCATCAACCACACGGAGCAATCATGAACTGCGTGGAATGCCGCGACCAGCTCGTCGCCTGCATTGAAGGATTGCTCGACCATGACGACGCTCTCCAATGCCAGGCCCACCTCGAATCCTGCGCGGCTTGCCGCGCGGAACGCGACGCCATCGCCCATCTCCAACGGCGATTGGTCACCCGCGGCCAGCTCGCCGCCGATGTGTCCCTTGTCGAGCCCGTCATGCGCCGCATCCGCGCAGTCGATATGGAACCGGAAAGGACCACCATTATGAGCATCGTACGCAAACATCGCTGGGGATTCGGATTGGGCGCCGCCGCCGCCGCCGCGGCTGCCGCCATCGTCATCGCCGTCGTCGGCACCACGAAGTCGCAGGCCGCCGCCATCGAGGTCATGACCAAAGGGGCCGAGGCCGTTTCCAAACTGAGCAGCATCCATCTGCGCGGACAAGTCCGCACCTCGCCCCAGGACAACTTCAGCTACATCAATGCCGACAGCCCGTTCTACTCCATTGAATTGTGGAAACAGTTCCAGCCCGAACTCAAATGGCGCGTCGAAAAACCCATGCGCGTCGTGGTCATGGACGGCCAGTCCACCGTAATGCTCATCAAGACCGGCGATGAGGCCGTGAAGGTTCCACAACGCACGAAGAGCGCGTTCGACACCGAATGGCTCCATCGCATCGCCAATCTCAGCACCGCGATCAGCAATGAAGTTAGTAACGCCCGCGCCAAAGGCTGGAAACTCAGTCTCGCCACCGAAACCGGCGCTGACGGCAAACCAAAATCCGTCGTCACGGTCATGGCCACCTCCGGCGTGCCGGACAACGATTACACGAAGAATGTGTTCATGGACAACGCGGATACGCGCCGGGTCTACCGTTTCGACGCCCAGACCGAACTGCTCGAGGCGGTCCAGATTTATTTGATTCGTCCTGCCGGCGAAGTGCAGATCTTCGACCTCAGCCAGATCGACTACAACCAGCCGATTGATCCGGGCGTGTGGAAGCTCGATCTGCCCGCGGACGTAAGCTGGGCGCAATTGCCACAGGATTTGCCCAAACTCCCCGACAATGACAAGTACGCCTCGATGACTGCCGAGCAGGCCGCCCGAGCGTTCTTCGAGGCCTGCGCCAGCAACGACTGGGCCGAGGCGCAGAAGTTCATGTCGCCGATCAACGACAACCTCAAGCAGTTGCTCGGCGGACTACAGATCGTCAACCTCGGCCAGTCGTTCACGTCCAAGATGTATCCGGGCCGGTTCGTCCCCTACGAAATCCGCCTCCCCGGCCAGGAATTCAATCTCCGCGTGTCCAACGACAACCCGGCGAAACGCTTTGTGGTCGTCGGCGTGTACGGCGCCAACCTGAAACTCCAGCAGAAGATCAAGTGGACGACCGACCCCGAGGTCCTCACCAACAACGACATCTACGCCAGGATGTCACCCGCCGAAGTTGCCAAAGCCTACTTCGACGCGCAATCGCGGTTCGACTGGACCGAAATGCGCAAATTCACCTCGGACGCTGACATCGAGGAAACAAAATCCCAGGTCGCGATGGCGGAAAAGAATGGCATGGATGTGCACAAGCAAATGCCGGTCATCACCGTCGGCGATGCCTTCTGGTCCGCCGAGCAATCCGCTTGGTTCGTCAAGTGCCGCATGTCGTCGGACGTCCCCAAGAAATGGAACCTGGCCGTCCGCAAAGACAACCCCGCCGGCCGCTGGCAGGTCGACGGCGGAATCTGACCCGCGCCTTCTGTAACCACACTCAACACCGAGCCGGAGCGGAACTCGTCAGGGTTCCGCTCCGGCTCATCCAAATACGCCGATCAGAACACGTACGGGCCGCGGCGTTTCATCAGCGATCGGGAGCTGAAAAACTCGGCGAGCCCGAAGATCACGAGGATACCCGCCAGGAAACCGACACCCACGCACCCCGCGCGGCCCATCCACTCGACCATCGGATCCGCGCCCTTTCGCATCGGTTCCACGCACGCCCACACAGCGATCGCAATCCCCGTCAAGCCGACTATTCCTATCAGCCCCATGCAATACATGCTGGTCGATAGTTCGCTTCTCGGCACCACCCGCGCAATCGATATCTCGCCTTTGCGCAACTCAAGTTCCAGAATTGCTCCGCATTCGCGACAGACAACACAGAGGTCCCCTTCCTCCAGCGATGCGAGGTTCTCCTGCAGGAAGTCGCGACCGGGCGCGAGCGGATGCGCGCACTTCGGACACCCCAGACTCACCGAATCCAGCGGCGGCGCGGATGAAGCACCGCCGGAGGACATCAAACCGCCCGACGGCTTGCCCGCGTCCGATCTTCCGGCTCCCGACTTCTCGCCCGCTGCCAACAACGGCCAGGCACAAAAGACGGCGATCGCCGTAAGCATCCCCAGCATGACGGCGCGCTGCAAAGTGGCCTGCTGTGCAACGCAAGCAGTCGCCATCACCACGACCAGCGCCAGGAACAGCAAGAGAACACGATTTCCAATCGGAAGGTCTTTCCATTTCCGGATGCGAATCCGGGCTCGCGAACGTTGCGGTTGCCCGCATCGCGTCTTCACGGGGGCATCGTAGACCTGTCGCGGTGGAGACGTCAATCACGGTTGGGTCAATCAGCCATCCTCGTGATTCGGATGTTGTCCCGAACGGTCCACCGAAAATCCCCATCCTGATCCAACGGTCTCAGAGCATAGGCAATCCCCGGTTCCATTTTGACATATTCTCCGGCGGGAATGCGGATGTAACATTCCGACCCCCAGAAACCTCGCTCGGCCTGGGCATGAATGTCCTCACGACGATCGGCGGATAACACAAACTTCTTGCCGAGGCGTGGATACATTTCTTTCAAGTCATCGAACGAGGCGTCCACACGAACCAGCAAATGGCCGTCGTCCTGAGACTGAGCCGCGTCCCAATTCTCAGGGATCGATTGCGGGCGATTAGGAGAAGAGAACCAATAGATCTTGGTGATGGTGACGTTCTTTTTATCCGTAAGGTTCGCGCTCGGACTCTGAACGTTGAGCTTGTCAAAGAACACCTGTTCCCTGAGCCAGGCCCGATGATTAATGCGTTGACTGGTTCCGGGAGGATAGGCGCGGTAGGGGACAATGTTGAAGACATTACAGGTGTCGCTGCCGATCGAACCGTTGTATTCGTAGCCGTCCAGCTTCTTGATCTGATCCTTCAGCTTCGCGAAATCCGACCCGCTGCTGACGACGCCAACGAGGAATGGATATTCCGAGTCCTCGATCACCACTGTCTTGAGAGTGATGCCGGCGTTCCGCGCGGCGAGTTGGATGGCATTGATCAGGCCGTCCTTGGTGTATTTGGCATCCATGTTCGCTGGTGGTTCAACAGGACTTCCGAGATATTCGAGGAGCACTTGATTGGGGCCGGACGCCGACACGGCCTTTTCCGAGGAACCGCCGGTGCCCTTCTGATCAAGGTAGCTCCATCCTTTATTGCGGAGAACCCTATCCCCCTGGCCGAAATACACTCCACCGAAGTCACTGCGATTAGGGTCGCTCCCTCCGCCGCCCCCGTAAAAGCTGACGTGAAAGTAGCCGTCTTCGGTCATCGTCTGAACCAGGCGGAACGAACCGGTGCCTTTCGTGATTCGAATCCGCTGGTCCGGGCCAACGGGCGTCGGATTTGGCGAGATGGTGGTCGTGTAAAAAGACAGACGCGCTTCATCCCGGGAACTCAGCGTGTAGGTGCCCTCCACGCAATAGGTCTCCCCGGTCCCGATCGTGTCGCTCGTTCCGCGCACTTGCTGGATCGTGATATTGTCGCCGGGGGCAAATTCCGCGTCGCCGAGTTCAAACGGGACTGTGTAGGGAAACTTCTCCGACGTCGCATCCGTTGCGGCTCTGCCGGCCAGCGCACTGGACATGCTGATTGCACCCAAAGCCATAAGGAATTGGGGCAGGCGTACACGGCGTGTTTTCATAGTGGTATCCTCTTTTCTTGTGTTTGCTGGACAGGCTTTTGGCCGCCGGTCCACAGCGTTCCATTGGCGACCACGGTCTGACATGACAAGGTGTCAACCACGAGATTGCCTTCCTGGTGGAACCTGTGGATTGGCGCGCAGTACGAGACCTCGATGGAAACAGCGGATCGGATACCGCGGCCATCCGATCGGACAACTTCTCCTTGATGAATCCGCGCGCCTGGGAAATCGTTCCTCAGGAGGAAGGCAACGATCAGCAGCAGCGAAGCGGCCATGGCCAGAGGCCAGGCGAAACGATTCCACAAGCCGCCAACGAACTCTTCATCCGTAGCCGGGACGGATTCGTGTTCGAGAGCGGTCAGAATGCGGCGCTGGACGTCCGGACGAAGCGCGCGGCTTTCGGCATCTTGACGGAGGCGGTCGGACAGAGACTGCGCAAGCTGTAATTCCCGACGTACGGCCTCCCGACAGGCACTGCATCGGGCCAGATGCTCGTTCGCCGCAGCCAGCGTCCCGGGCGAAAGTGTCCCGTCCACATATTCATATAACCGCTTCTGGAAACGGCGACAGTTCATCGTGTTTTCATCTCCTCTGTGCTGCCGGCGCCGAAAAGGTTCATTTCGCCGGGCAGAAGCTTCTGTAGTTCCGCGATGGCGTAGTGGAGTCTCGATTTGACGGTTCCGTTGGAGACCCGCAGATGCTGGGCGATTTCGTGGATCTTCATGCCCTCGTAGTAGCGCAGGACAATGACCTCCCGGTGGGCAACGGAAAGACGGCCCAGGGCGATCCCGAGCGCCGATGACGCGGTCCCGGTGTCGAGTTGGCTCGGGTGCTCGTCGGCCGGAAGAACCTCCCGCCCGACCAACTCATCGTCGTAGACGATGCGTTTACGGTCGCGATGGTAGTGGCGCGTCAGATTGAGAAGGATCGCGTGGAGCCACGTGTACACGCTTGAGCGACCCCGGAACCGATGAACGGATCGGATCGCCTGCAGAAATGTGTCCTGAACCAGGTCCTGGGCGTCGCTCTCATTGCCGCAGAGCGAGTAGGCGGAACGCAGCAGCCGGTCCCCGTACGTGTTGACCAGTTCCTTTACCGCCCCGGGAGCCTGAGCTTTGAGGGCCGCGATAAGCTGCGCCTCGTCCATGCCCGTTTGTGCCACCAAACGAAATTAGGTTCAAGGAATCCGCGCAACGTTGCGGTTCGCGGACGGCTAGGAGCGGCCCAGCAGCTTCTTCCAGCGCGCGATTTGAGCACGGACATTCTTCGGCGAGGGCGCGCCGATGGCTTTCCGCGCCTCCAGTGCGCGGCGGACATCGAACACTTTGCCGGCCGCGAGCCCGTACTTCTTCGCGGCCAGTTTGGGCAAGGCAACGTGCGTGCGCTCGGATTCCGAAACAAGCGAACCGACGGCATGATGCGCGTCGCGGAACGGCAGGCCCTTCTTGACGAGAAAATCGACGAGATCGGTCGCCAGCAGCATCGGATCGCTCGCGGCGGCCTCACATCGGACCCGATTTACTTTCACATGTCGCAGCATATCCGCCATCACCCGCAGCGAAGCGATCAGCGTATCCGCCGAGTCAAACAGCGGTTCTTTGTCCTCCTGCATGTCGCGGTTGTAGGTCAGCGACAGGCCTTTCATCATCGTCAGCACGGAGACAAGATTCCCGTAAAGCCGTCCCGTCTTGCCGCGCACCAACTCCGCGACGTCGGAATTCTTCTTTTGCGGCATCAACGACGAGCCCGTCGTGTACGCATCGCCGATCGTGACGAATCCAAACTCCGCCGTGGACCACAGAATCAAATCCTCGGCGAGCCGAGACAGGTGCATTCCGCAAATCGCCGCAGCCGACAGAAATTCGATGACGAAATCCCGGTCGCTCACCGCATCCATCGAGTTGTCTGACACTTCGATAAACCCCAACTCCTTCGCGACCGCAGACCGATTCAACTGTAGTGTGCTGCCAGCCAGCGCCCCTGAACCCAGCGGCGATGAGCTCATTGCGCCTCCACAGGCCTGCACGAACCGGCTTACGTCCCGCCCAAACATCTCCATGTACGCCAGCATGTGATGGGCAAAGAGGACGGGTTGGGCCCGCTGGAGATGCGTAAATCCAGGCATAACCACATCGGCGTTTCGTTCGGCAAGCTCTCCCAACGAACGGATCAGCCCACAAATCGCTGGCGTCACCTGCCGATTCACAGACCCAACCCATAAGCGGGTATCCGTCGCCACCTGATCATTTCGGCTTCGCGCGGTGTGCAGTTTCTTGCCGGCGGCGCCGATCTTGCGCACCAGCGCGGCTTCAATGTTCATGTGAACATCTTCGCAGGCCGGGTCCCATTTGAATTTGCCCGACTCGATCTCGCGTTCGATGGCGCGCAGCCCGCGCTCGATCTTCGCCGCTTCGGCCTTCGTGAGAAGGCCGGCCTTTGCCAGTCCCTTCGCGTGAGCGATCGACCCAGCGATGTCCTGTTTATACAGCCGCCAGTCAAAGCTCACGCTTTCCGTGAAGGTCTTCACGGCTTCCGCGGGGCCGGCGGCGAACCGCCCGCCCCACGTTCGTTGGGCCGATTTCTTCATGAACCCATCGCGCTCAGTGACCGCCCGCGCCGGGCGGCATCATCCGCTGCATGCCGCCCATCATCATCTCCTGAATGCTGCCGTACTTCGTGTAGTCGCTCGGCGGCTCGAACAGCGATGCGTCCGGCGCCGTCAGCTTGATATTGGTGAAATGCGTCGTGATCGTCGAGCCGCGCTCCTGCATCTCGGTTTTGATCGGGAAATTGCCCAGATCGGTCGCGTTCCACGTTGTCATCTCATGCTGTGACCCGTCATCCGCCGTGAACGTCACCTTGTTCTTGATCGTCGGATGCCCATCCACCGTCTCCTTGCCGATTTCGGTCACATCCACCTTGGGCTCTTTCGCCTCGGGTTTGTCGGTCGATGACGCTGGCGGGCTGATGACCGCGTATGACTTCAACCCCGGATACATCAGATACATTTGCTTCTTGTCGCTGCGATAGATGTTCACGGCCTTGTCCATGCCCATCTGTTTGATCTGGGCGATGGCTTGCGGCGGCATCTGGCCGCCTTTCATGCTCGTGGTGTCAACGTCCGTCCGCAGATTGCCCTTGAGAAACGCGTAGGAGGCCTCCATCTCCATCGGCGTCCCGTGTTGCGCGTCCGTCACCGAGAATGCCGCCGTGGCCGTAAACGCCTGATTGGCGCCAAAGATCTTCGCCATGTAGGCGCTGCCAAAATCCCGCGCCCCGCCCCCCACCCCCCGTTGCCCGAAACTCGTCGCGACTGCCGCGACTGCCACCACCGCCGCCACTACACACACACGCCATGCCTTCATCGATTGGTTCTCCTTTCGCTTCGTGGCCCCGACCGTAGCAAGCGCCATGCAGCCACAACAACAAAAAAATCGCGGTCCACCCCGCCAGTCTGGTACCGTGAGCTCGTGAAAAACGATTTTCGCGCCGTATTGTTTGATCTGGATGGAACCCTGGCCGACACGCTGGCGGATCTGGCCAATGCCACCAACTGGGCCCTGTCACAGGTCGGCTGTCCGCCCCACCCCGTTGACGCCTATCGTCACATGGTCGGCGATGGCGCCCGCGAACTCTGCTCCCGCGCCCTGCCCGCCGACCGCCAGGACCTGGTCGATACAGTCCTCCGGCTGGAGCGACAACACTACGACGAACATTGTTTCGATGAGACGCGAATCTACCCCGGGATCACCGAGTTGGTCGCCGCGCTCAGCCAACGGCAACTCAAGCTCGCCGTGTTATCCAACAAGCCCGACGAGTTCACCAACCGGATGATCGACCGCTATTTCAAGCCCTCGCCGTTCGCGGTTGTTCGCGGCCAGTTGCCGAATGTGCCGCTCAAACCCGATCCGACGGCCGCGCTCCAGATCGCCAACGAACTGGGCATTCCCCCGGCGCAATGGCTCTATCTCGGTGATACCAACACCGATATGCGCACGGCCTGCGCCGCCGGAATGCACCCAGTCGGCGTCCTTTGGGGGTTTCGCGACCGCGAAGAACTGCTGCAGACCGGCGCCGGGCACATCGTAGCCAAGCCGCTCGAGATACTCGACTTGTTGCGTTAGGCGAAGCCGCGGCTCAACTCCCCTGACTTCGCGTCAGGGACAATCCTTGGCCTTCTTGAACAGTCCCTTGAGGGTAATGGTTCCGGTAATCACCGCACCGTCGCTCTGACACAAGGTGATCGTCCCCTTTCCCGAGTAGCCCGTGATGGCGGTGGAGTCGGTCGGACTGCACACGCCGGTGGTCAGCAGGAACCCGTCCCCCGTATACAGATTGCTCGGAGATGAGAACGCTTCGTGACTCGCCAGCAGATCCGTCTCGCTCCGGCCATTGCTCGTGATGGCAATCTGATCGCACAAGGTCGTCATCACAAGGTTCGTGCACAGAATGACGCCGCACGGATCCACCGTCACGATCATGGTGCCGTTGGTCTCGCTGTCCCCCACCACCTCACACAACGCCGCCCCCTTTTCGCTGGTGCACTCCGATATCAACGTCGCCTGGGTGAAGGGCGTGACGTCCATCGCCGACTCATCCGAGATGGAATTGTAGGCGAGCGCCTTGATTTGGACATTTACCAGCGTCGGCGCCGCCCGCACGATCGGCACAACGCTGGATAACACGACGGTGACTGCGACCGCGATACGCAATGATTTCATATCAATTCCTCCCGAGTGAATTTGTTGTTTCGGCAGTTCTTCGTGACCGCGCCAGCCGGTCACGCCGCCGGTACGACCTCTCGTCACCGCGAACGGTAGATGCGCCAATCACCGCTGTCAAGATGAGGGGGTTGCCGCAACGGAAGCAATCGGGTCACGATGTCGCTGTTGTCGACACCGCAAACCTGTCAGCCCGCCACAAGCGCGTTAAAAAAACATAAAAGGGACGCCTCGTCTCGACGAGACGTCCCTGCAAAACGACAACCGAAAGTTTGTCGAATTAATGACGGCCGCGACCGCCGCCGCCGAAATCGCGTTTGCCGCCGCGACCGCCGCCACCGCCGCCGAAGTCGCCACGAGGACGTTCCTCGCGCGGGCGAGCTTCGTTCACGGTGAGCGCCCGGCCGTCGAGCTCCTTGCCGTTAAAGTCGGAGATGGCCTTGTTGGCCTCTTCCTGCGTTCCCATTTGCACGAATGCAAAGCCACGGGACTTGCCCGTAAACTTGTCCATGATGAGTTCGCAACTGACCACATTGCCCGCCTGTTTGAACAGGTCGAGAATCTGACCTTCCGTCGTGTTGAAGGACAGGTTGCCTACGAATAGCTTGGTTGCCATACTGAGGTGATTCTTATCTTTCTGCTGCGGTAGGAGGCATCAGCGGCTGTTCCCGCTCGTCGGGTTTCGGACTGCCACCAAAGCAAACGTGGCTGACTGACATTCCACCAATCTCACTGCGCCATCTTCCATTGCTAGCATGTTTACAATAAACCGGATTCGCAGAATTGCAACTTTTTTGTGGCCGACGCATGCCCCTCACACTCAACGGGTTTTGCCAAACGCTGCGTTCCACAGGAACGCCGTCATCCACCCGAGATGATCAACCCGTCATCAAGTGGCCGCCATACCCTACGTTCATGAGCAATGAGATTTCCGTCGATTTGTGCTCCGGAACCTCCTATTGTCCGCCGTTGTGTTCTGCCGCATCCATCGTTCCGTCGCCCGCGTCATTGTCGCAGCCGCGCTCGCTTGCGCCACCGCCATTGCCGCGGAGGGAACTCCGGACACCTCTCGTCCGGGCAATTATCTCGTCTATTTCGGCACCTACACGCGCGGCACAAGCAGGGGAATCTATGCTTCCGTCTTCGACGCCGCCACCGGCCTGCTGACTCCCCCCATCCTGGCGGTCGAGACCGGAAATCCCGCCTTCCTTGCGATTCACCCGAGCCACCGCTTCCTATACGCCCTGGACGCAACCAGCGGCACATCCAACGGTCTCGTGAGAGCGTTTGCAATCGACCGCAAATCGGGCCTCCTCACATTCCTCAACCAACAACCTTCCGCCGGCGCCGGGCCGACCCATCTCGCCGTCGATAAAACCGGCGCGTGCCTTCTCGTGGCCAATTACGCCAGCGGCAGCATCGCCGCCCTGCCGATTCATGCGGATGGAACGCTTGGCCCGCCCACGACATTTATTCAGCATCACGGCTCCAGCGTTGACCCAAAACGCCAACAGGGACCACACGCGCACGGCGTGGGATTTGATCTCGCTGATCGGCGGGCGTTTTGCGCCGACCTCGGCTTGGACAAGGTTCTGGTGTACCGCTTTGATGCTGCCACCGCCTCGCTGTCCCCCAATGAACCGCCGTCAGCCTCGGTCGCCCCCGGCGCGGGTTCGCGTCATTTCGCGCTCCTGCCCGATGGCCGCCGTCTGTACGTCATCAACGAGATGAAATCCACCGTCACCGCCTTCGACTACGATGAGAAACACGGTGCGCTCACCGAATTCCAGACGATCTCGACACTCCCCGCGACATTTACCGGCACCAACACGGCCGCCGAAGTCGCCATCCATCCCGGTGGCCGGTTCCTGTACGCCTCCAACCGCGGAGACAACAGCATCGCCGTCTATGCCATCGCCGAATCCACTGGCAAACTCTCTCTCATACAGCGTCAACTCACACTGGGCAAAACGCCGCGGATGTTCGCACTCGATCCCACAGGCCACTTCCTCCTCGCCGCCAATCAAGAGTCCGACAGCATCGTTGTCTTTGGCATCGATCAAAAGACCGGCCACCTGACGCCGACGGGCCAATCGGTGGAGATTTCGATGCCCGCCTGCATTACATTCGCGCCCGAGGAGTAAGCCGAGCAGTACCCGCCTAGTCCATCTGCGCGATTTCACTCATTCAGCGGATCGTCGCCCCCGTCTGAGCTCGTTGTAACGTTCTGTCTTTACGTTAATTGCGTATACTTGACTGGCACAAATCCTGCGCCTTGGAGTCACAGCAAATGACCCTCGCGCTGCAAATCGCCGCGGTCAAGCAGGATCTGGGAGGATCGGCTGCAAGATTGCAGCAGTTTCTCCGTGACTTCGATTGCGCATTTCCCGTCGAATGGACCAATGCGGTATTGATCCTCGCGCTCATGAGCATCGGCATGGTGCTCGCCCTGTTTGCCTATCTCAACCACCGGGCCAAACGCCCCTATTTCAGTCTCTGGACCGTCTCGTGGATGTGCTACGCGGGCTATCTCGCGGCCGCGATCGGCTTGGAGGAGTCGCCGAACTTCCCGCTCCTGGTCATGATGCGCCGCACGTGCATCGGCCTCAGCGCGCTGTACATGTTTTGGGGAAGCTTCTACCTCGCCGGCCACCCCCGAAGCCTGCGCGAACTCCAGTTCGGCACCGGCATGCTGGTCGTGTGGAGCGCCGTTGCCGCCTACAAGGTCCAGGACCGATTTTGGATTACGATGCCCGTATTTGTCCTGTTGGCGGCGGCGGGAGTTTATACCGGCGTGGCGTATCTGTTGCGGCGAAAGATGTATCACGGCGCGACCATTCTCGGCATCGGCTTTCTGCTCTGGGGAGTCCACCTGCTCGTCTATCCCCTGAGCGAGGGCTCGAAGCTGTTGACCACACTCGGCTACCTCACCACCGCGGTGCTGACCATCATGATCGTCGTCGGCATGATCGTCGAACGCGAAGTCGCCATCGCCGAACAAAATTACCGGGTCCTGTTCGATTCCGCCTCGGACGCCATCTTCGTCATTGATCTCGCCCACTACCGGATCCTCGAAGCCAACACCTCGGCCCTGCGATTGACCAAGCGCTCGATCGCCGATCTGGTCGGACGGCCTTTCGTCGATCTTTGTCCCTCACTCCAATCCGTCGAGGCCACCTCCGTCCGGATGGACGGGCTCAAGTTGTTCAACGCCGTGTTCCGTCCCTTCAATGAGGTGCCCATCGCCCGCGGCGATGGCACAATGGTCAACTGTGAAGGCGACGCCAGCCTCGTGCAGTGGCGACAGCGGCTGGCTCTGCAGGTCAACGTGACCGACGTCAGCGAACGCAAGAAGGCGGGCGAACAGTTGCGCCGGGCCGAAAAGCTGTCGGCCCTCGGACAATTGATCGCCGGCGTCGCGCATGAGCTGAACAATCCCCTGGCTGTCGTCATCGGTTACGCGCAGGTGCTTGCCGAGAAAAGCGGCCTGGACGCCGAGACCCGTCAGGACATCGAGCGCATCCACCACGAAAGCGACCGTGCTTCGCGGATCGTTCGCGACCTCCTCTCGTTTGCCCGCCCCACCGAGCCACAAAAGAAGGTCGTCGATATGAATCGCCTCGTCGCCAGCGTGCTCGAGACCCAGGAAGCCAATTTGCGGGCCGCCAACGTTCATCTGGATCAGCATCTGGACGACAAAGTGCCTACCACCATGGCCGATCCGACCCAGATCGAGCAGGTCCTCGTCAACCTCATCGGCAATGCCATCCACGCCCTCGGTTCCCGCACCAATTCCCGCACCCTGACCGTCCGCACCGAGGAGAATGGCAATTACATGCGCGTGATCGTCGCCGACAACGGCCCCGGCATCCCACCCGACGTTCTCCCGAAAATCTTCGATCCATTCTTTACGACCAAACCGCTCGGGAAAGGCACGGGATTGGGCCTCACGATCACCAACACCATCATCCAGGAACACCGCGGCAAGATCCTCGTGGAAAACCAGCCCATGGGCGGAGCGAAGTTTACTGTCGAGCTGCCTGTCGTTGTCTCCACCGCGCCGATTATGCCGGAGCGGCTCCCGCCAGAAGCCGAATCGGCTCCACAAGCTCCCCTCAAACGTTCGATCCTGGTCGTCGATGACGAGCCCGGCGTGACTTCGCTGCTGACGCGGGTGATGACCAAGAACGGTTACGAGGTCGCCATCGCCATGAATGGCGAGGAAGCTCTCGCGAAGCTCTCGGGCCGGTCCTACGACGTGATCCTGTCCGACATTCGCATGCCCGGCATGGATGGCCGCAAATTCTACGAAACCTTGAAACGCCAGGATCAAGCCCTGGCTCATCGCATCATCTTCGTTACCGGCGACACCGTCAGCCCCGACACCCAGGCCTTCTTCCAGGAAACCGGCAACCGCTGGCTCAGCAAACCGTTCAACATCGCCCAGGTCACCACGGTCGTAAACGAAGTCTACGAAAAGAAGCAAGCCGTCGCCGTGTGAGGGAAGGCCCAGGCCCCGCCAGCCAATCCGTTGAAGTTTAGATGCCCGCCTGCGTAGCGTTCGTGTCGGTGCGTTAGTCCTGCTGGGGGAAACCCGACAACGACCTGTGGCGGACAGGGCATCGCCGCGCGACTGACTGGTGTCATCTGACATTCTTGAATTGGTTGGCAAGCCAAGCCTGTCGTTGCGGTGTTCTTCGTAGATTTTCGCGGAACAAAGTTCGCAACCTCAGCCGGCGACGAAGGCTGCTTTGAAAGGATTAGACCAACGGCGTCGACCAAGACTGCGACAAGCTTCTCAAGTTGCTCCTCTTTGCTGCTACCGGCGGAATCGTCTCCTAGGTGGTAAGTGATCGGCCAGCGAAGATGACGCAGGTCGAATGGGAGGGATTCGGCGTCGGGTTTGCCATACGCAGTGTTGATTATGCCCACCAGCCTGTCATGGGAGTGGCATCGAAGTGCGTAACCGTATTCGATTAGAACGTTCGGATTTGGGAACTGGCACGGCTTCCCGACGAATGTCAGGTCCGCGACAAAGACAGCACATTCCCGCACTTTTTGAAGAATGGTGTCCACTATCGGCGGGGAACCGGCCACACCCTTGGTATCCTTATCGAGTTCGACCGTAGTATCCCGCAAGGCTTCGTCAAGCGTTGCATCAGGCTGTAACCTACGCAGGGCTTCGAGAAGTGCCTTCTCGATGAAACTCCGATTGAAGGCAGAGGGTGTGTCCTTCTGCTAGGAATAAAACACTGTTAATCGCTTTGCCATCGGCAGGAGGAGATTTGCGCCTTTCCCGAGGCGCAAGCCAGCTTTTTTTGACACTGCGACAGAGCGCTGTAGCTGGAGCCGAAGACCAAAGGCGTTAAGAAGCCAAGCGGAGTGCCCCAACCACGACTCTGTGTCTCCGTGCTTAGATCACTTGCCAGTTTTCTTCAACACCGCTGCTCGTGTCCGCAATCGCAGCGCATTCAATCGGATGAAGCCGGTGGCGTCGGTTTGGTTGTAGGCACCCTGGTCGGCTTCCATCGTCGCAATGTGAGGATTGTACAGCGACACGGGACTCTTCCGTCCCGCCGTGATGATGTTGCCCTTGTAGAGCTTCAACCGCACGGTGCCGGTGACGTTCTGCTGGCTCTCGGTGACGAATGCCTGCAGCGCCTCTCGTTCGGGACTGAACCAGAATCCGTAGTACACCAGTTCGGCATATCGCGGGATGAGCGAATCCCGCAGATGCATGACTTCCCGATCCATCGTCAGGGTCTCGACCTGTCGATGGGCGAAATGCAGAATCGTCCCGCCCGGCGTTTCGTACACGCCCCGCGATTTCATCCCGACAAACCGGTTCTCGACGAGATCGACCCGGCCGATGCCGTGTTTGCCGCCGAGCTTGTTCAGCGCCCGCAGCACGTTGGCGGGCGACAGCTTCCGGCCGTTGACCGCCACGCAGTTGCCTGAGACGAAATCCAATTCCACATACTCGGGCTTGTTCGGCGCGTTCTCGGGCGAGACGCTGAGCTTGAACATGTCCTTCGGGGGCTCGATCCACGGATCTTCCAGAATCCCGCTCTCAAACGAGATGTGCAGAAGATTGCGGTCCATCGAATACGGTTTCTTCACACTGGCTTGCACCTTGATCCCCTTCTCGGCGCAATACGCCAGCATCTCGGCCCGGCCCTTGAATCGGTTGTGGTACTCGGGCAATCGCCACGGCGCGATGATTTTCAAGTCCGGCGCCAGCGCCGCATAGGTCAGCTCGAATCGGCACTGATCATTCCCCTTGCCCGTCGCGCCATGAGCGACCGTGTCGGCGTGTTCCTTCCGCGCGATCTCGACCTGCGCCTTCGCAATCAGCGGCCGCGCGATGCTCGTGCCGAGGTAATACTGGTTCTCGTAGATCGCGCCGGCCTGAATCATCGGGAAGATAAAGTCGCGCGCGAATTCCTCAACCAGATCCACCGCGTAAAACCTGCTCGCGCCCGTGGCCCTGGCCTTCTTGTCCAAACCCCTCAATTCCTCTTCCTGGCCGATGTCGGCGCAGAACGCCACGACCTCGCATCGATACTTCTCTTTGAGCCAGTGCAAAATGACCGAGGTGTCGAGTCCGCCGGAGTATGCCACAACGATTTTCATGGGATGCACCTTGTAAGGCCGTTTCCGGCAAAAATCACGAAAAATCTGGACTCGTCCGCCCGCTTGTCCTACCAAGTGCGGCATGATCCGCCGCCGGCTCCCGTGGCTCGCCCTCGCTCTCATCCTCGGCGCCGCGCTGGCGTTGATGTGGCCACGGATGCGCGACGACACCGCCACCAACGACGAACCGGCCTTCCTCGGCGCGGGCTATTCCTACTGGCTGGGTCACCGCTACCATCTCAACGTCGAGCATCCGCCCCTGATGCAACTCTGGAGCGGACTGCCTCTGGTGTTTCTGAACGTGAACCTGACGACCAACGCCCAGGCGATCCTCAGCGAGACCAATGACACCGTCTCGTCGTGGATGACCGAGCCCTGGGACTTCCAGATGCAATCCGGCGCCGAGGTGCTCGCGCCCTCCAGCCAGTTCTATCATTACGCGGCAATGGAGACGGGATTGTTCGGCTACGAGCTGCTCTTCAACAGCGAGAATGACACGGAGACGCTGCTGTTCTGGGGGCGATTCATGCAGGCGCTGGTCATGCTCGCGACGGGCCTGATGGTCTTCTTGTGGGCCAAATCGCTCAGCAACGCGACCGGCGGCCTGGTGGCCGCCGCGGCCTGGTGTTTCAATCCCCTCGCCCTCGCGTATGGCCACCTGATCATTACCGATCCGGGGATCGCCCTGATGTCGACCCTGGCAATCTGGATGTTCTCGCGGTTCCTCGCGACGCCCCGGCCGGGAACCGCGTTCGCGGCCGGCATCACCTTTGGCGCGGCCCTGCTGACGAAATACACGGCCATCATCCTGGTCCCGATCTTCGCCGCACTGGCGATCCTCGCCTTGTGGAAGCGGGGGCGCCAGCTCGTGTCGCGCCGTCCGGGACCGTTCTTGATCAAGCTTCTCCTGATCGCGGTCGTGGCCTGGGCAACGGTTCTGGCGTTGTATCTGTTCCGTTGGTCGCCCGCCCCGCCGATATCCTTGGTCCAAGCGCAGCGCCTGCACGTTCCCTCGTGGTTTCCCCGGCTGCGGTGGATGTTGATTCCCCGCGACTTCTTCAAAGGACTCGCCATCCTGCTGCTGCACGTGACCAACGGGCATCACGCCTACCTGCTCGGAGATTGGTCGGACAAAGGTTGGTGGTACTACTATCCCGTGGCCATTCTGGTGAAGACGCCCGTGGCGCTGTTGGTTCTCACGCTCTCCACCGTCGGGATCGCCTTGTGGCGCGTCCGCCGGTCCACCCTGGCCGAGGCCGCCCCTTTGATCGCCGCCGCGGCCTATCTGGCGTGCGCGATGACCAGCCGGGCTAATATCGGCATCCGGCACGTGCTGCCGGTGTATCCGCTGCTCGCGGTCGTGGCCGGGGTCGAATGCGTCCGGACAGGCGTGCGCGCGCAGATCCTCGGATGGCTGCTCATCATCTGGCTGGCCGTCACCGCGTTCGCCGCGCGCTCGGATTACATTGCCTATTTCAACGAACTCGTCGGCGGTCCCGCGCACGGCCAGGATTGCCTCGTCGATTCCAATTACGACTGGGGGCAGAACGGCCGGGCCTTGCAGCAATGGGCTGCCGCCAATCACATTACCCACGTCTACATCGACTATTTCGGCACGGGCGCGGCGCTCCGCCATCTGCGCGTCCCCGTCGAATTCGTCAAGGCGCCGGATGTGCCCCGACTCCGCGACGGTTATCTGGTCATCTCCGCGACGCACCTGATGGCACCCGACTACGACTGGCTCCGAAAACATCACCCGCCCGTAGCGCGAATTGCCAACACGCTGTTTGTCTACGCGCTGCCACCGTCGGCACGCAGGCCGTGACCGTGCGGGACGGTTGCGACCGGGCGCGAATTGACATTCGGTTCGTCGGCGTGTTAGCCTGCCGGTTCTATGCGCGCTGAAGTCACGATCCCCGTCTACAACGAGGAAAAAGACCTGCCGAAGTGTATCGATCGACTTACCAGGTTTCTCGCGGACCAGAAGCTGTTTGAATCCAGCGTCGTGATCGCCGATAACGCCTCCACGGACCGCACCTGGGAATTGGCCCAGGAGCTGGAAAAGCAGTATTCCAATGTCAAGGCGTTGCACATCCCCCAAAAGGGTCGCGGCCTAGCCTTGCGCACCGTGTGGTCCCAGAGCCGCGCCGACATCGTCAGTTACATGGACGTCGATTTGTCGACGGACATCAAGTATTACCCCCTGATGGTGTACGGGTTGAGCGTTGGCTATGATATCGCCATCGGATCGCGCCTGATGGGGGCGTCTCGAGTTACACGGTTGGCCAAACGTGAGTTTCTGTCTCGCGGATACAACGTTTTGATTCATTCGATGTTTTGGCCCGGCTTTTCCGACGCCCAGTGCGGGTTCAAGGCGTTGCGCCGCGAAGTGGCCCAACGGCTCCTGCCGCACGTCAAGAACAACAACTGGTTCTTTGACTGCGAGACACTGCTTCTCGCCGAACGCAACCATCTGCGCATCTTTGAAGTGCCGGTGGAGTGGACGGAGGACCCCGATTCACGCGCCAAGATTATTGGCAGCGTTATCGAACACTCTTCGGGTCTGTTGCGCATGCGATTCTCCGGCTACGGACTGAAGATCTGAGCCGGGCCCGACAACATTGTAACGCAGATCATCGACAGATATTGTCGGCTACTCGCGACGATCCTGCTGGCCACCCTGCTAGCTGCCGTGTCCGTGCAGGATTCGGCCACCAAACCATAACGGTGGGATCACCCGCCTAAAGACCGTCTGTTCAGCAACAACTTCCTCTTCAGGAAGCGTACGGCTCGCGAACAGTGCCTCGTGCAATTATCCAGCGCGTAAGGGGGCCGGCGGCACCAACTCCGCCCAACCAGCTCCTGTCTGATTGCGCCGTAGTACGAACGTCTCCAGAAATATCACCGGCCGGCAACACGGATCGCCAATGCGCTACCCGTCTACGCCTGCTCGAAGGAACCGGCTCCGCGACTGGGCGGAGCCGGTTCGAAGAGTCTGTGCCCCGGTCACACCAATCAGGCTTTGCGCAGATGAATGGCGGCCACCGCTCCGAGCAGACCGACAAGCAGAAGAGCGATACTCGACGGCTCCGGGACCTCGATGACGACAGCGATTGGCGCGTTCAAGCCGGAGGCAAACTGGGTGCCCACGCCGCTGGTGTTGAATTCTTCGATCGTACCGTTGCCGACATTCGCCACGTACAGGTTGTCGGCGCTGTCGAAGGCCAAACCCTCCGGCTGATTCAGTCCCGTGCTGGCAAAGACGCTGCCGACGCCCCCGGGAGTGTACTTCTCAATGGTATTGCCGCCTTCATTGGATACGTAGAGGTTCCCGTTCTTGTCGAACGCCAGGTAGGTTGGGTAATTGAGCCCGGAGTGGGCGAAGACGCTGCCGACGCCGCCGGGAGTGATCTTCTCGATTTCCTCGGCGCCTTGGATGGCGACGTACAGATTTCCACTTGCGTCAAAGGCCCCACCGATTGGCGTCGAAGGGGTGCTCGCAAAGAAACTGCTGGAACCGCTCGAGACCTTGTAGACAGAACCCCCGTCGGAAATCGCATAGAGCTGGCCGCCGCTGTTGAAAACCAACCCATGCGGAGTGGAGATGCCGGAGGCGTAGATCGAACCGACGCCTGATGGAGTGATTTCCTCAATGGTGTTCGCGTTATAGTTGGCTACGTAGAGGTTGCCACTACTGTCCGCCGCCATTGCGCCGGGCATGCTCAGGCCGGAATTGTAGAAGACCGTAGGGGTTCCTGACGAGTTGAACTCCGTAATGGAGTTGCCGTTTTGGTTCGAAACATAGATGTTATCCGCCCGACTGGTAACTGTGGCGGTGAGGAGCAGAGCAACGAGCGACACTACGAGGCGTGACTTCATGACATCTCCTTTCGATAGGGGTTGGTTTGTCCAGACAAGTATGACGCAGTTGGCATATTAGTTTAAGTAAAAGGTATGTAAAAAACCGCGGGCGTGAGCTTGACATTACCTCTGCTAACCATACGTGGACCACTGCCTCTCCTAGGCTAACAATACCCAGCCTTCCATGCAAAAAGCAAGCGAATTCGGGCGAATTCGGGCGTTGGTATTGTCCCAATTCGAATTGTGGAATCGATCTTCGCGGATAAAACAATGGTCACGGGGAGACTTGGGCAATCAGTTGCTCCAAAGGGGGCTAGGAAACGCGCGATGTGTCGGTCACGGAGCTTCCGCCAGTCTAATCGCCCCAAACAGCCGCAGGAGCCGCTATTGTCAGCAAGGCGCTGAAGTGAAAGTTAAACGGTTGGTATCCGCGAGGTTCTTGCCGGCTTTTCTAACGGCAATTGGCGGGATCATTGTGTTGTCCGCTACCCTTGGTGCGCATCCTCGGGAAGGATCCTGCGTGGGGATCATCGGCGCATTGATAGTGTTTCTGTCATCAGTCCCAAGGCCTCTGACTCAAACCGAAAAGTCTGGTTGGCGTGGACGTTCATTCCACTTGGCGCGTTGGGTCTTTTGGCGTGGGCTTGGCACCTTGCCCAGAACGGCTCCCCGTAGACTTTCAAATTAGGACGCTAGCCAATTCGGCTCCCCCCGGTTCCCGTTCTCTTCGGCACTTCCAACACCCCGCATCCGCAGGATTGATTGACGGTGTTCCCAGCTTCGTTGCCGGAACTCTCCATTGTGATTCCCGTTTACAATTCAGCAGACATTTTTCCGGAATTGCATCGGCGCTTGGCTGCAGTTTTGGGAGCCAGGGTCAAATCGTTTGAGATCATCGCTGTTGTCGATGGCTGTCGGGACAAATCTGCCGAAGTGATTGGGGCCCTGGCCGATAAGGACCCGCGAATTAAGATGGTCGAGTTCTCGCGGAATTTTGGACACCAAGCCGCCATTACTGCTGGGCTGGAGTTTGCCGAGGGTGAGGTCGTCGTCGTGATGGACGATGATTTGGAAGACCCGCCTGAAATCCTGCCGGGTCTGATCGCGCAATTAAACGAAGGATTCGACGTCGTGTATGGCGTCCGCCGAAAACGCCGGCGGGCTCTCCCCTATCGCGTCCTTTACCGGCTCTTCTATCGGCTGCTCGGCCTTCTGGTCAACGTCAAGATTCCCGCGGATGCCGGAGATTTCTGTGCCATGCGGAGACCGGTGATCGACGCCATCAATTCCATGCCGGAATCGAACCGGTATCTCCGCGGAATGCGCGCCTGGTGCGGCTTCCGCCAGGTCGGCTTCGAATACGACCGTGGCCAGCGTTTTGCCAACGAACCGGGGTATACGCTGCGCAAATACGTCGCGCTCGCGCTCGACGCGATCTTCTCGTTCTCCTACGCACCCTTGAAATTTGTCTCCTTGGCGGGCTTCCTCATCGCGGGGATCAGCTTCTTGTACGGTGCCCGACTGATTGTCGGCCGGTTAACCGGTGAATATGCGAACGTACCCGGTTGGGCGTCGCTGCAGGTTTCCATCCTGTTCTTGTCCGGTATTCAACTGATCTCCATGGGAATCGTCGGTGAGTACGTGGCCCGGATTTACGACGAAGTAAAGCAGCGGCCCAAATTCGTGATCAAGAAGCTCGTTGGAATCGATCGGGACCACACCAATGACTGATCTGGCATCCATGGTGAAGGACAAGCACCTTCTCATCACCGGCGGATTGGGGATGATCGGCAGCACGCTGGCCCGCAACCTTGTGCCGCACGGCGCGAAGGTCACACTGGTCGACGCGTGTATCGAACCCTATGGTGCCAACCTCTTCAACATCGAAGACATTCGCGGGCAGCTCACCGTCAATATCTGCGACATTCGCGACAAGGAAGCCATGAGGTCGCTGGTCCGTGGCCAGGACATCATCTTTAACCTTGCGGGACAGGTCAGTCACAACGACAGCATTGAGAACCCGTTCCTGGATGCTGACATAAACTATTTGGGCCATCTCAACGTGGCGGAGAATCTCCGGAGATTCAATCCCCACGCGGTCGTCGTATTCTCAGGGTCGCGGTTGCAGTTCGGGCGCATTGACTATAATCCCGTCGATGAGAAGCACCCGCTAAACCCGCGAACCCCCTATGCCCGGCACAAGACAGCCGCCGAGAATATGTATCGGTTTTACTACGAAATGTACGGTATTCCCTACGTCGTGTTCCGGATCGCCAATCCATATGGTCCACGATCGCAAATGAAACACAGCAAGTACTGCATGATTAACTGGTTCCTGCGGCTCGCGATGGACAACAAGCCGATCACCGTGTTCGGCGACGGCGAACAGGCGCGCGACTATATCTATGTCGACGATCTGGCGGAAGCGCTGCTGCTCGCCGCCGTCACACCGGCGTGTTACGCCCAAACGTTCAACGTCGGCAGTGGCGTCGGCTCGAAGTTCCGCGAGATGGTGGAGATCATTGTCAACACGGTTCGACAGGGGAGTATCCAGTCTGTTCCTTGGCCAAAAGACTACGTCAACGTCGAGACAGGCGATTATGTTACGAACATCGCCAAGCTTCAGAGCGCGATCCCCTGGAAACCACGGACGGACCTTCGCACGGGCATCGAGCAAACCTTCGCGTATTACCAACGGTATCGAGCCCACTACTGGTAGGCGCCCTCGCTGATTCAGGCAACCACGCTGGCCTCGCGAGGCGAATCTCCGACTCCACCCGCGGCACCGCCGCTCAACGAAGAAATGCGTTGCAACCTCCGGCCCATTCGCAGACACTTCGCGCCGATGCGTCGAATTTACACGCTTGGGATCGCTATCCTCCTTGCCGTCATGGCCGCGTTGATGCTCGGCCCTGCTCGTTGGGACAGTGCCACCGTTGATGAGACCACCGTTCTCGGAGCGGGTTATGCGTATTTTCACGGTTATGGCTACAAAATGCAGCCGGAGCATCCGCCCCTTTCCCAGATGCTGGTCATCGCGCCATCGTTGACCCGGGATGCAACAGTTTCGGATGAGGCGCGCGCTCTACTCGATGGACGTCTCAGTTATCCATGGATGCTTCCATGGTTTGGTCCACCAGTATCCATTCGGACTTTCATCCCGGCGGGCTGCCAGGGACGCATGGTGTCAATCGCACAGCCGCCGTATCACCAGCTTGTCGATTGGCAATGCCCTGGAATCTACCCATCGCAGGCGTGGTATTACTGGGCGCTACCGGAGGGACAGCTTTTTGGACAAATGTTCGTGTATGGCAGTGGCAACGACGCCGACGCCATGCTGGTTTCCGCGCGCTGCGTGCAGATCCTGCTCGCCTTGACGGTGGGTGTCCTGATCTATTGGTGGGTGCGCTATACCGCGTCGAATCCCCTGGCCGCCGTTGTCGCGCTCAGCGCGTGGGTATTTAATCCGAATGCGCTGGCCTATGGCCATCTGGCCTCCACCGGCGACATTGGCGTCACGTTGGGAATTACGGCAGCACTTTTTCTGTTTGCCCGACTCCTGCAGAACCCAACAGCGACCAATGCGGCCGTATGCGGCCTTGCCACCGGTGTGGCGCTGACGATGAAATTCACCGCCATCACTCTCGTCCCAATGTTCCTGATCCTAACCGCGATGTCGTGGAAGCGAGTCGCCCGGCCGGCCAGGAACCTCCGGAAATACGGGGCGATTGTGCTCGGCGTAACCTGGCTGGTCTTGCTCATTGTCTACTTTCCCCGATGGCGGCCCGCCCCCGTACTGGCCGATCAACAAGCTGACGCCCTCGCTGTTCCCAACTGGTTCACTGGCTTCCGCTTGTTTCTGATCCCCGCCGATTTCTTCAAGGGACTGGCTCTGGCCATAGGTCATTCCAAAGGCGGGCACGATGCCTACCTCATGGGTGATTGGTCTCACGACGGCTGGTGGTACTATTATCCCCTAGCGTTTTTTCTCAAGAACTCTGTGTCCTTTGTCGTTCTCACCTTGATCGGCGCGATCGTGTTTATCCGCGCATGGCGTCGGACGCTCGCCTCCCCGCTCGAGTTCGTCCCCTGGATCGCCAGCATCGTGTATATGCTCGTGGCCATGACGAGCAAGGTCAACATCGGTGTGCGTCATCTGCTGCCGATCTTCCCTCTTTGTTGCGTCGGCATCGGCAATGCCGTGGCGCGGTGGTCGCGGCCGCTGGCGCGAAAATGCGCCTACGGCCTGGTGAGCTGGCAGGCCCTGATCGTGCTCTACGCGTGCCCGCTGTATCTCCAGTTCTTCAGTGAAGCCATTGGCGGACCGGCCAACGGCTACAAGTACCTGATCGACTCAAATTATGACTGGGGCCAGGATGCCAACCGGTTAAAGCAGTTCCTCGCCGACCGTGGCATCACCCACATTTACCTGAAATATTTCGGCACGCAGTTCAACATCGAGTACCTGAAGATTCCCAACACGCGGGTGGAGGCCGAGCAGGCACAACAACTCAAAGACGGCTGGCTCGTGGTCTCGGCATCGGAGTTGATGCGGCCGGAATGGTCGTGGCTCCGGGAATCGCGCCAACCCACCGCCCGGGTGGCGTACACGTTGTTCGTCTACCATCTCGGCGGGTAGCGCCGCTCGGAAACGGTGACCAGCCGCTCGGGTTTATGCGCCCGTGTTGCGGGAGCCGGGCGGCAATGGCGGTAGATTCACGCGCTCCTTCTCGATCACCAGCGGTCGGCGCAAAATCTGGGTGTGAATGGCGCCGACGTATTCGCCGACGATGCCCAGAAAGAAAAGCTGGACCGAGGCGAAGAACGACAGACCGATCACCAGCGGGGCAATCCCCACCGAAAACGAATTCCAGAACAACAGTTTGTATGCCAGGTAGATCGCCCCACAGAGCATACTGAAAATGGACATCACAAAGCCCGACATGGTCGCCAGGCGCAACGGCACCTTCGAGTGGTTGGTCATCCCCAGCATCGCCATATCGTACAGGGTGTAGAAATTATTCTTGGTGATGCCTCCCTTGCGCAGCGGCTGGACATACTCCACGTAGGATTTCTCGAAGCCAATGTCACAGATCAATCCACGGAAGTACGGATATGGGTCGCTTACTGAACGCAGGATCTCCAGCACAGTGCGGTCATACAGTCCGTAGCCCGTAAAGTCCTTGATCAGTTCGACCTCCGCCAACCGCGCCACCGTCCGATAGTAGAACTGCCGCAACCAGAACAGCGGTTTGGCCTCTTCACTGCCCTTCTTGATTCCCACCACCACCTTGTACCCCTGTTCCCAGCGCCGGATAAACTCGGGCATCAGATCCAGTGGATCCTGAAAGTCGGCGACCAGAAGAATCGCCGCCTCGCCGCGAGACTGCAGCAACCCATAAAACGGGGAGCGGATATGGCCGAAATTCCGCGCGTTCACAATGATGCCCACGTGCGGGTCCTTCGCCGCGATCTCCTTCAAGATCGCCACCGTCTTGTCCTTGGACGCGTTGTCGATGAAGATGTGCTCGTAGTCGTAGTCCGGCAATTGCGCAAACACGTCGCGGACCGCCTCGCTGAGCGCGCGCACGTTTTCTTCTTCGTTGTAACACGGTGTGACGACGCTGATCAGTTTCTTCTGGCTCATCCTTGCGTTTCCTCCACCAAGGGAATCAGCATGTTCTGTTTCATCTCCTCCCGCGGCAGGAACGGGTACAGATCTTCCAGCGGCGGTGAAACCAACTGGCCCGAGGGCAACAGCCGCGAGGACGTTCGCGGCACCAGCGGCTGCTGCGGATCCATGACTACCTCACAAATCGCCGGCCCGGGAGATTCCAGCACGCGCTGGATCGTCGGTCGCAACTGTGCATACTCCGAGACGCGGAACATCGTCAAGCCGTAGGCTGTCCCCAGTTTCTGAATGTCGGGCATCGACACCCCGGTCTCGGGGCTCGAGCCGGACAGCTCACCGCCAAACATCCCCGTTTGCGAATGACGAATCGTCAGGTATCCGCGGTTGTTGAGGTAAAACAGTTTGATCGGCAATTGGTGATGCACGATTGTTTGCAGCTCCTGAATGTTCATCTGGATCGACCCATCGCCGCTGATCAGGATCGTGCGCTTGCCCTTGGCGCCCACGCACGCCCCGATCGCCCCGGGCAGGTCGAACCCCATCTCGGCAAATCCGTTGGACGTAAATACGCGCTGCCCGCGCTTGGTCTTCAATGCCTGGTGCGTGCAGGTAAAACCGGTCCCGCTCGCGCCTGGAATAATCAATTCATCCGTCCCCAACTCCTCGCTCAGTACGTCCACCAGGGTGTACGAATTCACCGTACCGACCTGTTGTGTGTACTCCGGCAACGCCGTCGGGTATCGTTCCCGCATCTGCCGGCAGTGCTTGCGCCACGAATCAACCGACGGCAGCGACGCGCCCGCCAGTTGCCGGAGCAATTCACGGATGAAATCGCCGGCATCGGCGCAGATCGGCAGGTCGGGCGCCGCGTCAAACTTGCCGAGTTCCGCCGGGTCGATGTCCACGTAGACTTTCTTCGCCGCGCGGGCGAACGTCGCAGAATCGTAACCCGTCTGCGGGATTGACAGTCGCGAGCCAATGCTGAGCAGCAGGTCACAGGATTGAATGGCAAAATTTCCGGCGCGCTGGCCGAAGATACCCGGCCGGCCGACGAACAGCGGGTGATCGCTGGCGATCAAGTCCACCGCGTGCCACGTCCCGAGCACGGGGATGTTGAGTCGGTCCACCAATTCGTCGAATTCGCGGCGGGCCCGGGCGATTTCGATGCCGTAGCCGGCCAACAGCACCGGGCGCCGGGCCGACTGCAGCAACTCGACCACGCGTGCGCATTGCGCCGCCAACTGCGCGGCTGTTCCGCTTGCGGAAGCCGCTGGCGGCACGAACGGCCTGAGCCGGTCCGGTTCGATCGGACTGCTCTGCACGTCCATTGGTATGTCGAGCCAGACGGGGCCCGGCCGTCCCGTTCGCGCACTGTGGACGCTCTGTTCGAGATGAAAGCGAATGTCGTTGGGATCCGTGACCATCTCGGCATATTTCGTCACGGGCCGAACCATCGGGATGATGTTGATTTCTTGAATTCCGCGCTGGCGCACTCCGCTCATGCCGATTGTGTCGCGGCGTTTGACCTGACCGGAAATGAACAGCACCGGCACGGAATCGGTCCAGGCCGAGCACAAGCCGGTGATGGCGTTGGTGGAGCCGGGCCCCGTGGTGACGAGTGCCACGCCCAGGTTCTCCGTCACGCAGGAATAGCTGTAGGCCGCCATCGAGCAGGCTTGTTCATGGTGATTGCAGAAATACTGCAGCGACGGATGCTTGCGGACCGAGTCCAAAAGGTGCAGGTCGCCAGCTCCCGACACCGTGAACACGTGGTTCACGCCCTGCTGTGCAATGAAATCGGCGATGTAATCGCTGCACTTCATCGCGTCGTGCTCTCGAGAATCAGCAGATCGATCCCCCGTTCGTCCCCGGGAAAATCGTGCGGACGCAACAGGTCGACCGGCACCGCTTCCCCGACGTCGGCCATCTTGGGGCCCACGCGCAGACGCTCGCTGACCGGCATGACAACGCTCGACCGTTCCTTGACCGATTGCCACTGGTTCTGATTTGTGATCCGGCGGATCTGCGCCTTCAGGCTGCGCACCGAACAGCCTTCGCACTCCGCGCCCGGCCACGGCTGGTATTCGAACTCACCGAGGTTGGTTTCGTACTGCGATTTGTCCTCATAACCCTGCCCGGCCCGGCCAAAGCTGTCCTTCATCCGCACCAGGTCGCCTTTCATCGGCGGCGTTTCGATTTCCATCACGCAGGCGCCCTCGTCGGAGATGGCCTGGGTCGTATGGAACACGCACGGCTCCAGCACCACCGCGTCGGCCACCCCGAGCCGATACCGGCTGCCGATCGTCGAGCACACCACCTGGCCGTCCGCGACAATCAGCGACGTGCGTTTGCGAATGTGGCAATGCAGCGACGTGGCCTGCCCGGGCAACAGATGCAATACCCAGATCGCCACGGACGCATTCTGAAACCACAGGTATTCGTAGCCCCACGGTTTCTTGACGACGACCGCGGAGAAATCCTGCGCGCTAACCGCCTCGCCCGGATCCGTCTTCAGACGGGACAGGTTGTCGAAGTCAGCCGAGGTCGGGTGGATCTTGCGGATCACAATCCAGCCATCCTTCAGGACGGTTGCCCCTCGCGCCAGCGGTCGAACACGGCCAGGGTTTCGCGCATCCACGCCGCGTTGTCACGGAAATGCTGGGCCGTTACCAGATTGCGGTCGACCATGACCGGCACCTCGCCGTACTCGACGCCGGCGTTGATCAGGTCGTCCTTGCATCCCACATAACAGGTCGCGCGGCGCCCGCGCATGATGCCCGCCGATACCAGCACCCACGGGCCATGGCACACGCTCGAGATGATCTTGCCCCTGGCATCGAAATCGCGGACGCATTGCAGGACGTTTTTGATTTGGCGTACCCGGTCCGGCGATTCGTAGCCGCCGGGGATCACCAACAGATCGTAGTCGACCTCGCGAATCTTCTCGGCGTCGACCGTCGCGGCGATCGGCAAACCGTGCTTGGCCGTGACGGCGGCTCGGCCCTTGGTCGCAACGTCGACGACGCTGAACCCGTGTTCCTGCAGCCGGTAGAACGGGTAACAGAACTCGGCGTCCTCGACGCCATTGGCGATCACGATGACAGCGCGGGCATTGCTCATCCGGGTGCGCTCCTATTTCAACTGGCTCGGCTCGGGCAGCCAGGGGCGTTGGTTCTGCTCGTACAGGTTGTTCAACAACTGCATATCACGCTCGGTATCGACGGGTTGCCAGTACCCGTTGTGCGGAAAGATGGCGACCTGTCCATCCTGCACCAGCTTCTGAAATACCTCCACTTCTAGGCTGCATTCGCTGAACGGGTCGACGTAGTCGAAAATCCGCGGTTCAAACATCATGAACCCGCCGTTGATATAGCCTCCCTTGCCGACCAGATGCGTGTCCAGCGTGTAGCCCGTCACCTGCCCGTCGGCCAGGAAGAACGTGCCAAACCGCGACGGCGGTTGCACGCCGGTGATCGTCGCCACCTTGCCGTGGGCCTGATGGAACTGTCGGAGGGCCGTCAGATTCACATTGCTGAGGCAATCGCTGTAGGTCACCATGAACGGCGCGTCTTCGACGTAGCGACGGCAGCGGGCCAGCCGGCTGCCCGTGAGGGCTTCATTGCCTGTATTGACCAGATTGACCCCCCAGTCTTCGCGGTCGCTGACGTCGAGAAACTCACACGCACCGTCCGCCAGGTTCAGCCTCACATCCCGCCAGCCCTTGCCATACTGCATGAAAAAATCCCGGATCTCCTGTCCCCCTTCGCCCAGCGCCAGCACAAACTCGCGGTGGCCGTAGCTGGCGAACGTGTTCAAAATATGCCAGATAATGGGCCGATCTCCGATCCGGATCATGCCCTTGGGAATTCGTCTCCGCAATTCGGGATCAATCAACCCCCGTCCACCGCACAGGGCCAGAATTTTCATGGGCGTCATTCTCCACCGTTGCCGCGCTTCATTCGCGTTGCGTGCCACTGCATCGTTCGTCGCACACTTTCCTCCAGCCCGATCACGGGCGCCAACCCCAACTCGCGCCGCGCGCGTTCGACCGCCGGCACATACCATTCGACTGCCGCGTCGTCCGTCGGACGCTCGGCGATCTGCACCGGCGGCCGGCCCGGGCTGACGCGGCTGACCGCCTCCGCCAGTTCCCCGACGCTGATCGCCTCGCCGGAACCGACATTGTACGCCCGCCCCGGTTTGCCCCGAAAGAAAATTGTCCACAACCAGACCGCCAGGTCCGCGCCGTACAAGTACGACCGGCGCGGCGTGCCGTCGCCCTGGACGCGAATGGGACCGCCTGCCAACGCGTCGCGAATAAAATTCCCGATGGCGAAATGCGCGTCCAGTGGCAGGTACGGCCCGACAAATGCAAAACTCCGGGCAATCTTCGGTTCCAACCCGTGGCACTCCTGGTAAATGGCGCATTCCAATTCGGCCAATCGCTTGCTCTCGGCGTACACCGAAAACGGATTCGATACGTCCGGCCCTCCCGGATACTCCTCGGGCACGTGCGTGACCGTTTCCGGCAGCCGTCCATACACCGCTCCCGAACTGGTCAGCAGGAATCGTGCAGCCCCGCTTGCCACCGCGAAATCCAGCGCCCGACGCGTGCCGCCAACAACTGTGTCCAGATTCTCCACGAGATTGGCCGGCGTGACCCGCACGCTCGATTGGGTGGCGGCGTGGATGACCCCGGCAAACCGGCCGGACGGAAACAGGAAGTTCTTCACGTCGCCGACGTGGAACCGGATCGCGGGTTGCGAGGCCAGATGCGGGCATTTCTTGCGGAACGCCTCGAGATCACGCGTCAGCACTTCTGCGGTGGCCCCGAGCCCGAGACGGTCGTTGGCCCAGGCAAAACTCTCCAGCAGCCAGCAGCCGAAGAAACCCGTTCCGCCCGTGATGAAGACCCGTTGACCGCGCAACGGCTCCCACAGACCTTCGGTATGGGCGAGGACATGGTCGAGATCCGCCGCTAGAGGATTAGGTTGCATGACCGAGTTCTCGCAAGGTGTCAACCATGTACTCGATCATGACCGGAGTCAACCCGGGGTACACACCCAGCCAGAACACGTTGTTCATGACAAAATCCGCGTTCTTGAGCTCGCCGACTTTCCGGCAAACGATGTCCTTGTACGCCGGTTGTCTCGTCAGATTCCCGCCAAACAACAGCCGCGTGCTGATTTTCGCCGCTTCGAGGTGACGGATGACCTCTTCGCGCGTGACCGGCGCGTCGGCCCGCACCGCCAACGGAAACCCGAACCAACTCGGATCGCTTTCGGGCGTGGCCGCGGGGAGGATGAAGAGGTGTTCGAGATCCTTCAATCCGTCCCGCAGCGTCTGGAAGTTCCGCCGGCGTTTGGCGATGAACTCCGGTAGTTTCTTCAATTGGGCCACACCCACGGCGGCCTGCATGTCTGTAAGCTTCAGGTTGTAACCGATGTGCGAGTACGTGTACTTGTGATCGTAACCGTACGGCAGATCTCCCAACTGCCAGTCAAACCGTTTGCCGCAGGTGTTCTCCTTGCCCGGGGCGCACCAGCAATCCCGTCCCCAGTCCCGAAACGATTCGAGCAGCGTGCCCAACAGCGGAGCGTTCGTCAGCACCGCGCCGCCCTCGCCCATTGTGATGTGGTGGGCGGGATAGAAACTGGTCGTTGCCAGGTCGCCATAGGTGCCGCAGAGCTTGCCGCGGTAGGTCGACCCGACCGCATCGCAGCAGTCCTCGATCAGCCAGAGGTTGTGCCGCCGGCAAAACTCCACGACGGCGCCGAGATCAAACGGATTGCCCAGCGTGTGCGCCATCATCACGGCCCGCGTCCGCTCGGAGCGGGCCGCTTCGAGTTGCGTGACATCCGCGTTGTACGTCGGGATGTGCGCGTCGACGAACACGGGCACGAGCTGGTTTTGGAGAATCGGGTTGATCGTCGTCGGAAACCCGCTGGCGGCGGTGATCACTTCGTCGCCCGGCTCGAGCTGGCGGTTGCCGAGCTTGGGCGATGTGAGCGCCGAGAGCGCCAACAGATTCGCCGAGGAACCGGAGTTGACCAGCTTGGCGTTGCGGAGACGGAAGAACGCGGCAAACTCCCGTTCGAATTGATCGGCAAACCGCCCCGTCGTCAGCCAGAAATCCAGTGACGCGTTGGCGAGCGATAGAAGCTCTTCCTCGTTGAAGACGCGCCCCGCGTACGGGATCGCCGTCTGGCCCGGTATGAACTCGCGGACGGGAAACGCCGCGGCGTAATACTGGCGCACCAACCCGGCGATTTCCGCTCGTAATTCGTCGGCCGACTTACCCATGATGTTCGAAAAAGCCCCGATACCATTCGATGGTCGTCTGGAGACTCTCCTCCAGCGTGTACAACGGTTTCCAGCCGAGAACCCGCCGCGCCTTCTCCGCGCTGAGATACTGGTGGAGGATTTCGTTGCTGGCCTCGTTGCGAATGTCCGGCTCCAGCTTGGAATCCATGAGCTTGAGGATGCGCTGCACAAGATCCAACACCGTCACCTGAATCTCGTTGGAGAAATTGAAGCCTTCCCCGCGCAGGTTGGGATCACTGATGAGCTTTTCCGCCAGCAACATGTACGCCGCCGCCCCGTCGTCGATGAAGAAATAGTCGCGGATGTATTTGCCGTCGGAGCGAATCACCGGCCGCTGCCCGCGAATGACGGACCGAATGCTGCCGGGGACGATCCGGTTCCAATTCAGGTCGCCCGGTCCGTAAAAGTTTCCGCAACGCGTGATGGCGACCGGCGTGCGATAGGACTTCGCGTACGCCTGCGCCACGAGGTCGGCGCAGGATTTGCTGACATCGTATGGATGCCGGCCCTGCAACGCGGCGGTCTCGTCATAGGGCAGTTTCTCGTGATCCCCGTAGGCTTTGTCCGACGACGCCAGCACAATCCCCGCGACGGCCGGACTGCGGCGACTGGCTTCCAGCAGGGCCCAGGTTCCCTGGATGTTGGTCTCGAATGTCGACACCGGGTTGCGGTTGGCAATGCTCACGATGGTTTGCGCCGCCAGATGAAACACCGTGTTGATTTCGTATTCGCCGAGGGCGCGCTCCAACACCGCCTGGTCGCGGACATCGCCACGAACCACCTTGACCCGGTCGATCAAATGACGGCGCACCACCTCCGCTTGCGGCACCCAATCCCGCACGAGACAAACCACGTCGGCACCGGAGTCGAGAAGCCGTTTAACCAGTGAATTCCCGAGGAGCCCGGTTGCGCCCGTGACCAGCACGGGGCGGTCCTGCCAGAAGGTATCGTTCATTCCCACACTCTCCATGGTGCCTCGCCGGAAGACCACAGTTCATTGAGGCGCTGATACTCGCGATAGGTGTCCATGGCAAAGAAAAAGCCCTCGTGGCGGTAGGCCATGAGCTGGTGCTCCCCCGACAGGCGTTCCAGCGGTTCGCGCTCGAGAATGCAGCTATCGCCGTCCAGGTAGTCGTAAACCCGCTTGCTGAACACGAAGAACCCCGCGCTGATCCAACCATCCAGTTGAGGTTTCTCCACAAAACTGTTGACCTGGCCGTTGTCGGCAACGTCCAAAATCCCGAACCGCGACGCCGGTTTGACCGTGGTAACGGTCGCCAGTTTGCCATGCGACCGGTGGAACTTCAGAAGGGCGTTCACGTCGACGTTGCTGAGGCCGTCGCCGTAGGTCACCATAAACGTGTCCTCGTCGACAAATGGCTTGGTCCGCAGGACGCGGCCACCCGTCAGGGTGTCCTGGCCGGTATCGACCAGGGTGACGGAGAAATCCTGTTCGCGATGGGCGCCATGATACCGAACCAGACTCTGCCGTCCCAGCGAGATGGTCAAATCGTTGTTCATCGCCTCGTAATTGAGGAAGTACTCCTTGATCTGCGTGCCTTTGTACCCAAGACACAGGACGAAGTCCTTGAACCCGAAATGGGCGTAGGCCTTCATGATGTGCCACAGGATGGGGCGCCCGCCGACTTCCACCATGGGCTTGGGACGGAATTCAGTTTCCTCACGTAAGCGCGTTCCGAGACCCCCGCACAGAATCACTGTTTTCACGGAGCAGAAGTAACACACGGGACTCGCGAGGGTCAAGCCTGCGCGTTTCGCGTCGCCAAATACGGCAAAAAGTCTTGCCGGACATTCGCGCGGCGGGTAAGCTTCGCGCCCTGTCCATGACCCAACCACCCTCCTCAAGCTCGTCGGCCATGAGCACGCGGGCCATTGTCGGGTGGTCGGTTTTCTTCGGGTTGTTGACAATTCTCCTGCGCATCCCGTTTCTCTTCCGCTACGATCTGTACTTTCAGTCCGGTATCGCCGTGCCGTACCTGCAGTGCAAGCGGTTGATGCACGGGGAGTTCTCGATCTATTGCTGGGCCACGGACTACGCGGGAATCACGCCCTGTGAGCCATTGGCGGCGCTCTTGTTCCGTGTGTTCGGGCCGTCCATTCCACTGGTGTGCTTTACCGGTTTGTTTGCTTGGGCGCTGGGCGTGGCCGTATTGGTCGGCTACATCGGCCGGGTTTATGGCCGGGCCGCGGCCGTGGGCAGCGGTGTGGCGCTGACCATCGAGGTGCCCTTTCTGCTGATGTACAACACCCAGCCGATGTTCACCTACAGTTGCATGCCGCTGTACATCGCCGGCTTTGTCTGGCTGACGGCGATCCTGGTGCGGCGAGGTCCGAAGAGCAAAGTGGCCCTGCTGATCGGATTGCTGATGGGCTACATGTGGTACATGAACAAGCAGGTCCTGATTCTCTGGGCGAGCATCGGCTTGGCCTTGCTGGTGTTGCCGCAGAGCCGGAAGTTCCTCGCCAGCTTTCTCCGCTCGCGCATGTTGTGGGGCATGATTCTGGCATTCGTCATCGGTTACATGCCGGAGATCCTCTACAAAATGGGCTGCTTCGACCACGAGGGACGCAAGGGTGACACCAGCAGCTTCTTCAGAGTGGCCACGCCCGGACTGGTGGCGCGCAACTGGTACATGTACTTTCGGTGCCTGCCGACGTACTTCAATGCCGACCCGTGGAGTCGCACTCCCGAAAACGTACACTATTTGAATCACGTTGAGGACTGGGAAAGCTATCCGCGTTACCCCTCCGACACGGTCGGCATCCTCGCGGCGATCCTGGTAATCGGTTACGGCTTGCGCCAGTTGCGTGAAGCGTATCGCGAGCGACGGCTCGAGACTCTGCTGCTCGGCGCGCTTCCCGTGGCGGATCTGCTTCTCATCCTGTTCGCCGCGTCCGCCGACGGCTCCTACTACAAAATCCGGCGCTACATCCTGCCGGCGGGCGTCGTGTTTCTCGTCTGGTGGGGCCTGCGGCTGGCCGAGGATTGGCGGGCTCGTCGCTGGGTCACAGCCGGCATCCTGGCGTTGGCGCTGCTGATTTCACTGGTTCAGCAGTATCAAATGCTGGCGTGGCCGGACGATCTGGCCGACTACCGTCGGACAGCCGAAGACATCGAGAACCACGGTCACAAGTACGGTCTTTCGTTTTACAGCTACGCGCACACCCTGACGGCGCTGAGCAATGAACGGCTGCAGTTTGGGGTGATTGACCATACCGTTCAGAACCCTTACCAGCGAACGGTCCTCGAACAACCGGAAGTCGTCTTCGTCTGGCCGTATACAACCCCGCCACCGATGGAGTTCGCTCAGAAACTCGTTTTTGGGCAGGTGCTTTTCCAAGATGCCACGCCCCGAACGTTTCCGAAGGATCTGGCGGTTCTTGGCTGGCTATACACGCGGATTGACGAGCCGCACCCGAATGGGGAACTGGCCTGGGCGGTTTACCGAAAAGTGGGCACTGTCGGGCCGCCGCCCGGCCCGTGACCCGGCTGCCGTTCAGCCAAAGAAATCAATTCCGAACAACCGCCGAATCCACCCGACGCAGCCGGCCAGCATCCGGCCGCGCGGCATCAGCACCAGTTCATCGCCCTCGCGCCGAAGTAACCCGGCTCCGCACAGGCCTTGCAGCCGGTTTTCAAACGCCTGATCGTCGGAATACGCCGCGAGGAGTTGCTCCGTCGTGAGCGTTTGATCCGGTGCGGCATCGATCTCGATCATCAGACGCAGCGAAACGGAGTTCATCAGGTTGATGAAGAAGATCAGGTACAGGTTCCAGACGATCGTCGCCGACAGGTAAAAGAAGATCACGGCGATGAGTCCCATCGATCCCACTACCGGCGCGGCCAGCACCGCCGCAAGGCCGAACGTCCCATACCCGCTAATCAGGAACGGCGCTCTCGTCCAGAGCCGCAAGATCACCCAATGGACGGCAACAGCCGCGACGAAGAAAGCGATCGCCAATCCAAACACCCACGTCATTGGCGAACCCCCATTTGCCGCAATCCCCACAGCCGAAGCATGCTCTTTGTGAGCCAGGCCATCCAGCGCCCACGAGTTGTCAGCCGATAATGATCATCGCGCACCTCGACCCAGCCCAACAGGTCATGCAGGCGCGATAGCCGGTTCTGCTTGAGATAGGCGAATCCGGCTCCCCCGGCGTAGCCCGCTCGACAGGCTTCGGGAGTCGTCCGCCCCCGTTGTTGAGCCACAATCGATACCACGGCCACCGACACGCTTGCCTGTGCCAGCGCGAAGAACTGCGCGACGATCGCGTAATGAATCCCGAAGTAAAGGAACAGTCCGATCAACGACTCGGGCAGCCACTCACGCGACGGCCGTGAAGTGAGCGCGGCGTACGCCCCGGCGGCGACCAGAAACAACAGGGCACACCGCAGATGCAGCTTATTGAACTGTGCTTGGGCCGACCGGCCCCGACCCGCGCGCATGAGAATCGCCAATAGCAGGAACGCGCCGTAGCAGCCCAACGCAATAAACAACAGATCGAAATGCGCGTCCATCGTCCCACCAAGCAGCGTCCGCATATCTCCTTTCACCGTATCCGTTGCAGTACGTAGACGTTGTTCTCCTGCAACAGAGTACGGTACTGCTGCCGCAATTCGGGTTGTTCGTTCAGCAGCCGCACGAGCGCGATCTGGCCAATCGCCTCGTAGGCGCCCCAGTTGCCGTCCAGAATGATGTAGTCAAACTCGGGCAACCGGTCCGGTCGTTTGTCCTGAACCAACAGGGAGTACGCCGACAACACTCGCGGATGCTCCGCGAAATGCGCCAGCATCGGCGTGGGACACATGATGGTCGCTTCCGCCGGAATCATCGCGAACGCCCGTTCCAGGGTCGCCTGATACGATTTGGGTTCGTAATCGGCCGCCCGAAACCAGAAGCTCATACCGTACAGCGACAGGGCAACCATCGCCGCGGGCAGCGCGACGGCCAGCTTCGATGACCAGGCCGGGAACCAGTCGCCGATTCGCTTGATGCCGAGGATGCTTCCGCAAACGAGCGTCCCGCCGAGGATGATCCCGTAGTGCCAGGGAATTACGGTCATCGCGGAATTCGAGGCGATGATGTTCAGGACCAGGTTCGGTAGTGAAAGTATGATCGCGAAACTCAAGAACGGCAACGCGAACAGCGCCGGCAGGAACAGTTTCCACAGATAATCGAGCTTCGGCGGGCTGAAGACCAATTGCGCCACAAAACCGGGACGAGTCAGAAAGGTGTGCAGCACCTCTCCCGGCGTCTTGCCATAGGCATCCAGATAGGTCGTGCCCGTGTAGAGCCCGGCGCCAATGCCCGACACGCCGGACCTCATGACGTTGATCGCGCCGACCAGGTAGGCGGCACTGAACACAATCGGCGTCACCACCCATTTCCAGGAACGGCGCTCGCACAGTGCGTACACCCCAAACGCCGCCGTGGTGATCGTGATGCTTTCCTTCGCCAGACACGCGATCACCATGAAGGCGGTAAACTTCCGGAAGTCCTGGAGGTGAAAGTAATACATGGCGAACATGATGAACGGCAGGGCGAATTGGTCGTCGTGAATCTGGTTGACATGCTGTGAGGCAATCGTCGGGAACAGCAAGAACGCCACGCCGACGAGCAGCGCGGACCAGGCATTTTTCAGGACCCGCTTCGCCAGCAGGTACACCGGCCACGCCGAGACCGTCAACATCAGGGACTGGTAAAACATCAGCGAGTAGAACGATCGCCACAGCGCATACACCGGTAGCCACAGTAACAGGATGCAGTTCGGATGGAGCTGGAGCAGGTTGCTGCTCGTGAAGTACGCCGGCAGGAACCGGCCGTGGAACGATTGCGCAAACGCGTAGGCGAACACCAGCAGATCGTTGGTGTCACCGTTGAAGTACCCGTACTTGCGGCACGCGAGACCATAAAAGGCCGCCAGAGCCAGGACAATGCAGACCCACATCCATCCGTCTGCCGACGGCTTGCGTGAACCGCTCATCGGGAACGATCGGGACGATTTCCCAGCAGCTTGAGGTCGGCATCGACCATCAACTGCACCAACTGCTCGAAGTTCACTCGCGGCTTCCAGCCGAGTTGCTTCTGCGCCTTGGCCGGATTGGCGATCAGGTGGTCCACTTCCGCCGGCCGCAGCAGGTGCTCATCGATCTTCACATAGCTCTGCCAGTCCAGCTTCACGTGCCGAAACGCGGCCTCCGCAAACTCACGGACCGAATGCGCCTGGCCCGTGCCCACCACGTAGTCGTCCGCTGCCGGCTGCTGCAGCATCCGCCACATCGCCTCGACGTAATCGCCCGCGTAGCCCCAGTCGCGGGCCGCTTCCAGATTGCCCAGCCGCAGCTCCTTCGCTTTCCCCGTGACGATCGCCGCGACGCCATGGGAGATCTTGCGGGTCACGAACTCCAATCCGCGGCGGGGTGACTCGTGATTGAACAGAATGCCCGAACACGCAAACAGGCCGTAGCTCTCGCGGTAGTTCACGGTGAGGTAGTGCGCATAGACTTTCGCCACCCCGTACGGACTGCGCGGGTAAAACGGCGTCAGCTCGTTTTGCGGCACCTCGCGCACTTTGCCGAACATCTCGCTGGAGGACGCCTGGTAGTACTTGATCTTGCGGTTGACGTGCCGCACCGCTTCCAGCACGCGGGTCACGCCCAGCGCGTTGATCTCGCCCGTCAACGACGGCTCGGCCCAACTGCGCGGCACGAACGACTGCGCCGCCAGATTGTAAATCTCATCGGGTTGAACCCGATCGAGGGTGTCAATGATCGAAAGCTGGTCGAGCACGTCGCCCTCCGCCAGCTCGATCCGATCCATGACATGAAGAATCCGATCGAATCGTTCCGTGCTCGAGCGTCGCACCATTCCCACCACCCGATAGCCCTTCTCGAGCAGAAATTCCGTCAGATACGATCCGTCTTGGCCGGTGATGCCGATGATTAGCGCGGTTGGCATTGTGCGACTATACCAACTTCCCCACACCTGACAATCTTCTTGTTCAATGGCATGGCAGCGATTAAACTATGTTGGCTGTCTCGTATGACCTCAACCATTTATCGCGAAATCGACCGCTGCCGCGTCTGCGGGAACCCGCTTTTGGACGAGGTTCTGAGCCTGGGCTCGCAGGCGCTGACGGGTGTGTTTCCCCGGTCTCCAGATGAACGCGTGACGACGGGCCCGCTGACGCTGGTCAAGTGCTCCGAGCGCGACGCGGGCGCCTGCGGTCTGCTCCAGTTGCACCAGTCCTACAATCCGGACGAAATGTACCGCGGGTCGTACGGGTACCGGTCGGGATTGAATCCGTCCATGGTCCGCCACCTGCAGCACATCGTTGACAAGATTCTCGAACTCGTCCCGCTTCAGCCGGGCGATGTGGTCCTCGACATCGGCAGCAACGACGCCTCGCTGCTCAAATCCTATCCCACCCCCGGGCTCGCCCGTATTGGCATCGACCCGAGCGCGGCGAATTTCCGGCAGTATTACCCGAATGATGTGACCCTGGTGACGGATTATTTCAGCGCCGCCGCTTTTCGGGGCGCGATGGGACAGCGCAAGGCCGCCGTCGTGACCTCCATCGCCATGTTCTACGATCTGGAGGCTCCCCTGTCCTTTGTCGAAGACATCCGTTCCATTCTCGCCGATGACGGGGTTTGGGTCTTGGAACAGAGCTACATGCCGACCATGCTCCAGCGCACGGCCTACGACACCGTCTGCCACGAGCACCTTGAGTATTACGGGTTGCGTCAGATCCACTGGCTGCTGGGCAAGGGTGGATTCAAGATCCTCGACGTGGAATTGAACGACATCAACGGCGGCAGCTTCCGGGTCACGGCCGCTCCGGAGCGCTCCACTCTCCGGCCGCGATCCAACCAGTGGGAGACGCTGCTGCAGTCCGAACAAACGGCCGCTCTCCACACGTTGGCACCGTATCTCGCGTTCAAGGACCGCGTTTTTCGCCATCGCGATGAGCTGAAGCAGACCGTGCAGCAGATCCACCAGCAGGGTAAGAGCATTCTGGGCTATGGCGCGTCCACCAAGGGCAACGTCGTCCTCCAGTTCTGCGGGTTCACGCTGCGGGACATCCCCGCCATCGCCGAACGCAACACCGAGAAATATGGACGGTTTACGCCGGGCACGCTGATTCCGATGATTTCGGAACAGGAAGCGCGGGACCGCCATCCGGATTACTTTCTGGCCCTGCCCTGGCACTTCCGCGAGGACTTCCTGAAACGGGAACGGGCGTTCTTGGAGACGGGAGGGAAGTTCCTGTTTCCCCTGCCAACCGTTGATATTGTCGGCGCATGAAAACCGCCGTGATTACCGGCAGCGCCGGCCAGGACGGTCACTACCTGTCGCAACATCTTGACGAACTCGGCTACGAGGTCGCCGGCTTTGACTACGATAGCACGGCGGTTGATATCGTTGACGCCGACAGCGTGGCGCGGCTGCTGCGCGAACGCCAGCCGAGCGAAGTCTATCACCTGGCCGCGTATCACCATTCTTCGCAAGACAAGCTGACCGAGGATCTGGAGGTGTTTCGGAAAAGCAACGACGTCCATACCGTCGCCACGGCGAACTTCCTCGATGGGATCCGACGGTTTTCGCCGTCCTCACGGTTCTTCTTCGCGGCATCGTCCCACCTGTTTGGCATCCCGCCGACTCCGGTGCAGGATGAAAACACCCCGCTGGCTCCGGATGGCCTGTATGGGATCACCAAGGAGGCGGGCCTGCGACTGTGCCACTATTATCGGGAGAAGTACGGCGTCTTTGCCGCCGTGGGCATCCTCTATAACCACGAATCGCCCTTGCGTCCGGCGAAGTTTGTCTCTAAAAAGATCGTTCAAGCTGCTGTAGCCATCCGCGCGGGACGCCAGAAGACATTGGTTCTTGGCGACCTCGACGCGCAGATCGATTGGGGCTTTGCCGGAGATTACGTCGACGCCATGCATCGAATCCTGCAGTTGCCGGCCGCGGAAGATTTCGTCATCGCCAGCGGAACGGCGCATCGCGTGCGAGATTTTGTGGAAGAAACATTTCGGGTGCTGGGATTGAACTGGGAAGAACACGTGGTGGTGGATCCCACGCTGTTGCGGGGAACGACGCGGGTGCCGTTGGCCGGCAACCCCGCGAAACTTCGGCGCCTGACCGGCTGGGAACCGCAAACGAGCTTTCAGGATTTGGTGCACCTGATGGTCAGCGCCGAGCAGGCCGCGGGGTTGCACACATGAAGACCCTGCTGTTCATTCCCACGTATAACGAACGGGAAAACGTCCAGCGGACTTACGCGCTCATCAAAGAGCAGAATCTGGATCTGGACCTGTTGTTTCTCGACGATAATTCTCCCGACGGCACGGGCCAGCTTCTGGACGAGATGGCGAAGAGCGATCCGCGGATGCGGGTGATCCACCGACCCGGCAAACTTGGCATCGGCAGCGCCCATCAACACGCCATTCAATGGGCCTACGATCAGGGCTACCCGGTCGTCGTCAGCATGGATTGTGACCTGACTCATCCGCCGCACCATCTTCCCACATTCCTCAAATACGCGGGCGATTATGAGGTCGTGCTGGGCTCGCGATTCATGCATGACGAAAGCCTGTCAGAATGGAATTTGTTGAGGAAATTTCTCACGCACCTCGGGCATTTTCTGACGCGCCACGTCTTGCACGTGCCGTACGACGCGACCGGCGCCTTCCGGCTCTATCGCCTCGATCGCATCCATCGGGACGTGTTCCGGCTCGTCGAATCCACGGGGTACGCCTTCTTCTTTGAGAGCTTGTACGTGCTGTGCCTCAGCGGCGTTCGCGTGAAAGAGATCCCCATCGAATTGCCCATCCGCACGCACGGGCAGTCCAAGATGCGGGTGACGGATGTCCTGGCCAGCCTCCAGCGGCTGGTGAAGCTTTACCGCCGCTCGTTCCGAATCCGCGACGACCTCCGCAAACTTGGATCCGCCCCCGCCAAACCCGAGCAGGTGGCCGCGCCATGAACGAAATCCGCGGAAAAGATTGGGACCAATACTGGACCGACAGCGCCAAGAACAAGGGACTGTTCGAGATCATTGCGAAGTTTTACCGGCGGTATATCATTTCGCCCACCGTCCGGCATTACTTCCGCAAGTATTTCCGCGACGAACCGGGACGCGTGTACCTTCACGCCGGCTGCGGCAGCAGCGAATCCGACAATCGGATTGGCTTCCAGCACGCGCGGTTCGTGTTGATGGATATTTCCATCGAGGGTCTGAAGGTTGCCCGCCAGAAATCGAAGCTCCAGAACGCCTGCTTCGTCTGCGGCGATATCTACAACCCGCCGTTCAAACCGGAAGCGATCGACGGAATCTGGAATCTCGGCGTGATGGAACACTTCTACGAGCCGGAGATTACGCGCATTTTCACGGCGCAAACGCCGATTCTGAAACCTCATGGCCAGTGTGTGATCTTCTGGCCGCCCCGCTACGGTCTATCGGTGATCACACTCACCTCGTTCCTGTTCGTGGTGAACAAATTCCGCAAACAACCGTTGGTATTGTACCCCGACGAGGTGTCCCGCTTCTGGACGAAAGCCTGGGCGCAACGCCTTCTCGGGCCCGCCGGTCTGACCGTCCAACGGACCCATTTCGGACTCCGCGACGCCTTTACCTACGTGATCATGGTCGCGCAGAAACCCTGAGCACGGACTCGCTTGTCTTTACGAAGGCTTGGCCGCCACTTTGGTGTAACGGGCTCGCAAGCTGACAAACTGCCGCCCGGGAATGAGCTTGCACTTGAACAGGGCGAATCGCGTCGTCAACGCGAGAATCTTCAAACCATACACCACACTGGCGGCGAAACTGGCCGACGATGCCTCGGGGAAATACCGTGTCGGCACGCCAATCTCGGCGATGCGGAACCGCGCCGCCACCACCTGGGCGATGATTTCCTGATCAAAGATGAACCCGTCGGAGTCGATGGAATAATTTACCGATTCCAGGACTTCTTTACGGAACGCGCGGTAGCCGGTGTGGAATTCGGAGAGATTCAGACCGAAGGTCGCGTTCTCCACCCAGGTCAGAAACCGGTTCGAGAAATACTTCCACCACGGCATCCCCTGCTGCAGCGCCGTGCCGCCCTTGAGTCGCGAGCCGAGGACGACATCGGCCTCCCCCTTGCTGATCGGTTCCACAATTTGCGGGACGAGCCGCGGATCGTATTGGTAATCGGGATGCACCATGACGACGATATCGGCGCCCGCTTTCAGCGCCTCGGTGTAACAGGTCTTCTGGTTGGCGCCGTAGCCGTAATTCCGATCGTGCATGAACACTTCCAGATTCAACTCGCGGGCGATCTTCAACGTCTCGTCCGTCGAACCATCATCGACCAGAATCACGGTGCTGACCGTGTCCTTGGGCAGCTCTTCGTAGGTCATCCGCAGCGTCCGGCCGGCATTGTAGGCCGGCATCACGACCACAACCTTGGGCTTCATGACGTCCTCCTCGGATGCACGACGGCAACAAACTGATACCCAAACATCGTCTTCCAGCATCTTGCCAGCATGGCGTTCAACGCCTGCAACGTCCGCAGCCACTGTCCGTGGTGCCGCGGGGGTACCACCAGCAGCAACGGCACCGGCGTCGAGACAATCTCGTCCCATTCCATCCCGGCGTCCGAAAGGAAACCCCGAAACGTCGACAGCGTAAAGAACCGCAGATGCGTCCGGTCGAGGATCCCGCGGTCGCCGTAGGGGAATCCCCCGAACAGCACGCGCAGCCGCACCCACAGGTGCGCGATATTCGGCACCGAAACGATTACCCGCCCGTCGGGTCGCAATGATCGATTAAACCCCGTGAAAACTTCCTGGGGGTTTCGCAAATGCTCGAGGATATCTCCATAAACAATCACATCGAATGTCCCGTCGAGCGGCGGCAACGGTTTGTCCAAATCCGCCACGATCATCCGCTGGCACTTGTCCCGGCCCAATGCCGCCAGTTGTTCGCTGCCCTCGATGCACGTCACCTCAAACCCGCGCTCGGTGAACTTCTGTGCCAGCACGCCCTGTGCCGAGCCCACATCCAGCAGCCGTTTCCCCTTCCCCTCGCCAACAATCCGCAGAATCACCGAATGACTCGAATACGGATCGTTGATCTTCGATTGGTACGTCAGGTCGGCTGTCGGATAGTACGCATCGGGATGGCTCGGAGTCTCGGTTTTCGGACGGCTTTCCCCCACGGACATATTGCAGGTAAGGAGCCGCAACGCGAATCCAATGTCAAGCCCGATGATGCCAGCGACCGCCGGGCGCATTTCGGCACTGCCACCGTTTCTTCGGCGCAGAGGAGCCCCTCTCCCTCTATCGGGCAGAGGCCCGGCGTGAGGGTTCCGCCCCAAAACTTCCAACTGCTCTCCCCGGTCCCTCTCCGGTGACCTCCGGAACCACTCTCAATCAGCCTCAACTACCACTCCAAAGGCCGAACGAAGCCAAACGAAGCCAACCCGATTTTGCCAGTTTGTCAACCCGTAACCACTTGTCGCTTAATCGCATCCACACATTCCATACCTCAAAAAAGCTTGGCTTCGTTTCGCAGAATCACAAAGTATACGGCCCCTCCCTTCCCCGAACCCCGAACCACCTCCCATCAGCCCTCAGCCCTCAACCATTATTTCAAAGATCTTCCCCCTCCCTATCACAAATCCAAATACAACCCAAGATAAAACTATCGCCTGACGATACTTTCATTCTTGACAACCCCTCACTTTTGGGCCGGTGGCGATGCCCGCGCCCCGATGTAGCGTGCGCTGTCCCCAACGCATTGACGGCATGGGGTCATCGCGTGGGCTGTCCCCAGCCCGGAACTTCACCGTGAGCCATCCCCCCTTGTCCGCCGTAGCTCCAGGCGAAGGCGGACGCCCCCTCGCCCGTCAACCCGCGCTTCTCGTTCGGTGCCGATTGCAGGCCGCGTCCCGCCCGGTCGCCCCGTCCACTTTCGGAGCCTCGTCGGCATGCCCCTTGTAGCCGCGGAGCCCAGTCCTCGGAGCCGAAGCGCAGCGAAGACGCGCTGCGGTAGTGCCGGCAGCGCACACCGACCATTTGCTATGCCCGCAAACCCTTTCGCGGGCCGTCTCATCAACCATCGACCGTCTACCATTAGCCATCTGCCTCGGAAGGCTTACCTCACCACCCGCACCCGGTAATACCGCCGCTACGACAGCATGTGTGACCCTATGCTGCTCCACTATGAAAACGCACCCGCTGAGCCAACTCTTTGCTTGCAACGATATAGCCTGCTCCGGTATTCTCGACGATAAGCACAGACGTACAGGATACGTTGTGAAAAGCTTTCTTATCGCCCCCCTCGCCGCCTTGAGCCTTCTGTGTCAGACTCCCCAAGCCCGCGCCGACACAGTCTACGTGAGCACGGCAAACGTGAATACCATTTTGGAAATCAATTCCAGCGGCACCGTGAGCACGTTCGCTACTTCCGCCTCGGGGCTGAATTATCCTGTCGGCCTCACCTTCGACAACAACGGCAATCTCTACGTTGCGAATTCGGGTGGGGGTGGCGGCAATAGTACGATTGAAGAGTTCACCCCCAACGGGGTGGGAACGATTTTTGCATCGTCGGGTCTGAGTCTGCCTTGGGCTATGGCCTTCGACAGCAGCGCGAATCTCTACGTCGCAAACGCCGCCAGTGGCTCTATCGAAGAGTTTAGTCCGAACGGGTCTGGTACCGTCTTCGCCACCGCCGCCGCGGGCGTCGACGAGCCCAGCGCTCTCGCCTTTGATAGCAGCGGCAATCTGTACGTCGCCAATGCAGGAAATTACACGATCGAAAAGTTCGGCCCCGGTGGAACCGGCACCGTTTTTGCCACATCCGCCTCTGGAATATACAACCCCGAAGGCCTCGCCTTCTACGACGGGTACCTTTATGTAGCGAACGGCGGAAACCACACCATCGAGAAATTCGATGCGCTGGGCCAGGGATCCATCTTCAGCAGTACCAACCTCATCAGCTTGCCGAGTGGCCTGGCTTTTGACAGCAGCGGCGATTTGTACGTGGCCAATCATGGCCAAAGTAACATACTGAAGTTCAATCCGAACGGCGTGGGCTCGGTATTCGCTTCAGGGTTGGCGAACGTCGCTGGCATCGCCATCGAGGAACAGGTTCCCGAGCCGTCCTCGCTGCTGCTGGCCGCCCTCGGCATGTTCTCGCTCGGGCTCTTCGCCAATCGCCGCCGCGGACCGTAACGCTGACTGGCATGGCAGCCCGCTGATGGCGGTGACCGCCGGGCGTTGACTTGGCGTGACCGCTTGGTTACTCTCCCCGCGCGATGAGACAGAACCGATTGCGGGATTGCAGTTGCGATAGGAGCCAGCCATGAAGGGCATTATTCTCGCCGGCGGTCTGGGAACGCGGCTCGCTCCGCTGACCAAGATCACCAACAAGCATCTTCTGCCGATCTACGACAAACCGATGATCTATTACCCCATCCGGACGCTCGTGGAGGCCGGCGTGCGGGATCTGCTCATTGTCACGGGGGGCAACAACGCCGGCGATTTCCTGCGGTTGCTCGGCAATGGCAGCGCGTTCGATCTTCCCCACATCAATTACACCTACCAGGAAGGCGAAGGCGGGATTGCCGACGCGTTGCGGTTGGCCGAGCATTTCGCCGGCGGCCAGAAGATCGTTGTCATGCTCGGCGATAACGTCATCGAGAAGGACATTCGCGCCGGCGTGGCGGCGTTCCGCCGACAAAAGCGCGGCGCGCGCGTCTACCTCAAGGAAGTCGCCAATCCCCGCGCCTACGGCGTGGCGGAGTTGCGCGGCGACAAGATTGTCAGCATCGTCGAGAAGCCGGCCCACCCGAAGTCGAATCTCGCCGTCATCGGCATCTACATGTACGACCCGACGGTGTTCGATATCATTCACACATTGAAACCCTCCGGCCGCGGGGAACTCGAAATCACCGACGTGAACAATGCCTACATCAAACGCGGCCAATTGTCCTATGATGTCCTCGACGGTTGGTGGGCGGATGCGGGGGCGTCCCATGACAAACTGTTGGAAACCAGCCTGATGGTGGCCCAGCGCGACGGGATGAAACTCAGCGTGTCGCGAGGGAAGAGCTGATGCGCGTCCTCGTCACCGGCGGCGCCGGCTTCATTGGCTCGCACTTCGTCAAGGTGGCCCTGCGAAGCCACCCGGATTGGCATGTCGTCAACCTCGACAAGCTCAGCTACGCCGGCAACCTCGACAACCTGACCGATCTTCCCGATCCCAAGCGCCACGAATTCGTCAAGGGCGACATCGCCGATCACGACCTGGTTACCAAACTCTGGAGCAAAGGGATCGACGTCGTCGTCAATTTCGCCGCGGAAACCCACGTGGACCGCTCGATCCTGTGGGCCGATGATTTCATCAAGACCGACGTGCTCGGCGCGTTCACGTTGCTCGAGGCCGCGCGCGAGTTCGGCGTCAAGAAGTTCATCCAGGTGTCGACCGACGAGGTGTACGGCAGCATTGCCAGCGGGAGTTTCACCGAGGAATCGCCGCTGAATCCGCGCAACCCGTACTCGGCCAGCAAGGCCGGGGCCGACCGCCTCGCCTATGCGTATTTCACGACGCACAACGTGCCGGTCACGATCACGCGGTGCTCGAATAATTTCGGCCCGAACCAATACCCGGAGAAATTCATCCCCCTGTTCATCACCAACGCGCTCGAAGGCCATCCGCTGCCGCTGTACGGGGACGGACGGAACGTCCGCGACTGGATCTACGCCGAGGACCATTGCGCCGCCATCGATTTCCTGATCGCCCACGGAAAAGCGGGCGAGACGTACAACATCGCCGGCGGCAACGAGGTCGAGAACATCGAGATCGCCCGCACGATCGTCCGCAAGCTCGGCAAACCCGAATCGCTGATTCAACTCGTCAAGGACCGGCCGGGGCACGACCGCCGCTACTCGCTCGACGCGAGCAAACTCCGGGCCTTGGGCTGGAAGCCGGACCGCAATTTCCCCCAGGCGCTCGAAGCGACGATTGACTGGTATGTGAAGAACGAGGCCTGGTGGCGCAAGATCAAGAGCGGCGAATTCAAGAAGTATTACGCCGCCCAGTACGGCTCGCGTCTGTGAAGGTCCTCCTCACAGGAGCCGTGGGCTTCATCGGCTCGCATATCACGCGGGAACTGGTGCGGCAGGGCCACGAGGTACACGCGCTCGACCTGCCGGGAGTCGACCGCTCTCGTGTCGCCGACGTGGCCGCGTCGCTCCGGTTCGTCGAAGCCGACTTGTTGGCGCCGTCCGTCGCGCTACCCGATTGGCGGTACGACCTGTGCATCCACCTGGCGTGGTTCGTCGTGCCGGGCAAATACCTTCACTCACCGGAGAATCAACAGTGGATCGACGCCAGCCTGCGACTCGCCCGCCGTCTTCGCGATGAGGGTTGTCAGCGTTTCGTCGCGGCCGGGACCTGTTTTGAATATGCCACCAGCGATCCACCGCAGAGCGAGTCCACGCCCACAGGCCCCACCACCATCTACGCGCAGTCGAAGCTTGGACTTTTCCGTGCCCTCCCGTCGGTCGGGATCGATTTTGCCTGGGTAAGGTTTTTCTATCAGTATGGCCCGTACGAAGACCCGCGCCGGCTCGTGCCCGTCGTCATCAATCGCTTGCTCGGCGGCGAAGAGGCCAAGCTCGTGACCGGTGATCGGATTCGCGATTACCTGCACATCGCGGATGTCGCCAGCGCCGTGTGCGCCGTGGCCCAGAGCCAGTTGACCGGCGCGGTCAATATCGGTAGCGGCGTGCCGCTCACCACGCGCGACCTTGCCTTGAAGATTGGTGAGTTGCTGGGCCGGGTCGATCTGATCAAGCTCGGCGCCTATCCCGAACCGCCGACCGAGCCGATGCATCTGCTCGCCGACAATCGGAAGCTTTGCGGAGGCACGACCTGGAAGCCCCGGTACGACCTCGATAGCGGCTTGCGACAGACAATTGACTGGTGGAAGAGCCGCTAGTGCACCGCGCGCAAGCGATCTCGGATGGCAAATCCCAACCCGACCAGCAGCGTACCGATGCTGATCACCGCCGCCACGGCATAAGCTCGCGGCGGCTGGTAGCGTAAGATGATCGTGTGAGCGCCGGCGGGCAATTGTACTCCCATCAACCCGCAACTGACGCGCAACACCTCGCTCGGTTGCCCGTCAATTTCCGCGCGCCAAAATGGGTAATAGCTTTCGGAGATCACCGCGAGGCAGGTTGATGGCGCGGTCAATTGGATCCGGACCGTCTCGGCGTTCTCACGCGTAAGCTGCACATGCTGCAACGTGACCGGCGCGGGCGCGGTCAACGGCGGAAATGGCGGACTGTCCTGGCCGTAGACTTCTTCGTACTTTCGCTGTTCGTCGGCCGGCACGTCGCCGGGAGTCGCTTCCTTCGCCTGGACCAATGGCCAGTTTTTGGCGGAGAGCGCCAGCGCCAGCGTGGCGGACTGATGGACATCGCCGGCATACAAGCAGGCGCGCCCGTAGGCGGTCACGTAGGGGCGGGCAGTGTCGTCGCGGAAAACGACGAAGTCCTGATTCGTCAACACGACGGTGTAGTTATGCGACAGATCATCGAGGATCGACTGCGGCTGGGGCGCCCCGGGGTCGGCCAGGTCGAAGACGACATAGCGCGCCCCCATCAAGTCGAGAAACGCCCGGTTCATCGTGATACGACGATCAGGCAATTGGATAATCGCCTCTTGATTCAGCAGGCCCGTGCCGAGGGGAGACATCCAGTTGTAGAACGCCTCGTACACCTGTGGTTTGCCGCCCCACATCGGCCCGAGCAGGTGGAAGTATCGTCCCGAGAGCGAGTAGGTCTTCACCCAATCGGGATCAGCCCGGAGGGAACGGTACGTGGCCTGCAGATTGTCCACCGTGCGCGCGGGAACTCCGCTGTCCTGCGTCGGCTTCTGGTAGGGCCAGTAATCCAGCAACAGGAGCACACCGAGGCCGGCGACGATTTTCGGCGTATGCGCCCGCCATTTGTCCGTGTCGAGCACGTCGGTGACGAAAAACCCTGCCAGGATCGCTCCCAGAAATACCGCCGGCGAATCGTAAAACACGAACGGAGCGCGGATGTCGCTGAAGTACGGCAGCGCGGCCAGCCATTGAAACGCCGGCACGAACAGAAAGATCGCCAGCGCGACACCGGCGATGATCCACTTCCGCGGGGCGGTCAGTTTTCGCCGGCCGAAGAAGATCAGAAATGCCACACTGACCATCAGCCAGACCAGGGCGCTTCCAGAGACCTGCTGGGAAGACAGCGCCTGCCACGTCGCCCAGTTGGCCGTCCATACGCTGCTGAATCCCGTGGCCAACATGACCGTGGCCAGCAGCGATGCGACAAAGAACCAAAATGCCCGCCGCTCGACCCGGCGCGTGTTCCACAGCGCGGTGGCGATGAGGATCGCCAGCAGGACGACGCCCATGTATTTCTCTGGCGAGTCCGTCCCGAGCGACATCAGGCGCTGCACCTGATCCAATTCCGCCTGACTGCTCACGCGACCGCCGTTGGCCTGGATCCGCTGCATGACGCTGTTGACAATGTCCTTCGTCGCCGTGCCATTGCGATCGACCACACCCAGCAGGCTCTTGAAGGCGTAGCCGCGTTGCCAGGCCTGTAGCGGATCTCCGTAGAAGAGTTTGACGTATCGCGATTCGACAAACCCGGGCACCAGCACCCATATCCCGAGAGCCAGCCCGAGGGCCGCCAGCCACCCGCAGGTGCGGGCCGTTGGCCGCCAGTGTTTGCGGCGCGGCCACAGCCAGTACGCCGCGTAGGCAAACAAAAACAGAAACATGACGAACGCCTGCTTGTTGTCCGTCCACCAGGCGAGGACGGCCACAACGGCGCACAGGAAGGTGTCGCGAAACGTATTGCGCTCAAGAGCGCGCGCCAGCGTCAGCCACAACAGCGGCATGAACGGGAAGAACAGGATAATGGTCATGTGTTCCGCGCCGGCCGCGCGGACGATCTGCTCCGGATGGAGCATGAACGTCAGGGCGGCCAACGTCGCCGCCCAATCGTTCTTCAGGAAATGTCGGGCACAGAAATACATCGCGACCGCGCTGGTCCATATCGCCGAGAGCGCCATCAGCTTGCCCGCCGTGATCAGGTCGGTGAACAGGCAGAAGAAGCTCCACGGCAGCAGATAGAAGCCGCGACCGAGATTCAGGCCGTAGCTTGAGCCGCTCATGAACCAGGGCGTCCACCACGGCAACGAGTGATGTTCGGCGATCTGCTGTTGGATGTCCCAGACGCGCGACGCGGATGCGGCCAGTTCATGCGCGCTCAATCCCAGCGGGAGCCAATGGATACCGAGCCAGACGCAATAGGCCGTGGCGGCGGCCAAAGTCACCCAGAGCCCGACGGGACGACGCCTAGCGTTGGGCGTTGACGGTGTTTGCATGAGAAGTTTCCAGCAACTGCCAGGCGGCGGCTTCCACGGATTCCACCGGCAGGTCGCGAACGCAGGCGTAGTTCAGCCCCGCCGGACAGGACAAGGGCCGGCTGGAATAATAGAAGCACGGGCTGCAGGGCAATTGGCGGCTGACGATGACGTGCGGGGTGCGCCAGGGATGGACCCAGACGGGATTGGTCGGCCCGAAGACCGCGACGCACGGGACCTTGCAGGCCGAGGCGACGTGCAGCAGCCCGGAGTCGTTGCCGACGAATAACTGGCACCGACGGAAGACCGCGGCCACCGCGCCGATCGACAATCGCCGCGCCACGGCCACGAACCCCGGTTTTTTGTGAACGGCGCTGCTGACCTTCTCGTCCTGGGGCCCTTCAAAGAGCACGAACCGCATCGATGGTTGGCGTTCGCTCATGCGTTCCATGAACCGCGCAAACTGATCGGGCGGCCAACAGCGGTTCTGCTGGTTCTTGAGCGGATTGCAGCTCGGATGAATGCCGACCAGCGGCCGCGCCTCCATCAGCCCGCGCTCGCGGAGAAATTCATTCGCCTGCTGCGTCGCTTCTGGCGTGACCCGAAACCAGAGCTCATCGGACAAATGGGAAACGTCGGCGCCGAGAAGGTGCGCGGCCCAGCGGAGGTTCTCCTCCACCACGTGGAGTTTCGGATCCTCGTCGAGCACGACCTGGTTCAACCCCGGCAGATTGGCGCGCGACTGGCGCTCATAGCGGAACCCGATTCGCTGACGCGCCCCGATCAGACGCACGACCGCATTGTACTCGAGGCGATTGTGCGGATACGGCAACACGCTCACGTCGAATCGTTCCTGGCGCAGGCGCCAGACGTCGCGCAGGACCTGCGCCTTGCCGCCGCCGAGGAAATCCACAAACCGCACGTCGTCCGCGAACGCCTGTTCGCGCAGATACTCGCGGACGGCGCCAAACATCGTCAGCAGGGTGAGGCGGAATCGCTTCGGTTCGGCGGCCAGCGCGGCAATCGCCGGTGACGCCATGATGGCGTCGCCCAGGCCCGAAAGACAAAATACCAACACCCGTTGTTGCGGTTGACCGGATTGCATAAAATCGGATCTGCAGGCGCAATTCGCTGCGCTCGACCCATACTACCATGCCCCGCCACGCCTCGGCAAGAGCCGCCCGGAGGCCGCCGGATCCCAATCTTGCAAATTGAAGAACGCTGTGTCGACGGGGATTAAGTGCACGCACGGCCAAGCCGCTGGCATCCGGCTGACCCGGCAGCATTGGCGCAGTGCCGGCCGATTAGCTCCGCCGTTTGTGTACAGCTTGGCGACGTTGTCAACCTAGTGCGACTGGATGACGGCGATGTTGGTGGAGATGGTGGCGTTGCAGCCGGCGGAGCCCGTCATGGTGACAGCGAGCGTGGCCGAGCCGGCGTTTCCGGCGGACCAGAGCATGGCGGTGGAGCTGGATCCGCTGGTGATCGCGCCGTTGCTGACCGTCCATGAGTAGCTGACACCCGGGCCGGCGGACGGTATCGAGGCCGTGTTGGTCGTGCCGGAATAGACGGACGTCGGCGTGGTGATGTGGACGGCCACGCGGGGATCGAAACCGCATTCGTAATCCTGCAAGTTGTCCAGCGCGCTGCCGGCGACGTAGTCGCAACTGGCACAGGTTTGGTTATTGGTGGCAGTGGTGCCGAAGTACTTCATGCGCCACCAATCCGGGATGCCGTCGTTGTAAGTACTGTAGGTCAGGTCCCAGGCGAACAGGTTCTTGAGCTGGCCGATGTTGGCGGTGGCGTAGTCGTTGGTGGTGGTGCTGGATGCCCAGGGATAAGCATCGGTGTAGCCGACGACCATCAAGCGGTCGTAGAACGGCTGGGCGACGAACTTGAGCTGGCCGATGTTGGCTGCCAGATAGTCGTTGCTCCGCGAAAAACTGCCGATCAGGGCGGAAACGGTCGCACCCGCGCCGCCCGGCAGATTTGCGTTCATTTCGACCCAGGCGTTGGATGCCATGTTCTTGACCTGGCCCTGGGTGACGGCGGCGAAGTCGTTCGGCGTGGCGTTGGTATTGAGCACGCCACGGGCGATCCACCAGGAGGGGCCGGGGGCGGCGAGGGCGACCGAAAGGTGGAGGAATAGGAGCGAGGCCGCCGAAGCGGCGGCTGCGTAGATTGATCGGAGCGGTTTCATGTTCGGGTCTTCGTCTAATGTGGTCTCATGTCGAATGGTTCGTTCATGGCCGGGACGCCCCGACGTCGGGATCGGAGCCGGCCCGCGCCAGCATGGGTGGCTGGTTAATGTGCTGGTGAGTTCGTGAAGCTGCCCATGGATAAATCGCCGCGTGGCGTGAGATACAGTGTGCCCTTGGTGATGGTTACGTCGCCATTCCTTGCCACCAGAATCGAGGTGCTGTCTTCACCTGGCCAGGGTTGTGTTTGGCATCCAATCCGAATCGGACCGTTCAAGGACCGGAAGCACACATCCCCGGGCTGCGTGTCGCTGAAGTAATTGCCATAACCAAAGGCTACCGCGAAGTCCGCCAGTGTGTTGCCCGCGTTGTTCGGGTCTTCAATTGCGTAAGCGCCGGCTCCCCCGTTACCCCAGAAGGCATGGAAACGGTCATTTACGTACAGCTCTTCGAGGTTCAGTATGTTGTAGCCGCCCGCGTCCACGTTGCCATTCTCATCCGATCCGGCGCAGAGCACATCGGAGAGAGTGGGCCCATCGCAGGCGGGCTGGTCGCCAACGTCAGCCGGTCTGGCCGTCAGGCTCGCGGCGAATGCGGACAATGTGGAATTCGATTGGGCGAGGCTTGAGGTGAAATTCGTTTGGGCAAGGCTTGAGGCGGCACCCATCCACGCCGCAAGTGCGGCGTAGATTATGGAAAGGACTCCAGTGCGGTATAAGAAGTGTTTCATCGACGATCTCCGAGGCTGGTAGGTTGGTTGGTTCATGGTCTGAAACTTATCCGGCACGTCACCCAGGGCACGACAGCTGTGCACGGGACGACAGTTGGGTTGGGAATGAGACTGGGACCAGTTCATTTTGACGTTCTCCGTTCTTGTCACGAGCGGCGATTCCGTGGACGAGCCGGCAAAGGACACTGCTCGTGCGATTTGTTGTGAACTACGCGCGGACGTGGCGCCCCTGTGGGCCCCAAGGAGTGGCCCCAAACGAGGTAAACAACGGGGGGGATTAAAGTACAACGCGAGGGCCAAGTCAAGAACTTCCGCGTGAACGGTGCGGTGTAGGAGCGACGGGGGGCGTCGAAAGCATTCGGCGTAACGATGCCCGTTCCCCTATTGGGCCTATGGGAACAGCAACCCGGGCGCTCGTTCAACAGCAGATCGCAGAGGATCAGCGCCCCGCGAAAACGGTCCCGTGTCGCAAGGTGGCCGTGACGACGCGGTCGATTTCCGTGATGTTAAAGGGCTTGTTGAGCCAGCGGGCCCCGGATCGCTCTAGGAAGTTGCGGGAGGTCGGGCTTACCGTATCCCCGGTCACGAAGATCATCCGATTCTGCAGGTGCGGATAGCGTTCGGCAATTGCTGCGTGCAGTTTCTCGCCATTCATCTCCGGCATGCAAATGTCGGAAATCACCAGATCGTATTCGCCGGAGCCCAAGCGCGACAACGCCTCCACTCCGTTGGCCGCCGTATCGGTCTGGTACCCGCGCTCGCTCAGGGTTTGCTTGAGAACATCGACGATACCGGGTTCGTCGTCGACGATCAAGACCCGCTGCGCCGGCGCGTCAGGATTCCGTTCCGGAACGGGAGCTTCCACCGCGTGCGCGTGGACCAGACCCGGAGATTGGACCACGGGCAGCTCGACGTAGAAGCGCGCGCCCTTGCCGGCCTTGCTCTCGACCCAGATCCTGCCCTTGTGTTCTTCGACGATGCTGTAGCAGATCGACAAACCCAGCCCCGTGCCCTTGCCCGGGCTCTTCGTGGTGAAGAACGGGTCGAAGATCCGTTCCATGACCACGTCGGGGATGCCCGGCCCGTTGTCGGAGACGATGATTCGGATGCGGTTGTTGCCAAACTCCGTGGCGACTTCGACGACGCGTTTCTCGGGGCGGTTCTCCAGGGCCTGGATGGCGTTCGTCAGCAGGTTGACGACCACCTGCTCGACCTGGCCGGCGTCGGCCATCGTCGGTGGCAGGTCCCTGCCCAGGCGGCGCCGCACCTCGACGTTCGCGCGCTGCACCTGCATCTCGCGCGTCTCGAGGGAATCGACGACGATGCGGTTGACGTCCACCATCGTCATGTGCGGTTCGCGGGGACGGGCAAAGGTCAGCAAGTTACGGACGATCTTCGCGGCGCGCTCGCTTTCGTGAAGGACTTTCTCCAAATCTTTGCGCACGCGTTCTTCGAGATTGCGGTTCTTGGACAGTAGCTGGGCGTAGCCCATGACGACGGCGAGCGGATTATTCAATTCGTGAGCGACGCCCGCCACCAGTTGTCCGAGGGCGGAAAGTTTCTCCGCCTGCCGCAGTTGCTGCTCCATCTTCTTGCGCGTGGTGATCTCACGGACGTTGATCTGGAGCACGGGCCGCTTGTGGCAATCGACCAATGTGACCGTTCCCTCGCACAAGATCTGGTCGCCGTCGCCCCGGGCGATCTGGATTTCGCCCGCGGCGTCGAAGAGCGCTTCCACCCGCTTTTTGTTTTCGAGCAGGCTCTCGCTCGGATCGGGAAGTCCGGGGCACAAATCCCGCAACGGGTGGCCCGCCAACTCGCTGGCCCTGATCAGGATCAACTCCTCGGCGGCGGGGTTGACCTCGGCGACCTGCAGGGTGGCGATGTCGATCAGCAGGATGGCGTCACAGGTGGAATCGAACAGTTGCTGGTATTTTTGCTCGGAGATGTTCAGTTCCTGCTCCAGCGCGCGGCGTTCGGCGGCCGCGTTGTTGCATTCCCGCTGGAGAGCGTCATCCTGGGCGCGCGCCCGCTCCAGCGTGTGCATGATCAGCCCCACCGCCACGCTGAACGCCAGCACGGCCGACACAATGTATTCCAACGCGGCGAGTGGAGGTTCGCTGGCGGTCACCCAGAAGAAGAGGCACTGATGCACGGACCAGAACGCCAGACTGATCGCGAGGACTTGTGCCCCGCGGCATCCCTTCCATCGTTTGACGTGAAGACCGGCTACGCCGAGGCATGCCAGGGCCAGCAGCACGAACGTCGGCGCATTGATCCAGACGTGATTGCCTGCCACCTCCCGAATCGCGTAGCTCCAGCCCAGCATCACCAGCGCTCCCAATCCAAGCTCCTGGTCGGATCGGGCGCGGCTTTCCAAATGTAGCGTCCCCCACACCATCAACAGGGCGCTGATCCCCACGCACGCGCGCCCCAACGTCGACAGAATGGCCAGCTCCGGCCGCTCATTCAACCCGAGCACCGTGGCCAAATACATCGAGTAGTACAACCACCCCACCGCCCAAAGACGGAAGCACGCCGATCGGGTGTGGAGATTCAAACAGGCAAGGACGACCACGACCATCCAGCAGCTCAACAACGCCAGGGCCAACGCCACCCGTAATCCATCGGGCGGAAAAACTGCGCTAACGAACGCGACGACGTTCGTCAATATACTCTCGATCATGCGTGCTTTCGTACGGCTTCGACACGTTTGGTCATAAGCCAGGCGAGTGTCATAACCCTCAGAAAGCACGAAACTTGCCACGGCATTCGGCAGCTCGAAAACGAAGCTACGGAGCCCGCCAAATGACCTGCCGGAGTCGAGCTTTTTTGTACAACTGTCGCAACCCCTTGATTATCAAAAAGTCGCGTCAACAATCGAACCTGCGTTGACGATCAGGCGGTCATTGTTATAATCCGCCCCGGAAAAATACATATGAACTTCCCCGTCACCACGTCTTCGGCTCTGTCTCAAAAGCAACCGGCTGCCGTGCTCTTTGCGTTCGAGAAAGAACGCGTCGATGGGCCCGCCGCCTTCAAGAACCTGCTTCGCGCCGTCGGCCCGAAAGAGTTTCGCGGCGCCGAGCGACAGCTTTGTCTGTTGCACACGGCCGGCAAACTCCCCGCTCACCGCGTTCTGCTGGTCGGCTTGGGCAACCGCGACGGGTACACTCCGGAAACCTTGCGCCGGGCGATGGGGCTGGCCACGAAGAAGCTTCGCGATCTCGGCATCGAACGCGCCGCGGTACAGGTGCCGGGCGACGCGGACGCTTCGGTGCGCGCAATTGTCGAGGCGGCGATCCTGGCGGCGTACCAATTTCGCCAGTTCAAAGACAGCGACGACGACGCTACCGAGCTGAAGACGTTCACTCTGTGCCTGCCCGCGCGTGCCGATTTGAAGGCGGCGAGAACAGCCGTGACGGAAGCGCAGATCGTCGCGGAAGCGACCAACTACGCCCGCGGGATCGGCAATTTGCCCGGCAACGTCGTCACCCCGCGCGTCATGGCCGACTACGCCCGTGCTCTGGCCGAAGAATCCGGTCTGGTGTGCACCGTTCTTGCCAGACAGGAACTTGAGAAGGGCGGGTTCGGCGGATTGCTGGCCGTGGGCGGCGGCAGCGCGAACGAGCCACACTTGATTGTCCTCGAATACTACGGCTCGAACGACGCCCCGACCATCGCCCTGGTCGGCAAGGCCATCACGTTTGATTCCGGCGGCATTTCGATTAAACCGTCCGACAAGATGGATGAGATGAAATTCGACAAGTGCGGCGGCGTGGCCGTGCTCGCCATCCTGAAGGCGGTCGCTCGGTTGAAACTGCCGCTCAACATCATCGGCGTCATTTCCTCGGCCGAGAACATGCCCAGCTCGACGAGCTATCGGCCGGGCGACATCGTGACCAGCTACCGCGGACCCGACCAACGCGGCGTCACGATCGAAGTGCTCAATACCGACGCCGAAGGACGCGTCGTGCTGGGCGACGCGCTGGCCTACGCTCGCGAACGGGGCGCGAAAACCATCATCGATTTCGCGACGCTGACGGGCGCGTGTGTCGTGGCGCTCGGCAATTTCGCCGCGGGACTGCTCGGCAATGACGATGCGCTGCAGGAGAAGATCCGCGCGTCGGCGGAGCGCACCGGCGACAAGGTATGGCCGTTGCCGTTGTGGCAGGAGTACAAGGACAAGATCAAGAGCGACGTGGCCGACATCAAGAATACCGGCGGCCGGTACGGCGGCGCAATCACAGCGGCGGCATTTCTGGCAAAGTATGTCGGTGATACGCCCTGGGCGCACCTGGACATCGCGGGCACGGCGTGGACAACCGAGGAACTTCCGTATCTGACAAAGGGGGCGACGGGCTTCGGTGTGCGGCTAGTGGTTGACCTGCTGCGCGGGTGGAGTTGACGCGCGGGACGAGGTGCGGCCTTTCCATGCGCCGACGACCAATATCACGAGGACGGCGACGCTGAGCAAAAAAAAGCCGACGACCAGCACATTTTCTTTAAACTTTCGGCTGGGTTGCATACAATCGACGCACGCAGTTTAGGCGAGCATTATGGCGAACACAATCACGCAGATCGACATTCCGGGCATCAAGAAACTCAAGAGCGGCAAGGTCCGCGAGGTCTTCGACCTCGGCGACTCGCTGCTGTTCGTGGCCACGGACCGCATCAGCGCGTTCGATGTGATCCTGCCGAACCCGATTCCCGAGAAGGGCCGTGTGCTGACCGCTCTGAGCGAATTCTGGTTCGGCAAAACGCGCCATATCGTCGAGAACCATTTCATCACCTCGGATCTTGCGGGGCAAACCTCTCGCCTGCCGAAGTCCGTGACGGCGGTGGCATCCAATCTGCAAGGCCGCGCGATGCTGGTGCGCAAATGCCAGCCGCTGCCGGTGGAATGCGTCGTGCGCGGATATCTGGCCGGCTCGGGATTGAAGGAGTACAAGCAATCGCGCACGGTCTGCGGCATCAAGCTGTCTGACGGACTGGTCGAATCCAGCCAGCTCCCCCACCCCATTTTTACGCCAGCGACCAAGGAAGAAACCGGGCACGACGAGAACATCGATTTCGAGCGCTGCGTGAAGATTCTCGGCAAATCGCTCGCCGAGAAGGTCCGCGACATCTCGCTGGCGCTGTACAGTTACGCCCGTGACT
>Ga0335069_10000309_pt1 | contig 84701 bp, 61 predicted proteins | sample Lox_Sample_11_FD_206714 | JGI IMG/M metagenome (GOLD analysis project Ga0335069, IMG submission 206714) | Soil microbial communities from Loxahatchee National Wildlife Refuge, Florida, United States - Lox_Sample_1.1 | ecosystem: Environmental > Terrestrial > Soil > Wetlands | place: USA... | reverse complement strand
GAAGTGTGCTTGGCGGCTCACCTCTCGGAGTCTCTTGGATGGACTCCCGCAAATGTCAAACTGCTACTGCCTCCCCGGCAGAGCCGGGGGAACTCCCATTGGATTAGGAAGGGGATAAATGCGGAAGTTACAAGCGCATCGGGCCAAGCAAACTGGACGCCCCAAGCATAAGCGAGACCGTGATAGAGGAAAGAAAAGAGGAATGCAAAGTAGGTGTAGATTGTGCCGAGCATAGCGGCCCCAATGAGAGCACCCCACCGCGGCATTAGGTGAGGGTCAGTTAGGAATTTCAAAATCCTTTCCCACAGATCGAATTGACTGATTAGGTTCTTCAGTTCACTACTCGGGCCAACATCGGGCGTAATTGCGTCGAATGCATCCAGTGTTTTCTGTAGGCCGGCGAACATGACCGGGCGATATTTCTGCCACCAAACGTCAGAAAAGTAGAGGAACTTCAGAACAAAGAATACTTTCCTGACCAGTTGTATCGACACGACTACTAAGCAAATCGAGAGAATTGATCTGTGGGTTGTGATGAGCAGAAGGATGCACCAGAGAAATGTGAACTTCTGGAAAGGCCGCAGCAAATAGCACCATAATGGCTGATCCTTCTTAACTTTAGGCTGGGCAGTGACAGCCGGTTGGGCCGGAGATGTTGTTGCCTGTATCGTGGTTGCTGCGGTTGCAGACTCTGACGGCGGTTCACGCCTTTGGGCGTTGAACCAAGCATTCATCAAACGCAGGATCACGACACAAATCTGGAAAAGACGCCAAAAAAGCACAAATGGAAAGAAATAGATGTACAGGATGCTTTGAAGCATTCTCCAGAAACCGGCCCCTGCTAGCAGCGAGAACGCAATTAGCAAAACGAGAAGAACGACCTCAGCGCTTGTGAGCTTGGCAAGGCCAGAGAGCTTGATGATGAGCGGCGACTGTATATCCAAAAAGAGAATTGCGTGAGTCCATAGGAAGACCGCTAGGACAAAGGCTGTCACCCGCCTGATTTGATTGGCCACTGGTTTCTGCACAACTTCTCCGGGTGGCCAAAGTATATAGCCATATACGAAAGGCGATAATAGCCCCTCGGAGTCGAGTGGCCCGTGTTGCCATACAAAGCGCCTTCTAGTCGTTTGGGGGAAGCGCGATGTTGCTCGTGGCGTGTTCTTCATGGTGGCTGTTTTGGTGGCTGTTGCGCTCGGAATTTGGCGCTATTCAATGCGGCTCAGTACGAATGTGCTTGGTACTCGCTCACATCCTCAAAAAGGCTGGACTCGATAACACCCCCGCAACGGGCACATGGGAGAGCGCGCCCGCGTAGAAGAAAGCACTCAAGATTTTGTGCTAATTTGTGCTACGGTCTTGGTTTTCTGGGCCTACGTGGCCTACGTGGCCTATTTGGAATCAGTAAGTTACAGATTCCATTGACACTGGCGAGGTTCGAATCCCACCCTCTCCGCCAGAGCTCCCCGAAAGCACAAGTAAACTCAGACTATCTTGGCCCTGAACGGATGCGGGATGCAAGGATTTGGCCGCAATCGTGGCCCGGACGCAGGCGAGGGGCCCGAACCTGCAGCGAAGCTGGGATGCTGCTGCCGCGCCTTCGTTCAAACTCCCGGCGGGGAGACCGGCGTCCGCGTCACTCGGCGCTCGGGCCGCGGCGGAGCGGGACTGAAGCAATCGAGGCGGACCTCCGAAATTTGACCGCTCAGACTGCTCAGTTGGTCTTCGGCGATGCGCCGAATCTGCCCAGGGTCGCCCTTGGCTCGCAGGTTCAGGAGCACTTCGTGGCGGCTCGCCGGCGACGCAGCAAGATCGCCGTCGACAGCCGGCTCGGCTCCATTCGCGCAGATCGCGGCTTTAAGCCACCCTTCCGGCGAGGCGTCGAATATCTTCAGATGAACGATCGGAACCGAAGCGGCCGTAAGTTCCTGGTCCAGACGATCGAGAAATGGCCCGATGACCAGCGCGGGCGAGAGCGGCGAGCTTGGCGCGAACACGAAGCTGAGATTCAGCCAGGCCAGCATTGCTTCGGCCTGTGCATACCGGGAGTAGTCGATATCAAGTAGACGCGCTCCTGCAGGAAGCGACCCAAACAGGATCTCGTCAAGCCACTCCTGCACGCCGCGACCAGTGATCGCGCTGAGTTGCCGGGTTTCCACGCCGGGAAGAACCGGCGACTCAGGTCGAAGATCGGCTTTTGTCATGCAGACCAGGTCGGCTTCCTCGAGTTGCTTTCGAAAGAGGAACGCGAGGTCCGGGTCGGCATCTTCGCGCAGCAGGGCGTCCGCCGCCGCGGGATCGACCAGAACCGTGAATGGCGCGAGCCGGTAGCGATCGAACTCTTCGCGCAGCGGATTCAGCACCGTGGCCGAGATGTCGGCGCAGCTTCCCACCGGCTCGGCAAAGATCACGTCGGGCTCGAAGCTTCGCATCGTCTCAATCGCCGAGCTCAGTGCTGAGAAGCGGCAACAGAAACAGCCGCCCGTGACTTCGCCGGCGCGCAGGCCATGACGTCCTGCGTGGCGCGTGTCGACGAGTTCCTCGCCCTGATCGTTGAGTATGACTGCGCAGCGCAGCCCTCGGCGCTCGAGCAGGCGCGCCGCTGTGAGAATCAACGTCGTCTTCCCCGAGCCGAGAAAGCCGCCGACCACAGCGATGATCGCCTTACGCGTGGAACCGAAGCTCAACCGCGCACCTCAATCTCGATCGCCTCGTTTGCGGAGAGGCGAACTGCTTCGCGCAAAGTGACTCTTAGCCGCTCGCCCCTCAGGTCGATCCGGTTCTCCCACGCTTCGTCTTTGTACTTCACCGAAGCCTCAGCGCCGGCAGCTTGAATCTCGAACGAACGGCAATGCAAAGACCCGGAGAGCACCTTGACATTCAATGCTGTGGCCGATGACCGCCGGCTCAATGAGAACGTTCCCCAGCCCGTCCCCGTTGCCCACATGCAACGAAATTCCCTTTCCGCGCGTGGAGGAACAACCGTAATCGCGGCCGCCGGCCCATCGCAATGGAAGCCGCTCAGCGCCAGCACCGTTGACCATGCCGACATCGCGCGTGCGTAATGATGACCGCATTCGGCCTCATCCCAGGGATTGCGTTTCTCGCCGTCGTAGCGCCTGCGCGAATTGCGCACGATCTCGATACCCTGCTCCGCCATGCCCCACGTGATCATCAGCGCCGCAGCCGGGTACTCGAGCCCGGTCCACGCCTCGGGGTAATAAGGAAACGGAATCTTCGGGCGCTCCGCCTTGCCGTAATCGCAGACCACAACCGCCGCCTCGTCATTCAACACATAGGTGCGGGCGACATTGTCGTGGTCGCCGACACTGGACTTGACGTTGTAGCGCCAGATCGATGCCAGAGTCTTACGGATGTTCTCCGGCGACACGAGCGGGCCCAGGCCTCCGGCATCCGCCAGGTACTGGCCAACGAGCTGATCGGCCAGGCATCCTGAACCCACCTGAAATTGCGGATTCTCGGTGTCCTCAGCGCCCATATCGCTGCGCAGGTGCGGAGCAATCTCGCTGGAACGAAAGCCGCGCACCTTCTGGATGTAGTACTCGCCGTTGAAGAGGTTCTCATCGAGCCAGCGGCTGCCGCGATTGAAAAGCGACCGGTAGGTCTCAGCCCAAGCAGAATCGCCCGCGGCCCGCGCCATCTCCTCACCGGCGCGCAACGCAGCCAGGTAGTAGATGCCGCACATCGGGTTCGGTCCATAGAACTCGACGTCGTAAGTGTTGTGCTGCACGCCTTCCATCACTCCGTCGCGATTCGCGTCCCACCCGCCCGGAACCCAAGCGAATTCGAGCGCCCGCTTTGCGCGCGGCCAGGTCGTGCGCAGCAGGGCGTCGTCGCCGGAGATCTTCCAGTCGATCCACGCATGAACGATCTGGCCCATTTGCCCGTCGGCAGCGGCGAATCCCCAGCGCTTCTTGCCATCGGGCAGAGTTTGCCGGAAGCCGATTGCGCCCGCATCGTCCATCGAATAGCCGAACGACGCGCGCCGCAGCGACCTGGCGAACGATGGAAACAGAAAGGGCGTCACTGTCTCGTAGTTCCAAACGTGAGTGCAGTTGCCATGGCAACAGCCGCGCGTGTCGTCGCTCCCTTCAAAGCCGTGGAATTCGCCGTCCGCAGTGCGAAAGCACGTGGTTGTCGCGAGTGTGGAAAGATTCGCGCTGGCGGCATCTTTCACTTCGCCGGGCAGCGTGCTCGTGCTCAAAGCATCGGCGAACGCACGCGTGCGCGCCTCAAGCGACGCGAGATTCGCTGAGGCATAGCTCGTTGCATCCCATCCGGTTTTGAATCGCACAGCATAGTAGTTGCCGAGGTTGACCTTCTCATCGCCAGGCGCTGACTCCCAGCCGCACCACTCCGGCGTGCGGTTTGGAAATCGCCATCCAAGCAGGAATTCGAAGTTTCTCGACTCGCCCGGCGCAATCGTCCGCCGCAGGCACAGCGCACCAACCACATTCTGCGAAGCCGGCGGCTCGCCGAGCTCGCCGAACTTCGAGAACTGATCCCAGAAGAGCAGCGGAGAATTCCACCACCGCCCCGCCGGCCAGCCATTCCAGTGCGAAACCTGCAATCCGGAATCGACTGTTGCAGCCAGTACAAACTCTCCCGCCATGGGATCGTCGGGCATAAGCGCCGGATTCGTCATCACGATACCGGCGATTCCCTGCTCCGATCGATACTCGTTGACTCGCGTTTCCGCCGTCGCTTCGTTCTTCTTTACCGGGTTCTCGATCGAGAACGCGATAGCCACCTTCGCTGAAACCGATCCGAAGTTCTTGACGCGATACCGCAGAATCGCGACCGGCAGCCCGGAGTCATCCGGATCGTGTGGAATGAAAGGCGAGAACGCGTCGAGCGCAACCTCGATGGGAAGAGCAGAATCTTTGAAGTCGACGTGCGCCAGCGGATACTGGCCAGTGAACGTTGCCGCCTCCAGCCGGCTAAGGCCCGGAGCGTTGTCGGAACCAAGCCCGTCCTGCCCCTCATAGGGCGGCTGGATGCGCGACTCGAGCACGCGCGCAACAGGCTTGGCTTCACCTGCCTGAACCCAGATCGACGGAAAGCAATGCGGCGGACGATAGCCTTTGTTGGGCCGGTTGAAGATCTCCCAGTGGATGAGCTGTCCGCGTCCGCCCAGCCCGATGCTGCCTGCCGCCACGCCGCCCAGCGGAAACGAGATCATGCGCAGCTGGCGGCCGTTGAACCTGCGCGGAAAACTGAGATCCAAGTCAGCGGCGCTCGCTTCGTCACCGGCCGACGCCGGTTCCTCGGAGGACGGCCTGGCCCAAAGCTCTGTCTGGGTGGCCGCGCCCACGGCTCCGGCCGCATGCCTCAGAAACGTCCTTCGATCGAACTGCACTTTGTCCGTCATGAGCAGGCTTTCAGTCTCAATGCGACGAATTCAGGAATGATAAATCCGGGGAACCATTCTATCCGCTCCCTAAGCCGGTCCGCTCAAGATTCTCGATTCCTCAGGACTTTGCTCCGGAGCGATTCGCGGATGGCGCCGAGCCGATTGCCGGGACGCTCTCGCAAAGACAACGGGAGTAGTGGGGTTCGCTCCGGGAATCAACGCTTGTAATCGCGACGGAAGCGCTGCCGGACGCGTTCGCCCGCGTGGAGGTGATACGCGGCGTTCACCAGCGCGATGTGCGAGAACGCCTGCGGGAAGTTGCCGACCAGCCGCTTGCGGCCGGCCATCGTTCTGTCGCCTTTCGCAAGAGTCCGCGGATAGCGCACATCGCAACGGCTCCATTCTTCCCCGTTCCGCCGGCGTCACGCCGGTCGCGGAAATCGAAGCGGAAAGAGGATTCGGAGCTACTTGTTTTCGCTCGTCTTCGGGTTCTGCATCTGGCCGAGCAGCCAATTGACCAGCTCTCGCGCCCCATCCAGATTGTCGTAGCCGGCCGGCAGCCTGTGGCCATCGATGTACTCGTTGTACAGCCACGGATCGGCGGCCGCAAATACCGCTCCCTTGCCATACTTAGCGGCCGCCATCAGTGTGTCGCCCTTGTCGACCAGCAGCGCTCGTGCACCGCCGCGAGCCGAGATCGTACAAGTGTCTTTCATGAAGAGCACATGTGGCCTCTTGAAGAGCTCGCCGCCCGCCGGCACTTCGATGCGGCCCATCGGAAACGCGTCGCCGACGACAGGATGGCTGAGCACGGCGTTGAAGTGGATCCCGAACTTCTCGGCCAGAAGATTCATGTGGTCGATATCGGCGTTGGCGGGATCGTTTTCCATCATGAGAAGGACCCCGCCTCCGCGTACCCACTGAGCCACCTGCTCCGCGTCCCTTGCCGTGACGTAGTGAGGCTCGGGATTCTTCGCCGGATTGTCAGGAGAGACAATGATATAGACCGCCGACGAGCTCAGTTTCTCGACCGTCGGGGCTTCGTAGAGCGTATCCGTCTTGTATCCATAGTCATTCAGCAGATTGCCGAAGATAGAGTATCCAGTGTCCGATTGGTCATCCCACTTATAGTGAAAATATTCCAACTTACCCAGACGATTCTTCCTTTTCTGACTGTTGAACCATGCGTCGAGCAATACGGTCCCTTTGCTCGCCGGGGCCGGCGCGCGGGATAACTCCATCGCCGGCTCGCGCCCGAGAGGTTCCGCCACGCCTGCAGAATCGAAGAGCTTGACACCGCTCTCTTGCAGCGTTCCGGGATCCTCCAGAGAATCCCCGCCGGCATTGCTTGGCAGCGCATGTATTGCCGATGGGCCTGGCTTCGACGCGTATCGAGCGAACCCATAGGGAAGCAATCCTGCCAGCATTGCAGCGATGACGCCTACGCGAAATGGGGACGCACGCAGTGTCGGCATGGCCCTGTGCCGTGGGCTTGACCGGCCCGACGGAACGGAGCTGGCTCGATCTTCTGGAACGTTCATGCGCCGCATTTCGATTCGAGTGTTCTCACATCCGGGAGTGTAGCGTAGTCCTCTTCCCGGCGGCTGTTTGCCGTATGATACATTGACGCCATGTTCCCGTACGGTCTGGCGTTCTTTGTTCTTCTGCTGGCCCTGCAGCAGTCTGCATCACCGCCGGTTCCGCGGCCGACCACGCCGACTTCTGCGGCAGGTCAAACTTCGTCACCTATCCGCCCGCAGACAACCGAAGCCCCTGCGGCCGCTCGCCCCCTCGCATCGCACGCGGCATCGACCGCTTCCACACCTCAGGGCGCGGCAAGCCAGGCGGCAAGCCCTTCCGGCCAGGCCGACTGCAACGGGTTTCCCTGCGATACGCCTCAACCGCGCGTGATTCCAGTCAATCCTCCGCCGGTGACTCCAATATGGACTCTGCACGAGAGAGTCTCGTGGGCGGCGTACATTGTCCTCGCCGTCCTAGGCTACGTCGGCATCATGATCGCGCTTTCGACCCTGAGAAAGATCGAGCGCAACACCGAGGCCGCCGAGGCCGCTGCGGAAGCCGCGCGCAGCACTGCGCACGCGGCCCTGCTGAACGCCCAGGCGGTGATTGACGCTGAAAGACCATGGATCCTGATATCCGTCGAGGCCTCGCTGCACGCGGAAAATGGGTTTACCGTGACGGCCACCAATCGCGGCCGCTCGCCGGCGCAAATCGTCTCCACAACCGAACAGGTAAAGATCGCCCTGGACGAGACTAAGCTGCCCAAGAAATCGGAGATCGAATTCCGCGAGCCGGTGACGCCGAAGGTGCCCATCATTCTTCTATCCGGCGAATTCGTGGGCTTGCGGACATTCTCGCGCGCCGACGCGCGCGGCTTCTGCGAGACCGACGAGCAGTTTGCGCGCATCGAGAGTTGGGAGGACAAGATCTATCTGTTTGGACGGGTCGTGTACAAAGACCTGATTGCGCCGCCGGAGTCGCAGTTCCATCAGACCGACTGGTGCTGCTGGTATATCCACGGCCGGCAGAAGAGTGGCCTCGTCATCGCCGGCCCGCCCGAATACAACCTGCACACTTGAGAGGGTACGAAGTCTCGCAAACAGGAGAGCCGGCGATGTTCGTCGCCGGCCCTGGTGTTTCAGACCTTGAATGGAGGAATCAGGCGATCGACTCGCGCAGATCCTGGGCAAACTGCGGGTCGCCCTCGGCGAGGCGCAGCAGCCGGTGCAGGTACGCTCGCGAAATGCACAAGCTGCGAGCGGCCAGCGTCTTGTTGCCGCTATGTTCCCGCACCGCGTTCACAGCCAGCTTGATCTTGTAATCGCGAAGCTGGCGCTCGAACGAGCCCGTCGGCTGATACTCGCCGATGTCCACTACGTCGTCGTTTTCGACCACAGTCTCTTCGCGCGAGTTCAGCGGCAGATCCTCGATGAGGATCGAGTCGCCGGCGGCCAGGATGATGGCTCGCTGGATCACGTTCTCGAGCTCGCGCACGTTGCCCGGCCATGGATAGCTCTGCAACACCGCCAGTGCGTCGGGCGAGATGTCGTCCATTGGCTTTTGGAAAAGCTTCGAGTAGTGGCGCAGGAAATGAGTGGCCAGCCGCGGAATATCCTCCACGCGCTCATGCAGCGAGGGGGACTCGATCCGCATCACGTTGATGCGGTAGAACAGGTCCTGGCGGAACTTGCCTTCCGCAACCAGCTTGCTCAGGTCCTGGTGCGTCGCGAAGATCAGGCGGGCGCGCAGCGGGATGAGCTTGCTCGAGCCCAGCCGGCTGAACTCCATCTGCTGCAGCACGCGCAGCAGTTTGACCTGCGTAAACAGGCTCAGATCGCCGATTTCGTCCAGAAACAGGGTTCCGTCGGCCGCTTGCTCAAAATATCCTTCCCGGGCGCCCACGGTCCCGGTGAAGGCGCCCTTCTCATGCCCAAACAGTTCCGCCTCGATCAGCGTCTCGGGAATCGCGCCGCAGGAGACCGCAACAAATGGCCGGTTGGAGCGGGATCCCAGATTGTGAATGGCGCGCGCAATCAGTTCCTTTCCCGTTCCGCTCTCGCCCGTGATCAACACCGAGGCATTCAGGTTGGCCACCCGGTTCACAAGCTGATAGATGCGCTGCATCGGAGCGCTGGCGCCGATCATCGCGTCGCAGCTCACCGGAACTTCCAGCCGCTGCTGCACCGACTCCAGTTGCTGCTTGAGCAGCGAAGTCTCGTAGGCGCGGCTGAGCATGGTCTTCAGGTCGCGGATCGATGGCGGACGGCGGCAGTAACCGAACGCGCCCATGCGGACGAGTTCAAAGGCCGTGGAACGAAGACCGTCGTCGGCCATGATAATGGAGGGAATCTGGAAAGCGATCAGCCTGCGCGAAGCTCCAATCCGCTTCTGCAGGGAATCGTGGTTCGCGTGCAGGTCAAGAATCGTGGCATCGCAGTTGTCGCCGGACAGAAGGCTCACCATGCCTTCCTCGTCCGATTCAAGATGAATCTTAAAGTCCTTTCCCAGGGCCGAGGAGAGCAGCGGGTGGAGGGTGCGGTCTTCGGAATAGAGTCCGATTCGAATCATGGCTGGCAAACCCTCTTTATGGACCGGGTTGCCGCTTCGGGGGAGAAGCGGGGTTGCAAGAACATCCTCCGGAGCCGCCGGGCCGGGGAACAATGCCTTGTTCGTGCTAATGCCCTAACGCCATTGTGATCTGAATGCCTGCACAATCGCCTGAGTTTTGCCGGTCGCCGAGACCGCATTCCTTGGTACCGAATGAACCGTCCCATGCTGCCACTTTCAAGAGGGCTCTCCATACCGGGAAGCTCCGCAGGCAGTGGCCCGCCAAACCCACCGGCCATCCCTCAGGCAGCCACAACTCGGCAGGGCCCAAAGCGGACGTACGGCATGGCATGGAAGCAATATCAAGGATACTGTTTCAGACCGGGTACCTTCATCGATGGTCCGCCACCGGTCTCGCAGCGGCAATGACACGTTTGTGCTACTCCACTGAGGAAAACTCTCTTTTTGCCGGCTTCGATCTGCCGATATATGACTTTCGGACGGTTACCAAAAGGGGAGTCCGGTGTATACCACGCGCTTCACTTTCGTAAACGGACGAATACACCCAATCCGCAATTCCTGCCGTTACTAGCTCGTATTCAATTAGATACGGCGATTTTCAGTTTGGATTGCGAATTGCTCAAATGGGTACGGCATCCGAATATCCGTCCAGACTGGGGTCCGCAGAATGCATTCCTTTGCCTGGTGGCCGACACTGATTGCGGTCGCCATCGCCGCCGTCACCGACATGCATCGGCGGATCATTCCCAACTGGCTGGTTTTGCCGTTTCTGCTGGCGGGGATCACAGCTTCGGCCTGGATGGGTGGCTGGCATGGGGTCGGACAAAGCATGGAAGGCCTCGGGCTGGGACTGCTGCTTTTCGGCGTCATGTTCTGGATGGGGGGGATGGGAGCGGGCGACGTCAAGCTGGCGGCTGCGATCGGAGCATGGATCGGGCCGTCGCAATTGTTCTTTGCTTTGTTCGTAGCCGCACTGGCCGGCGGATTCATGGTTGTGGGATGGGCTATTGTCGCGGGATTTCTTCCCGATCTATTGAAAGGAGCAGGCAATTTGGTTTTCGGCCGCAGGAAAGGCGATTCGAACCCGGATGAGAAGCTCGACCTCTCCCATCCAAAGGCGCGCAAAATGCCTTATGCCCCGGCTATTGCCTTGGGAACACTCATCTCGTTTTTTGCTCGTTAGAGCGGTCCGGCGCCATGCTAAATTCACATGTAATTCAGCCGGTTGAGGCTATCACACGGTATTCGTCGCATGCGGTAGGGAGTAGTCATTTCGTGAGTTCAGATTCGTCCCATCTTCCCGGTTCCCAGTATCCCGATTCACTTGGCGCGGAGAGCCTGTCCATTGCGCTGATCGGCCCGGACGATCTGCGCCGCCGCTCGGCGTTCCACGCGCTGACCGACATTCCCGGATGCGAAATCAAGGAGTTTTCCAGCTATCCTGCCAGTCTCGACGAGATCCCCAAGCTTCTCGAAGGGCGCTTCGACGTGGTGATCATCGACCTCGACAGCAGCCCCGAATATGCTCTCGAGCTGGTGGAGAGCATTTGCGCCAGCGGCGCGGCCACCGTGATGGTCTACTCCGCGCAGACCAATCCCGACATGCTGGTCCGCTGCATGCGCGCCGGCGCTCGCGAGTTTCTCACCCTGCCGTTCGCATCCGGCGTGATGGCCGAAGCGCTGGTGCGTGCCTCGGCGCGGCGTTCAACGATCCGTCCGGTCAAGAAATCGCTGGGCAAGCTGCTAGTATTCCTCGGCGCCAAGGGCGGCGCCGGTACCACCACGCTGGCCTGCAATTTCGCCGTCTCCCTGGCCCAGGAGTCGGGACAGAGCACTTTGCTGATCGATCTCGACCTGCCGCTCGGCGACGCCGCGCTCAACCTCGGCATCGTGGCCGAGTACTCGACCGTCAACGCGCTGCAAAACGCCAATCGACTCGACTCGGCCTTTCTTGCCACGCTGCTCATCAAGCACAGCTCCGGCGTTTCCGTGCTCGCCGCTCCGGGCAAATTCCCGCAGTACCAAGCCACCAACGACCAGATCGACCGGCTGCTGATCGTCGCCCGCCAGGATTTCGACAACGTCGTCGTCGATGTCGGTTCGCGGCTCGACCTGACCGGCACTGCGCTGTTCAAGGAGGCCACGGCGATCTACCTGGTCACACAGGTCGGGATCCCCGAGCTGCGCAACTCCAATCGCCTGATCAGCTCGTTCTTCACCGCCGGCGGGCCCAAGCTCGAGATCGTGATCAACCGCTGGGCGCCGAAGACCCTCGGCGTGGCCGAGGAACACATCACCAAGGCGCTCACGCGCCCCGCGCAGTGGAAGATCCCCGACGATTATGCCACCGTGCGGCGGATGCAGAACACGGCAACACCGCTGGCCCTCGAAGATTCGTCGATCTCGCGCACGATTCGCACCATGGCAAGAGCCGTCACCGGACAACCGGAAGCCACGGAGAAAAAAAGAGGCTTCAGCCTGTTTAGTAAAGGGTGACTCCTGATTCGATGGAAGGTTGAAATTGGAAACGATCAATCTTGAAAAGTACAAAGCGGACATCCACCGGACGCTGATCTCGAAGCTGGATCTGGAGAAGCTGTCGCGCGTGAACTCCAGCCAGGCGAGGGCTGCCGTATCGGGCATCGTCAAGGAGATCATCAGCGACCAGCGCGTGCCTCTGAACTTCGAGGAGCAGGAAAGAATCCAGGCTGATCTGCTCGATGAAGTCTTCGGACTGGGGCCGCTCGAGCCGCTTCTGCGCGATCCCAAAATCTCCGACATCATGGTCAACGACAAGGACCATGTGTTCGTTGAAAAAGGCGGCCTTCTGCAGAAGGTCGATACAACGTTCCGCGACGATCGCCACCTATTGCAGATCATCGACCGCATCGTTTCCCGCGTCGGCCGCCGCGTCGACGAGTCCTCGCCGATGGTCGACGCCCGGCTTCCCGACGGCTCGCGCGTCAACGCCATCATTCCTCCGCTCGCACTGGACGGCCCTTCCCTCTCCATCCGCCGTTTCGGCACCGGCCCGGTGGCCGCCAACGCCCTGGTGCAGTTGAAGAGTATCTCCGCCGAGATGATGGAGGTGCTGGCCAGCGCCGTGAAGGCCCGCATCAGCATCCTGATCGCGGGCGGCACGGGCGCCGGCAAGACGACCTTCATGAACATCCTGTCGCAGTACATTCCGCAGGGTGAACGCATCATCACCATCGAAGACGCCGCCGAACTCCGGCTGGCGCAGCAGAATATCGTGCGGCTCGAGACCCGCCCGCCGAACATCGAAGGCCAGGGCGCCATCCGCCAGCGCCAACTGCTGATCAACTGCCTGCGTATGCGGCCCGATCGCATCATCATCGGTGAGGTCCGCGGCGAGGAAGCCTTCGACATGTTGCAGGCCATGAACACGGGCCATGAAGGCTCAATGACCACGATTCACGCCAACACCCCGCGCGACGCCATCTCCCGTCTCGAGTCCATGGTGGCCATGGGCAACATGAACCTGCCCGAGAAGTCGGTTCGCCAGCAGATCGCGTCGGCCATCTCCATCGTCGTTCAGGCCAACCGCCTCAGCGACGGCACGCGCAAGATCACCAGCATCTCCGAAATTACCGGCATGGAAGAGAACGTGATCAGCATGCAGGAGATCTTCAGTTTCCAGAAGAAAGGGATCGGCCCCGATGGCAAAGTCATCGGCGCTTTTGTTCCAAGTCACATTCGTCCACGTTTTCTCGAGCGGCTGCGCGTCTCCGGCATCTTTCTGCCGCCGTCACTGTTCGAACACGAAACCCCGGTTCCGTAGCCCGGAAGAAGGCCTTTATGGGAACGATTGTCATTCTCAGTTTTCTGGGTGTTTTCGCCGTGACCGCCCTGCTCTTAGTGGCCGGCGGCAGCAACGCCTCGCAACAGGCCAAGAAGGTGCTCGCTACGCTCGACTCGGCGTTGGCCACGGAGAGCCAGGAGACGCGGGACCAGATCGTGAACCTGCGCAAGACCGAGCTGCTCAGCGCCATCCCCTGGATCAACCGCAAGCTGATGACGTTCGATCTGGCTCCGCGGCTGCGCACGCTGCTCTACCAGGCCAACCTCAACTGGACGGCCGGCGGACTCATGGTGATGTGCATGGCGCTGTTTGTGCTGCCCGCCTACATCGTTTACTGGAAGTTCGCCAGCATCCCCATCGCGCTGGTGGTGGGCGCCGTCCTTGGCGCATGTCCCATCGGCTGGGTTTTCTTCAAGCGGGCCCGGCGGTTCAGGCAGTTTGTTGAAGGTCTTCCTGAAGCTCTCGATCTGATGGTCAGCGCCCTGCGCGCGGGGCACAGCCTGATCGCCGCCATGGGCCTGGTGGCTCGCGAATGCCCTGACCCGGTCGGCACCGAGATTCGCATCTGCTTTGACGAACAAAACTACGGCCTGGAACTGAAGACCGCCATGGACAACATGACTACGCGCGTGCCCCTTCAGGATCTGCGCATCGTGGCGACGGCGATCATGATTCAGAAGGAAAGCGGCGGCAACCTGGCCGAGGTGCTGGACAAGACTTCGCACGTGATCCGCGAGCGCTTCCGCCTCAAGCGGCAGGTGATGGTGCACACCGCTCAGGGCCGCATGACCGGCGTCGTGCTGACGCTGCTTCCCGTCGGCCTTGGCTTCGGCCTTTACCTCGTAAATCCCGACATGGTTAGCCTGCTCTGGAAGCGCGAGATCGGCCGCATCCTTCTCTGGACTGCCTCCGGCATGATCGTCGTCGGCGGTTTGATTATTCGCAAGATTGTGGACATGGACGTTTAGGGGATAGTCGGATGGTCATTGCCATATTTGGATTCGTCGTGGTCTTCCTGCTGGTCGGCAGCGGCGGGTTGCTGCTGTTCTATCGCGAAGCGATGTTGCAGCGCATCTCCGACGTGATCAACCCGCAGCCGAAGCCCAAGACGCTGCTGGGGACAATTCAGCAAGCCGGCCTCTCCGTCAGCGTTGTGATGGAGCACTTCGAGCGCGTCTTGCCCAAGAGCCAGGCCGAGGTCTCCGTCGTCGAACAGCGCTTGATCCGCGCCGGATACCGCAAGGACTCCGCGGTCAAGATCTTCTACGGCACCAAGGTCGTCATGCCGCTTCTGCTCTGCGTCCTGACGCTGGTCACCGGACTGGCCGATCTGAATCCGTTCTTCGTTTACGGTCTCGCGCTCGTTCTTGGCTTCCTCGGGCCTGACTTCTGGCTGGGCAAGATGATCTCCAACCGCCAGGCGAAGATTCGCCGCGGTTTGCCGGACGTGCTGGACCTGCTCATCATTTGCATTGAGGCTGGTTTGAGCCTCGATCAAGCCTCGGCACGAACCTCGCAGGAGTTGACCAAGGCGCAGCCCGAGCTGTGCGACGAATTGGGCCTCGTGGTGCTCGAGCAGCGCGCCGGCCGTCCTCGCGCCGACGCCTGGAAGCACCTGGCCGAGCGCACCGACGTCGAGGTGGTGCGCAACCTGGTTTCCATGCTGGTGCAGTCCGAGCAGTTCGGCACCAGTGTTGCAAAGACATTGCGGACCCACTCCGACACCCTGCGCACCAAACGCGTTCAGCAGGTCGAAGAGGCGGCGGCAAAGACGACCATCAAGCTGGTGTTCCCGCTGGTGCTCTTTATCTTTCCGGCGCTCTTTCTGGTCACACTGGGGCCGGCCGCAATTCTCATGACGGATTCATTCCAAGAGCTGTTCCACCATTGAGGGAAAGGAGAAAGGGAAAATGGACAACGTCACAATGATCCGGATTGTCGCGGGCGTGCTATTTGTGATCGTGCTGGCCGTACTCATCCAGCGCCGCCGCACTCACGTCAAGTAAGCGCGACTTTCCCCCACGGGCTGGTGGCGTCGTTCCGTTGAACGAACTCCCCGGCAAAGCCAAAGCGGTGTGATTACCCCTGGCGGGTCTGCTCCAGAGCGGATGTCAATCGCAAGCCGCGTCAATTCGAGCGGCGCTGTCGCAGGAACATCCTCTCTGGATAGCTCGAATGGCATTTCGGGGTTGGGAAATGCCTGGATTCGCGTTCCTGCTTTACTGGAACGCAGCCGCGAACCGGCGCCGCGAGCCTCTCGCATAGCCGCAGACCGTTAGGCTTGTGCACGAAAGCAGTAAGAAGAAGCAGAAAGAAGAGGAATGGGCATGGATAACATCACAATCATCCGGATCGTAGCTGGCGTTCTGTTCGTCATCGTGCTGGTGTTGCTCATCCAGCGCCGGCGCACCCGGGTAAAGTAGCGCAAGGATCATCGAGCGGCTCGCAGATCGGCCGGATCGGCGAGCCGGTCCCAGCCCGCCGCGCATCGCACGGATAGGCCATGCAGCGAATCTCGACTGCAGAAAAAGCCTCTGCCGGGCAGCGCACGGAGGGTGGGTCATGCTCTCTGCATCGGTTTGGGATGCCGTCGTTTGGCGTGGATTGCGGAAGACCGCAAGCCTTGGGGACCAAGCCGGGCCGGGTTCGGCATAAAGGAATCCGTTCCCGCAAGCAACGCGGGCGAGCACGTGCCGGAGACGCGTCTGAACGCTCCACGGAGTGGCGTCATTGGCGTCCGTTTTTGTCACAACCCTGCGCAATCCGCGGATTGCGAGGGCGCAAGTTCAGGCGTTTTGGCCTGGTGTTTTTCTGATTCGCGGTAGCCGGATTTTCGGCTGGTCAATCTCCCGGTCTTACGCAGGCAACGCACGACGCAGGCCTGCGGTGGATCGGCCCGGTGGTCTGGATCTGTCCCCGGGATGGGCAAGTTGAACTGCAACCCTGCACGGCCACGGTAACACCCGCCTGGCGGGAACTCGCCGGGAGCGCGAGGCCATATGGACACTCAAAACAACTGCGCATATAACCAAACTCGCGAATGCTTTCTTGGCCTCGAGGTCGCTCGGACCGACGCCACTTCGGACGAGCTCCGGGATCGGATCGAGAGGCTCGAACTGAAGTCCGGCGAAGGACTCTGGCTCTCGCCATTCCGGGGTATTCCGGATAGCGGGATCCTCTATCCTCTCGACCTTGTCTATCTGGATGGCAATTGCCGGGTCCTGGACGCAGTCGAGTCGTTCCCGACATTCCGCGTTGGCCCCGAGAAGCAGGAACCGGCCAGCGTGCTCGCGCTGCCCGCGCATGCGATCTATTCGTCCCAGACGCAGACCGGCGACCAACTCGTGATCTGCCCGGCGGAAGAGATGGAGCGCAAACTGGAGAAATTCTCCAGTTCGAGCAACAACAACGTCGCCGTCATACAAAGTGCGGTTCTGCTGCGCGAAAAGCCACTCTGGAGCGGGGGTCCTGGACTGCTGCAACTCGACGACCGGTCGCAGCCAGAGGACAGCAGCGTTCAGTCCGCGCACGAAATGGCGCTGGTGCAGCCGGGGGTGAAATCCGAAAAGCCGCCCAAGAGCTGGCTGGAGCGCTTCTGGTCGCCTGACCCACGGCGGGCGCCGCGCGACGCGTCCCCGCGCCTGGCCGCCTACTACTGGACCGGGGCCGCACCCGAAGCGCACAGCATTCGGGATATCAGCTCCACCGGCTTATATGTTGTCACCGAAGAGCGCTGGTACCCCGGGACCCTGGTTTTGATGACCCTCCAGCGAACCGACGACGGGGAAGAGCTCACTGAGCGCTCCGTTTCGGTCCTGTCGCGAGCGGTCCGCTGGGGCGAAGACGGAGTGGGCCTGCAGTTCATACTCCCCAAAGGCCAGGACCCGCGCCGCAGCGATGGCGTCGATCGCAAGACGCTGGAGAAGTTCCTGACCGGTTTGCGCCGGGTAAAAAGCTCGTAAGCGGGTGCGTGTCGATGGGAAAGATGCTTTCGGTAACCACCGGACTCCGCAAGTGGCCCGATCCGGATCGCATACATTACTTTGGAGATCGGTTGCGGCAAAGAAGGCAGATCGAGTCATTGCATACCGTTGGTAACATAGCGATTTAGGTACCACATTCCACCTGATAGCACGAATTAGGAATTGTTGGCACAGTTTGCGCGTACGACCATGAGCGAGAGGAAGAAGATGAACATCCCCAGCTTCGCGCCGGAACAGATTCAAAAGCCGATAGACGGCCGCACTCGCCGCATCGCGGCTTCGGCGCAGCTTGCGGCCTTCCGGTCAAATTGCAGCCGCAGATGCACGCGGCTGGTTCGGTCGGAAGAGGGCAGCCCCCTGATCGAGTTCGCATTCGTCCTGCCGCTCATGATGCTTTGTCTGACCGGCATGTTTGCCTTCGGCGTGGCCATCTATAACGCGATTAATTTGACGCAGGCGGTGGGCCAGGGCGGGCTTCGCTTGCAGCAGATTCGTTCCACGACGGCAGATCCGTGCGCCGACACGCTAACCGCGATCGAGAACGCGGCGCCCACTCTGAGGCCGGCGAGCATCACGCTCACCTTGACGATCAATGGCGGATCTCCAGTCACCGGAAGCTCCTGTTCTGGTTCAACTTCCGCTCTGCAGGGTGCACAGAACAAACCCGTGACGGTTAATGCTACCTATCCTTGTACCTTAGCTCTTTATGGAGTCAATCTTGGCAGTTGTCAGCTCACTGCCCAGGTGACCAATTACGAATATTGAATCAACGAGAAAGATGGAGGCTAAATCAATGAGCAAGATCAACCTTTCACCAATCCGCCGCGGACTCCGTGAAGAGAGCGGCCAGATCATCATGCCCTGGGTGGCGGTCCTGATGTTCAGCTTCCTGGGCGTTGCCGGCCTCACGATGGATGTGGGGCGCGCGTATGTAGCCCACAGCCAGCTCCAAAATGCAGCCAATTCGGCGGCGCTTGCGGCGGCAGGGTACGTCTACAGCAACCAGACCGGCTCCGACGCCTACTCCTTTGCATCGGGTTACAGCGCGTCCACCGGAGGCAGGAACCTTTCCGGCGTGGGAAGCGTGACCACCACTGTGTTTGCGGGGTGCTCGAATTCGCTGATGCCCGCCGGTTCTTCGTGTACTAGCACTTCGGCAAAGAATGCCGTGCAGGTTGTCGAATCGACGACGGTCCGCAACTACATCATGCCCATCTTCTGGGGAACGAAGACCACGAGTGTCTCGGCTGCCGCCACCGCGTCCATGCAGGGCGCCGCCAACCCCTGGAACCTGGCGATCGTGCTGGACTCGACGGCGTCCATGGGTAACCCCCCGCCCTCCGGAAGCTGCGCCGGTTTTAGCTCCGCCTATGCCTGCGCCCAGAACGGTATCAAGACGCTGCTCGAGCACATCAATTCCTGCTCTGGCGTCGTGAGCTGCTCGGCTTCGACGGCAAAGTTCCGCGTGGCTCTCTTCACGTTCCCCAATGTCACGACGGCGACAGCGAACAAGTACTGGGACTGCACCAGCGGCGACCCGACAAGCGAGCCCTATACACTGCCGAAGGCCGGCCTTAGCTCGTACACAACGCTTTCCTACTCGGGTCAAACGACGATCCCGGCCTCGACCTATGAAGCCACGCCCGTCAATACCGGCGATGGAGATGCAAACGGCTTCGTCTACGATTACTGGTCGGGTTCCACGTCGAACTCTTTGAACGCCAGCTCCGATCTGACAAAAGAAGTGGGTGGCGCGAGCGGCTGCACGCCAATGGGAAACCCCGGCGGCCAAAGCAGCTACGGGGCTGCGTCCATCTACGCGGCGCAGGATGCGTTGAAGGCCGAAAAGGCGCTGTACGGCGGCCAGAATGCACTGATCTTCCTTACAGACGGTCAGTTCCAGGCAACTTGCGACAAGTTTCCCGGCTACAAATCGGGCGGTACCGGAACGGATACTGTCTCTTCTACCACTGCCGGTTACTCGACTTCGAACAACTGCAGTAATACAACGAAGAATCTAACCGGAACCGCCAGTACCTATGGGATCTATCCCGACTTCCACAACGAATGCCAGCAGGCCATTACTGCGGCGCAGGTGGCGCAAGCCGCTGGAACGATTGTGTACTCCGTTGCGTTCCAATCCGAGTCAACTGGCTGCACGACCTCGGGCGGCGGCACGGACACCTCAATCACCGCAACTGCGACATCGGGCCAGCCAGCACTCACGTTGGGTACGATGACCCCATGCACCGTCATGAAGAACATCGCTACACCTTCCACATCCACGAAATCGTACTTCTATGCGGACACGGCTGCCTCAGCCAACGGCTGCGGCGACGACCTGCATAAGGTTTCGGACATTCAGAGCATCTTCGATTCCATCGCGGCTGATTTCACGCTTCCGCGCATGCTGCCGAATTCGACCTTCGCGTTCGGCGTTCAACAGACCTCGTAGCAGAGATCCGGTTCACCTTCCGCAGTACCGACTCCTCCATCGCCCGGGCGGCTCTCTAACGAGCCGTCCGGGTTCTCGTTTTTTGTGATCCATCTTCCTTCCTCCCTCCGGCCTCGATTCCCGTTCCAGACACTCCGGCCCAAAAACAAGGGAACTTACGTCGGTTTTCGGTTTTCCTTACCTTCGGCGGGAATCGGCTACCTGCGTTGGAAGATTGCCCTACCGGCTCCCCCAAAATGTGTAGTATTTTCTGAACAGCTCCAATCGATTCGAACGGCCGTGAGGCAACCAGAATTCTGGCATCCGATCGACGATCGAGATCGGTTCAGCAGAGATTGTGGGCAATCATAGCCGCGTCCGATCGGCTCTTTTGGAAATGGTCTTTCAGCGGTGCCTGTCCCCCGGGCACAAGTCAGATCGAGGCTGGAATCTGGATTTTTCGATGGCTGCGTGTCTGCCTTCCCCCGGGCCGACAGCGCGTTAACGTAGGTTTTCGATCCCCCGCAACCGGCAACTCAAGGGACGGGAGTCGCACTCTGTCCTGTGGCCCCGCGCTCTTCTCAGCGCGAGAGACTGGATGAATATTATGCCAATAGCTTATGGATTCACGGCGCGCCGCCTTCTCACTGAAGAGGACGGACAGGTTGTATTGCCCTGGGCCCTGGTCCTTGTGATTGGATTCTTCGGGATGATGGGCCTGGTTACCGATGTCGGGCGGGCCTTCGTTGCTCGCAGCCAGTTGCAAAACGCGGCCAATTCGGCTGCCCTGGCAGCGGCGGGAAGGATCTACTCGTCTCAATCCTCCAACGACGCATATCACGTTGCCGTCAATTACAGCGCCTCTTCCGGCGATCAGAATGCTCTGACCGTCGGCAGCGTGACCACCAGCGTATACACCGGGTGTGTGAGCTTTCTCCTTCCCAGCGGAACGACCTGCAAGGCCACCACCGTCAAGAACGCCGTCCAGGTCGTCGAGTCGACCGCGATACGAAATTACTTCATGCCGATCTTCCTGGGCTCCAACACCACCAACATTTCGGTAGCGGCCACCGCTGCCACTCAAGGCACGGCATCCGGTGGATTCAACGTGGCCATCATCGTCGACGCCACGGCTTCCATGGTCAACACCACCGATTCAAATTGCAGCACCGGCCCTGCCTCGCGATTCAACTGCGCGCTCACCGCAATTCAGGGGATGCTGGGCAAGATGCGGCCCTGCGACGGCAGCGGATCCGCATGCACGCCGGACAATTCTTCGTTTCGCGTGTCGTTGTTTGCGTTTCCCAACGTGACCACCGCGACAAGGCCTGACAACTATGGCTGCAGCGGCGCCATTCCCACGCACGAGCACTACACGCTTCCCCGCGCCGGCCTGTCCGGTTATGCCAATCTCACCTACAACGGGCATGAGTCGACCTACCAGGTCACACTCCCCAACACCGGAAATGCCGACGCCTACGGCTTTGTCAGCGACTACTACTCGACGAGCACCAAGAACAGCCTCGATCCCGGCTCCGAGCTTGTGAAGGCGATAGGCGGAGCAGCCGGCTGTGCGCCCATGAATTCGCAAGGCGGCGAGAGCACATACTATGCCGGCATCCTCTATGCCGCGCAAAACGCGCTGACTGCCGCGAAAGCACAATATCCGTCTTCACAGAATGTGCTGATTCTGCTTTCCGACGGCGAGGCGCAGGCGCCAAGCTCATCCTTTCCGCCATCCGGTTCCACACCGTCGCCATCGTCTGCCGGGTACGCAGTTGTGACGAACTCAAGCTCGAACCATTCCACCAACCTGGCGGGATCTGCGCTTGGTTCCTATCCCGACTGGCATGACCAGTGCCAGCAGGCCATCGTCGCCGGCCAGGCCGCGACGGCCGCTGGGACACGGGTCATCGCCATAGCCTACGGCGCTGAAAAGTCCGGCTGCACTGCTTCAGGAGGCGGATACGACTCGACGCTCGTCGCCACAGGCAAAAACGTGGCCTTCACACTATCGAACCTGGGTCCGTGCGAAACAATGGAGAACATCGCCTCTTCCATGGATACCGACTTCTTCTCCGACTACACGCAGAGCGGAACCGACAGCACCTGCCAGGCTACCGGCACGAAAGCCGTACATCTCTCAGACGATATGCTCGCCATCGCAGCGTCGTTCACATCCCCGCGGTTGCTTCCCAACGATCTCTTCCTCTTCGGCGTCTCCGGCACTCAGTAGCGGATCGTTCGGCTCGGGCGACACGTCGCCCTCAATGCCCGGCGGTTCGGGATTCGAGCCGGCCGGGCTTCCGATTCTCCTATTCGGATTCTTCGGGGATAATGAGCAGGACTTCGACAGCCGTGGGATGTCCGCCCTGCATCGCCGGCCGGAACTCCCACTGCCGCAACGACGCCAGCAGGAATTCGGTCTGCGGGAACCTGGGTGGGAACGCAAGGGCAAGCGTCTCGAACTTCCCCGCCACCGTCACAATGCCGCGGACCATCAATGCATCGGAGTTGAGATCTTCGAGGGGCAAATTGGGCCGGACGATCGTATAGGGCCACGGCGCTGCAAGGTGAGCAGCATTGCCGCTCGTTGCGGCCTCGGAAGCAGGCGGGAGCGCGTACTGCAAAATCCAGCTCTTGGAAAGTCCGACATGAAGATAGACCGTGTAGGCCAGGCGCCCGCTCCACAATTCCCCCGCTTCCGGATAGACCTCTTCGAGCGATGAGCCGACCACCACCGCGCCGAATTGACCGTCCTTCGGCAGCAGAATTCGTTCCACCGAGCCGGTCCCGGTCGAAGCCGAAGCAAGTGCAGTGCCCACGTCAACCTCGCCCTTGGATCCCGCTCCCTGCCCGGACTTCCCTTCGCCGGTGGTCTTGCCGCCCTGCTCTTTTCCATTGCCATGCGCCGCGGCCTCCGAATTCGAGCCGCTTGCGTTGTTCGGCCCGGAGCCCGCTTTATCGGAGCTGCCGTTGTCAGCCTTTCCGACATCCTCGGGGCGGCCTGCTTCAAGAACGCCGGAAGATCCGGACGAAGCGGACTGATTTGCGGCGGGCAACACCACGGGGCCGTTCGCACGCAGATCTGAAAGCGCCACGATCGCGGTCGGCGTCGGCTGAGCATTGCTCTTCGAAGTCGTTTGCGGGGGCTCTGCCGCCGGCTGCGGAGCCTGCACGACCACGGGTGAAGTATTGCTTGCCTTGATCGGTTGTGCAGTCAACGTGAGCGTGCTCGGCTTGACGGCCACCCTGTCGAGCGTCAGTTCTTCGTTCGGCGCCTGCACGGCGGGCGGCACGACGGCGGCCACAATCTTCTTCGGCTGCGGCGGCACGATCGTCGGAGTCGGCGTGTTCTCCTCTTTCCACAGAACTACGGTGGGCAGCGGGATCTTTTCCTTCAGCACCATCGGCGGCAGTTTCGGCTGCAGCAGGGTCTGCGGCGCAGGCGCCGCTTGCGCTACCTGCCGCGCAACAGCCGGCTTGGCACTGGGTGCTTCCAACTTCGGTGCATGCGCAGGGTCAGGCACTGGCCCGGGATATTTGACGCCCGCATGCTGCGGCCGCATCTTCGGCGGATCAGGCATCTGCAGATCGAGATGACGCACGGTGTAGCGCTCGGCAAGAGATCGCTCCACAATGTGCGGCTGGAACACAAGAACCAGCGCAATCAGGCCGATCACCATACCATGCGTCAAAATCGAAAGCAGAATCGAAGCCGTCGGAGGGCTCGATGGGGGACGCTCGGAAAAGAGCGAAATCGGACCGGAAGGCCTCATATTTGGGTTGACTTGTCTCCCCTCACGCCGCCGCGATCCATTGCAGGCTGCGAGTTGATCGTTCAGGCCATTCTGAGTTCGTTGCCGAATCGTGATCTGCCGATCCAGCCAACGTGCAGGAATACGCGAAATGACAGCGCGCTCAGTTCCACGCTCTCATCCCGCCCGTGGCCGCATCGGGAATGAGCTGCTCGAAAAGTGCGCAGCATATCCAAAGTAACGAATGGAGGCCCTTTCGCAATGATCCATTCCGGACACGTGAATTACAACTGTTGTTGTAGAACGTAGCGAACTTTGGTCATTTCAAAGCTGAGAAAGTTGTTCATATAATAGCCGCAGTTTCCCGATAGAGGAGTAGCTCCCGATAGCACTCTTGGTACCTCGCATTCATTTCGGGCAGGGTCCGCTTCAGTGCTGCTCGTTGACAGGGAATACACTGAACTCGCATTCACTCCAGATAGGCGGACTGCCGGATCGATCGATACTGTGGGGCAAGCTGGCAAGAGCCCATGCGGAGTTCGGGATTTGCGGTGAAGGTGCGGAGAAAACGGAGCCGGCGGTTGGCCGGCTAAAGCAGGTTTCTAAATGAATCGACGACTCGTTGCCATTCTTCTCGCTGCGTTCGTAATCGCCAGCGGGTGCACGTACCTGATCTGGCGTTTGCTTGGCAACCGCATGCAGGCGGCTCGCCAGCCCGCTTCCACACGGGTGGTCGCGGCAGGCGCGGACATCAAGCTGGGCACAGTACTCACGCCGGCGAATTTGACGACAGTCGATATCGCCGGGCCGCTCCCCAAAGGGGCCATTCTCAAGCCCGAGATCGCGGTTGGACGCGGCGTTGTCTCCGACCTCTATCAGGGTGAGCCCATCCTGGAGAGCCGTCTGGCGGCGCCCGGTTCGGGCGGCGGATTGGCGGCCACCATTCCGGAAGGAATGCGCGCCTGCGCGGTCAAGGTAGATGAAGTGGTCGGCGTTGCCGGCTTTGTCACGCCGGGCATGCATGTGGACGTGATGATCTCCGGCATTCCTCCCGGCAGCCAGACCGCGGTCGACGTCGGCCCCCAGGTGAAAACGATTCTGCAGAACCTGAGCGTGCTTTCTGCGGGGACCGACATTCAGAAAGACGCGGAAGGCAAGCCTCAGCAGGTTCAGGTCGTCAATCTGTTGGTGACGCCCGAACAGGCGCAAGTTCTGAGCCTGGCTAGCAATTCTCAAACGAGAATCCAGCTCGTACTGAGGAACCCGCTGGACACGAAAGTCAACGAAGTTCCTGGCAACGCCATGGCGAATCTTTTCGGCGAACCGCCCAAGCCGAAAACCGTTGCCGTTGTGAAGGCTCGCAAGCCTGCTCCCAAACCGTTTTCCATCGAGATCATCAACGGCGGAAAGCGGTCGGAGGCGAATTTTGGTACACCCGAGGTTAAAAAGTGAGAGCCAAGGCCGCCATTTCCATCGCCTGTTTCAGCGCATTTGCATTTGCAGCATGTGTCGTGTCAAGCCTCTGGGCGCAAACTCCGCCGGCTGGCTCTCATCAAGACTCGGCGAACGAGCTCTCCGTTGCGGTAGGCAAATCTGTGCTCGTCGATTGCGCTCGTCCTGTCTCGCGGGTCGCCATCGGTCTCGGAGATGTCGCGGAAGCCGATGCGATCAGTCCGACCGAGATCATGGTCAACGGCAAGGTTGCCGGCGAGACAAGCCTCATCATCTGGGACACCTCGGGCGGACGTCAGTTCTTCAACGTCTCGGTCCGGGCCAGTGCAACCGCCGCTAACGAAAACCTCGAAGCAGTCCGGCGCGAGCTTCGATCCGAATTTCCCGGACAGACCTTGAAAGTCAGTTCGGAGGGCGGAACCATCTTCCTCCGCGGAACAGTGAAGGATGTCGCCAACTCGGAGCGTGCAACCAAGATTGCTTCGACCGCCGGCAAAGTGGTCAACCTGCTCTACGTCGATGTGCCCAGCAGCGACCCGCAGATTCTGCTCAAGGTGAAGTTCACCAGCGTCGATCGCAGCCGCGAGAAGCAACTCGGCATCAACCTGTTCTCGCTCGGACTGGGTAACACCGTGGGCGGAATCACGACCGGCCAATTCAGCCCGCCGACCATCACAGAAGGGGGCAACGGTCCCACGGCTACTTTCGCGAATGAGCTGAACTTCCTGGCCTTCTTCCCCGGATTGGGTGGCGGCGCCGATATCGAAGCTCTCATTCAGAAGAGCGTCGTAGAGGTTCTGGCTGAACCGAACATCATCGCTCAGAACGGAAAGCAGGCCAGCTTCCTCGCCGGCGGTGAATATCCGTATCCCGTGGTGCAGGGCGGCGGCGCAGGAAGCCCGGCGACTGTAACCATCCAGTTCAAGGAATACGGCATCCGCCTCAACTTTATTCCCACCATCATGCCGAATGGCACGATCCGCCTACAGGTCGCGCCCGAAGTCAGCACACTCGACTTTGCCGATGCGGTCCAGCTCAGCGGATTCGTAGTACCGGCCATCAACACGCGCAAGGTGAACACGGAAGTCGAGCTCGCGACCGGTCAGAGCTTCGTCATCGGTGGATTGCTCGACAATCGCGACAACGAGACATTCATGAAGATTCCGTTCATCGGTGACATCCCGATTCTCGGAAAATTCTTCCAGTCGATGCAGATTACAAAATCGAACACTGAATTGATGGTGGTCGTCACGCCCGAGATTGTCGCTCCCATCGAAGCCGGAGCAAAGGTTCCGGAGTTGAAATATCCCAACAAGTTCATGCCGCCGAACACGGGAACACCGATGTCGACTCCGGAAGGAAAGGTCGCCAGCAATCCGCCTCCTCCATCATTGCCGGTTGAGACGGTGGTCGACAGCATGAAGCCCGAAAAGCCGCTGGTTGTCGGAGGCGAAAGCGGGCAATTCGGTGGATCATCGGTCGTCAATTCGGGCGGCAACAGCAGCGGCGGAAGCACACCGCAGTAGACGCGTTGCAGGGTTCGAGTCGAATTCGCAGAGGAGAGCCGGCGTGGCATTGTGCGCCGGCTCTCCTTTCCAGAGCGCAGACCACAGGCAGCCCCGCTGCGCGAGACTCACTGTGAGATTCGACGAACGCTTTCGGATGAATCGCACTCGGCAGCTTCGCCGCTGCTCGGGCGGCTCGGTCCGGCTTCAGGAAACACCCATGGAACAAATGAAGATCGTCAATCTGACGCGGAGCACCGTACTCGCTTCGTCGGTCGAGATCGCCGACAGCGGAGCCACGCGAAACAAGGGACTGCTAGGCCGCAAGTGCCTCGAACCGGGGACCGGACTGTGGATCGTGCCCTGCGAGGCGGTACACACCTTCGGAATGCAGTTCGCGATTGACCTGGTCTACCTTGATCGAAAGCTTCGCATCGAGAAGATTCGTCACTGCGTGAGACCGTGGCGCATGTCGGCATGTCTGTCCGCGCACTCCATCATCGAGCTTCCCGCCGGCTCGGTTCGTGACTCGCAGTCTCAGCCCGGTGACCAGCTTGAATTCTCGCCCGCTGTCCCCGGCAGCCAATCGCCCGAGTCGTCATCGGTCTAGGATGCTCCCGATCCGGCTGGCAATTCCTTCTCAGCGCCGGTTCCACGAATCCACGACAGGACTCGCCAATTGGGCCGCCCATCGACCCAGTTAACCGAGTCGGTCGCGAGCAAATACCAGATCAGCCATGCCGGCGCAGCCCACAGAGTCCACAAATAGACAGCCGACGGCTTCCAGATGTTGCAGAGCATCGCGGTCTCCACAAGCCCTGTGAGAACAGCGACAAGGATGACGAGATTCCGCGAACGTGTGAAGTAGGCCCCCTGCAGGATCGCCGGAATGGCCAAGGCCTGGTCAAAGAGCCAGCTGTAGGGCGCAGCCACGATCGAAACCAGCATCAACAAACTACCGTGTGTTCGCCAATCCCAGTCGTTGCGGCGCGCCTGGTAGTATGCGAGAGCCCAGATGCTCGCGACAACCGCCGGAACGTATTGCAGCCAGATTGCGCTTTTGGCAAACCAGACGCGCAGCAGCACGCTGAGGCACGGAATGTACTCGTTCTCGATCCCCGAGATCCGCACCATCTCTCTGTACTGGCTCCACGCAAGCGGATCGATGTGATGCGAAATGGCGAAGCTGGCCGCGATCGCCAACGCGGAACCCGTCACAAGCCGGTAGTTTCTCGTAACCACGACCCAGGCCAGCAATACAAGGCCAAACGGCACGAAGAGATGAGGCTTCAAAGTGCACAGCCACATCGAAACTCCGGCCAGGAAGGGACGCGTTCGATGCAGCCGAAGGAACACAACGAGTCCCAGTAGAGCAAATAAAGAGGTCTGCCCATTCAGCAGGCAGACCATCGCAGGACCGAAGGTATAGCCGAGCCAGTGACGGTGCCCTCCCGGCTTTCCGTGCATTTGCCAGAGCAGATACACCGAGCCAAGCAGGCAAAGGAGCAGCGCGAACGACCACACCGCCGATGCAGCATGCAAGCCGAGAAACCCAAGCGGATAGGCCAGCAAAAGCGTCGGCGGGGGATTGCGCATGTACATCGGACCGTAACGGTCCGGCAGCCCGGCCGCGCGCTCGATATGAAGCAGTGCGTCCTTGTCGTAGGGATTGGCATGATGTGCGAGCTGCTGGCCTGTGGCCCAATAGACAACGAAATCCCGCGAGCCGACCACCGAGCCGGCGAGATTCGAAATGAAGAAACCAAGCGCCGTGAAGCCGAACGTGAGGCCGCACAATGCCGCGATGAAAAAGTTCGCGGCCTCGACCAGCACTCTCCTTGCTTTGCCCTGCCCCGCATTCGCCACTATCCCCTGCATCGCAATTCCCTTCTGCCAATCGAATTGTGCCATCCGCCATCAGAATTGCATTCCGGAGCGGCCGCGGAGGGAGGCCGGCGGCAAATAGTGCGCTCCCTCGAGACAGAAGAAGCCTCCAGCGATAGCTCTTTCATACATTCCAAGGTAATCGCCCCTTATGGTTCGGAAGTGGAATTGCAAGCAATAGAGTGCTTGCAACATTCAGGCCAAAGTTCGTCGCCTAAGTGTCGTTGCAAGTGTCTGGCAGAGTGAAGCTTAGGTTTACACTTTCCGGGCATGTATACGTTAGCCGTCCGCCTTTGGTACCTTCTGTAAACTGCTGTTTACAGCGCGGCCGAGTCCGCTTCTCTAAGTGGTTGATTTTTCAAGGGACGGGTCTCCCGGGAGATTGGTTCTCAACTTGCAGTAAAAAGGGTGCCCCAGTCGACGGCTGGGTATATCAACCATACGGGGAGAACGAAATGAACAATCTGATGCTCAAGTTGTTTGTCAAGATGCAGACCCTGATGAACCGGGAAGAAGGCCAGGATCTGGTCGAGTACGCCCTGGTTGTTGCCCTGGTAGCCTTCGGCGCGACGGCCGCCCTGAAGACCCTCGGCACGGGCCTGAACACCGCTTTCTCGCAGATCAGCTCGACGCTGAACAGCAGCCTCACGTAGTTTTAAATATAGGTTTGAGGTCTCACAACATTGCAATACCGTTCCCCCGTGGGAGAGTAACTCTGAGCTGACACTATCGCACAGCGAACTCTCCCCGGTAAGGAAACACCCATTTGCTGACGGACTCTCGAATTCACCTTCAACCGAGTCCCTAATCTGCGCAGTTCAGCGCTCTCTGGCGCAAGAGGATGGTCAGGCTCTCGACGAGCTGCTCTCGTCGGGTTCGGCTCGCCCTCGGCGCCAAGTCAATGATGGCAGAATTGTGTCCAGAGGCTGAACCACGCGCATTTCGCCACGAGGCGACGCTCTCAAGCAGTCTCACTCAGTTCCTGCCAACGGCACCATTGAGGCAGGCTAAACCAGCAGCTTCGTTCCTTCATGGGAGAGCTACTCCGGACGGACCCTTCGCAGGAACATGCTCTCCCTGGCCAAGGTCCGGACAACGCCCAGATCGCGGGGAGAAGGCCGCTATGCAGTCTGGATTTTGGAAAATCGCCCTTTGGCTTCAGGCCCTGAAGGACCGTGAAGACGGCCAGGACTTGGTTGAGTATGCCTTGGTAGTCGCCCTGGTAGGTCTCGGCGGTTTCGTCGGGGTCGAGTCAGCCGCAAGAGGCATCCTGGAGTTCTTTCAAGGCGTGATCTCGACCATCGATACGAACTTTTAATAAGGTTCGGTTGCCCGCGTCGAGGACCCTGGATGAACTGCCGGATCGCGTGTGTGCGCCTGTTCTGGACGACGCCATGAGTCCAAGGGCCGTCATCGCCGTTCCCAAACCGGCCATGACCGGGTAGTCTTCACTAGGCTTAGGCGGGCCGCCTGCCCGAAGCCTCGGAGGGGCGCTCAAGATATTCTTTCTTTTCCTGAAAAATCTGCTGCCGCCGATGGTTCCAAAGTCGTATGGGCATCTATTGCGCGCGCGCTCGATACTTTAATGTAAAGTCGGAATCCAACCGTCAGCGGACGCCCGCCCTATGCGCGCATCTGGGGCTCACGTCCGGCAGCGTTTTGAGCTCCTCTCAATTTCGCGGCGGATCGCAAGCGGGTATCCGATGGAGCAGCGCATGACACGAGCAAAGCGGAATGGCCTTTTTCTTGTGCTTTTGTCGGGCGCATTCTCTTTGACCTGGGGCTTGATCATCTCGCGCGGAGTTCCCGGCGGCGTCCTCGATCTGCAGGGCGTGTACTACGGTTCTCAATGCCTTTTGCATAACTGCGACCCCTACAACACCGGCGAGCTGGACGCCTTTTACAAGAAACTCGGAGTTGACGATCCAACAGAAAGCCTGCAGCGCCACCAGGTGAAGGTGCTGTACGTCAATCTGCCGACCACGTTCCTGTTCATCGCACCGCTGTCTCTCCTGCCCTGGAAGGCCGCCGCAATCATCTGGGTCGGGTTGATCACGGTAACCTTACTTCTTGCCACCTTGTTAATGTGGGATATTGGCGCGGCCTACTCCACCGGTTTGTCCACATTGATTGCGTGCATCCTGCTTGCGAACAGTGAAGTTGTCTTCGCAACGGGAAACACTGCCGGCCTCGTCGTCAGCCTGACCGTCATCGGCACGTGGTGCTTTGTTCGCCAGCGCTTCGTCGCGATCGGAATCCTATGCTTAGCGGCTGCGCTCGCCATCAAGCCGCATGATGCCGGCCTTGTGTGGCTGTTCTTCATTTTCGCTGGTCCCATGTATCGGCGCTGGGCATTGCGGAGTTTCGTCATCACCGCGATTCTCGGCGTCATTGCCTTTACTTGGGTGTCGTGTGCAGTCCCCAATTGGATGCCGGAGATACTCAAGAATCTGTCCACGATCTCCGGACCGCATGGACTGAATGCGCCGGGACCAAACACCGCGACCAGCAACAGCGCCGCCATGGTCATCGATCTGCAAGCGGCGGTGAGTGTCTTTTCGGATCGTCCCGCTGTCTACAACACCGTAAGCTACGTGATCTGCGGAACCATGTTGAACTTGTGGTGCATCAAGACCCTGCGATCGCAGCTTTCGCAGTCCGCAGTCTGGCTCGGGCTCGCCACGATTGTGCCGCTCACGATTCTGGTGACCTATCATCGGCCGTACGATGCAAAACTGCTGCTGCTTTGCGTGCCCGCCTGTTGCTCCCTTTGGAGCCAGGGACACAAGGCCTGCAAGCTCGCCGCCGTTCTCACTGCGGCGTCCGCCACATTGACGGGCGATATTCCACTCGCCATGTCGGTTGTGATCTATAGAAGCCTGGCATCGTCGTTCGGCGGGCCTGCTCAGAAGTTGCTGACGCTTTTCCTAACCCAGCCGGCTCCGCTGACGCTTCTCGCCGTCGCCGTCTTTTATCTGTGGGCTTACATCCAGCTGAATCCATCGTCGACGAGTTTGCCGCCTTCAGGGAACAGAATCGCCGTTACCGGCGGCACCGTGACAGCTCGGTGAAGGCCGCAGGACATGGTTCCGAGGTCTCGTCCGCTTTTCAGCGCGAAAACAAAGAGGTGTTCATGACAAAGTACAGGCCCATGGCGCTGGCGGCAATCGCACTCGGATGTTGCATCTCCGTATTCATGGGACTTGGAATCAGCCGGAACCTGGCGTCCGGCCGTTTGACTGACTTCAAGGGAATCTATTACCCGGCTCGATGCCTCCTGGAAGGCAAGGACCCCTACAAGGACGGCGAAATTCTTCGTGTCTACGAGGCAGACGGCGGACAATACCCCGCCGACCCGGAGCAGTCTCGTATCGTTCGCCGCTCATTAGGTACCGCAGTCAACCTACCAACCACATTCGTGCTGGCCGCGCCGTTTGCATTGCTGCCGGAGAGCATCGCGGGAGCGATCTGGGCGGCGCTCGTGGTGGCAAGCTTTACATTCGCCGCATGGCTGATGTGGAAGCTGGCCGAGCCTTATGCCCCCGGCGTCGCAGCACTCTTCCTGGCATTTCTGCTGGGCGGCAACGAGATCCTGTTTGCCGCAGGTAACACGGCCGGTCTGGTGATCGGATTGTGCGGCATCGCTTCTTGGTGTCTTATCGAGGAGCGCTTTCTCTGGGCGGGAACACTCTGCATGGGGTTGAGCCTGGCAATAAAGCCCCACGACACGGGCCTGATCTGGCTCTATTTTCTGCTCGCTGGCGGAATGCAGCGGAGACGATCGCTCCAGGCGCTCGCGGTGGCGACGGCGATCTACCTCGTCATGGTAGTTTGGTTGTCGCTGGTCGCGCCGCATTGGGCAACAGAAATGAAAGAGAACCTGGCCATCATCAACGCGCGCGGCGATCTGAACGATCCCGGACCCACTGGTCTGAGCAAGCACTCGGCCGATCCCGTCGTGGACTTGCAGGCTGCGTTGAGCATCTTTCGAGACGATCCTCAGTTCTATAACGAGATCGGCTACCTCGTCGGCGGCATCCTGATCCTGCCTTGGGCCGTTCGCGCCGCACGGAGTCTACCTTCGCGCCGTTCCCGCCTGATTGGAGTTGCCGCTGCAGCGGCGCTTTCCATGCTTCCCTTTTATCATCGAATTCACGATGCGAAGTTGCTGCTGCTGACCGTTCCGGCATTCGCCTTGACCTGGAGTGCCGGCGGAGCAGCAAAATGGGCCGCCCTGGTCTTTGAGTCTCTCGCAGTGCTATTCATCTCCGACGTCGCGATGGCCCTTTTCTTGATCGCGACCCGTGACATCCATCCTGCCGCAAGCGGCTTTGCCGGCCAATTCCTTGAGATGCTGCTCACCCGTCCAGCGCCGATCGCGCTGCTCCTCGTCGCGCTGTTTTACTTGCATGCCTTCCTGCGCCGCGGAAAATCGAACGAGAATCCGAGAATAGCTGAGGCCACGCTCTAATGCGCAAGCCATGGAACAGATGGCCGGAGAGCTTATGCCTCTGCCTCTACGCCTCCGTTGTAGGATTTGCAATTTCCCGTCATGAGCCCTTCGCCGATGAAGCGCAGGCATGGCAACTTGCGCGCTCACTTCCGCTGAAAGACCTGTTCCAAACCTATATCCGATATGAAGGCTCACCGGGGCTTTGGCACGGGATACTCTGGATCTTGGCCCGTGCGCACATCGGCTACTTTGCCATGCACTGGATTGGCGGCGCCGTCGCTGTTCTTTCCGCCGGATTGCTGCTCTTCGTCGCGCCGTTTCCCCGCCTCATCAAGCTCGTGTTGCCTTTCGGATATTTCCTGGTCTTTCAATACGCTGTGGTGGCGCGCAGCTATCTTCTCGTTCCTCTTCTTCTTTTTCTGCTCGCCATTGTGTGGAAAAAGAATCCGATCGTTGTTTCCCTGTTGCTCGGTCTCCTGGCAAACACTTCGCTGCACGCGGCCGCAATCTCAGGAGGACTGGCGATCGTCTACTGCCTTGAGCGGATCCAACCTGGCATGCCACGCAGCAGCCGCGATCGACGCTTGCTCATCGGGTCCGCCGCGCTCCTCGTGGTTTTTTATTCCTTCGCTATTTGGACCGCGTGGGTCCCGGCCAATGCGGCGTTCTTGCTCCATGTACATCGTGTCGCACCTCCGTTCGGCACTGCGGTATTGGCGTCGCTGATGGTTGGCATTTGCCAGCCGCTGGCCTTCTCGATCGCTTGCTGGATCTCTTTCGCCCTGATCCTCGCTAGTCGCAGAAGCCTCATCTTCATCCTGCCCGTGCTTTTCTTTGCTCTCTTTTGCGCCGCGTCCATCTTTTCTTGGTGGCATTTGGGACTGCTCACACCTCTTGCGATCGCGATTCTCTGGATCGTCTGGGAGAAGCCGGTTGATGAGTGGAATGGTCGCTATAAATGGCTTGCTCATGCGGCCATGGTGTATGCAGTTGCAGTCCAGGTTCTTTGGGCGGCCTATGCTTTGCGATTCGATTCCGCCGGTCAGTACTCGCCCGATGCGGCTGCGGCGGAATTCCTCAAGCCTTACGTTCAGGAAAGAGATGTCATCGTTTCGGCAAGTCTCGATAAGGACCTTGAGACCGATGCATTCGTCTCAGTCGGGCTTCAGCCCTACTTCGACGGCAATATTTTCGCAAATCAAAGGTTCCCATTCTGGTGGTGGAGCGACAAGAACAAAAGCAACCAGGATTTCAATGCCCTAATCGATGGCCATCCCCGCGTGGTGGTATTGGAAGCTGCGGCGCCCGGCAGCGAAATCGGACGCCCTGAGGGAGAGCGAGTGGAACAACTCGCGGCGCATGGCTACAGGCTTACAAATCTCTTCTGTGGATCGATTCCGCTTCGCCTGCACTTGGGCAAAACAGTCTGCCACTTGATTTATCAATCCGATGATGCCATGCGCGCATCAGTCCGGCCGATGAATCCGGCGAGCGCCGCTATTCCCTCTGCAAACTCCCTTTCCCGCGCGAGCAGGCTCATGACCAGCCAGCCCGACGGCGCCATCCCGAAGAAGTAGCCGGGATGCACCCACACGCCTCGCTCGAGCAGCGCAAGCACGGTCTGCTCATCGGGCGCGAGGGCCGGGATGCGCAGGATCGCGTACCATCCACCCTCGACCTTCAGCCGTTCGATGATTCGCTGTTGCCCGAGTTGCCTGTCGAGCTGCGCGAGGTTTGAAGCCACCCGCCGCCGAATCTGATCCCGCATCTGCGCCCGGCCTGCAAGCCATGCGGGCAATGCGCATTGCACCGGCGCGTTCATCGAAAGAAAAGTGTCCGCAATGACCTCGAGCCGGTTCAGCGCCGCTTCCGCGGCCGGCCCGCCCGCCACAATCCAGGCGGCTTTCATCTGCGGCAAGCCGGCAATCTTGCTCAAGCCGCTGACGGTATACACCGGAGTCTCTTCTAAACCTGAAGCAAAACTCGAAACATCGCCATCAAGCACATAATCCAGAAAGACTTCGTCGACGATCAGCGACAGATCATGCTCGCAGCAGATCCGCCCCAGCTCGATCCGCTCCCAAGGCTTGGTGAAATGTCCGGTCGGATTGTTCGGGTGCACGAGAACAATCGCCCGGGTATTCGGCGAGATGGCTCGCCGCAATCCCTCCGGATCGATCTGCCATCCATGGTCATACACCAGCGATGCAGAATCGAGCCTCACGTCGTCGAGCACGGCAAGAAAATCGAATAGGGGATAGCTGGGCTGCGGCGCCAGAATGCCGTCCCCCGGATTGCAGAGCAGCCGGAAGAGAAAACTGTAGGCCTCGCTCGTGCTCGTGGTCAGGATGACCCGTTGCGGATCGACACGCGCACCGTGATCGGCATAGTATTCGCACACAGCTTCCCGAGCCCGGACGCTGCCTCGCGGATGCGGATCGTAGTCCAGTGCAGCCGGATCGGCAAGCGCACCGAGCAGCGCAGGATCGTACGCAAATCCGCACCGCGTAGGATTCGATGCCGTGAGGTCGGCAATCGGCAACCCCCGCTCCACGCGCAGCCGGTACGCGCGCGCCAGTTCGCTCTCCTGAGTGTCCCAATCCGTTCGCTTCGAGAATCGCATCGACCTGACCCGAATCCATGCACTCTCGCTTCCACGGGCGCCGCTCCGGCCGCGCGTGCCAAAATGGAAGCAGGCTTCCTGTTCAACGATACAGGCACGCCACAGCGGAGGAACATTGGCACTGCGCGCGGTTGTCTTCGATTATGGAATGGTGTTGTCCGGACCACCGAACGCAGAGGCGCACGCCGAGCTCATCCGGCTGACCGGGCTGGCTCCGGAGCAGTTCGAGTCCTGTTACTGGACAGACCGCCTCGACTACGACAAGGGCGTGCTCAATGGGGCCACATACTGGCAGAAGTTCGCTCGCGACGCCGGCCTGAGCCTTTCCAATGGAACGCTGGAAGAGCTCGAGCGCCAGGATGTGCTCTATTGGACGACCTACGACCCGCAGATGATTGCGTGGCAAGCGCAGATAAAGCAGCGCGGCTTGATCACCGGAATCCTCTCCAACATGGGCGAGTCGGTTCTGGCCAACATCAAGCGGGAGTTCGCCTGGCTGCACGGCTTCGATGTGCTTGTGTGGAGCTTTGAGCTCGGCCTGGTCAAGCCCGAACCGGCGATCTACCATCACTTACTCGACAAGCTCGGCACGCAGCCCCAGGAAACGCTCTTCCTCGATGACAAGGCCATCAACGTCGAAGCGGCTCGCGAACTCGGCATCCATGCGCTGGAATTCTCGACCATCGCGAGGCTACGCCAGGACCTGATCGCAGCCGGCTTCGATCGCGATTTGCCTCTTCCGCCGGCGTGATTCTGCTTGTTCCCTTCCCAGGCGGCACCCCAGGGACGCGCGGAACGACAGCATATCGATTCCGGAGTTATGGCGCACAGTGTCTCCATCGGTGAAGTGAAGGTCGCCAACTCCAAGGCGAAGATCCAACTGGCGTGACAATCGCTCTTCGATGCCGCCGCCGAAATTCACCCGCCCATTTTGGGGCCGCTTCCGGTGGCTCACGACCCGCAAAGCGCGCGATCTATCGGCCAGGAGAGCCGGATTCCGGCAAGCCGGTCCTGGGGAAGTTTGATGAGGACCGCGCACGCTGGCCCAAAGGGTTCCCAATGTACTGCTTCTTGATCTACACTTCTTCACTTCGGGACGAACAATGCTCTGGATCGTTTTATAGGAACGCTTCGCGGTGAACTGGCATCCCGGGCTGCGTCTTGCGTGCACGGTAGAACGTCCCGATGAATGGCAAGGGGGCCATGAAGGAAAATCCATGAAGACACCAGAACGAATGAACGCGGTCAAGTGGACCGCGGTACTCGCCGCCTGCGCGCTGGGCTTGGGAACAGCCGCGGCGCAGAACGTGCCCGTGGTCACCGGCGATGCAAGGGTCGACAAACTGCTGAGCCAGATGACGCTCGAAGAAAAGCTCACCCTGATTCACGGAACTCACGAGGATCCGGCGGTCTACCAGGGCCAGGCCGGCTACATGGCAGGCGTTCCCAGGCTCGGCATTCCCGGGCTTCGTTTCGCTGATGGCCCGCCCGGCGCGCTGACGCGTCATCCGTCGCAAGGCGAGACCGCGACCATGGGTGTTGCCGCAACCTTCAGCGCAAAAACCGCAGAGGAGAACGGTCTCGTGATCGGCCGCGAAGACCGCGCCCTGGGCATCGATGTTTCACTGCAGCCTTTCGTAAACATCGATCGCGATCTCCAGTTCGGCCGCGGCTACAACACCTTCGGAGAAGACCCCTTCCTGACCTCGGTGATGGGTGTCGCGGAGATCAACGGCATCCAGTCGCAGCATGTAATGGCGCAAATAAAGCACTATGTCGCCTACGATAGCAACGCCTCGAATATCTGGGTCGACGGCCAGACTCTGCACGAAGTCTACGTCGCACCTTTCGACGCAGCGGTCAAAGCCGGCGTCTCTTCCATCATGTGCTCCTATAACCGCGTGAACGGCACCTTCGCTTGCGGCAACAAGGACACACTGACGACGATTCTGCGCGACGAGATCGGTTTCAAAGGCTTCGTGACGTCGGACTGGGGCGCGGTTCACGCCGTGAATTTCATCAACGCCGGCCTCGACATGGAGATGCCCGGCGCTACCAAAATGGGCGGATTCTCCTTACCGTCGTTCTTCGACTCGGAACCGGTCCCTCCGCCTCCGCCGCGGCGTCAGATGGAGGAAGGCATCGCCGAAATGTTCGGCGGGCACATCCCCGAGGAGCCACCGCCAGCGCGCTTCAGCGGCGGAGACTTCGGCCGAAATCTCGATCCGAAAAAGATGCCGGAAGCCCTCAAAGATGGAACAGTAAATGAAGCTGCCGTCACCCGCGCCGCCGGCCGAATCCTCTACGAAATCGTCCACTTCGGCTATATGGACGGCCAGCAGAAACACGACGTGACCGCGCAGGACATCGACGCCAATGCAAAAATCATCAAGAAGACCGGCGAAGAAGCCGCCGTGCTGCTGAAGAACGAAGACTCAGCCCTGCCGCTACAGCCTGGCGGCCTCGACTCCGTGGTGCTGATTGGTCCAACGGCTGGACAGGTCGATTCGATCGGCATCAACGGCGAGCGCTCCGTCGGTCTGCCGGAGCGCATGATCGGCCCCTATGAGGCAATGAAGAAGATCTCCGGCAACTCCCAAATCAAGTTCGCTGTCGCTGACGACATGACCGGCGCGCTTGTTCCGGAAAACGTCCTCAGCCACAATGGCAAGCCGGGCCTCGAGCGCACCGGCGGCAGCGCGAGCTCGATCGACGCGCAAATCAACTTCACTGTAAAGGGCGGCAACGCGCTCCCGCCTAACTCGACCCTCGATTGGAAAGGCACGCTGACGCCGCCGCACGCCGGCGCCTATTGGATCTACCTTCAGGCGATGGGCACAAACGCTGAAATCTCTCTCGATGGCAAGCGGCTGGCCCGCACCGGCGCTTTCCAGGGCGGCGTGCATGGAGACATCCTGCAGGCCAACCAGGACAATGCAGTCCCCACGACCGATGGCCTCGACAACTTGCGCCGGGCGGTCGAACTGAGTGCCGGCCCGCATCAGATCGAGATCAAGACCAGCCCCGACTCGTCGAACTCCCCGGTCCAGGTCCGGCTGAATTGGTACACGCCCGAACAGCGCGAGGCCGACCACGATGCAGCGATCTCCGGGGCAAAGAACGCGAAGACCGCGGTTGTCTTTGTGTGGACGCGCCTCACTCCCGTCTTCGGCCTGCCCGGCGATCAGGACAAGCTAGTCGAAGAAGTGGCGGCGGCGAACCCGAACACCATCGTCGTGCTCAATACGAGCCAACCCGTCGCATTGCCTTGGGTCGACAAGGTTAAGGCAATCCTCGAAATGTGGTGGCCGGGCGACGAAGGAGGCTGGTCTACAGCAAACCTGCTGCTGGGCAAAACCAGCCCCGCCGGCCGTCTGCCCGTGACCTGGGGCAAGCGCCTGGAAGACTATGCCGCGACCGATCCCAAATACCCCGAGCGCTCGACGAAAGGCGTCGACGGCAAGACAACCTACAGCGAAGGCGTAAACGTTGGCTATCGCTGGTTCGACAAAGAAGGCATCGAGCCGCTTTTCGCATTCGGCCATGGGCTGAGCTACACGAAGTTCGTCTACTCTGAGCTGAATGTGGCAAAGAACCCCGATGGCGGCCTCGACGTCAAGGTCCACATCAAGAACACCGGAAGCGCCGACTCGGATGAAGTGCCGCAGGTCTATCTCGGAGCACCCGCCGAGATCCCCGCGGGCGTGCAGTTCCCTGTGCGGGCGCTCGCGGCCTTCGATCGTGTCCACATCGCGGCCGGCGAAAGCAAAACGGTCACGCTGCATGTTCCCCTGCGCCAGTTGCAGTACTGGTCGACGGCGAAACACGCGTGGGTTACGGCAAGCGGCAAGCGCAAGGTCAGCGTTGGCGCGTCGTCACGCGATCTGCGCCTGGAGCAGACGATTGACTGACGAAGATCAACCCAAACTGAAGTGCCGGGGCCACAATCCCCGGCATTTTTGTCGCAGGTCGATTCGCGCTTAGTGCTGCAACCCCAGGTAATTCCCGTAGCCGACAATCATCGTCGAGCCCACCAGCGTAAGCAGCGTGAGGGACACGAGAATCTTCGTCCGCGCGCTCACGCCGCGCCACTCCTTGAGCGCGATGCCCCACAGTGTGCCGAAGATGATGATGCTGGCCATGTGCAGCGTCCAGCTCGAAAAGCGGTATCGGCCCATCTGCGTTTCGCCCATGGTGTAGAAGAAGAACTGCATGTACCAGGTGGCTCCGGCGAGCGCGGAGAACAGATAGTTCGACGTGATGGAGAGCTTTTGGCGCGGGGCTGTTTCGAGCTCGAGGGCCACCACGGTCGATTCCGCGTCGATTGGGTTTTCCAGTGGCGGGTGCTCCTTGGAGCTTTGATGGCTGGCGCTGGCGGGTATGCGCAGATACTCGCCGGCGCTCTTGTTCCGCGAGTGAAGAATGGCGCACCAGACAAAGTTGGTAGTGAATCCGCCGGCCATCACGACGATCAGCACCGGGAGCCCTTGCCACATGGTGGCGGTTCCGTGAGCCAGTGTGAGCTCCTTGAGCGGGTTGCCTGCATCGAGACCGAATGCGAAGCAGGAACTCATGACTCCGCAGAAAATGGCGACCCCGAGGCCGAGCTTGAGGTTGAACTCGCGAATGCTGGCCAGCTTCTGCTCACTCGACAGCTCGCGCTCCTTTGAGATTCCGGCGGCTCCTCCGAAGACAATCCCGAGTATGCAGACGCCCACGCCAATCAGGACCACGATTCCCGAGCGCTGTGCGATCAGCTCGGGGAAGCGGCCGTGGAAGATGGGCGGGACGAGGGTTCCGAAAATCGCCGTGCAGCCAAGCGCCGTGGCCATGCCCAGGCTAAGTCCGAGATAGCGCATGGTAAGTCCGAACGTAAGCCCGCCGAAGCCCCATAACACGCCGAAGATATAAGCCCAGACAAGCGATTCAGCCGGCGCCGATCGGAGCACGGGAACCAGATCGCGCGTCATGAGAGCCGCAAGCGCCCACGGCATGACGATCCAGCTCACCACGCCGCCGGCAAGCCAGTAGGTCTCCCAGGACCAGCCGCGAACCTGGCGATACGGTACATAGAAACTGGCCGAAGCCAGCCCCCCCAGCCAATGTAGAAAGACGCCCAGCAGTGGATTCGCGCCCAACGGACTCTCCTCAAGAACGACGAAAGGTCGCGGATAAACGCAAACCCCTCATTCATGTTCCTACTGCGCCATTCCCACTCCCACGAGATTTGCAGCCGCAATGATGATGACCATGCCCACCCAGAGGAGACGAATCGGTTTCCCGCTGATCCCGGTCCATTCACCCAGTGCGAGGCCGACGATGCCGGCGAACAGCACGTAGCCGCTCATGTGCAGCATCCAGTTCACATAAGACAGCCTTTCCGGAATGTTGGCCTGGCCCCAGGCATAAAAGAAAAACTGAAGATACCACATGATTCCGCCGGTTGCGGCCATCGCCCCATTCTTGATTAGCGTTCCTCCGGGGTGCGAGAGATCGGCGCGAAGAGACAGCCTCTTCAGCGCCGCCAAGCGGATGAAGCAATAACTCATGTTCACGACTGCGCCGCCGCCCATGATGAAGACATAACTTGGCAGCGCCGCATAGAGCGGGTTTACGCCCAGCCGAAGCGCCGCAGCCTTCATCGGCTCGGCTGCATCGATCGCGAACGCCATGCCGGATGAAAAAATGCCGCACAGGATCGCAAGCGCCAGTCCGAGCTTTACGTTGAACTCACGGATCTCGCCGCTGACCTGGATTTCCTTTTGATGGCCTGCATAAGAGACGATCGCCACGCCGATCAGCGCAACCAGCACGCCTGCCATGGTGTAAAGGCCGGCCGAGGTGGAAAACAACGCCGCGGCCTGACCGTGCATCAGCGGAGGCACCAGCGTGCCGACGATGAGCACGACGCCGATCGCCACGCCGACACCCAGAGATATCCCCAGATGACGCATGGTGAGCCCGTAGCTCACGTTGCCGACACCCCACATGGCTCCGAATAACGCGACCTTAAAGAGCAATGCCGCGTCGAACCCGGCGTAGAAGGCGTGGAAGTCAGGAAGTAGAACGAAACTAATCGAGATCGGCAGCAGTATCCACGAGAAGAAGCCGGCAACGGCCCACGTAGTCTCCCACGACCACTTCTTGACTTTCCCGATCGGTGCATAAAACGACGCGGCCGACGCCGCGCCCACCATGTGCCAGCCAATCCCCGCAACGATTGACACTCTTTCGTCCTTTCAAGAACTTATTCCAATGTTGCCGCTGTTTTCTGACCTTGAGAACCCTTGGCTAAGTCGACAGTAAGCGAGTAACTCCCTGCCGGAAGCTCGAACCCGCTTTCACCGCTCCGCGTGACAGAGGTGACACGCTGACTCGCAGACAACGGGCTGCCATCCAGTTTGTATTGCGTTGCGTCGCCGGCCGAAATCCAGCCGGTCGTATTCCCCGGCAGCGTAAGATTCCACTTCGCAGTAGAGCCGGACGCCTTCCAGTCGGATGAGATAACCCCATAACTCGATGGGTATCTGAACTCCACGCTGCCCAGTCTCGCATCGAACTCCGGATGCAGAATGACCGTGTGAAACCCGGCGTCAAGCGGCGTGGCGTCGATGCCGGCCGCATACCGGTACAGCCAGTCGGCGACTGCGCCATAGGCGTAGTGGTTATAGCTGTTCATGCTCGGGTCGTGGATCATCCGGTCGCCGTTCCAGCGCTCCCACATGGTTGTCGCGCCGTGCTCAATCAGATAGCCCCACGACGGATAGTCCGTATTGAGCAACAGCTTATAGGCAAAGTCGGCGTGGCCGGTCTTAGTCAACTCCTCCAGAAGATACGGCGTGCCGAGAAACCCCGTCCCAAGCAATCCATGATTGGCTTCGATCTTGGCCACCAGGCGCTTGGCCGCTGCCCCACGCAGATTCCCCGGCATCAGATTCATGTGCAGCGCCAGCACATATCCGGTCTGCGTATCGCCGCCGTTGCTCTTGGCTTCGGGATTGTTGATCTGCCCGAACGGTGACGCCGAGTTGTCGGCGCCGGGAACGGAACCATCGCCGTGCACAAACTGCTTTTCAAATGCGGCGCGTACCTTCTCGAACCGGCGCACATACATCTCTTCATCTTCTGTGCGCCCGATGGCATGCGCCATCTGCCGCATCAGAGTCAAGTCATACGCCCAGTACGCTGTCGCGATCAGCGTGTAGTCGGTCTGGCCTTCCGGCGAGAGCCAGTCGCCAAAGTGGGTCCCGCCTTCGTTCTTCCACAAGCCGTCAGGGTTGGCTGCATCGATCGCCGCGAGATACTTCTCCATCGCATCCCAATTCTGTTCAATGATGCTCGTGTCGCCGGTTTGCAGCCACGACGTCCACGGAATTACGACGCCCGCGTCGCTCCATCCCGCGCCCGAGCCGGAGACGCTGCTCACCGTTCCCGGCGTGAAGATACCGTAGAACGGCGTGCCGGCCTGCGAGCCCCGCATGTCGCCGGAATACTTGCGGGAGAAGGCCGCGAGATCCATGTTGTAGGTCGCGGTCCGCCAGAACACCTGCGCATCGGCCATCCATCCCAACCGCTCGTCGCGCTGCGGGCAGTCCGTCGGCACACCGACAAAGTTCGACCGCTGCCCCCACAGGATGTTCTGCCACAGGTGATTGATCATCTCGTTGCCGGTCTTGAACTGCGCCGTGAACGGAGCGGCCGTATGGATGACCAGCGCGCTCATCGCGCCCGCATCCGGCTTTGCCGGCAAGCCCGTCACCTCGGCATAACGGAATCCGTGGAACGTGAACTGCGGAGTAAGCTCCTCCACGCCCTTCCCCGCCAGGGTGAAATAATCCGTGGCCTTCGCTGTCCGCAGGTTATCCGTGTAGAGTGTCCCGTCCGGATTCAGGATCTCTGAGAAGCGCAGCTTGACGACAGTGCCCGCCGCCCCCTGCACACGCAACCGCGGCATCGCCGACATGTTCTGTCCAAAGTCGAACACATACACGCCTGGCTTCGGCTCGGTAACCGACCTGGCAACGAGGGTCCGCTCCACGCGAATCGAAGGATAGTCCTGTGCGTCAATCAGAATCGGCTTCGGCTCGACGGCGATCACGCTGTTCCAGTTCGCCGCTGCAAACTCCGCTTTGTCCCATCCGGCCTGCCGCAGGCGCGCGTCCTGGCTTTCGCCGTCGTAGAGCTCGGAGTGAAGAATGTAGCTGGTGTTCGCCTTCCACGTGGTGTCCGTCGCCACCCACTCCACGCTGCCGTCATTGTGCTCGATACGCAACTGCGCGCGGAATGCCGGCGGATGCCCGCCGTAGTTGTTCGGCTGCTGGAACCACTCCAGCGGCGTCGCGTACCATCCCGGCGCCAGCAACGCACCGATCGCGTTCCTGCCGTTGGCCAGCAGCGCTGTCACGTCGTACGTCTGATACTTGAGCCGCTCGCGATAGTCGGTCCATCCCGGCGCCATCACGTCGTCGCCCACGCGCTTGCCGTTGAGAAAGACTTCGTAAGTCCCGAATGCCGTCGCGTAGAGCCGCGCCGACTTCACCGGCATGCTCACATCGAACGTGTGGCGCAGCGCCTTGATCAGGTCCGGAATCCACGGGCGGCCGAGCGGCTCCGTGTTCAGATCCTGCGTTTGCACAAATGGCGCCGCGGGTTTCCACCCGCTGTCATCGAAGCTCTTCCTCTGCCATCCAGCCGCCGGATGCGCCGCAGTCTTCCAACCTGGCCCGCTCGCAAACGTGGCCGTCGTCCCATCGTCGTATTCGACGAACAATGTGGCGCTCATCGGCGGCGGATCTTCCGTCGCCATCCCGTTGGGATTGGCGTTGTAGTGAATGGCTTCAATGGCGATCGTATTCGCGCCCGCGGCAAGCTGCGGTTTCACGTTAGCGCGGACATACTTTTTCCACGGCATTTGCTTCCATGGCGGCAGCGGATCGGCCTTCAACACTTCGACGCCGTTGATCCACGCGGAGACGGTGTCCTGAGCTGCAGCGTGAAGCGCAGCCGCGCGGACCGGCCTCGAAAGCGTAACCGTCTTTCGATAAGCAAAGCTCTCCTGGCTCTTCTTTTCCTGAGGTCCCGTTCTCGCGTCCGGATTGGCAATCCACGCGGCAGCCGCGTGGCGCACGGCATCCTCTTCAGGGGTTTCGTAGGCGATCCATTGCGCATGCCAGTTCCCGGGCTCAAGCAGCGCAGTTTCCCACCAACTCGGCCCGCTCGCCGGATACGCATTGCCGTCCGCGCCCCAGACCTTGACCTGCCAGAAGTAGCGAGTGCTGGGGGCCAGCGCCGGGCCGCCGTACTTCACATTCAGCGACTGCGGCGACTCCACCCGCCCGCTGTCCCACACGTCGACCTTGCCGCTTTGCAGCGCTTCTTCGCTCGATGCGACCAGCACGTCATACGCCGTCTGCTTCGCACCGCGCGATGGATCGTAAAGCTGCCAGGAAAACTTCGGCGCAGGATCGTCGATTCCCAGCGGAGTCTTGAGATTGTCGACCCGCAGCTCAACCGGGCCTTTCGACGTTGCCTGTGCATTCAACGTTGCGACGCCCGCCCCTGCAGCCACTCCCAGCGCGACCCAGCGCGCGATTGCCCTGATCATCTTCTCCGCCCGTCCTTACCTTGAGACCTGTGTTGTCTGCCCTTCGGTTAGTCCTTTTGCGAATTGGCTTCACTGCGCCACAGAGTGACCGGCCCGATCAATCCCGAATCAAGCAGCGGCGAATCGGCCTTGAAAGGCCTGAAGTCCGTCCACGTGTATTTCTTTTTTGTGCCGGGCTGCAGATCGCCAATCATGCGGTTCGGCCAGAGGTTCGTCACCTTCACGCTCAGATCGTTGCTGCCCGCATGCAGCGCCTCGGTGACGTCGAGAACAAACGGCGGCTTCCATTGGATTCCGCCAATCGATTTGCCATTCAGGCTCACCTCGGCAAACTCGCGCACGATGCCGAGGCTCAACATCACGCGGTCTCCGGATTGAAGCCACTCGTTCGGCACCTGGACCTGATTGTGATAGGTCGCGGTCCCGGAGAAATACCTGATCCTGGGATCGGGATTTGAGCTCCATGACCCGAGAACGGAAAAGTTCGCTTCCGGTGGAGCGCCCAGGTTGGGCGGGAACGAAACCTTCCACGCGCCGTTGACTCCCACCAGCTCGGTTCCCGATTCTGTTCGCACTCGATAGGTCCGCGATGGCGCGCCCCAGCGCTGAAAGACAACGAAGACCGAGCCGTTCGCGTCGAAGTGCAGCGGCAACGTGATGCGGTTGTCGTCAGTCGTATAGCTCACGTGTTCCGATTCGCCGGTCTCTGGACGCCAGAGGCGCGGAATCCTTCCCAGCACGCGGAATGTGCCTTTCACGTCGAACGAATGATGTTTCTGCGTGGCGATGAAATAAATCTCGCGATTCGTCTCGGTGCGATGGATGAACACAAGATCCTGGTCGGAGAAACCAGCGGGTAGTGGATACGGCACGTCCGAGCCGACGTTCTCCGGCGTGCTCCAGGTAAAGTCGGGCCGCTCGTTCAGTGCCGTCAGTACGTCTTCAATACTCTTGCCTGAAAAGACCTTGCCCTTTCCGAAAGCGTGGCCCGCAGCCGCTTCGTCACCGCTGCCCCACAGGTCTGCAGCGAGTTTCCCAACTTCGGCCGTAGCGTTCGGCCCGTCGGAGAGGCTCGGCGAGCCTTCCGGTTTCGGTCCCAGCAGGACTACGCCCGCCTCAACCAGCGCGTGAATCTTTCGCAGCAGCGGAAGCGAAATCAATTGCTGATCGTTGGGCAGCACGAGCAGCCTGTAGCGCATTCCGCTGGCCAAGTGCAGGTGGCCCGGCGTCGCCGTGGCGTGGTGCTCGAGCACATCGGCGTTGATGAAGTCATAGCCGTAGTGAGTCGGCGGCGCCGGATCGATCTTCTTCCAGAATGGCACGGTCGCTGGCGCATCCTCGCCGTAAAAGTAGGCGACATCGCTCTGCGGCTTGCCTTGCTGCAACAGGAAGGAGCAACGCGCAAGATACGTGTTCCACACCACCGACTGCTCGGCCCACGTGATATTCCGCGTGTAGTCCTGCCCGAAGGGTCCCAGCGTCATGCCTGGCTTGCGCGCATTGTCGACGAACGGCTGAAGGTCGCTCGTATGGAAGACAATGCGGTTGATGCCGGAGGCAAACGCCTCGTCGGCAAGGCCTTTGAGGTAGAACGGGCTCTGCCCCCACGGCGTCACGTTCGGCCGCGTGGTGAATGACTCGGTTGCCGCCAGCGCCTTGCCATAGATATGCGCCGCTGAAGAGGCTTCCCGCAGGTCCGCGTCGTAGGTCGGCGGATTCTTCTGGTTCGGCAGCGGCGTCCAAAACTCGCCCATCGGAATCGTCACTGCGCCCTTATTCAGAAGGCCGTCTCCCGTCGTGGGCATGCTGGTGCCCATGGCTTCGGCATAGAGCCCAACTCCGGACTTCGCGAAATACTTCGCCGCCACCGCGTAATGGTTCTCGGCCAGCATGTCGGCCTGCGTGCGGCGGAAGTCCCACAAGAACGCCTCGGATTGCACGCGGCTGCCCACAATTCGCCCGGTGAGCACGGGCAGATACTTCGTCATGGCATAGCCGCGCCGCTTCTGGAACTCCGGCATCATCTCCTCGGTCCAGTTTTCCTGGCCCGCTTCCCAGCTATCCATCAGGAAGTAGCGGAAGCTCTTGCCGAAATACTCGCCGGCGGTTGCGGAAATCATCTTCGCGTATTGCTCGACGTAGTCCTCGACATCCTTTCTGCTCAGCTTGTCCACTTCCAGGCCCGTCGCCGCCGGCGTTGCCGGATGATTCACTTCGCCGGTGAGCGAGTAGCCGAGCCGCATTACGATCCACTTGCCCGCCGGCGGATACCATTCAAGCGTGCCGTCGGCTCGCATCTTGCCGGTGAGGTCGATTACTTTGTCGGGAACGATGGCTTCGCCAGCCTGCACTTCGGCGCCTGGCGAGTCGAATGTCGGCGTATAGATGCCGAAGCTTGCCTTGTCTTCCCAGCGCTGGACGCGCGGCGAAGCGATGAACTCAACCTCGGTGAGCCGGACCGGCGGCATCGGGTTGAAGTTGGGCGGCACGATCGACGGTGTCGGCAGCATCTGCCCCTGGAAGAACAACCGATAATAGCGGGCCTTGACCGGCGCAATCGAAAACGTGCGCACGGAGAAGTTAACCGACCCCGATCCGCGCCCGCCAGGCAAGTCCGCCAGCGTCCGCCACTGCTGCCCGTCGTCGCTTGCCTCTATGCGGCCGGTCGGCATGGCAGGACCGCTGAATTGCACTCCGGCCGCGGCTCCGAAAACGATCGACTGCACCGGCTGCGCCTGTGCATAGGCAAATTGAACCCATGCCGTCTTGTCTTGCGAATATGGAATCGTCACAGTTTGTGCAAAGGAACCATCGGTCAGCACAGACCCGTCAATCGCTCCGCAACTGCACGTGATCTCGGGCTTCTGCGCCGCGGTCTCCACTTCTTCTTCGAGAGCCGGGAACGCAATGACCACCGCGTCGACATAAAGCTCGGGCGTGGGCGAGCGGGCCGGCAGGGGCGGCTGAGCATGAGCACCCGGCAGCGTGAGGTCAGGGTGCATCTCGCGCGGCGGCGCCGGCGCCAGGTCCTGGAATTTGCCTGCCGTGGACGGCGGCTTCGGCAAAACGCCGCTGAAGTGCATGCCGCCATTCACCAGCGTCTCGCTCCAGACATATTTCTTCATGCCTTGCTCGGGTTTGACCCATGGGCCGGCGGTTTCGCTCCAACCACCGGACGCGGCCATGGCCATCTCCAAGTGGAGGCGGTCCGCCTCGGCCGCGGCATGGCGCCATGCCGATTTCCACTCCGGCGACATCCAGACCACCGGTTTGTCGACGAATAGCGGAGCACCCATGTCGCCGTCGAACATCTGCATTCCGCCGATCCCGACGCGATGCATCCATTCAAGGTCAGCTGTGATGCCCGGCTCGGTCACGTTGCCGCTCATCCAGTGCCACCATGCGCGAGGCTTGGCGCTGTCGGGCGGATGCCGGAACCCTTCTTCCAGGGCCGCGGCCTCAGCCGCCTCAGACTTCGCCGGGCTCTCTGCGGGGGAAGCTTGCGCAGAGGCCGGGCTTGCCTGTCCGGCCGCCGAAGTTGTTGAAACAGCAGGGATCCAGGCCGCGACCAGCAGCGCAAAGACAAGCCAGGGGAGCGGAGTTCTCTCCGCACGGTCAGTTCTCATCGCGACTCTCCATTTCCGGTGAAACAGCCGTGAAAACTCCCCTCCGGATTCCCCAAATGAAACATTTTCCAGACGGGAGAACGTTACGCAACTGCGATGTGATTTGTCAAAGGCAATCTTATGCAGAAGCGGCCAGAAAGACGCCATTACTTTGGATTGCGGATCAAGCCTTGCATCAGCGATGGGCCGGCTCAGAATCCGCCTCGGCCAAGGTCCTCGCGGCCCCGGTCTGCGGAGCTCGCACGTAGAGAACGTACGTGTCGCCGCCTGCCTTCTCCCGCATCTGCTCGCGCCATCCCGCGGTGCGCTGAAGTAGGTAAATCAGAGGCATATTGTCGGTCATGAGCACATGGTCGATCCGGTACTTGTCCAGCAATTGGAGCGGGTTCTGGATGTTTGTAACAGCCAGATAGTCCCCAAGCACGCCGCCGTGCTCGAAGATCTCGAATCTCGAGTCGATGAAGGGAGCCTTCGATTCGAAGTCCATCCTGCCGCCGACGTGGTCCATGTTGAACGTCCGCCAACCGGGCTGGATCGACGCGATCATCCGCAGCGGAAACGCCTCGGCCAGCTTCTTCTCGAGCGCAGCCTCGGATGGGAATACGTAGAACATCACCGCTGCAGCGGCCGCCACCATCAGCGCGTTCATCACCGGGATCGTCTTGCCCGTATCGGGCTCGGAGAGGAAGCTTCGCTCGATCTCTCGCGCCAGCAGCGGCGTCGTCAGCACCCCGGCAAGAAACGCGAAGCGCATGTGGTCAAAGGCGGCAAACCACGCGAAGAAGACGATCGCGATCTCGAACAGCGTCCACTTGCGGCCGCGGATGCAGTTGCCGGCGACCATCAGGCCGATCGCCCCCACGGCGCAGATTCCGAGGAGCGAATCGACATGGAGAGGCTGCCATTCCGCCACTACGCCGATGTTCAACTTCTGGTTGAACATCATGTCCAGCGGATTCTTCAGCAGCCGCCAGCCGTCGGGATTCACCAGGAGAGCGGCACCACTGGCTCCCAGAACCGCCAGTAGCCGGTTGCGGTCCGGCGGCGCAAGCGCTTCCTGCTCGAAAACACCGATCTTGAGGCTGACGACGCTGCATGCGACATAAAGAACGAGCACCGCTATCCCGATAAACCAGATGCCGTGCAGGTTCACCCACAGCAGGAAGAGCGGAGGCAGCAACCAGAGGGTTAGTTTATTTCCCCGCTGGGCCGCCTCAAGGATCCCCATCTCGGCCGACATGGCGAGATAAGCCAGGTTGATGCAGCGCGGGCCCGAGCTCACGCTCATCAGCAGGAAGGCGAGGCCTGCAGCCCAGAACGCCGCTCCGCGATGCCGCGAAACCAGAAACCCACGCCAGTAAACGAAGATGATGTTCGCGCAGAGAGAGAACCACGCCAACAGATAGATGCCTCGCAGTCCGAGCCCACGATAACTGAACCAGTAGACAAGCTCCGAAAGCCATTCCCAGTTGATCCAGGGCCGGCCCGCGACGGTAAAGGAGAAAATGTCGGCGTGGACGAAGTGATGCGCGATCGCAAGCACGCGCGCATTGGCCAGGTGCCACCAGATGTCGGGATCGTAGAGCAGGTTCCCATTCATGTTCAGCGTCGACACAAAGATCATGGGCAAAACCATGAAGATGGCTGCATTCATCAAGTGGCGGCTGAAGATGGCGTTGAATATCCGGACCGCGCCGCCCGGCGCGGCACCAGCCGGCCGGCTTTCGGCGGCCTTTTCAGGCGCGGCGGGAATGGGATCCATGCTGGTAACGTAAATGCGTCAAACGCCCCCGGTGAAGCACACGAAAGCGTCAGGAACCTGGGTTGCCAAGGTTTGCCGCGTCCGAAGTCCGCGAAGAGGGTGTTGACTTCGCTCGACTACCCCACACTCTTCGGTCCTGGAATATGCAGTGCCGGCGGAGGCGTCGTCTTCATCTCGACCGTCGCACCGGGCGTGAACGGCACATGGTCTTCCCTGCAGATCGCCTGGATCACCGGACGCGCCGTCATCGGTCCCGAGGGCAAGCCCCCGCCAGGCGCGATCCACTGGCCCACCATCCTGAAGCGGCGCAGGCCGGGCAGCTTGTTCGGCAAGGGTTCGAAGCTCTGGCCGGGCGCCACGAACCAGCCCTCCATGCTGCCCCGCCAGTTGCCGGTATAGCGGATCACACTGGCTGGCGAAGAGACGTCCACAACCTCGATGGCTGTGCGGATCCCTGGAATTCTCCGTTCGAGCGCCGCAATCACAATGTTGGCGACGCGCTGCTTTTCTGCCAAGTAAGCTGTCGGGCTGTCCTTGTGCAGGCTGACCCAGTACCCGAAATTGCGCGTCGGGAGGAAACAAGTGACCGCCGTCTTGCCGGGAGGCGCAAACGTCGGATCGAAGTGGAAGAAGCGGAAGCCGATCTGCTTCAGCTCCGTGCCTGGATCGAGCTCGAACGGCTCGTCGAGCAAGCGAGTGACCTGCGCCGGCTGATCCGAGAGATCCCGGGCAACGCCCAGCGAGACCTGCAGATAGGAAGGGAATGTTTCGCGCAGCGCATAGGCTTTGTCGATCGCCTTGCCGGTGAATTTTCCGCCCAGCATGCCGTAAATCGTCGAATGGCCGTCGGCGGCGGAGATCACCCAGTCGGCCGAAATGCTATCCCCGGTGGAAAGCCGTACGCCTACCGCGCTGCCGCGGTCGACGAGAATCTGCTCCACCCTTGCGCCGAGCTGGACACGCCCGCCCATGCTGGTGAACTTCTCCTCGATCAGCCGAATCAGCGCCTGTGAACCGCCGATTGCGTACCCCGCATCGTCCAGGTTCATCCATGCCAGGGAGAAGAGAATGGCGAGAGAAGAGATTCGGCCCAGATCGCCCTCTCCGAAAAAGCTTCTGACCAGCCGATCGGAGAACCTCTTGCCGTAGTCCCGGGCACTCAGGTTCGAAAGCTCCCGCAGCAGGGGCAGGCGCGGCAGATTGCTTAACATCATCTTGAGATTGGAGAGCGGGCTGCCCGGATCGGCCACCTTGAACTCTCCGAGTTTCCGGATCGACGCAGTCAGCCGCCGGATTGCCGCTGCATCCTGCGGTGCGTGCGCCAGCAGTTCGGCCTCGAGTTTCGCCACATCGGCGTAGACGTTGAGCGTTTCTCCATGTTCGGTCTCGAGCCGAACGAAGTTCTCCGGGCTGACGAATTGAAGCCTGTCGAAGTCGCAGACCTCCAGCCATCGGGCGCGCATTGGGCTCTTCGGGTTCGATCCCCACAGCCAGTGCAGGCAGGTCTCGAAGGTGTAGTCCGCTCTTCGCCAGTTGGTCGCCAGGCCGCCGGTCATATCGTGCATCTCAAGGACTTGCACCTGGTAGCCGCACTTCTGTGCGTAGACCGCGGCGCAAAGCCCGGCAATGCCGCCGCCCACGATCACGATCCTCCGCCCTTCGCCTCGCATGTCGACAGTCCTCTTCCGCACATGGGAAGGGACACGATGCTACCTCCCCTCGCCAGTACTCGTCCGATTTTTGCGATGCATTTTATCCACCGGTCATACACCAGGCAGTGACGGCGGACACGAGACAGCTGCCCACGGGTAAGGTCAATGAACAAGGCCGGCCCGTGGCCTGGAACGATGCATTTCAGTACCACCTGCTGCCGCAGGAAAGAATGGGCTCCGACACATGCGTTCTTCCTTCTCGACGGCGGCCCGCAGATTGCTACATCGCAATTCCATACCCTGAACCACAACCTCATTCTCGAGGGCAAAGTGATCATCCAGCTCTGAGGCACAAGGCCGCGCGCTGTATCGGTTCCCTCCCGGGGAGACCGGCGCCTCCCATTTACACTCTCCGCATGGCTCTCCGTCTCTACGTAGCCACTACCAGCGCTGGCAAATTGCGCGATTTTCGCATCGCGGCGCAGACCCATGAAATCGAGATCGAACCGCTGGCGACGATGAAACTCGTCCCCGCACCCGAGGAGACGGGTGCCACCTTTCAGGACAACGCAACGCTCAAAGCGATCCATTACTCGCGCTTCGCCCCGGGAGAGCTGGTCATGGCCGACGATTCCGGCCTGGAAGTGGATGCCTTGAACGGTGCGCCCGGCGTTCGCTCAGCGCGATTCGCTGCCGACACCGGCCTCGTCGACTCACCCGACGCCAATGACAATACCGATGTGTGGAACAACATGGTGCTGCTGCAACGGCTCGACGGTGTCCCGACCGGGCAGCGCACAGCGCGCTATCGCTGCGTCCTGGTCGTCGCGCGCGATGGAGAGCCGATCCATACCGCCGAGGGCGCGGTCGAAGGCGTCGTCCTCGATGCCCCCCGCGGCACAGGCGGCTTCGGCTACGACCCCATCTTTTATCTGCCGGAGAGCGGGCAGTCGATGGCCGAACTGAGCCTCGAGACCAAGCTCTCGCTAAGCCATCGCGGCCGCGCTCTGAAGGCCCTGCTTGAGCAAATGCATGCCTGATGCGGGAATTTCGCGCTGCCTTCCGCGCTCCCCCGAGCTCGCATCCGTGATTCGCTCCCAACGATGCGCCTTTGCAAAGGCCCGCTATTCGTATCGCAAAGCCGCGGTCGGACTCACCCGCGCCGCACGCCGCGCCGGCAGATAGCAGGCAAGCAGCGTGCTGGCGGCGAGGCCGATGACGACGCCGATGGCGGTGACCGGATCGTCGGGGCGAATGCCGTAAAGGAGCACGGTGAGCAGGCGGGCCGCGGTGAGCGCGCCAACCATGCCGATGGCGAGGCCGCTGGCGGTGAGGGCGAGACCCTGGCGCAGGATGAGCCTGAGCACGTCAGCCTGCGTGGCGCCCATGGCCATGCGCACACCGATCTCGCGCGTGCGCTGCGAAACGGAAGCGGAGATCACGCCGAAGAGCCCGATCCAGGTGAGTAGGAGCGCGAGGATGCCGGCGGCGCCGAGCAAAAGGCCGGTGGTGCGCGCAGGAAAGAGCGGGAACGACATGAATTCGGCGATGGTTTCCAGCTGGGTGGCGGCCATGTTGGGATCGACGGCCTGGGTTTCGCGGCGAATGGCGTCGAGCGCGAGGCCGGGCTGCGCGAGCGTGCGCACCACGATCACGCGGCGAGGCGTCATGACCGGAGTGAAGAGCGCCGGCAATGGCAGCTCACCGAGGGTGCGGTATTTGCCGGTGCGGACGACGCCGATGACTTCGCTTAGGAATTTGTCGTCGCCGAGCGTGAGTCTGCGGCCGATGGGGTCCTGGCCGGGCCACATCCTGGCGGCCAGCGTGTCATTGATGACGACGGCCGGGGCGTTGCTATCGAACTCGCCCTGGGTGAAATCGCGGCCCCGGAGCATGGGAACGCCCATCGTGGAGAAGTATCCGGGCGCGACGCGGAAGACATCGACAAGGAGCGCGGAATCCCTGGGCAACTTCGAACCCTGGGGCAGCACCGGGCTCTGCTGGCGCGAAGCGGCGAGCGGAAGGTGGCTGACGAAGCTGACCGAGGCGACGCCCGGAACGGCGCGCATGCGCAGGGCGAGATCGCGATAGAACGCGGTGACCTTGTCATTGGAGTAGCCGAGGCTGCCAGGGTCAAGCTCGGCGGTGGCGATGTTATGGATTTCAAAGCCGGGATTGATGGAGTTGGCATTGAGCAGGCTGCGCACGCAGAGCACCGCGCCGAAGAGGAGCAACGCACAGACGGCGACTTGGCTGGTGATCATGGCGAAGCGCAGCCGCGAGCGGCGATAGCCGCCGGACTGAAGTTCTTCCTTGAGGACGTGAACGGGGTCTATGCGCGTGCCGCGCATCGCGGGCAGCGCGCCGAAGACGATTCCGGTAAGAATCGCCACGGCGAAGGTGAAGACGAGCACTCGAATGTCGAGAGGAACGTCGACCGTGATGGGAAGGTTGGCGGGAATAAGCCCGAGCAGGGCGCGCGAAGTGCCGGCCGCGAGCGCGATGGCGGCGCAGCCGGCGAGGAGCGAGAGAAGAACGCTCTCCATGGTCAACTGGCGGATGAGGCGGCCGCGGCCGGCGCCGAGTGCGGAACGGATGGCCATTTCGCGGGCGCGGCCGGTGGCTATGACCATCATGAGGCCCGCAGCGTTGGCGCAGGCGATGGCGAGCACGAGCATGAAGACGGTGAGCAGAAGGCCGGTGAAGGCGGTGACATAACCGCGCACCGGTCCAGGCAGCGGCGCGAGGGTGAAGAGGGCAGCGTCGTAGTCCTTGTTGGTGTCGGGATGCGCGGTTGCGAGTTCGCGGGAGAGCACCCTGGCTTCAGCAAGGGCGGTGCCCGACGTTACGCCGGGCGCGAGGCGGCCTTCGGTGATGAGCCAACTGGAAAAACGGCTGTTCAGGCGGCCGGGATCATGGAGTGTGCGCTCGACCATGGAGAGCGGCGTCCAGAAGTCTGCGACGTCGCCGGTGACAAAGCCGGTGAATCCCGGAGGCGCAACGCCGATCACCGTGAAACCGATGCCGTTGAGCAGCATGGTTTTGCCGATGACGAACGGATCGGCGGAGAGCCGCCCGCGCCAGAAACTGTTGTTGAGAATCACCAGCGGCCGTGGGTTGCCCGGCTGATCGTCGTTCTGCGTGAAGGCGCGGCCGAGCGGAAGGTCGACGCCGGCGACGGAGAAGAAATTGCCGGAGACGAACCCGCCGCGGATGACATCGCCCTGCCCGGCACGATTCCAGAGAACGGCTTCGGTGTCGCCAAAGGCGACCAGTCCCGAGAAGGAATGCGCGTGATCGCGGAAGTAAACGTAGTCGGGGTAAGTGAACGGCATGTAGTGGCCGAGCCCCGAGGCGTGGCCGGAGGTCTGCCAGACCTCGCGGAGTTGGCCGGGCGACCGGACGGCGGTGGGCGGACGGAGCAGGAGCGCGTTGACGAAGGTGAAGACACACACGTTCATGCCGATGCCGAGAGCGAGCGCAACGACGATGGCGGCGGTAGAGCCGGGGCGTTTGAGCAGCATGCGGACACCGAAGAGGGCGTCGCGCCAGAGATCCGAGAGGAAGAGAAACGCGCGGCTCTCGCGATGGCGCTGCTGCAGCAGCGTGGTGCTGCCGAAGTCGCGGCGGGCGGAGGCGGCGGCGTCCTGGGACGACATGCCGCGCGCGATGTTTCGGTCGGTGAGCAGGCGGAGATGTTCTTCCATTTCATCCTGAAGGTCGCGGTCGGCGCGTTGAAAGCAGAAGAGGCCAGCGATTCTGGCAAGAATAGTGCGGGTTGTTTTCGTTTGGATCTCGGGCATGGCGCTCATCCCTCCCGCTGCAGATTCAGCACGCGCTCAACCACCCCGGCGAAGCGCTCCCAGTCTTCGGTCTCCTGCAGAAGCTGCTTCAGGCCCCGCCTGGTGACGGAGTAGAACCGCGCCTTGCGATTGTTCTCCGACGCGCCCCAGGCCGATGTGATGAATCCCTGCTGCTGAAGGCGCAGGAGCGACGTGTACACCGTGCCCTCGTTCAGTTGGAGCACGTCCTCGCTGAGCTGCTCAATGCGGCGGGCGATCCCGAAGCCGTGCAGCGGTCCGAGAACGTGCAGCGTTTTGAGCACCATCAGGTCGAGCGTTCCCTGCAGCACATCGGATTTCTTCTCGCCCACGGCACCTCCTTTGGACACTGCAAAGAAGATAGCGCCTCTCCTTTGCAGTGTCCATAGGAAAGTGACGGATGCGGCCCGACATGGCCGGAATCTCGGCTCCGCGAATTGGACGGCCTGAATTCGGAGTTTCTTGTCACTCGTCCGGCTCTGGAATTCCCAGCACTTCAGGCTCGGGAAATCGCCTTGACGGTTGGGACGCGTGGCACGAATAATGCACTGGGGACAAGTCACAGATTCTCCGTACCTTAATCTGATACAGCCTCGATCAGATTTCTCTCTCAGGAGCCGAACACAACTATGGCCACCGCTGAACAACCCGCCGCGCCTACGGTGAGCCGTGGAGTGCGGCCGCTGCGCGCCGGCCAGGGAACCACCTTTATATGGCGCAAGCTGCATTCGCTCCTGGGAATCATTCCCATCGGCGCATTCCTGATCGAGCACATCGTCTCGAACTTCGAAGCGTTGAAAGGCCCGGCAGCCTACGCGGCGCAGGTCAAGTTCCTCAACGGACTGCCGATGGTCCGCGTGCTCGAGTGGACATTCATCTTTCTGCCGCTCATCTATCACGGCTGCTACGGCGTCTACATCTGGATCCAGGGCAAATCGAACGTGGTGTACTACCCGTGGGCCGGCAACTGGATGTATGTCGCACAGCGCTGGACCGGCCTGATCGCCTTCGCCTACATCATTCAGCACGTGCTGCGGCAGCGGTTCATGGGCGTGGCTTTGCCCCAGCATCCCGGTGCGTCGTTCGCCAAAGTGCAGCATGAACTGCTGAACCCCTTCATGCTTGCGGTCTACATCGTCGCGATGATCGCCATCTGCTGGCATTTTGCCTACGGCGTCTGGCTGTTCGCGGCGAAGTGGGGCATCACACCGGGCGAGACGGCGCGCCGCCGGTTCGGCTGGGTGTGCGTCGCGCTCGGTGTCGTGCTGGCGGTGATGGGGCTGGCGGGCATCTGGGCCTTCGTCGGTCCCAACTACCAGAACACACCGGAAGACGTGACACCGGCAGCGATGCTGCTTGCACCCGTCTCGCCCGGCTCAGCGTAAAAGGCGGCCTCGTCTGCCGGCGCTCGGATTGCTGTGAACTACGAACTGTGAACTGCGAACTCTTTTCTGTTCGCCGCTTTGGAACGAAAGGCCTCAATGGCAGCACCCAGAATCATCGTGGTTGGCGGCGGATTGGCCGGGCTCGCGGCAGTCATCAAGATCGCCGAGGCCGGCGGCACGGTCGACCTGTTCTCCATCGTGCCCGTCAAGCGGTCGCACTCGGTGTGCGCGCAGGGTGGCATCAACGCGGCGAAGAACCTGAAGGGCGAAGGGGACACCACCGCTCAACACTTTGACGACACCATCTACGGCGGCGACTTCCTCGCCAACCAAACGCCGGTGAAGGCCATGTGCGAGGCCGCGCCTGGCATCATCGATCTGCTGGACCGCATGGGCGTGCCGTTCAATCGCACGCCGGAGGGCCTGCTCGATTTCCGCCGTTTCGGCGGAACCCTTTACCACCGGACAGCGTTCGCCGGTGCAACCACCGGGCAGCAGCTTCTCTACGCGCTCGACGAGCAGGTACGCCGCCACGAAGCCGGCGGCAAGGTCCGCAAATATGAGGGCTGGGAGTTTCTGTCGGCGATCCTCGACGGCAAAGGCATCTCGCGCGGCATTGTGGCGATGAACCTGCGCACGATGGAATTGAGGGCCTTTCCCGCGGACGCCATCATCCTGGCGACAGGCGGCATCGGCGCGATTTTTGGCAAGAGCACGAATTCGGTTGTCTGCACAGGCTCGGCGCAATCGGCAGTCTTCCAGCAGGGCGTCTATTACGCGAACGGCGAATTCATCCAGGTGCATCCCACGTCGATTCCTGGCGAAGACAAGCTGAGGCTCATGTCGGAGTCGGCGCGCGGCGAAGGCGGCCGGGTGTGGGTTCCGCGCAAGGCGGGCGACGAGCGGCCCTGGAAGCAGATTCCCGAGCCGGACCGCTTGTATTTTCTCGAAGAGTGGTATCCCAAGTACGGCAACCTTGTTCCTCGCGATGTGGCGACGCGCGCCATTCACAAGATCGTCTATGAAAATGGGCTGGGCCTCGACGGCCAGCCAATGGTCTATCTCGACCTGACGCACATTGACCGCGCCACGCTGAACCGCAAACTCGAAGGCATTCTTGAGATCTACGAGAAGTTCGTGGGCGACGATCCGCGCGAAGTGCCGATGAAGATCTTCCCCGGCATGCACTACACCATGGGCGGCCTGTGGGTGGACTTCAACCAGATGACGAACGTGCCGGGCATCTTTGCGGCGGGCGAGTGCGAGTATCAGTATCACGGCGCCAACCGTCTGGGCGCGAACTCGCTGGTGAGTTGCATTCATGGCGGGTTTGTCGCGGGGCCGAATGCGCTGAAGTATGCCAAGAGCTTGCCGGCAGCCGAAGGCGATGGCGGCGCGGAGGCCGAGGTCGCGCGCCAGGCCGAGATCAACAAGGAGCTCATTCAAAACCAGGGCAACGAGAATCCTTTCAAGTTGTGGCGCGAACTCGGCGTGACCATGACCGAGCACGCCACGGTGATTCGCTACAACAAGGGACTGAAGCAGGCCGATGAGAAGGTGCTGGAGCTGCTCGACCGATTCAATCGCGTGAATCTTGGCGATAAGAGCCAATGGGCGAACACGAGCTTCGCGTTTGCACGGCAGCTTTACAACATGCTCGAGCTCTCGCGGACCATCACCCAGGGTGCACTTCTGCGCGACGAATCGCGCGGCGCGCACTACAAGCCGGATTTCCCCGAACGCGACGACGACAGGTTCCTGAAGACAACCAAGGCCAGCTTCACAGGCGACATCGCAGGCCCGCGCTTCGAGTTCGAAGAGGTCGACACGCAGTTCATCAAGCCGCGCCCGCGCCGCTACGACGCGGCAAAGTGATTCGCTGAAGCCACGAGGGGACGACGAAAGGAATCATGCCACCCAAAACCGTAACGCTCGAAATCAAGCGTCAGGCCGGCCCGGATGCTCCCGCCGTGTGGGAGACCTTTGAGCTCGAGTGGCGGCCGGGAATGAACGTCGTCTCCGCGATGATGGAGATCGCCGCCAACCCCCGCACTGCCGACGGCCGCGAGACCACGCCGATCACCTACGATTCGAACTGCCTCGAGGAGATCTGCGGCTCCTGCGCCATGCGCATAAATGGCCGCGCGCGCATGGCGTGCTCGGCGCTTGTCGAGAACCTGGACCAGCCGATCAAGGTTGAGCCGCTCTCCAAGTTTCCCCTCGTCCGCGACCTGCAAGTCGACCGCTCGGTCCTCTTCGAAAACTTGATGGCCGTCAAAGCGTGGGTGCCCGTGGATGGCACGTACGATCTCGGTTCCGGCCCACGCGTTTATCCTCAGCAGCAGGAGGCGAATTATCCGCTTTCCAACTGCATCAGCTGCTGCTGCTGCATGGAGGTCTGCCCGCAGTTCAACGAAGATACCAACTTCGTCGGCGCCGCGACGATCGCCCAGGTAAAGCTCTTCAACAACCATCCCACAGGCAATGTGTTCAAGGAAGACCGCCTGCGAGCGCTGGCCGGCGACGGCGGCATCCAGGAGTGCGGCTTCGCGCAGAACTGCGTGGAGATCTGCCCCAAGGGCATTCCGCTGACGAACGCCATCGCCGACGTGGGCCGTGACGTAGTGGTACAGAAAGTGAAAGACTGGCTGCGCGGATAAGACAGGCAGCACTCACCGGATCGGCCGCGCAGCCGAGTCCGCTTATCCTTTGCCAGGCTTCCATTCCTTGTTTACTTGTTTCTGTTCGCAGGTCCCCTTCCTCCAAATTCGACGTTCGCGCCGCGCGCCCGGTCCTGTATACCAAAGAGGAATCCATCAGCAGGCTGCAAGCGATTCGCCGGAGGGAATTCCACCCATGCGCTTTCTGCGCCACATTGCCTTGCCATCGATTGCCGTCCTCGCCGCATTGATTCCGGTGTGGGCACAAACTCCGCAATCCGGCGCGCTGGATGCCTCGGTGCCCGCAATGCGTGCGCTCATCGAGCGCTACAACACCGACCGCGACACCATCGCAAGCGTCTACACCGATCCCACTTCGTCATCGACGCGCGAGCGCCAGGCCGCATTCTTCAAAGAGAATCGGACGGAGCTGGCGGCAATCGACTTTGCATCCCTCGACCGCGAAAGCCAGGCCGACTACGTACTCTTCGCAAATCTTCTGGTCCAGGAGGAGCATCGGCTGGAGCTCGAGCAGCACCAGTGGAACGATGTGGCGCCGTTACTGCCCTTCGCGCCCGCGATATTTGCGCTGGAAGATGCAAAGAGGCGCATGGAACGCCCCGACCCGCAAAAGTCTGCCGCGACAATCGACCTCCTTGCGAAATCCGTTGCCGCGAGCCGGAAAGAGATGGAGCCGAGAGCCAAAGACGCGATGCCGGCGCTTCGCATCTCTGCATGGCGCGCCGCTGCCTGCCTGGATCAACTCGGCGAGCAGTTGAAGAAGTGGTTCGAGTTCTCAAACGGCTACGATCCCGCGTTCACCTGGTGGGTGGCGGAGCCCTACAAGAAGGCCGCCGCGGCCATGAAGGACTACTCGGCCATTCTGCGTGAAAAGGTGGCTGGTATCGCGCCGGACGACAAGACCACCGTGATCGGCACACCCATCGGCCGCGATGCGCTTGTCGGCCAGCTCGACGACGCCATGATTCCCTATTCCCCGGAAGAGCTGATCGGCATGGCCAAAGACCAGCTCGTATGGTGCCAGCGCGAAATGGTGAAGGCGAGCCGGGAACTCGGCTACGGCGATGACTGGCACAAGGCTCTTGAAGCCGTGAAGAATGCCTATGTTGAGCCAGGCAAGCAGCCGGAGTTGATTCGCAGCCTGGCGCTCGAAGGCGCAAAATTCGCCGAGGATCGCAGTCTCGTCACCATTCCGCCGCTGGCCAAAGAAACGTGGCGGATGGAGATGATGTCGCCGGAGCGCCAGCTCGTCAACCCGTTCTTCCTCGGCGGCGACACCATCATCGTCAGCTACCCCACGGACACAATGACCTATGACCAGCGGTTGATGAGCATGCGCGGCAACAATCCCTACTTTTCACGCGCCACCGTGTTCCACGAGCTCATCCCCGGCCACTGGCTGCAGCAGTACTCGGCGGCCCGCTTGAGACCCTATCGGCAGGCCTTCGCATCGGGTTTCTGGATCGAGGGCAACGCGTTCTACTGGGAACTGATCTACTGGGACCTCGGCTTCGATGCCACGCCCCAGCAGCGGATCGGCGCTCTGTTCTGGCGCATGCACCGCTGCGCGCGCATCATCTTCTCGCTGAGCTTCCATCTGGGACAGATGACCCCGCAGGAGGCGATCGACTTCCTGGTCGACAACGTCGGCCATGAGCGCGACAACGCAACAGCCGAAGTGCGCCGCTCATTCAACGGCGACTACGATCCGCTCTACCAGTGCTCTTACATGCTGGGCGCGCTCCAGTTCCGAGCGCTGCACCACGAATTGGTGGATTCGGGCAAGATGACCAACCGCCAATATCACGATGCAATTCTCAAAGAAGGCATGATGCCGGTGCCCGTGTTGCGGGCTATCCTGACCGGGGAGAGGCTCATGCCGGACTGGAAACCGAACTGGCGCTTTCTCGAAAGTGTACGGCCGGCAATGGGCAAGTGACAGCGGCGACCCGGCAGCCGGTCGAAAAATGGCGGCTGCTGCACCTGCGGCGGGTGCAAAGCGTCTGAGAGAATAGAGGAGTTGCCCCGAGTCCCGACAGGTTGGGTGGGTGAAAAAATCGTTTCCATGCGTCGCGTCGCGCTCATCTACAATCCGGCCTCCGGACAGCATCCCAACGGCTACCTGGCCGCCGTCGAAAGCGCTGTCGCCGTTCTGCGCGAGGCGGGCATCGAAACCGAGATGATGGAGACCCAGGGTCCGCACACCGGACGTGAGCTGGCCCGCCAGGCCGCGGCCCAGGGTTGCGATACGGTGATCGCCTGTGGCGGCGACGGCACCGTGCACGAAGTGTTGCAGACGGTGGCCGGCAGCGAGACGGCGCTGGGTGTCGTCCCCATGGGCACCGCGAACGCCCTGGCTGCCGATCTCGGACTCTTTGCACCGCCCGCCCGCGCCGCCCGCGCTCTACTCACTGCGAAGCCGGTGCGCGTCGGAGTGGGCCGCATCTTCTATCACGATCGCTTCGGGGCCGAGCACTCGCGCTACTTTACCGTGGCGGCCGGCGTGGGCGCCGACGGACAGTTCTTCTACCGGCTCGATGCAAACCTGAAGCGGCGCTTTGGCTACGCGGCTTATCTCTGGGAGGCGCTGCACATTTGGTCGACACACACGTTTCCCTACTTCGACGCAACCGTAAAGACGCCGGAGAGCTCCAGGCCCCGCGTGGAGCAGGTTTCGCAGCTTCTGGCCGTTCGGATCGGGAACTTCGGCGGCGTGGTGCAGAATCTGATCCCGGGCGCCGCGTTGCGCAACTCGCACCTGAGGCTGGTGGCCTTCAAAACTCGTAGCCGCCTGCGGTATCTCAAGTTCGTTGCCGCGGTAATTTTTCGCAGGCATCGGTTTTCAAGCGAGATCGAGTCCATCAAAGCTTCGTCGGTGGAGTGCCGCGCGCACGACGGCTCGAGTGAGCGAGTACTGGTGGAAGCTGACGGCGATATGCTGGGATGCCTTCCCGCCCGCATCGAGGGCGTCCCCAACGCGCTCACCCTGCTGATTCCCGAGGCAAACAACCAATAGACCGGAACAATTCGCGCGGCGCAGGCGGCAATTGATCCATCCACGATTGAGCGGAATTTCCGGAGCTCCTAGATTGCGGCTGGCCCTGATTTCTTATGGGATACAATTCCCCTATCGCAAAAGCCGGGCGATACCGCAAAGGGGATTGGCGCCGAGCGATTCCCGGCTCTTGCTGATGGAGGCGCCCGCATGAACCAGCCAACCCCGCCCGCAATCGCAGGCTCATCCGCTCACTCAATCAATCGGCGAATCTTCCTGCAATCCGCGGCCTCCGCTGCCGCGCTGGCACTGGCTCCGCGGTCCGCACTCGCATCCGCCAACACGATCTTTCCGGTCGCGATCGATCCTGCGACCTACCGGACCGGCCAACGCATTGCCGCGACGCCGACCCACAAGTACAGGCCGTACCGCTCGAAGGCCGCACAGGTGGCGGAGACGACGACGTGGGTCCAGATCGATCTCGGCGCGCAGCAGCCTATCGAGGCTGTGCTTCTCTATCCGGCCAACCAGCGCATGGTACCGGGCAAGGATCAGTACTACGGCGGAGAGGCGTTTCCGGTCCGGTTCCGCGTCGAAACAAGTTCCGACCCCGCTTTGAAGAATCCCCAGACAATCATCGACCTCACGCAAGGCGACTTCGAGAATCCAGGGGATAACATCCTCGGCTTTCCCGGCAAAGGCGCGGCTGGCCGGTACGTGCGCCTAACCGTGACCAAGCTGGCCAAGCCCGAATGCATGCCTGCGACGCCAAGCGATGCGCCGGAGGGCATGTCCTTCTGCGATGCAGACGGTCCGTACCGGTTCGCGCTGGCGAAGTTCGGACTGATTTCAGGCGGAGAGGATATTGCGGTCGGGCACGCGGTAACCTCGGACCCAGGTTATGGCAACCAAGGCGACTTAGCCCAACTTACAAGACCGGATCGCGTTGAAGGCGAGTATGTCCACCGCGACCGGCCACATCTCGTGACAGACGCTTCGACCTGGAAGCGGGTGACTTGCGCCGCGGAAGTGCCGCGAACCGGCATCACGCTCCACAGCGGTATCTTCGAGACCGCCATGCGGAACAACATCCGCTATCTCATGGATTCCTACACGCTCGATGATCTGCTCTTGCAGTTCCGCGAGCGGGCGGGCAAGCCGATTCCTCCATTCACGCGCAAAGTAGACCAGTTCTGGGAGAGCGATCTCGCCGGTTCGAATGCAGGGCGCTTTCTGATGGGCGCAGGCAACACGCTGCGCTGGATCGACGACACGGAGTTGCGCACGCGCTGCAACGCACTTGTCGACGGCATCGCCGAGTGCCGGCAGGCAAGCGGCTACGCGATGGCATATCCGGAAGACTCCGTCTTCTACTCCGAGCGCGGCGCATACACACGCGCCTGGCTGACACATGGCCTGATCGAGGCCGGATACGCAGGGAATACGAAGGCATTCGATCTGCTCCGCGCCAACTACGACTGGTTCAACAGGCAGAGCTTTCTGCCGGATCTGATGCGCGGCGGCGTGCAGGGCGGACAGGGCATGATCGCCAATACGCGCATGTACTTCACGCCCGTCGGAAAGCCCGCAGACATGCAGGTGATCCAGCGCTACTATCTCGAGGACAAGTGGCTGGCGCAGGCTGCCGGGGGAGACAAGGAAGCCGTGTGGCAATATCCGTATGACCGGCCGCATTGCTATCTCCTGACAAGCCTCGAGGCTTATCTCGATGTCTACCTCGCTACTGGCGACACCCTCGTCCGCGACGGCGTGAAAGCCGCATGGGAAATGTATCGGGAAAACTGGGAGCAGCCCGGCGGCTCCATTTCGATCATCGAATATAACTACGATCCGCCCGGGGAATACTCTCTGACACAAAAACTCGGGGAGCTGTGCGGCAGTTCCTTCTGGGCGTTCTTGAACCAGCGGTTCCAGAAGGTGCACCCCGATGACGAGCGCTACGCTGCCGAGATCGAAAAGTCGATCTACAACGTGGCGATCGCAAATCAGGATGGCGCCAAGGGCTTGCGATATCACACGATCCTCGTCGGCAAGAAAGAAGACGGCACCCGCATGAACACGTGCTGCGAGGGCCAGGGCACGCGGCTGCTCGGTTCCCTGCCCGAGCACATCTATTCGATCGCTCCGGACGGGCTCTACGTCCACCTCTACGAACCTTCGACAATCGAGTGGCAACACGGCGGTGCAGCGATGGCGCTGACGATGAAGACAGAGTTTCCGCGCGGCACAAAGGTTGAGTGCTCCGTAAAAGCGCAGGCGAAGGCGCAGGCAGCCATTCACATTCGCGTGCCGTCCTGGGCAACCGCGGAGATGACCGTAGCCGTCAATGGCAAGCGCGCCGGCTCGGGCAAACCAGGAACCTATGTAGCCCTCGATCGCACATGGAGCGATGGCGACACGATTGCATTCACTCTGCCGGCGGGTGTGTGTGCGCGGAAATACACTGGAGCCGACCAGATCGCAGGCAAAGCCCGATACTCGTTCGAATATGGCCCAATCCTCCTGGCCGCGGTGGGTTCGGCAATAGCCGAATTCACCACGGCGGCCGCAGATGCCGATCGTCTCGCCGTCTTGCTGGAACCGGTAAAAGGCGAGCCCATGCGATTCGCAGTGCGCGGCAATCCGGAAATGAAGTTCATGCCCTACTTCGAAGTTCAGCACGAAGAGTTCACCTGCTTTCCGTCAGTAGCCGAGTCAGCATAGCTCGAACAGAATCCGGCGACAGTCAGCGAGATCTGTGATGCAGGTTCGCCGGTGCGAACCGCGCGCTTCGCGCCGGCAGTACCCGATAAGGCATCGTGTGAGCTTTACATCGATGAGCCGCCTCATCTAACCTACCGTCATCCTCGGCGCTTTAGGAAATATCATGCCCGCTCGAACTTGAAGAGAGCCAGCGCTCCCTGGGGCCGCGTCGGGTTGGCTGCAGCCGCGCGGGATGCACCGTCGCCTGAAGCGCCATAGGCCTTGCTTCGCATCCGGAAATCCTGGAGAACTTCATGCATTCCGTCGCACGCCGGCGCCCTCGATCCCTGCGCAAATCCTCTTTTTTCAGCCCCGCGCCGCTGATGGCAATCCTTTGCTGCGGAGTCTATTGCATCGCAAGCCGGAGCTCTGCGCAAGATGTTCTCACCCATCACTACGACTTCTATCGTTCGGGCGTGCAGAGCCATGAAACGCAACTCACGCCGGCGAATGTAAGAACGGCAACATTCGGCAAGGTCTTCTCGCTCCCGGTGGTCGGCCAGGTTTACGCGGAGCCGTTGTGGGTAGGCGCCTACACGATGGCCGACGGCAAGCCCCACAACGTGCTCTTTGTCGCTACCGGTCATGACAATGTCTACGCCTTCGATGCCGGCGGCACGAATCCCGCGGCCGGTTACTACTGGCATGTCAATTTGCTCGGCAAAGGCGAAACGGCCGTCCCCGCGACCGAAACGCAAACTGACGACATCACTCCGGAGGTCGGCATCGTCGGCACGCCGGTCATCGATCGCGCCGCCGGAGTCCTCTACGTTGTGGCCAAGAGCAAGCTGGTCAGTGGCGGCACGACAACCTACTTCCAGCGCCTCCACGCACTCAGCCTCGCCACGGGAAAAGAGGCAATGAACGGGCCAGTAGTCATCCATCCCATATTGAACGGCACCGGCGACGGCTCAACCGGATCAACGATCGCCTTCGACTCGCTCTCGCAAAACCAGCGCGCGGCTTTGGCTCTCTCTCACGGCTCGGTATGGATCGCGTGGGCCTCGCATGGCGACAACTACCCGTATCACGGCTACGTGATGGGCTACGACGCCAGCGACCTGACCAAGTCGACCGGCATTTTTGTCGACACGCCCAATGGCTCCGACGGCGGCATCTGGATGAGCGGCGGCGGAATCTCTGTCGATCAGTCAGGCAATCTCTACGTCGCCAGCGGCAACGGCACGTTCGACGCGAACACGAAGGGGCAGGACTACGCAGATTCGGCGCTCAAGCTGACCCCTGTTGCCAGCGCCCTCGACCTGGCAAGTTCCTTCACGCCGTACGATCAGGACACGCTGAGTTCGCAGGACCTCGACTTTGGCACCAGCGCCTGCACATTGATCGACAATCCTGGCGGTCCTTACCCGCACCTGCTGGTGACGACCGACAAAAGCGGCCAGATCTATCTTCTCGACCGCGATAAAATGGGCGGCTACCACCAGAACACGAACCAGGACCTGCAGGACTTCTCCGACGGTGGGTTCGATGTCCACTCGAGCTTCGCATTTTTCGGCAACCGCCTCTATCTCGCGGGCGACGGCGGCCCGCTCAGCGCATGGACCTTCAATCCAGCGACCGGCCATTTCAACACGTCGCCGACGACCGCGCCCGACAGCACATTCGGCTGCGATGGCTGCGACGGCGCCGGCGCAACTCCGAGCATCTCTGCAAACGGAACCGCCAACGCCATCGTCTGGGTCCTCGACAACTCGAACTACCTGAACGGCCCAGCCGTGCTTCACGCGTTCGGTCCCACGCTGGCCACCGAACTCTATGCAAGCAACATGGCGGCCGGCAACCGCGACCAGGCAGATACCGCCATCAAGTTCACTACCCCGACCATCGCGAACGGATTCGTCTATGTTGGCGGCGCCGGCTCGGTGACGGTCTACGGTCTCATCAAGAATGCGCCACCCACCACGGCGACACCGGTTCTTTCGCCCAATGGCAAAGATCTCACCGGTCCGGTCACGGTAACCATCTCGGACAAGACGCCAGGCGCCGTCATCCACTACACGTTGAACGAAACAACGCCAACTGCCTTATCGCCCGTGTATTCGACGCCTCTCGTGATCCGGTCCACCACTGAGCTCAGGGCCGCCGCCATTGCGCCCGGCATTGGCCTGAGCGGCGTGGCCAAAGCCGACTACGTCATCGGCACGCCCGGCAACGTGTTCACCCTCGACTCCGGTCTCACCGCAGGCAGTTTCTATCTCAATGGTTCCGCAAAGATCGCGCAAAAAAGGCTCCGCCTCACCGACGGCGGCCCCGGCGAGGCCGGGAGCGCCTGGTATCGCACGCCTGTACCCATTTCGAATTTCACGACGCACTTCGACCTGCAACTCAGCGACGCGGAGGGTGACGGCATGACCTTCGTTATCCAGGCTGAAGGCCCAGCCGCACTTGGGCCGGCCGGCGGAGGACTCGGCTACGGTCCCGATACTCCGGGTGTCACGCCCGGCATCTCGCCAAGCGCCGCCGTAAAGTTCGACCTGTACGACAATGCCGGCGAGGGCGTCGACTCCACCGGTTTCTATACCAATGGAGCCTCGCCGACCGTGCCGTCTGTGAATCTGTCGAAGACGCCGATCGATCTGCACAGCGGTCACATCTTCGCCGTAACGCTCACCTACAACGGCGCACGCCTCGTAGAGACCATCGAAGACACGGCCACGCACAAGTCAGCGACGGCGGCCTACTCTGTTGACCTTCCCAAGATCCTGGGCCGTAATGCGGCGTTTGTGGGATTTACCGGCGGCACCGGCGGCGCCACGGTCGTCGCTGATGTACTGAACTGGTCGTGGTCTGCTCCCACCCCAGAGACGTTTGCCGTCACAGCGCTGACCGCGGCAGTGTCGCAGTCCGCTCCCAAGCTCAAACCCTGGTCCGATCCGAAGTTCCCGAATGGCGCCGGGGTTCTCTTCCCCGCCACAGCGGCCAGCCAGTCGGTCACCTTCACGGTCGATGTCGCGAGCGCGGCGACGTACGCGATTGACCTTCTCACCGATACCGCCGGCAATCGCGGCACGTTGCAGCTTTCGGTCGACGGAAAGAGTGTGGGATCGCCGGTCGACACCTATGGATTCGTTCCGGGCGCGATCACCGGGAACTTCGGCAGCGTACTGCTGGCGGCGGGCAAGCATGCGTTCACGTTTACGGTGACGGGGAAGAACAAGTCGTCGGCGGGGTATGCGGCGACGTTTGGGAGAATTACGCTGACGCCGTGAGGCAAACACCCGCAGGGGCTAAAGCCCGCGTTGCTTTTGCGGCGTTTGCGGCACGACTGAAGTCGTGCCCTGGTACAAGGCGTCGGCGCGGGTCACCTGTAGAAGCTCTGAATCCAGTCGCCGAGCAGCGAGGGGAAGCAGCCGAGAATGACGACGGCGGCGGCGATGAGCACGAGAACGATCGTCGTGACCGGATGCGTGCGGATGGGGGACTCGTCCGCGGCGGGCATCACATAGGCGCGCTTGAGCACCTGCAGATAGTAGTAGAGCGATACGGCGCTGAAGGCGACGGCGAGAGCGACGAGCGTGAACGGAACTGGGCCGGCGCCGACGGCGAGGACCGCGGCGAAGAGATTGAACTTGGCCCAGAAGCCGACCAGCGGCGGGATTCCGGCGAGCGAGAGGAAGAGGACGAGCAGGACGGCGGCGAGCACGGGGTTGCGCTTGTGCAGGCCGAGGAAGGAGTCGAGCTTGTCGGAGCCTGTGGCGCGCTCGACGACGCCGACGACGCCGAATGCGCCGATGGTGGTCAGGGCGTAGGTGAGGATGTAGTAGAGGACGGCGTTGGTGCTCCGCAGAAAGAGCGCCCGCGACGGGAATCCACCGGCTACATAGAAGGCAGGGCCAGGCCAGAACGCGACTCCGAGCAGGATATAGCCGGCGTGGGCAATCGCCGAATAGGCGAGGAGGCGGCGGACACTGGTCTGTGCCAGCGCAGCGAGATTTCCCAGGGCCATCGAGACCGCTGCCAAAATGATGAGGATTGTCGCCCAGGGCATCCAGGTTCGGATGTCGTCAGCAACGCGGGCTCCGAGTGTCTCTCGAGGGCCACTCAAAGGTCCGAGTGGCAGAAGCCAGTGCGTCGAAAGTGTGAGCAAGAGAGCGAAGCTCGCCACCTTCGATACCGAGGCTATGAATGCGGCAGCCGGTGCGGGGGCGCCTTCATAGGTGTCCGGCGCCCAAAGATGGAACGGTACGGCTGCGACTTTGAATCCCAAGCCGGCGGCGATCATAACGAGAGCAACAAACAATAGGGCAGGAGTGGCTCCGCCTTCGGACAGCGCGCCGGTAATGCCCAAGACGCTCGTCGTCCCGAAAATCCCGTAGAGATAGCTGAAGCCGAAGAGTAGAAACGCGGCGGACATTCCGCCAAAGAGGTAGTACTTGATGGCGGCCTCGGCGCTCTTCGCGGATTTTTTGGCGAAGGCGGTGAGGATGTAGAGACCGAGCGAGAGCAGTTCCAGGCCGATGAAGATGACGATCAGGTCTTGTGCGGCGGCGATGATGAGGCCGCCTGCCGCGGACATGAGCATGACGGCGACGAATTCGCCGACGTGGCGCGTAAACAAGGAGTCAATCAGCAGCGCGAGACAAAGGACGGTAAGGGCGAGGATGCCCAACTGCGCGCAGGCCGTAAAGCCGCCTGCGCCGAGGAGTGCGGAACCGTCCGGACCGTCGAGACTGACGCGTTCAAGTGGGACAAACCACGCTGCTGCCGCGCATCCCAGAATTCCGAGGAATGCTGCGGACGTGTTGCGGACGGACTGCGCGGCCTTGCGCAGGAAGGCCAGATCGACGACGAGCACTAGGAGGGCGGCGATTTCCAGCGTGGTTTCAGGGAGTGTTGCGCGGAAGAGGTCGGCGTAGTTCATTGCAGGCCTCCTGCGAGCAGCGCTTTCACGGCGGGTTCAATCTGATCGAGCAGAATGCGCGGATAGACGCCGACGAGGAGCGTGGCCGCGCCGAGCAGCGAGACGCCGGCGATCTCAGGCCAGGTGATCGGAGCGAGCGCATGAGCGTGATCGTGGATGTGCTGCGCGGGCGGGAGATCGGAGAAGAAGGCCTTTTGCAGCGCGCGCCAGGTGTAGGCCACGCCGACGACGATGCCGATGCCGGCGCCGGCGGTCCATATCGGCCGCGTGAGCCAGGCGCCGATCAAGACTTGCAATTCGGCGATGAACCCGGAGAATCCGGGCAGCCCCATCGACGCCATGCCGGCGACGACGAAGGCCCACGCGGCGAAGGGCAGGCGCTTGGAAAGGTGCATGTGCTCGAGGTCGGCGAACTGGCGCGTGTGGGTGCGGTCGTAGACGATGCGGCCGACAATGGCGAAGAGCAGGCCGGCGATCACGCCATGCGAGAACATCTGCAGCACCGCGCCGTCCACGCCGATCTGGTTCAGTGTGACCAGGCCCAGCAGCACGAAGCCCATGTGGCTGACCGACGAGTAGCCGATGACGAATTTGAAGTCGGTCTGCGCGAGGGCGACCAGCGCGCCGTAGACGATGCCGATGACGGCGAGCAGCGCAAAGACGTCGCGCCACGACCCGATGCCGAAATAAGAGAAGCCCCACGGATCGAGGCCGTGCGGGAAGAGGCCGATGGCGACGCGCAGGCAGCCGTAGGCGCCGAGCTTCATCACAACGCCGGCGAGCAGCATCGACGCGGCGGTTGGTGCGGCAACGTGGCCCGTGGGCGCCCAGGTATGAAATGGCCACAGGCCGGCGAGGATACCGAATCCGACGAAGACAAGCGGAAAGGCCCACATTTGAAAGCTGAGGGGCAGGCCGGCATGAGCAAGCGCGACCAGGCCGGTGGAGTGGCTGCCCGAGGTCGCATAGGCGGCGAGCAGGCCGATCAGCACCATTGCCGAGCCGACGAAGGAGTAGAGCGCCAGTTTCATCGCTCCATACTCGCGCCGCGTCGACCCCCAGATGGCAATGAGGAAGTACTTGGGCACGATGGCAATTTCGTAAAACACAAATAACAGGAAAAGATCGTAGCTGAGGAAAACGCCGTAGACACCGCCGATGAGCGCGAAATAAAAGGCAAAGAACTCGTTGGTGCGGTGCTCGATGTTCCAGCTGAAGAGCACGCCCGCGACGGCAGCGAGGCCGGTGAGCAGCACGAGCACGCGGCTGATGCCGTCGGCGGCAAGCGTGTAGCGGATGCCCATAGACGCGACCCACGGCATATCCGTGATGACGACAAGCCCCTGGCCTGCACCCGCGAAGAAGCCTGCAACGGCGATGGCGAGCCCCGCGACGGCGACCAGCAGCGCGAACGTGCGCGCCAGCGCGGCATTGCGCCGCGGCAGTAACGCCTCGATAAGCGCGCCGGCAAAGGAGAGATAGATCGCAAACGAAAGCATCTAAAATCTCCAGTTCGCCAGCAGCGATTCGACAGTGGGGTTGACGGTATTCACGATCAGTTGCGGCAGAACTCCAAGCAGAATCATGAGGCCGATGACAGGCGCGAGGGCCAGCCGTTCTCCGTGGTGCAGGTCGGGAAACGCGGCCCACTTGTCCGGCACCGGTCCGGCGAAGACTTTCTGAATCACTGTGAGAATAACGATCGCGGTCACAAGCAATCCGAGCACTGAAACGGTAGCAGCGACCCACGAGAGCGGGAAGACGCCGCGAAAGATGAGGAACTCGCCGACAAAGCCGTTCAGGCCCGGCAGTCCGAGCGACGAAAAGAGCGCGATGCCCATCAGTCCGCAGAGAACGGGTGCGGGCTTGCGCAGTCCGCCGAAGTGGTCGATCCAGCGCTCGCCGCCGCTGCGCTCCTGCAGCATGGCGATGAACCAGAAGAGCGCCGCCGCGGTGATGCCGTGGTTGAACATCTGCAGGATGACGCCGTTGAGCGCCGCAGCCTGGCTCGCTTCAGCTCCGCCGGCGGGCACCGCCAGCGCGAAGATCCCAAGCAGGCAGTAGCCGAGGTGATTCACCGACGAGTACGCGAAGATGCGCTTTAAATCGCGCTGCGCGGCCGCGGCCCACGCGCCCATCACCACCGTAGCGGCGGCGAGGATCAGCAGCGGCGTGCGGATCTGCGCGATCTGCGGGCCGAAGATAGGGATGGCGATACGCAGCAGGCCGTAGACGCCCATCTTCGACATGGCTCCGGTCAGCATCATGGTGACCGGTGACGGCGCTTCGGAGTACGCCGCGGGCAGCCAGGTATGGAATGGCATCAGCGGCACTTTGACGGCAAACCCGGCCAGCACGCCGACCGCGAGAGCCATCATCACCGGGCCGAGGTGCTCTGTCACAAGCGGCTCGAGAGCGTCGACTTTTGCGAGGTTCGTGAGATACCCGAAGTCCATGCTCTTCGTCGCAACAAAGATGGCGAGGAACGAGACGAGCAGTGCCACGCTGCCGGCCATGGTGTAGACGAAAAACTGCGTCGCCGCCGGCCCGCGCCGCGCGCCGCCCCACAGCTTGATAAGGAAGAACGCAGGGATGAGGCTGAGTTCCCAGAACAGAAACCAATGGAAGAAATTCAGCGCCGTAAACGATCCGAAAAGCCCAGCCTCAAAGACGAGCACGAGTGCGAAGTAGAGCCCGGGCTGGCGATGCACGCGGTGTGCCGCGTCGACCGACATCAGAGTCACGATCGCGGTAAGCACAAGCATCAACCCGCCAAGCCCATCGACACCCAGGTGGTATTCGATGCCCAGTGATGGGATCCACGCGGAGCGCTCGACCAGGCCCATCGAACCATCGCCAGGCAGATGCAGCCAGACATAGAGCGAAATCGCCAGGCTGACGAGAGACGTAAGAATCGCGACGCCGCGCGCATTCTTTCCGGCGAAGAGTGCAACGACCGCGCCCACAATGGGCAGCACAGTGAGCAGCGTAAGAATGGGGATTCCGCTCATGCCCGGCTGCTCCAGAGGAGAATGGCCGCCAGCACAACGACGACCGCGGCGAGCAGCCGCAGATAGGCTTGCACCTGGCCCGACTGCACGTTGGCCAGCATGCCGCCGCCGTTCGAGAGCTCTTCGCAACCCTTGTCAAACGCGCCATCGACCCCGCGCGCATCGAGGAAGCGATTGAACCTTGCCCACGCGGAGAAGAGCCATGTGACCGCCGCGACAATGCCGCCCCATATGCGGCGGTCGAACCAGTCGGCCACGCGCGCAAAGGCCCAGAAGAAGGCGACGACGGTCGCGCTGTACAGCTCATCGATGTAGAACTTGTCGCGGAGTAGGTGCCAGAGGGCGGGCGCGGATTTTTCGAGGACGTCGGGTGCGGAGGCCTCGGGCGACTTCGATCCGTAGAGCCACCAGCCAAGACCGATGCCGGCGAAAACGATGAGTGAAGAAGAAACCATCAGCAGGCCGGCCTCTCCGAGGCGCGCGAAATCGACGCCGGCCGCGCGGCTGTCAAGAAATGACTGGAACCACGGCCACGCCGGCGTACCAACAAACCCGAGTAGCACGGCGAAAAACGCGAGGATTGCCAGCGGCGTGGTCATCACGCGCGGGCTTTCGTGAGCGTGCCCGTGTCCCCGATAGTGGCCGAAGAAAACGTAAGACACTTGCCGGGTCATGTAGAAGGCGGTGAGCAGAGCGCCAAGAACGAGAAGATAGAACGGCGTCTCCGCAACGCTCCAGTGCTGCGCGGCTTCGAGAATACCGTCCTTCGACCAGAAGCCGGCGAAGATCGGCACACCAGTCAACGCCAGCATGCCGGCGCCGTAAGTCGCGAACGTAACCGGCATGGCATGTTTCAGGCCGCCCATCTTGCGGATGTCCTGCTCCTCATGGCAGCCGTGGATGACCGAGCCCGCGCCCATGAAGAGCAGCGCCTTGAAGAAGGCATGCGTGATCAGGTGGAACATGCCCACGGCAACTCCGCCCACGCCGAGACCCGCCATCATGTAGCCGAGTTGCGAAACCGTTGAGTAGGCGAGGATCCGCTTGATGTCATCCTGCGCGACGGCAATGAGCGCGGCGAAGAGAGCGGTGGATGCGCCAACCCACGTGACCACGGTGAGAGCCGGCGTGCTGCCCCCGGTCAGAGCGCCGCCCTGCATCAGCGGATACACCCGCGCAACGAGGTACACGCCGGCAGCCACCATCGTCGCAGCGTGAATGAGCGCTGAAACCGGTGTCGGCCCTTCCATCGCGTCCGGCAGCCAGACATGCAGGGGAAGCTGGCCGCTCTTGCCCGCGGCCCCGGCGAAGATCAAAAGGCCGATCGCGCCCGCCGCGGTAAGCCCGAGCGCGGCAGGCTGCGCCAGCAAGCCCTGCAGTGCGCTCGATTCCATCGAGCCCGCACCGCTGTTATAGAAGAGCAGCGTGCCCGTCTGCGCGAAGAGCCACACCATGCCGAGCAGGAAGAAGATGTCGCCGACGCGCGTGGTGACGAAGGCCTTTTTCGCTGCGGCAGCCGCCGACGGCTTCTGATACCAGAATCCAATCAGCAGATACGACGTGAACCCAACCAACTCCCAGCACATGAAAAGCAGGAGCAGGCTGTTCGAGATGACTACGCCCAGCATCGCTCCCGCAAACAGCGACAGGAAGCAGAAGAACCGCGTGTAGTTTTCGTCGTGCTCCATGTAGCCGGTGGAGTAGATAAAGATGAGCAAGCCGACAAAGCTCACCATCACCATCATCACGGCGGAGAGCGGGTCCAGCACCCAGCCGAGATCGACAAGCGCCGACCCAACCTGGATCCAGGGAAAGTTGACCACTTCGCGCGTCGGTGCGCCGGCCGACCATTGCGAAAGGACGTGGAAGAACGCGACAAGCGAGAGGATCAGCGAGAAGCCGAGCGCGCCGATCGCGAGCGTGCTCGAGAGCTTGCGCTGCGGCCGCTTGAGCAGCGCGGCAACGCCTGAGGCAACGATGGGCACAGCCGGGATAAGCCAGAGCCACTGCGCAATCGTGCTCGCCGCGCCCTGAAGAGCGAACGATGTTTCGGCATGCATTATCCGTTCACCCTTTCATCCTGTTGATCTCGTCCAGGTCGACCGTCTTGAGATGGCGATGAATGGAGATCACCAGGCCAAGGCCCACAGCGGCCTCCGCGGCGGCAACCGCGATCGAAAACACGGCAAACATCATTCCGGTAAGCGCCTCGGGATGCGGGCCGAAGCGCCAGAAGGCGATCAGATTCAGGTTGGCGGCATTCAGCATGAGCTCAATGCCGATGAGCACGAGGATCGCGTTGCGTCGCGTGAGCGCGCCGGCGAGGCCGATCGCGAAGAGCAGCGCTGCAACGAGGAGATATCCGGCCAGCGGGCTCACTTGGCGCCCTCCTTCTCGTGCGTGGCGACGATCACAGCGCCGATCAGAGCGGCGGTGAGCAGCAGCGCGACAATCTCAAGCGGCAGCACATAACGGCCCATGAGCGCGGAGCCGATCTCCTGCACCGTCACTGGGGGCGCTGCCGAAGGCTGCGGGAACATCGGCGCAGTGCGCAACACGGCCCAGCCGAGCACGGCAAAGACGGCGGCCGCGAGGATGAGCCCAATGAGCCATGTCCGGCTGAAGACATTGCTCTCGCCGATCTCCTCGGAGGTGCGCGTGAGCAGAATGGCGAAGACGACAAGAATGGCGACGGCGCCGACGTAGACCAGGATCTGCGCCAGCCCCGCAAACTGCGCGTCGAGTTGGAGGAACAGGAGCGCGAGGCCGGTGAACGCGACCGAAAGCGAGAGCGCGCAATGCACTGCGTTGCGCAGCATCACCGCGCCAAGTCCACCGGCAAGCATCAGCGCGGACAAAATGTAAAACGAGATGCTCATGGAGCGAAGCCCCTGCTCTTCGAGCCGCGGTTCCAGCTGATTGGGTTCGTTCTACTCAGCATATCGGTAGCTCCTGGGGCCGAACTTCCCACGGCGCATGCCGGTCTCGCCCATCACCACGTAGATGCCGACGACCAGCGCGGTGCAGACAAACCAGCGCGGCCAGCCGGGGCCGAGAAAGCGCCAGATCGCGGTGACAAGCAGGTTGAAGAGCGTAATCGGCAGCACAAACTTCCAGGCGAAGTTCATCAGCTGATCCTGGCGCAAGCGCGGCAGCGTCCCACGCAGCCAGATGAAGACGCAGATGGACAGCATCACCTTGGAGAAGAACCAGATCCACGACGGCACCCAGCCCAGAAACGAAAACGGCGCCGACCATCCGCCGAGAAAAAGCGTAGTGCCAAGCCCGGAGATCGAAAACATGCCCAGATACTCACCAAGGAAGAAGAGCGCGAATTTGAAGCCCGAGTACTCGGTGAAATAGCCGGCAACAAGCTCCGACTCGCCCTCGGGCAGATCAAAGGGCGTGCGATTTGTCTCGGCCATCGCCGCAATTGCATACATCGCGAAGGCCAGGAGTCCCCAGGGGGTGAAGATGTACCAGTGCGGCAAGCCAAACGAGTAGGTATTCTGCGCTTCGACGATCTTCGTCAGCGAAAGCGAACCGGCGGTCATCACCACAGCCACGCTCGAGAGCAGCAGCACGATCTCGTAGCTGATCATCTGCGCTACCGCGCGCATGGCGCCGAGCAGAGAGTACTTGTTGCGGCTCGACCACCCGGCCATGAAGATGGAAAGTTCGGTCGACGCGCCCATCGCGAAGAAGAACAGCAGGCCGGCGTCCATGTCCACGAGGACCATGTTGCGGCCCATGGGCAGCACGGCGAATCCCATGAAGACCACCACCACAAGCAGCAAAGGTGCGAGAAAGTGAACGATCGCGTCCGCGCGAAAAGGAACGACGTCCTCCTTCGTCAGCGCCTTGATCCCGTCGGCGACGGGCTGCAGGATGCCGAGCGGCCCGGTGCGGTTGGGGCCAAGACGATTCTGCATACGGCCCAGCCCTTTGCGCTCCAGAACCGTTGTCAGCGCGAAGAGAGCCGGGAATAGGCCGATAATCGCGATGACGCTGAGCACCGTCCCGGCCGGCGCCCGCCATGCCGAAGGCAAAAAATGCACCAGCCAGTCGCGCAGCAAGATGAAAATCCGATCGAGCGTCTGCATCATGAGCCGGTCTCACCTTCTTGCTGGGTCTTGATGGGTGGCATTGCTTCGGCCACGGCTTTCGCACCCTCAGCCGGATTGGCAGCGGGCGCGGCCGGCTTGGGCGCCGCCGCAGCAGCCCTGGCCTTGGCTTCGGCCTTTGCTTTCTCCCCGGCCAGGCGCGCGTCCACCTCAGTCGCTTCAGTGGGATGAATCGTATGGTAATACTCGTTCGGCTTGGCGAGTTGCTGTCGGTCGAGCAGCAGCCCGCCGAAGCGATCCGTCGTGCTCAGCTCGAACTGCGTGTCCATCTTAATGGCTTCAAAGGGGCAGACCTCGACGCAAATCTGGCAGCTCATGCATACCGAAATGTCGATGTCGAAGCGCACCGGGTAGATCTGCATCTTGCCCACATAGTCGGGCTTCTTGTCTTTGCTCTTCTCGATGTAGATGCACTTCGGCGGGCACTCCTTCTCGCAGATCTGGCAGGCCACGCAGCGCAGGCCGGCCTCCCAGTCGCCGCCGTCGTAGACTAGGAATGGAAAATCGCGTGTGTTTTCGATCGGCGCGATGCGCTGCTCGGGGTACTCGACCGTCGTCAACCGGTCGGCAGAGACAAAGCTGCCGGCAAAATTCTTCGCTGTCTCCGCCAGACCTTTCAGAATGCCTTCACCGAGCAAGGTGCCTCCAAGTGGTCAGTGGTCACTGATCACTGATTACTTTCATCTGTCAACTTCACCCAGCACAATGTCCACGCTGCCGAAGATCAGGAACACGTCGGCAAGATTCTCGCCGATGCACATGTCTTCGAGAATCGTCAGATTGATTAGGCTGGGTGGGCGCACGCGGTAACGATAGGGATTCGGTCCACCGTCGCTGATCAAATAAAAACCAAGCTCTCCCTTGGGCGCTTCCACGCGGCCATACGCCTCGCCCGCCTTGGGCCTGAAGCCGCGTATCTTCGCCTTGGGGTCCATCACCGGCCCGCTGGGAATCTCCTTGAGCGCCTGCTCGAGGATGGAAATGGATTCGCGGATTTCCAGCAGCCGCACCATGAACCGGTCATAGACATCACAGTGATCGCCGAGCGGAACGCGGAACTTGAAGCGGTCGTAGATGCCGTAACGATCGATCTTACGAATGTCGTAGTTCACGCCCGATGCGCGAAGCATCGGACCGGTGACGCCCGCGTTCACCGCAAGCTCGGGCTTCAGAATGCCGATCCCCTGGCACCGCGCCATTACGATTTCGTTCGTGCAAAGGAACCGCTCGAACTCGTCGGAAAAGGCAGGCAGGCCGGCAACCACCTTGCGCGTCTCGTCAAGCCACGCTGCCGAGGCATCCACGCGGCAGCCGCCGAAGCGCATGTAATTGCACATCATGCGCGAGCCGGTAAGCGACTCGAAGAGATCGAGGATCTTCTCGCGCTCGCGAAACGCATACATCAGCGGCGTCCCGCTCGCGCCCATCTCCTGGATGAGGAAGCCGACCGAGGAGGCGTGATTCACGACGCGCGTCAGCTCGGCCAGAATTACACGCAGATACTGCGCCCGCTCCGGCGCTTCTTGCCCCGCGAGCTTTTCCACGGAAAGAGCATAGGCCCAGTTGTTGCTCAACGAACAGATGTAGTCGAGCCGGTCCGTGAACGGCATCGACCCCAGGTACGTCATGCCCTCGCCGAGCTTTTCGTGGTTGCGATGTAGGTAGCCGAAGACGGGCTTCAGCTTGATCACGCGCTCGCCGTCCAGCGCCACGTCCATGCGGAAGACGCCGTGCGTCGAGGGGTGATGCGGCCCCATGGCAACCTCGAGCAGTTCGCCCTCGGCCTCCACCGTCGGCGGACGGTTCCAGCCCTCGCCCTGCGCAATGTCGAGCACGGAAGGAAGCTTCTGCGTCATCGCGCAACCTCCCGCCCACCGGAAATACCTGCGGCAGCTTCACCAGCGGCGCGATGCGCGCGCGCCTTCAGCAGCACGTCGTCATGCGGCGTGGGCTCGTACTCGTAGTCGTCGGGCTCCGTGTAATCCTTGCGCATCGGGTGGTCCTTGAATTCATCCCACATCAGGATGCGCCGCAGGTCGGGATGGCCCGTGAACACGATGCCGAAGAGGTCGAAGATCTCGCGCTCCTGAAACTCCGCCGACCGCCATATCGGCGTGAGCGACGGCAACTCCACCTGGTCGGTGCGGTTCGCCGTGCGCATGCGGATCACGACCGGCCCATGCTTCTTCTCGATCGAATAGAAATGGTAGACAGCTTCGAGGTAGCCCGGCCGCAGGTGTTTGCGCGTCTCCTCTACTGTTTCCTCGACCACTTGCTCAGCGCCGTCCACAGTCTTGGTGACGTTGCGCTTCACCTTGACTTTCTCGGTAATTTCCTTGTCTGGCCAGTCGACTCCGGTTGCGTTGGAAAGGAAATCGAGCCTGAGCTCCGGATCGCTGCGGAGGAAGTCGGCCACTCGGACGGCGTGCTGCGTCGCCAGCAGCAGCGAGTGCTGCCCCGAAGGGCTGCCGTTCAAGACGATCTCCACCCCGGAGCCGGGTACGGCCGCCTCGATCGCCGCCTTGATTTCCTCAACTGACTTCAAGCCTTCGTTCCTTTTCAGCTCTCAGCTCTGAGTCCCTAGTCCCTAAGTCCCTAGTCCCGCCTTCACCGAATCACTACCGGCACGATCCACACGCCGGGATTCTGCGTCGGTTCGAGGTCGTGCGCGCCCTGCTCGGGAACCGGAAACTTTCCCGGCGCATTCTCATCGAGATGCGGCGGCCTTGCCTCGCCCGTCAAGCGCTGCTCGTCGATCTTCTTCTGCAGCGTGATAAAGGCCTGCAGCAGCGCCTCAGGGCGCGGCGGGCAACCGGGGATGTGCACGTCGACCGGAATATAGCGATCGATCCCCTTCAGCACGTTGTAGCCATGCTTGAACGGCCCACCGGAAATGGCGCAGGCGCCCATGGCAATCACGTACTTTGGCTCGCCCATCTGGTTGTAGAGCCGCACCACCTGCGGCGCCATCTTCTTGGTTACGGTCCCCGAGATGATCATCAGGTCGGCCTGCCGCGGCGAGGGCCGGAACACCTCGGCGCCAAAACGGGCAAGGTCGTAGCGAGCCATCGTGGTGGCAATCATCTCGATCGCACAGCAGGCCAGGCCAAACTGCATCGGCCAGATCGAGCTTCGCCGGCCCCAGTTGTAGAGCTCTTCGATGGTCGTGACGAATACGCCCTGCTTGCCGAGTTCGATTTTGAGTCCTTCGTCGACAGCCATTGTCGCTTCGCTCCAGGGTTCAGGGATCAGGGGTCAGGGGTCAGTAATCCGAGCCCCATCGAACCGCGTCCATCGCAGCAACATTCAAGAAAAGCCTATCCGTCTACTCGGCGTTCGGGAGGAGGTCTCAGAGCGCGCAGGGAGCGCGAAAAACTGATCCCTGTTCCCTGATCCCTGTTCCCTGATTCTCAATCCCAGGTCAGCACGCCCTTGGCCCAGGCCCATGCCAGCCCCTCCACCAGAAGCAGCACAAAAGCAAGCATGGCCACGCACGCCGCAACGCCCAAACCGCTGAATGCCACAGCAAATGGAAGAAGGAAGACCGCCTCTACGTCGAAGACAAGAAAAATGATGGCGTAGAGATAGTAAGCCGGCCGGAATTGCACCCAGGCGTCGCCCCGCGACTGGAGACCGCACTCGTAAATGGCGTTCTTCAGCTCGTTCGGCTTCGATGGCGAAAAGACCTGCCGCCACAGCCACGCCAGTCCCAGCGGGGCCAAGCCAAAACCGAGCGCCGCAAAAAACAGAATCGCCAGCGAAAAGTAGGGGCTCAAAACCATAGATGAGACTGAATTCCCACGAGACTTACCCTAACAGTTTACAGGCCCGGACTGCCTGTCCTGCGGCGACGTTTTCCCCATTCGGTTCCGATATTGTCAATTCATCCCACGTTATGAACTGCTCGCTGTAATCTCCTCCCCTTCCGGCGGCGCCGGCAGAATCCCCAGACGCGCGGCCTGAGCCCCGAAGTCAAACTTTCGATGGTAGACAGCGCATCCTCGAACCCTGATATCGTTTTTGTGTCCCGGTTGCAGGCCGAACCTGCGTGTCGCGGGACGCAAGTCCTTCCCCGGGAGATCGCCCTAAAATGGCCAGGATTGCTGCGCGCCGCTGGATGCTGAGTGCCGTCCTCGCGGTGTCGCCACTGGCCGTGAATTGGGCGGTCAAAGCGTCCACCGACCCGCCGCCCAACTCCGTTTCCACAACTCCCGCGACGGCTCCGGCCCATCCGGACACGCCGCTCTACGGCGCCCATACAAGCATCAGCGGTCCCACCAGCCCCTTTCACGACTCCATCGCGGCTCGCTACAACTACGCCTTCGGCAAGGACTCGCCGTTTCTGCCCTCGAACGCGACCGATGTCAGCGGCCAGTTCCTAAGCCCCAAGAGCTTCTCCACGGCTGACTACTGCGGCCACTGCCACCAGGAGGCCTTCCATCAATGGCGCCAGTCGGCGCACGCCAACAGCTTCCGCGCGCCCTGGTACATCAAGAACGTCAATATGCTCATCGATGAAAAGGGCGTGCAGTACTCGCGACATTGCGAAGGCTGTCACAACCCTGTCGCGCTACTTTCCGGCGACCTCTCGCAGGGCATGCCGAAAAAGAGGCCCTTCGAACAGGAGGGTTTGACGTGCTCCGTCTGCCACTCCATCGTGTCCACCGACACCGCCGGCACAGGCAGCTGGGTGATGGGCACGCCGGCCGTCCTGGTCGACGAAAACGGCGCGCCGGTCACTCGTCCCGTCTCGGACGCCGAAATCCTCGCCCACCTCGATCGCCACTCGAAAGCCGTCATGAGGCCGCTCTACAAAACGGCCGAGTTCTGCGCGGCCTGCCACAAAGCCGCAATCCCGCGCGAGCTCGACGACTACAAGTGGCTGCGCGCCATCTCTCTCTACGACGAGTGGCAAGGGGCCAGCTTCACCAAGCAGTCGCCCCTGCCCTTCTATCGCAAGGACTCGGTCTCCACCTGCCAGACCTGCCACATGATCCGCGAGCCACTCCGTTCCGGCGCAGTCGATCCCGGCGCCAAAGACGGCAAACTGGTCTCGCATCGCTGGCTGGGGGGCAACTCGCTCATCCCGCAGTACTACAAGTATGACGAGCAGGCGCAAAAGCTGGCCGAATTCCTCAAGAACGGCGCCAACAGCATCGGCGTGCTCAATGTCGACATCTTCGCGATCGAGAAGGACTCCGGCTCGGACACGGCAGGCGAGAACCTGCTGGCAGCGCCCCTCGGACTCACGCCGTTTACCGTAACGCCTGGCCAGACCTTGATCGCCGACGTCGTTATCCAGAACAAAGGCATCGGCCACTCGCTCATTCCCGAGCAGCGCGACTTCTACGAGTCCTGGATCGACTTCACTGTGAAGGACTCGGCGGGTAAAGTGCTGGCCGAGAGCGGGTTCGTCCAGCCCGACGGCAATCTGGACCCCTCGGCACACTCGTTCACCAACCGGCTGATTAACGGGAAAGGCGAGCTGAACGACCTTCACCAGATCTGGCATAATCGGGTGCTCGCCTACAACAACACCATCCAGTCGGGCCGCTCGCAGCTCGCGCGCTATCGCTTCCGGCTTCCCAAGAAAGTCACGGACATCGTCTCGCTCACCGCAACCGTCAAATATCGCCGATTCAACCAGCACTTCATCGATTACGCGATGGCGGCGAAGCGCTATCCCATGCCGGTGCTTGAGATTGCGTCCGAGACAAAGACAATCCAGCTCGGCGAGAATGCGCCTGCGCCGCCGCAGTCCGGCGAAAACCCCGAATGGATGCGCTGGAACAATTACGGAATCGCCCTGCTCGACGCCCAGCAGTACCAGGCCGCCGTCGACGCCTTCAAGAAAGTGGCCGCTTTTCGTCCTGAGTACGCGGACGCGTGGACGAATATGGCCGTCGTGGAAATTCCGTGGGAGCGCTACGACGACGCCAAGGTGCATCTGGCCAAGGCTCTTGAATTGCTGCCCGGCGATTCGCGGGCGCTCTACTATCGCGCGCTGGTCGAGCGCAATGCCGGCCAGGTGGAGGAGGCGATCGCCGATCTCGAGGCCATGGTCGCCAAATATCCGCGCTCCCGCGACGGCCTGCGCGAGTTGGGCTTCAGCTACTACCAAAAGCACGACTACGCCCGCGCCCGCGACGCCTATGAGCGGCTGCAGGCTGTCGATCCAGACGATCTGGCCGCGCACTATCAGCTCGCCATTCTTTATCGCCGTCTCGGCGAGAAAGAGAAGGCGGCCGTCGAGTCAGCCAGATTTGCCGACCAGAAGGACGACCCGACCGCGTCGGAGTATGCGCTCGAGTTCCTGCGCAAGCATCCCGAGGTGGCTGCGGAAAGCGTCGCTTGGCATACTCACGACCTCACCGGCGATGCTCCCAAAAAATCCGGCGAGATCAAGTACACGTATATCCCCGGCGCGGGAATGTAGCAGTCTCTACGCCGCCTTCTGGCTGTCCTTCAGCAGCCCCAGCCGCACGAGACTCTCCGCTGTCGCGGCAATCGCATCTTCGCGCGAGCGCCGCGACCAGCCCAGCTGCCGTATCGCCTTCTCCGCCGTTGCATTCTTGTATTTGCCGAGTTCCGGCAGGATCTGCTTCACCGCCGGATCGAACCTCGAGGCCAGCTTGACCGCCCAGTTCGGCAATTGCATCGTCGGTACCCGTCTGGCCAGCTTGCCCATGCGCGACTTGAGGATCTTCGCGATCTCCACCATCGTCAGGAAGTCGCCGGCCACCGCAAGAAAGCGCTCGCCATTGGCTCGGGAGTGCGTCATGGCGCGGATGTGCAGGTCGGCCACGTCTCGCACATCGACCGCACCGAACCACAGATTCGGCAGGCCGGGAAGCGCGCCATCCATCATCCGCTGCACCAGCAGGATCGATGTAGCGTAGTCGGGGCCGAGCACCGGCCCAAAGATGCCCACCGGGTTTACCACCGCAAACTCCAGCCCGCCTCCCTTGTTGATGAAGAAATCCCATGCGGCGCGCTCCGCGAGCGTCTTTGACCTTT
>Ga0335069_10000308_pt1 | contig 84746 bp, 61 predicted proteins | sample Lox_Sample_11_FD_206714 | JGI IMG/M metagenome (GOLD analysis project Ga0335069, IMG submission 206714) | Soil microbial communities from Loxahatchee National Wildlife Refuge, Florida, United States - Lox_Sample_1.1 | ecosystem: Environmental > Terrestrial > Soil > Wetlands | place: USA... | reverse complement strand
TTCCAAGAATGCGCCCGCGCTGCTCCATTTTGACGGGCGGCTTCGACTTTTCAGGTTGCTGAGATTGCACTTCCTGTCCTCCTTTTGAGCAGACCGAGATGAGCAACAGCGAGCCGAGCGCAATTGTTCTCCAGGGTATTCTTTGCATGTGCGGATTATACACAGGTTTTGAATTCGAGTGGAGAAAACGGTTCGCTCAAGGTTCGCCGCGATTCGCCCTTTCTAAGATCGCGCATGAGGTCTCGAACTGGCTTGGCATCGCCCGTAGAGGCTTGCGGGATCGCAAAGTATCCCAGATTGCGTGTTCATCGGCGCGAGGCGCGGATGACTCCTGCCAAACGGCGAAGGGTAGATCGATCCAGTCAACTGCGAATCGGTGCGCTGATCTCGCTCCGGGTCGCCGCGCACATAGGCCGAGTGCATAGCGCGGGGGCGCAAATACTGCGGCCTTTCCCTTTATTCGAGGCGAATCAGCTCTTCACATGGCACTTCGCGCAATTTCCCTTCGTCTCGAAGGCCGCTCCGTCGGAGTGGTGGCAGGCTCCGCAGGAAGTCTTCTCGGCTTCCGCCGGCTTGTGCATTCCCGTCTTGAAGTTCAGCGGCGCTTTCGCGTCTTCCTTGAACAGCTTGTCATGGCAGGTCTTACAATCACCCTTTGCAGCCTTCACATGCGCAGCATGATTGAAGGTCACATTCCCGTTCTTAGCAGCAAACGTTAGCTTCTCCGGCGCCTTCTTCTCCTGCGCGTGGAGCGCCAAAGTCCCAACCCAACCCGCGACGAAGAGACACACAAACGAAGCTCGAATCCGAGAGATTTGCATTTTGGTTTCCTCGGGTTTGACCAGGAGCAATTCGATTGCCGTCAACGATCACCAACAAAACACGACAGTTCGTAGCTTGTTCAGTTCTCCCTGTTGGGGCATTCTGCGCAGACTGGCGTCGCCACTGGGTCTTGTCACGCCGGAGGTAGACGCTCAGCGGAATGAACCCAAAAATAGAACTTATTCCGATGAACATCCGCCTCCGCCGCTAAGCGGGTTGCCGAATTGTGGGCGGTAGCCGTCCATCCGGAATGTATAGTCCGTCACTCAGGGGCCTGAACGCGTAATTGCCGTCGCACTATGTCAGCGCGCTGGTCACTTGCGAGATGGTGATGTCTTATTCAGTAAGTCGACCAACGGCTTAGCACCGGGAACAATTGGTGAATCACCACTCACAATCTGCTTGGCGCTGATTACCTTGCCGTACACCGCTTTGTTCGCGTCATTGTCCGTATCCAGCGTGGCACCTGTCAACGATACGCCGGCAAACAGTCCCTTGGTCCGGGAATACGTCAGAACGTCCACGTTCATGGCGTCGGCATTGTAAGAACTTGCCTGTGCGCCGGTCGGACCAGCGGCGGCCGCCGCGTCTGATCCCAATTTGGTCTTGCCATTCAGGACCTGTTCAGTGCCCTTTTTGTTCATGATCACGAGCACGAAATCAGTTGACGTGGAACCGAGTTGCACCCCTAGGCTGCCTTGGTCGAGCATATACATCGCCGGCGCTCCCCACGCCCCGTTCATGTCGGCGCCCTTGCGGCAAACGAGCGCACCTCGTCCATAACTGGCACCGATGCCAATGGCCACCTTCTTAACGTTGGGGAAGACCAGAACGCAATCGGCCTTGTCGAGCATCGTTACCGGGAGGTCCCCGGCGAGCACTAACTTCAGCACATTGGCCGACTCTGCCAGGCGCTCATCCTCTTTCTTCTGAGCAGTCACCGGCAAAGCCAGGGCTAAACAGACGGTTGCGATGGCGATTCGTGTTTTCATTTCAATTACTCCTTTGAATCAAGTCTCTCTTCTGAACCTTGTTGATTTGCATATTCTGCTCATCAAACTGAACGATGACAGGCACCCGGGTCAGATTTATTTAATTCGCCGCCCAGCCTGATAGGGCAGGCGAAGAGAGAAACCGAACCTCGAACCAGGTTAAGCCTGCGTTGAGGGGCCAGGGATCCTGATCGATCCTGGAGGCTTCGGAGAAAGGATGCAGCCAAATGTGTTCTTTCCTTCAAACGAAGCCCGACCGGCGAATAGTGATTTCGTGTGGAAGGGTGCCCGACGCCATTGTGTAAGGAGAACCAGGCGCGGGCCATTAACTCTTTTCGATCATTACTTCCGTTGACTTGATCACCACCGTGACCTTGTCACCCTTCTTGAGAGCGAGTTGCTCGGCACTGCGGCGGGTAATCACGCTCTCGATCTGACTCTTCCCGATGCGCACGACAACATGCGCCATGACATCACCGAGCGTGACTTCCACGATTCTTCCTTCCAACTGGTTTCTGGCGGAGATAGACATGACCTAAGGATGGCACAGACTCTGCCACTCGGCCGAACGTCACTTGGCCGCGTAGTCGGCATGTCGGACAATTGCCGGCAAGCGGCGTCGCGCCAAATTGCCCCTGTGATGTCGCCTTCACGGTATTTCGGAAGGGCCCTTCGGCCGGACAAGTGCCAGATTGGCCCAGGATCATAAGGAGCGCCTTGGCACCGTTAGTAGATCACGCTGCCGCGCCTTGACGAGTAAGAGTGTCTCGACGATAAGGAATCGGAGAAGAAACAACCTCAGCCTGGGAAGGCTTGGGTTCCTCTACTGTCCAGCCTTCGGTTCAGGCGCGGTTTTTGGCTCCGCTTCTCCGCGATGGCAGGTGTAGCAGGAAACGACCATCTTGTCGCCGGGGAAATTGCCGTTGATCTGCTGGGTCATCGTAATCATGTGGCGGGCGACGTCTTTCTTCGGATTTTCGTCGCTCGCGAAATTGCCCTGCACATGGCAGTAGACGCATTGGACGCCTAACCCGGTGGTGAAGGTCCGCATGATCTGGCCAACTTCCGGCCCGCTGGAGACCTTCAACACTTTCAGGTTGGTCGGATTGGCGGGCGGCCGCTTTCCTTTGTCCTGCTTGGAATTCTCCTGATTATCCTGGGCGAGCAGCGGAAGAAGAGTGAAGGCGAGCATCGCTACAAGGCGCATGGGCTAAATTATATCGCTATCGGGGGAAATCGGATTTGGTTTCCCGAAGAATCTCCAGAACGATCGCGCGGGAGGATGGCTCGAGGCTCGCTTCGATCCCCTTATACACTCGGGAGCGGATGCGATCCGGCAGTGCGTCGAAGGCGGGACTGTAGATCATGTAGCTCACCGGATAGCGGAACAGGCGCCTCTGCAGGTCGAAGTCACGGAGAGAGCGGCCGTGGCGGTCTCGCGGGCCTCGCTCGGGAAACGTTTCGGTGAACGACGAAACACCCTGGATCGGTTCGCGAAGTGGCGCTTCATCCGCGAAGCCCAGGTACTTGACCAAGGCACCGATGTCGGCGTCGAGATCGGCGGGATGGAGACGAGCGCGCCAGCCGAGACGGGTGATGAGATTCACCGCCTGGGTCTGGTGCTCGAACGTCATCAGGGCGACGATATCGCTTGTGGGGGAAAGGTATCCGGCGGTGTTGAAGTCGTGCGTGAATGCCCGCAGGTTCTGCCTGCCCTCGGTGCCGAGCGAGTGGGGCTCGGCCGGATCGGCAGCAATGGCATTGGCGCGATCTTTCTGCTCGCCCCGCACCGCATTCACATACCAGCCTCCCCAGCGATCCTCGAACGGCGTGCGATGGTCCGTGATGATGCCTCCATCGCGATCAGGCGCGCCGGTGGGCCCGGGAAAGACGGAGCCCACGAAAATGCCGGGAATTCCCATGGTGGACGGGCCACGGTGGCACCGCAGACACTCCGAACGGCGCGTGAAGCGAGGCTGATCCTCCGCCGCGGCGGGCAGCGTGTAGAAAATCACCCCCTGCTTCGGGTCCAGGGACGCGATTTCGATCCCATTGCCGCCTCGGACCCATCCCACGGCGACCTGATCATTGAAATAAATTGCGCGGGGATTCTTCGGAGAGATCTTGCCCGCCTGAAAACTTGTCTTAGAGAAGACAAGAGCCTGAGAGTCGATGGGGATTCCAAGTTCGCGCAGGAGGCCGGGCAGATATCCCTGGCCGTTTTCCGTAAATTCGAGCTTCGCCGCGCCGCAATCCAGGCGATTCTGAAGTTGCGCGACCGGATCGTTGGGCGAATCGCCGAAATAGCGGATAGCCGGGTGATCGAGAGGGATATTGTCAGCGTAAATCTGGGCGTTCGCGAGGCGGGCGAGGGCCAGAATCGCCGGAATTGCCGACCGTCCCATGCAAATCAATTCGTGCCGGGGAGCCTGCGGGCCGCTGGAGTGTCCACCAGATACGAGGCTTCCTTATATCCGAGCGCATGCGCGAAGGAATCGAGCTTGTCCTTCTCGACTTGCTCGGCCGGCGTCAAAGGACGGTCGTAGATGTTCGCTTTGGGAGCCACCACGCATTGATCCGAGCGGCAATTGTGCGAATTCGGCGAGCCGAGCTTTTCGAGCAGCGCCACAGCATCGAGATGAGGCTGGCCGAATCGCGTTGGGCCATTGGCCATGTCCGCGGCGGAATCGCCCGCCTTGCTCTTAACGTCTACCTTAGCGCCTTTCGACACAAGGTAATTGATCATGCCCGGGTCGCCCAGATAAGCGGCCCCATGGAGCGCGGTATAGCCGCGATTGTCTGCTGCATTGACATCGTTGCCCAGTTCGACGCAGTACTTCACGGCATCGAGCAGCGGTAGAGGCGCGTTGACGCTCCAATTCGCTGCCCACCCGATGCCGGCCGCTGCCATCAGCGGTGTATCGCCGGACTTGGTGGCCAGTTTCGGGTCCGCGCCGTGTTCGACGAGCAGGCGCATCGCCGGTACATCGCTCGACTGCGCAGCGCGCCAAAACGCGGTTGCTCCGGCTGGGTCCACCCACGTGTAGTCGTTCGTGAAGGAGCGGAACCACAGCTTTTCACCCACCTGCGCGTTGACGTTCGCGCCGCGGTCGAGCAGCGCCTTCATCAATTCCAGATAGGTTACCTTCTCCTGATCCGTGCTGGGCTGCGGGAACCAGGCCTTCGGCGCCCATTGAACGTCGATCGTCGCGTATAAAGCCGTCAGTCCGGAAACGGCTGCCGGGTTGGGATCCGCGCCATGATCGAGCAGGTACTTCGCCAGCGTCAGGTGCCCGTTCACGATGGCTTCGACGAGCGGGCTGAACTTATCGCCGCCGCTAGCCTGATTGATGTCCACTTTGGCGCCGCTCTCAATCAAGGCGCGCACCGTTTCCATGTGACCCTCGCGGCAGGCATAGAGCAGAGCCGTCATGCCGCCCAGGAAATCGGCGCCCACTTTCCGCGGAGGCCGCGCAGCCACATCTCCCGCCCGCTGGCGAGGTTTTGCGAGACGATACTCAACTGTTTTCAGCCCGATCGAGCGGCTGAACGCGGTCAGTTCTGCTCGCGCTGTTTCATTGGCTGTCTTGGCTAGAGCGGCTGCGGCTTCGGCGTCCATCGCTTCATCGGACTTGGCGGTCGAGCCCCTCGGGCCAGGCCTATCCTCGACCACGTTGCCGTCCTGGTCAAAGCGAACATGGTCCAATTTCTTTACATTTGTGGCGATATTCGGATCGGCGCCGGCTGCCAATAGAGCCTTGACGGCAGCGTCACGATTCAGCGCGGCGGCGAACATCAACGCCGTCTGTCCGTGAACCGACTCTTTCGCGTTGACGCTGGCTCCATGGTCGAGCAGCACCCTCACCGCCGGCACGCTTCCCGAAGCGGCCGCCATCATCAGCGCCGTGGTTCCGTTTTCCTTCACGGAATCCGCTTGTGCCGCGGCCTTCAGCAGCGCCAGAATCATCGCCGCATTGCCGTTCTGGCAGGCCATGAATAACGGCGGGATGGCTCCTTCGCGGGTCGTGGCCTTCACGTTCGCGCCTGCGGCGATCAGCAGATTCGCCATCTCCAGATCGTCATTAAACGCTGCCCAGTGCAGCGCCGTGGTGCCATCGCCCTGCGCGCCATCGATATCCGCGCCCTGCTGCAGCAGCCAACGGACCGCGTTCTTGTCGCCCCGCTCCGCCGCTTCGGAGAGACGCGAATCGCTGGCGCACAGAAGCGCCGCCATAAGAAATCCGCTGATCAAAACGCGCATGATCCGCTCCTAAATGGCTATTTCGCCGGTGCTGTCGCCGAAGTTCTCGACGTTGACGCCCAGCTTATGCAGCATGGTCAATAGGACGTTCGCCATCGGCGTCCCGTCCTGGGTCCGGACGTGCAGGTTGCCTTTCAACTGGCCGTTAGCGTGTCCAAGAAGAACCAGCGGGACGCGCTTGTGATTGTGCACGTTGGAATCACCCATCGGGCTCCCGTACATCACCATCGAATGATCCAGCAGGTTGCCGTCGCCGTCGGGCGTGTTCTTCAGCTTCTCCAGAAAGTACGGCAGCATGCTCACGTGATAGCGGTTTAGTTTGGCGAATTCGGCGATCTTGGTGGGGTCCTCCCCGTGATGCGAGCAGGGATGGAACGGGGTCTTCACGCCGCTGCCGGGCCAGACGCGGCCGCTTACGTCGCGGCTGAGCTTGAATGCGGAAACGCGCGTGACGTCCGTCATAAACGCCAGGGCCTGCAGATCGAACATCAGCTTGACGTGTTCTTCGAACGAATCCGGCACGCCGAGCGGAGCGGCCGGCAAGGCGCGTGCTTCGCCACTGGAGTTGTATTTTTCGATCTTCTGGATGCGGCGCTCAATTTCGCGCACATCCTCGAGATATGCATTCAACCTCTGGCGGTCGCTCGCGCCAAGGCCCTTCTGAAGACGGTTGACGTCGTGCGCGATCCAGTCGAGAATGCTGCGATTCACCTGCCCGCGCGCGAGCCGCTCCTCCGGAGTGCCGCCTTCGCCGAACAGATCCTCGAAGGCCATGCGCGGATCGAGTGTCATCGGCAGAGGCTGTGTGGGCGAGGCCCAACTGATCGTGTCAGCGTACACACAGGCGTAGCCGTAATCGCAGGCTCCCGACGCATCCACCATTTCGATGCACAGTTGGATGGACGGCAGCGGTGTATCCTGACCGAATTTTTTCGCGTAGAGCTGATCAATCGAGGTACCGACGTAATAATCCGAGCCCTCGGTCATCTTCGGATGCGCCGCGGTGAGATAGACAGCGCTGGAGCGGAAATGGTCCGCACCTTCCTCAGCTGCGGCCCAGGCGGTGGCCGGATGAAGGTCGGTATCGCTGACGATGGTCAGATACTCGCGATAGGGCGCCAGAGGCTCCAGCGTCTGGCTCATCTGGAAGTCGCGGCCTTCCTTCTCCGGAGACCAGTAATGCTTGTTCGTGCCTTCACCAGTGGATCCGGCCGAGCCGTGAACGATCTCAACGCACGCCAGGCGAGTGGGGGGCGCGGCAGCAGTCTTCCGCAAGGGGGTTTGCGCGGGCACCATGGAATCGAGCAGCGGCAGCGCCATGGTGACGCCCATTCCCCGCAACACCGTGCGGCGCGAAAGATGCTTTTTCGTGATGAACATGCAGTGCTCCCAGCAAACCTAATCTTGTACCGCTGAACCGGACGGCTTCTCGATGCGATGCTGAACGATGCCCTCGGTGGGAGCCGAAGTTCCCTCTTCGGCTCGTCTCATTTGAAATGGCGCGCTCTTGACGATCGCCAACACGAACGACGAGAAATGGTTGTTGTTTCGCGCGGCTTCGCGAGCCACCGACCGAACGACCGGCATGTCGGACGGCTCGATCACGCGGCCGGCAGCGTAGCTCAGCAGATTCTCCGCGAAATTCCCGAGAAACACATCGGAGTGATTCAAAATGGCCTCCCGCAGGCTCACTGGACCGTCCAACTTCGCGCCATCGAACATTTTTCCTGAAGGATCGATGCGGAAACCGCTGTCGTTGGTCCGCCAGACGCCGATGGCATCGAAATTTTCGAGCGAAAAGCCGATGGGGTCCATCATCCTGTGGCACGCCGCGCACACGGGGTTCTTGCGATGCTCCTCCAGGCGCTCGCGTACCGAAAGCGGCTTGGCAACGTGGCCCGTCCGCAAGTCGGCATTTTCAGGGAGCGCAGGAACGTTCGGCGGAGGGGCCGGAGGCGGCGTGCCAAGCAACACCTCCATCACGTACTTGCCGCGCTGCACGGGCGAAGTCCGGATCGCCGTCGAGGTGATGGTGAGAATACTCGAATGGCCGAGCAATCCGAAGCGATTCGGATCGGTCAGCGGTACGCGGCGAAAGCGGCTGCCCAAGACGTTGGGAATTCCATAATGCTTCGCCAGCCGTTCGTTGACGAACGTATAATTCGCCGTCAGCAATTCGGTGACGTCGCCATCTTCCCGAACGATGTTCTCGAACAGCAGCTCCGTTTCGCGGCGCATGGCGTCGCCCAGCGTGCGATCGAAGTCGGGAAACTCGAACAGGTCTGGGCTGACGCCTTTCAGGTTCTGTAAATGGAGCCACTGGTCGGCGAAATTTGCCGTTAACGCCGACGACTTCGGATCGGCGAGCATTCTCCGCACTTGCTTTTCCATCACCAGCGGATCTCTTAGCTTTCCTTGCGCCGCCGAGGCCAGGAGCGGCTCGTCCGGCGCGCTGCTCCAAAGAAAGAACGACAATCGGGAGGCCAGCTCCAGATCGCTGATATGGAAATTCTTGCCAGGGACGACGTTCGACGGTGTCCGCTCAAACCGGAACACGAATTCGGGGCTGGCGATGATGGCTTGAATCGCCGTCCGGATGCCGGAGTCGAAGTTGCCTCCGTTGCGCCCGCGCTGGTAGAAGCTGAGAAGTCCTTCGAAGTCGTCCCCCGTCACCGGCCTGCGAAACGCCTGGCGCGCGAGCGCTCCAATGATCTGCTTGGCGCACGGAATTTCATCGTCGCTGGTGGGCCGGCAGGTGAAGATCTTGCGCCGGCTGGGAGTGTCGGAAACCCCGGCGGGGACCGCCGGGCCGGTGATGGATAGCTCGTGCAGGTGAGGCAGCGTCGTCATGCCCGGCACGGTCCCGGCGCTGACGTCCACCAGACTTTGCTCCACCATCCGGTATTCGTCCTCAATCGGGCCGTCGAATTTTTGCGGGAACGATGCCGAAATGCGCTGCGGACCCGCGCGGACTTTAATGGGCGGCGTCTTGATGCCATCGTTTGCCAGTTGCATTGCGGGATTGATGTCAAGCAGTGCCACCCGCTCGCCGTTCACGGCGACCTCAATTTGCTGGCCTTTCCCCTGATTCAGACCAAACAGTGGGCCTGTGGGCGAATAATAGAATCCCAACTTGAAGACGTAATCGCCGTCGGCCGGAAAATCGTGAACCACCGCGATTCCGCCGCGCGTGCCGAACGGTGTCCCGTCGACATGGCGCATCTGCGAGGTAACGCGCGGAATGGAATACGTGGTGGTCAGCGGCAGTGCTGACGGATCCCCGACAGCTTCTCGGCTGATGCGCGCCGCGGCGCGGATGTAGCCCTGCATCAGCGCGGGCGAAATGGTGAGCACATCCGCCATGTTGTCGAAGCCGTGGCTCATATCGTCAGCGGGAAGCAGCGGTGTGACGTCTACATCCACGTGAAGGAGATCGTGAATCACGTTGGCGTACTCGGTGCGATTCAGGCGATGAAGCGCGGGACGGCCCGGATTGGGGTGAAGCGCGGCCGCGCGGTCGATGCTCGTTTCCAGCGAAACAGCAAAGGCCTTGAGCGCTACCGCATCGGGACGCGGTATGCCGGCGGGCGGCATCAGGCCGGCACGCACCTTGCGGATCACTTTTTCCGCTTGCTCGGCGTTTTGTTCCGGATGATCGACGTCCAGCTTGGACCAGGAAAAGCCGCCGGACTTGAGTTTTTCGTTATGGCAGCCAGCGCAGTACCGATCGACGAACGTGTGCGGAGGAATCGCGGAAGCAGGCGTTTGTCCATAAGCAAACGCCACCAGAAGCGCGGCCGCGCCGCACCAGAGGGGCAATCTAATCAAACTTCCTCCTCGAAACTGACTGCTTGGTCACCGAGGCCACGATATTTTGAGAGTGTAGCCGCCCGATATGCCGAAGTCAACCCTATTCCATGCAGGTTGAATAGCATAGGAGCAAAGTTCAATCAGGCCTTCATGTTTTTTCCGCTGATTTGCAGATCGAAGCCGTCGGGGTCCTTGACGTGAAAACTGTCGTCGGTATCCGGCCGGGGATCGAGCCCGCGCCGTCGCAGCTCGGCCTCCACCGCACTCTTGTCCCAGTTATCGATCGTGTAGGCGATGTGGTTGATTAAAGGCGGACCGGTCTTGCTGCCGGCGCGCGCGTTGCGCGGAAGCAGGAACGTATCGCCGAAGGACATGTAACACTGCTTCCCGTCGTCGTGCGAGACCTTCATACCGAGGAGAGCCGCGTAAAAGTCGCGCGTCTTGGCATAGTCGGCGACGACATAGGAGATGTGATTGACGGCGACCGCCTGAAATCCCTTCCCCGCTGCGGGTGCGGGCGTTGCCGAGCTGGCCGCCGCCGCTGCGATGGCGAGACTGCGAACCAGTTGGCGCCGGTTCATTTTCCCTTGTTCGAAATCCTGAAGAAGCTTGTGGATGAGTTTTTCCATGGCCTGTCCTTTCGCCCGTCCTTTCAATGGTCGGCTCTTTTCGAGCGTCTATACTTCTTAGCACAATTTGACAGTCGGCTCTTGCGCAGGTATCCGGGTCGATGCTATGCTCCCGAAGGCCTTTCCTCATGGCCCTGGAGATGACACGCCGATGAATCGCTGGACATTATCGATCTTTGTGCTGGGTGTTTACGCTGGCGTCGCGTATGCGCAATCCAAAGTGGACTTCGAGATGATGACCTGGCCAGAGGTCAAGAAAGCGATGAGCGAGGGCAAAACAACCGCGCTTGTCTATAACGGCGGCACCGAACAGAGAGGACCGCAGAACGTCAACGGCGGCCACACGTTGATGGGTCATGCCACGGTCATCGCGATCGCGGAAAAGCTCGGCACGGCGATCGCTGCTCCGGTGCTGCCTTTTTCGGTGAACAACGCCAGCGCGCAGCTTCCCGGCACCATCGGCCTCACCGGGCCGCTGTTTGCCGAGATCAATGAACAGGTGGCCGAACAGCTGATCAAGACGGGATTTAAGAATGTCGTTCTGATGGGCGATCACGGCGGCGGACAGAAGGAACTGGGCGAGGTGGCGAAGAAGCTCGACGAAAAATACTCCAGCCAGGGAATTCGCGTCGTTTTCTGCGACGAGGTTTATCAGAAAGCGAATGCCGATTTCGATAAATGGCTGGCCGCCAATAACTATCCTTTGAGTTCGCACGCCGGCATTCCGGATACGTCGGAGATGCTGTATCTCGGCGGCGACAAAGGGTGGGTCCGCAAGGAACTGATTCCCACCGCGCTGGGCGATCCCATGCGAAAGCCGGGCGAAGCGCGCGATCCCAACGCAAAACGGATTAACAACGGGATTCAGGGCGATGCGCGTCCCTCCACGGCCGAACTGGGCAAGCGCTTGTTCGACATGAAAGTCGACGCGGCCGTCGACCAGATCCATCGTTTGCTAGCGAAGTAAGTAGATTCACTCGAGCCGCTTCGTAAAGCCTCCGTGCGGTCTTTGCCTGCTCGGATTTCCTCGAGCGCCCGCAAACTCTTCGGTAATGTTCAATATGCGTGACAGAGACCAGAGTGTCGAAAAAAAGGAATCTGTACCATGCCGGGGACATCAAGCGCACAAGTGAAGCGATAAGGGCGGATCCTTGCGCGCCATGACTTCTTTGGAAACCGTGGCGCACATACGTCTAGGGCTTGCGCTCCACTTGTGGGTACTTAAGCAAGAGGAAGGAGAATTTAGTGATGGCAACCGTAACGCCGAAACCACTCGTTGCCGTGACCACGGGGAACGGATCCCTGAGCGCCTATGGCAAGGCGAGATCGACGGTTCAAGGATCGCCTCTCGACGACGAAGCCGCGCGCAAAATTGACGCCTACTGGCGAGCGTGCAATTACCTCAGCCTAGGCATGATTTATCTGCAAGAGAATCCGCTCCTGCTGCAACCGCTGAAACCCGAGCACATTAAGAACCGGCTGCTCGGACACTGGGGCGCGAGTCCCGGTTTGTCGTTTGCCTATATCCACCTGAACCGCCTAATCAAGAAATACGACCTCGACATGATCTTCCTTGCCGGACCAGGCCACGGCGCTCCGGGCGTGCTCGGCCCGGTCTACCTGGAGGGCACTTACTCTGAAATCTACACCGATAAGAGCGAAGACCTAGCCGGGCTTCTGGAATTCTTCAAACAATTCTCCTTCCCGGGTGGCATCGGCAGTCACTGTACTCCGGAAACGCCAGGCTCGATTCACGAAGGAGGTGAACTTGGATACGTGCTGTCTCATGCGTGCGGGGCGGCCTTCGACAATCCGGACCTGATTGTCGCGGCTGTGGTTGGAGACGGGGAATCGGAAACTGGCCCCCTGGCTACCTCCTGGCACATCACCAAGTTCCTGAACCCAATTCGCGATGGCGCGGTGCTTCCGATCCTCCACCTCAATGGGTATAAGATCAACAACCCCACTCTGTTGGCTCGCATCAGCCATGAGGAAGTGGAGAACCTGTTCCGCGGTTATGGCTGGACCCCATACTTCGTGGAAGGTTCCGACCCCGACACCATGCACCAGGCCATGGCGGTGACGGTGGAGCACTGCATTGGAGAGATCAAGAAGGTCCAACAGGAAGCGCGTAGCTCAGGCATTGCGACCCGCCCGCGCTGGCCTATGATCGTTCTGCGTACGCCCAAAGGTTGGAGCGCTCCGGCAGAGGTCAAGGGTCACAGGCTGGAGGGCTCCTGGCGCGCGCACCAGGTTCCGATGGCCGACGTCAAGAGGAACCCCGAACAACTGAAGATTCTCGAGAAGTGGATGCGTGCGCAAAAACCCGAGGAACTGTTCGATTCGGACGGAAAACTGATTCGCGAGCTCAAAGAATTGGCGCCGGCAGGTATCCGCCGGATGAGTGCGAACCCGCACGCGAACGGGGGACGTCTGAAAAAGGACCTGCGGATGCCCGATTTCCGGGGATATGCGCAGAAGGTCGACAAGCCCGGTCAAACAGAAGCGGAAAACACTCGCCCGCTGGGGGCCTTGCTGAGAGACGTCATGAAAGCAAACATGAATCGCTTTCGCGTCTTCGGCCCGGACGAGAATACCTCAAACAAACTCCAGGACATCTACGAAGTGAGCAAGAAGTTTTGGATCGCCGAATACTTCCCGGAGGACGCGGATGGCGGCGAACTCGCCACTGACGGACGGGTCATCGAAATGCTGAGCGAACACACCATGGAAGGCATGCTGGAAGGCTACCTCCTCACAGGCCGCCATGGCTTGTTCTCTTCCTATGAAGCGTTTATTCACGTGATCGATTCGATGTTCAATCAGCACGCGAAATGGCTGTCGATCAGCAAAGACTTATCGTGGCGAGAACAGGTCGCTTCCCTAAACCTGCTAATCACCTCGACTGTCTGGCGTCAAGATCACAACGGATTTACCCATCAGGACCCTGGCTTCCTTGACGTAGTGGTTAACAAGAGCGCAGCCGTGACCCGCATCTACCTTCCGCCGGATGTAAACTCCTTGTTGTCGGTCGCCGACCACTGCCTGCGGAGCGAGAATTATATCAATGTGATTGTGTCCGACAAACAGATGCATCTCCAGTATTTAGATATGGATGCGGCCATCCGGCACTGTACCAAGGGCATCGGCATTTGGGAGTGGGCCAGCAACGACCAGGGCGGCGAGCCGGATGTGGTGATGGCATCAGCCGGCGACATTCCCACTCAGGAAGCATTGGCGGCAACAGCCTTGCTCCGCGAGCAATTCCCCGACCTCAAGATCCGATTCATCAACGTCGTCGACCTGTTCAAGCTTCAACCCAGCACCGAGCATCCCCATGGATTGACGGACCGGGACTTCGACTCTCTGTTCACGGTTGATAAGCCGATCATCTTCAATTTCCACGGTTACCCCTGGCTGATCCACCGGCTGGCGTACCGTCGAACCAATCACGCCAACATGCACGTGCGGGGGTACAAGGAAAAGGGCAACATCAATACTCCGATGGAATTGGCCATCAACAATGAGATTGACCGGTTCAGCCTGGCGATCGACGTGATCGATCGCACCCCGAAGTTGCTCAAGATCGGGGCTCATGCTAAGGAAAGATATCGCGATCTGCAGATCGATTGCCGAAACTACGCGTACGAAAACGGTATCGACAAGCCTGAGATCATTAATTGGCGGTGGCCGCACTAATACGTTGGACGGTTGCCCGCGTTACGTTCTCAAGCTGTTTCTCGACGATCGTCTGTCCGTGGATCGGCGCTCTCCAGAATCGCGCGGTCCAGCGGGTTCTTGAGGCCGGCCTGAAATTAGCTGATCCACCCGCACTTGCCCAGCGCCTCTCTACATCATCTGCCGAGGGAAGCTGTCAGCTGATGACCGCCTCGTCATCGCTAGGCTCCACGGTGAGGCCTGAGGCTGAGAATCCGCCGTCGACGACAAGGACATGCCCAGTAATGTAGCTGGCATCGCTAGAGCAGAGGAACACAACAGCGCCAGCTACTTCCTCGGGGCGTCCGTAACGGCGCATCGGAGTCTGAGCGGTCCATTGCCTGGCATCATCTTCCGGAAGCATCCGGCTTACGAGGGGTGTTTCCACTGCTCCAGGCGCAAGCACATTTACGCGGATTCCGAAGTCGGCGAGGTCGATCGCCATCACCCGGCTCAACCCCACGACGCCCCATTTCGATGCGCCGTATGCGGAACGGCCGGCATTGCCGGTAATTCCCGACACGCTGGCGACATTGACAATGGATCCTCCTCCCGTCTCCTTCATCGCGCGCGCGGCAGCCTGACCCACGATAAAGGTACCGCGCAAGTTCACAGCCACTACACGATCGAATGTTTCGAGGGGAGTTTGAAGGAACGGAATATCGCTGCCGATGCCGGCTGAGTTGACCATGCAATCCAGCCGGCCATGGCGCGCAACTACGGTGCGCACCATCGAATCCACACTGGCCTGATCCTGCACATCGACGTGCAGCGGCAAGAGGGAGCCTGAGCCCAGCGTCGTCTCTTTTGACGATCGGTCTGCGGTGATCACCGTCGCGCCCTCGTCAACCATGCGCTGCGCGATTGCTTTTCCGATTCCAGACGAGCCGCCGGTGACGACGGCTATCTTTCCGTCCAGTCGCATGCTCATCCCTGACACCTTCCTGAATAAACGACGCCAGAGCTGGCCTACTTCCTCGCCGTGACGGTGATCTCCACGTGCCCCGGTCCTACGAGCTTGGAAACCACGACTGTCGTCCGAGCAGGCTTGGGATCCCCGAAGTGCGCCTTATATAAAGCGTTCATGCGATCGAACAAGGCACCATCCGTGATATATACCTGCACGCTGACAACATCCGCGGACGACATCCCGGCTTCCTTGAGAACTGCGTCGATATTGACCAGGGATTGCTTCATCTCCGCCTCAAAACTAGCCGGAATTTTGCCAGCCGCGTCCTCGCCAGCCATTCCCGAGACGTAAAGCGTGCCGTCGACCAGGATTCCATAGCTCCATCCGGCGTTCGGTTCTGCGCCCTTTGGGCGAATGACTTTCTTTTCAGCGCCCAGCGCCAAGCCGACACCTAGTGCGATCAAAGCCACGGCTGAGATCACTGATTTTCGCATGAGACCCTCCTTGGTTGTGAGTGCTTTTCGAGGCCAGTGACGACGCCCTCCTTGCGCCACCGGCCAAGAGTTAGCCCCGAAATTGCTGCAACCTCGCTAACAGAGCACCAGGGAAACCGCCAAACCGCCCTCCGAAGTCTCCTTATACTTCGAGTTCATTTCCTTGGCGGTGAGAGCCATGGCGGTGACAGTCGTATCGAAGTCGACCCGGCGGTTGGCTGGGATCTCGTTGCTCGCGATCATGAATCCCGTCCACGCCTTGACTGCGCCGAACGCGCAACGTTCGATACAGGGGATCTGTACGAACCCGGCTACGGGGTCGCAGGTTAGCCCAAGGTGGTGCTGGAGCGAAGATTCGGCGGCATTCGCCACAACCTGATGACCGAAGTCGTTCGCCTGGGCGATCAGTGCGGCGCCCATAGCGGACGCGACGCCGATCTCCGCCTGACAGCCGCCCTCCGCCCCGGACAAAGTGGCGTTGTGTTTGCAGAGATAGCCGATGGCCGCAGCAGCGAGTAGTCCTTCCCGGAGTTTCTGCTTCGGCAGCTTCCGGCCACCTTCGCCAAGGGCGTAGACCAGTGCGGGCATGACGCCCGCGGACCCGCCAGTCGGTGCGGTGATGACGAGATGGCCGCGCGCGTTCTCTTCGGAACCAGCCAACGCGTACGCCGCAACGACTCCGATTCCTTTCTGCTTCTCGTACTTATCGTCCATAGCCCGCTTGTAGACGTCACCGGCCTTAGTCTTGAGTTTGATAGGCCCCGGCAGGACACCCTCGGGCGCCTTAAGGCCAGCGTTCACGGTGTTGACCATCGCATTTAGAATCTTATCGGCGTACGCATTTATCTCTGCTTCACTCTTCCCGGAGACAGCCATTTCGTTCGCCATTACGATCTGAGCGATGGTGAGCTTATTCTTCTCCGCGTGCTCCTGCAGTTCCTTCATGGTGGCGTACGGATACTTGGGCTGACCCTTCGCCGGGGGTGTATACCCCTTCCACTCGATGAAGCCGCCGCCTACCGAGTAGTATTCCAGTTCGTTCAAGACCGAATCGCCCGCCATCAGCTTGCAAGTCATCGTGTTTGGGTGCGGGAAATTGCCCTTCGGCGCGTCATAAATGACGTCCTTCAGAGAGACATTGAAGCTCTTGTCACCGAGCTTCACCGGGAAGGTCTGGTCGGGATTATCCCTAAGGCTGTCCAGAAATAGCGGATCAACCGTAGCCGGCTCCTTGCCGATGATGCCGGCCAGAGCCGCGCGTTCGGTTCCGTGGCCCTTTCCCGTGGCGCTGAGGCTACCAAAGAGGTTCACCTTCATGCCGGTTGCCTTCGCAAGCTGGTCCGCCGGCAGCTTGGTGCAGCGCTGATAGAAGTCGTAGGTAATGCGCATCGGGCCGATCGTGTGCGAACTGGAAGGTCCAGGCCCGACCTTGTAAAACTCGTCAATCGTAGTCATCACCGGCCCCTTCGCCTGCTTGACGACGTTTAGGTCTGCGGACAGAGGGGGTGCAACCGCCTGAGCGGGTGGCAACTCTCCGACCTGCTTCGCTTTCTCTTCCGCAGTGCAGCCCGTGAGAACGGCGGCCGCTCCAATGGTGGCGCTCCGCATCAGGAACGCGCGGCGATCCACGCCTGCCGGAGCTTTCGGGAGGTCCGGCATAAAGAACGTCTTGTCGTCAACCTTATCGATTTTCATATTCACTCCTTCTTGCTGCGCCCAAAACTAAAATTCTTCGCTTGCTCAAGATGACTTCTCCGGTTGGGAGATTTATTTTTCTTGCACCAGCGCTGTCTTCACAATTCGGTAACCCGCCATTCAAAATCCCCTCAATCCAACGAACCGGGGAGTACCATTTCCATCAGCTTGTAGTTGTCTCGGTAATCCACGGGTACTCCGATCAAGACAGGCCCCTGCATCTCGAGTGCCTTCTTGAATGTCGGCGCAATCTGATCGGACGATTCGATCTTCAGGCCCTGTGCGCCAAACGCTTCCGCGAACCGTACGACATCGACTGGGCCGAATTCAACGCCGGAAGCGCGCCCGTATTTTGCCACCTCTTGGAACCGGACCATGTCATAGGCGCCGTCGATCCAAACCAGATGCACCAGGTTGCACTTGAGCCGGACCGCTGTTTCGAGCTCCATTGCCGAAAAGAGGAATCCGCCGTCGCCGGAAATCGAAATGACCTTCTCCGCCGGGCGGACCAGGCTCGCAGCGATGGCCCATGGCAAGCCGACGCCGAGCGTCTGCTGCCCGTTCGTAAACAGCAACTGCCTCGGGCGGAAGCTGTACAGATAGCGCGCCAACCAGATATGGAACGAGCCCATGTCCAAACAGACGGTCATGTCATCGCGCATTAACTTCTGAAGCTCGTACACCAAACGTGTGGGGTGAACCGGAACGCCATTCGCGGCAGCCGCGGCTGCGGCGAACACCTCACGCTCACCGGCAATTTCTTTCAACCGGACGGAGTCAATGGTCCGCGGTTCGATCTGCTCCGTAAGTGATTGGAGCGTCGCAGGGATGTTGCCTCGAAGCTCAACCTGGGGCCGGTAATCCCGATCTATCTCCACGGGGGAACAATCGACGTGAATGATCGTTCGATGACGCCCGTGGTTCCATAAGCCGGGTTCATACTCCACCGGGTAGTAGCCGATAGTGATCACGAGGTCGGCCTCGTCAAGAAGATCGTCGGCGAGTTGGTTGTGAAAAAGACCTACGCGGCCTCCAAAACAATGAAAGAATTCCCGTGGGACGACTCCCGCACCCTGGTATGTGCACACCACTGGCAGATGCGTCTTAGCGAGGAGTGCCCGCACTGCCTTCGCCGCCTGAATTTCGCTGGCCAGGAGGCCTAGAAGCAGCACCGGCCGGCTCGCGTTATCGATTAACGCCGCGGCTGCGGTGATCGCCTTGGGATCCGCCGGTCCAAGAGGATCTGGCGCGGCTGGAGTGAGAATTTCCGCTTCTACTTCCGCGGTCATCATGTCCACCGGAGCGCTGATGAACGCCGCGCCGGGACGCCCCGATTCGGCCGTGCGGAAGGCGTTCGCGACCACCTCCGGAACGGAACCCGGCGCATCAATCTCAGCGCTGAACTTCGTGATCGGCCGGAACAGGTTTACCGTATCCATGCTCTGGTGCAATTGCTTCAGCCGCATGGAACTCGACACGTTGCCGCCGATCGCCACAACGGGATCCCCTTCCGATGTCGCTGTAGCCAGGCCCGTTACCAGATTCGAGCAACCGGGCCCGGAAGTGACCAACACAACCCCCGCTTTGGAGGTCATCCGTCCGATTCCGGAAGCGATGAAGGCCGCATTCTGCTCATGCCGGCAGACGACGGTCTTGATCTTGGAGTCGAGGAGTGTATCGAATACTTTGTCGATCTTGGCGCCAGGTATGCCAAATACATACTGCACCCCTTGGGCTTCCAAGCTCTTCACCAGCAGTGCCGCGCCCGTCTCGGTGCCGGTCGCGGCTTTCGCCTGGGGAGTCATCCCTGATCTCTCCTTGTTGTGGGAATTCAGAGCCCACATGGGCGGGCGCCAATATTGACTGGCCGCCTCAGCGGCACTGATGCGTCGCTTTTAGAAGCGGATCTAACTTTTCTTGCTTCTTTCGGCGCCCTGAAGATTTGCAGGGGAAAAAATTAAATCTCCAAGGAAGGGCCAGGCATTATCCCGGCGGAAGAGCAATGAGATCCAAAAGCAGGAGTGGCGTGGCCCTCTAGGGGAGATTATGAGTAGTGGCACTGGCAAATACGAACGTCTTCTGGAGCAATGCACCAAGCTGGCTCCAGTTCCTACCGCAGTCGCCCATCCTTGCGAGAAGACGGCTCTGGCCGGAGCACTCGAAGCCGGCGAAAAGGGCCTGATCACACCAATCCTCGTCGGTCCGGCAGCCAAGATTCGATCGATCGCAGCCTCGGCGGGGATTGAACTTGGCACGACGGAGATCGTAGACACGCCGCACAGCCAGGCATCCGCAGCGAAGGCCGTGGAGTTGGTTCGCGCGGGCCGGGCGGAACTCCTTATGAAGGGCAGTCTGCATACGGATGAACTGCTTGGCGCCGTCGTCGCGCGGGAAACAGGCCTTCGGACCGGGCGCCGCATCAGTCACGTGTTCGTAATGGATGTTCCTACCTACCACAAGGTGCTGGTCGTGACGGACGCTGCGATTAACATCGCTCCAACCCTCGAAGACAAGGTGGACATCTGCCAGAACGCCATCGATCTGGCTGTGGATATGGGCGTGAAGAAACCCAAAGTGGCCATTCTCGCCGCCGTCGAAACGGTGACATCGAAGATGCCGTCGACGATTGACGCGGCGGCTCTTTGCAAAATGGCGGATCGGGGTCAGATCACCGGCGGCATTCTCGATGGGCCCTTGGCTTTCGATAATGCCATCAGCAAAGAGGCGGCGGCGATCAAGGGAATTCAATCGGCCGTTGCCGGGGACCCGGATATTCTGCTGGTTCCCGACCTCGAGGCCGGCAACATGCTGGCCAAGCAGCTGACTTTTCTCGCGAATGCAGACGGCGCGGGCCTGGTGCTGGGCGCTCGGGTACCCATCATTCTGACGAGCCGCTCGGACAGCGTTCGCTCCAGGATCGCCAGTTGCGCGGTGGCGAAACTGGTCGCGCATGCACGCCGGGAGAAGCTGAAAGGGAGTTAACGACATGACGAATGATTACGCCCTCGTACTCAACGCCGGTTCGTCCAGCCTGAAGTTTTGTGTCTACCAGAAGCCGAAAGGCGGCGCCTGGGATTTGGGAGCCAGGGGCCAGATCGAGGGAATCGGGACAGCGCCGCGGCTAACGGCGAAGGATGCCGGTGGTCTGGTTCTCGTCGATCAGGAGCCAGACATCGCTGTGAGGGATGGCCGCGATGCACTGCAGGCCGTCACTTCGTGGCTGAGGTCCAGGTTTGGCAACGCTCCGCTGCTGGGGGTGGGACACCGTGTGGTGCATGGCGGGGCCCGTTTCACCGCCCCAACCGTCGTGACCCCGCAGATCCTGGCTGAACTTCACCGTCTAACACCTCTCGCGCCATTGCATCAGCCCTATAACCTGGCGCCGATCGAAGCAGCGCTGGAGCGGTTGCCCGGAGTGCCGCAAGTTGCCTGTTTCGATACAAGTTTCCACCGGAGCCAGCCGGCCGTGGCGGACGTGGTTCCACTGCCGCGTGAGATCTGCCTTGCAGGCGTGCAGCGTTACGGGTTTCACGGTTTGTCTTACGAGTACATCGCCTCCGTGCTGCCGGAGGTTGCGCCAGAAATCGCCGGAGGACGGGTCATCGTTGCGCACCTTGGAAACGGTGCCAGCCTCTGCGCCATGAAAGGCGGAAGAAGCGTCGACAACAGTTTGGGCTTTACGGCCCTGGACGGGCTTTGCATGGGCACCAGGCCGGGTTCCCTGGATCCGGGCGTGGTTTTGTATCTCTTTCAGACGCTCGGCATGAACGCGAAGGAAGTGGAGACGATTCTCTATAAGAAGTGCGGCTTACTCGGCATCTCGGGTATCAGCAAGGATATGCGGGATCTACTCAAGAGTGACGAGCCTTCAGCGCGCCTTGCAGTGGACTACTTTGTGTATCGCGCGGCGAAGGAAATCGGAGCGCTGACCGCGGTCCTGGGGGGGATCGACGGGTTGGTCTTCACGGCCGGCATCGGAGAGAACTCTGCTGAAATTCGCCGGCGCATCTGTGAATCGTCGGCTTGGCTGGGCATTGAACTCGACGTGGAGGCCAACGCCTGTAGGCGCGCCCGGATCTCCACGGCATCGAGCAAGGTCAGCGCATGGGTAATTCCGACCAACGAGGAGTTAATGATTGCGCGGCACACCGCGCACGTACTTGGATTAAGCGGGGCACGTCCATTAGCGGCGCGCGGAGGTACTTTGTGATCGCACAAGCAACACAGCGTGAAGGCTCGACCGAAGCCTGGACAGGATTCCAATTTGCCATTTGGCAGAAAGAGATCAACGTCCGGGACTTCATTCAACAGAATTACGCACCTTACGATGGCGACGAGGGTTTCCTGGCTCCGGCAACCAAGCGTACCGAGGGGCTTTGGAACCGTCTCAAAGAATTATTCAAAGAGGAGCGCAAGAAGGGGGTTCTTGACATCTCGCAAGTTCCCAGTTCGATCACCTCTCACGCCCCTGGCTATATCGACCGGGACAAAGAGATCATCGTTGGACTTCAAACTGAAGCGCCGCTGAAACGCGCCATCATGCCGAGCGGCGGACTCCGGATGGTGCTCAACTCCCTGAAGGCCTACGGCTATGAACCTGATCCACACATGGTGGAAACATTCTCCAAGTACCGCAAAACACACAACGAAGGGGTGTTTGACGCCTATACGGAGGACATCCGCCGCTGCCGGAGTTCCCATGTCCTGACCGGCTTACCTGACGCCTACGGCCGCGGTCGCATCATCGGCGATTACCGCCGGGTGCCCCTCTACGGCGTCGCCCGGCTGATCGAGCGGAAAAAAGAGGAAAAGCAGGCTCTTGATGAATTGATGTCGACGGACGACATCATCCGTGACCGTGAGGAACTCAGCGAACAGATCCGGGCGCTCGAAGAACTGCAAAAAATGGCCGCGTCCTACGGGTTCGACATCTCCCGGCCCGCCAGAACCGCGAAGGACGCCGTCCAGTGGCTTTACTTCGCGTACCTAGCCGCCGTGAAGGAACAAAACGGAGCGGCGATGTCGCTCGGCCGTGTGTCTACATTCCTCGACATCTACATCGAACGCGATCTGAACGCGGGCGTGATCACCGAGGCGCAGGCGCAGGAAATCATCGACGATTTCGTCATTAAGCTCCGGATTGTGCGCTTTCTCCGAACCCCGGAATACGACGAATTGTTCGCGGGTGACCCCACTTGGGTTACGGAGTCCATCGGCGGCAATGGAGACGATGGCCGGTCTCTGGTGACAAGAACGAGTTTTCGCTTTCTGCAGACCCTTTACAATCTGGGGCCCGCTCCAGAACCGAACCTCACCATCTGGTATTCACCGCGACTACCCGACGGGTTCCGGCGCTTCTCGGCAAAAGTCGCGATCGACAGCAGCTCTCTTCAGTTTGAAAGCGATGAGATGATGCGCCGCGCCTGGGGTGATGACGGCGGTATTGCCTGTTGCGTTTCGCCCATGCAACTTGGCAAGCAGATGCAGTTTTTCGGGGCCCGGGCGAACCTGGCCAAGTGTCTGTTGTATGCAATCAACGGAGGCAGAGACGAGATCACCGGAAAGCAGGTGGGGCCGGCGTTGGGAGCGGTCCAAGGCGATTACCTCGACTTCGACGATGTGGTCGAGAAGTTCGAGGGCATGATGGACTGGCTCGCCGGCGTTTATGTGAACGCGATGAACGTAATCCATTACATGCATGATAAATACGCTTACGAGCGTATTGAAATGGCGCTGCATGACTACAACCCCTTTCGAACGATGGCATTCGGAATGGCCGGCATGTCCGTCGTCGCAGACAGTCTCTCGGCCATCCGGTATGCGAAGGTCCGGGTGGTCAGGGATGAGACCGGACTTGTGACGGACTATCAGATCGAAGGCGACTTTCCGAAGTTCGGCAACAACGACAACCGCGTGGATCATATTGCTGCGGGATTGGTCAGCCGGTTCATGAACAAGTTGAGGAAATATCCGACGTATCGCCACGCTCATCACACCCAGTCCATTCTGACGATCACATCGAACGTCGTTTATGGGAAGAATACCGGCAATACTCCGGACGGCCGCCGCTACGGGGAGCCGTTCGCACCAGGCGCAAATCCGATGCACGGACGAGACAGTCACGGCATCCATGCTTCGGCCTCATCGGTGGCGAAGATTCCGTACCGCGATGCTGAGGACGGTATTTCGCTTACCTCGACCATCGTGCCGGAGGGCCTTGGCCGCGGGAGCGATGAGCGCATCACAAATTTGACCAGCATGCTGGACGCATTTTTCGGCGCGACTGGTTACCACATGAATATCAACGTGCTGAACCGCGAAACGCTCATGGACGCGATGGACCACCCGGAGAAGTACCCGAATCTTACGATTCGCGTGTCCGGTTACGCAGTCAATTTCGTGCGGCTGACGCGCGAACAGCAAATGGACGTGATTAATCGAACGTTTCATGGGAGTAGAAATTATGCCTGAGACCCAAACCGCGCGGCAAGATCCGTTGGAGGCGAAAAGCCCTTTTGAACTGCGCGTGAACCTCGGCCGGGATGTTCCGGAATCTGATGTCCGCTCGGCGCTCGCCAGTGGAGATATGGGATTTCTGCACTCATTCACGACAGGCTCCACCGTGGACGGGCCGGGAGTTCGTGTTGTCGCGTGGACTACCGGTTGCCAGTGGCGTTGCAGCTACTGTCATAACCCGGATACCTGGACGATGAGCAACGGTTTTCCCGTGACGATCGCCAAGGCTACGGAAGAACTACAGAAGTATCGCCACGGCTTGAAGATCATGTCCGGCGGCATCACCGTGAGCGGAGGAGAACCACTGATGCAACACAGGTTCGTCGTCAAATTGCTCACCGCAGCACAGAAAATGGGCGTCCACACCGCCATAGAAACGAACGGCAACTTCGGCGACCGCCTCACGGATGAGGATCTGGAGAAGATCGATCTCGTGCTACTCGGGATGAAGACCTGGGATCAGGAGCGGCATCGCCGCCTCACCGGAATGGATCCAACCCATACGCGACAGCTAGCCCAGCGGCTCGCGGCGCTGAAACGGCCGATCTGGGTGCGCTTTGTTCTGGTACCCGGACTGACCGACGACCGTGAAGATATCGCAAGGATCGCAGACTTTGCCGCTGGTCTCGGTAACGTCCAACGAGTCGATGTCCTTCCATTTCATCAATTGGGCAAATTCAAATGGAAGGAACTCAAAATCAATTACACGCTCACCGATGTGCAGCCACCGTCGCCGGAAGCGGTTGAGCAGGCCTGTGAGCAATTTCGCGCGGTTGGCCTAAGAACTTACTGATTTTGGTCGGTTACCTTTCGACCGGGAGTATTAACTGTGGATTACAAAAAAAGAATCAACGAAACCGGGCGGGAATCAGCTCCAGCGATGACACGAAACTCCCACTGGAGTCAGGTGCAGTGATGAGACGAAATTTCCTATTCCTCGTGATAATAGCGGCGGTGGCCGCTGCGGCGGACTCGCCGACGGTGCCCGCCGAACTCACCCTGGCCAAAGCTCTGGACATCGCACTTGCCAACAGCACAGCCCTTCGGGAGGCGCAGGCCCGCCTGGACCAAGCCTCCGGACGGTACGTCCAGGCCAGGTCGACGCTTATGCCGCAGGTGGATATCGGCCTTCGGCAAAACTATCAAACGGTCAACCTTATTGGGATTGGAATTCCAATTCCCAGTGAAGTGGGAAAAGTGGGGCCGTTCGGCTCGATGGATGCCCGGATTTTTATCAGTCAGGACCTGTTGAATTTCGCCAACCGGCGGTCCCGCGAGAGCTTCCGTTCCAAGGAAGACACCTCTCGCCTTCTGGTGGATAACGCTCGCGAACTGGTGTCCCTTGATGTCGTTTCGACTTACCTGCAGGCGCTGAGGGCGAAAGCCAGCCGGGATACTCTGGCAGCCCAAACGAAGCTCGCAGCGGAGCTATACCAACTGACAAGGGACCGGGTGAACCAGGGCGCTGCCGCCGAACTGGATGCGAATAGGGCCATGCAGCAGGTCAACGCGCTTGAGCAGCAGCGGCAGGAAGCGGAACAGAACTTTATTGCCGCGAAACTCACCCTTGCCAATATCATGAAGGCGCAAATCACCTCTGAGTTCGACGTCGCGGATACCTCGGCGTACGGTGAAGCCTTGCCGCCTGATCGCGATACCGCCGTCAAGCTGGCGCTCAGCGCGCGCGCGGACTATCGGGCGGCAGAATCAAATGTCAAAGCCGCGGAGTTGCAGGTCCGCTCGGTCAAAGCGACCCGGCTGCCAAGCGTGACAGCCACTTTCGACGACGGCCAAAGCGGCAATTCGCCCGTGCACAACATGAACACGTACAAGGTGCAGGGCGCGGTTAACTTCCCCGTTTTTACCGGCGGGCGCACTCGCGGCGAAATCGACGAAGCCCAGGCTGCGTTACGCCAAGCGCGAATCATTTTGGATCAGGACCGGTCTCAGGTTGAGGCCGACGTGCTCACCGCCATTTCCGGCGTGGAGTGGGCTCTCAAAGAGTTGGACACGAGCGCCGGAAACGTGAAGCTGTCACGGCAGGAAGTCGAGTTCGCGCGCGCGCGCTTCGCCCAGGGCGTGACGGACAACACGGAAGTCGTGAATGCGCAGGACCGCCTCGCAAGAGCCGACGACGCCAATATCAGGGCCCGGTACCTGCTGGGAGTGGCCCGCGCGAACCTCGCTCGGGCAACCGGCGCGGCTGAGAAGACCTACCACAAATGAGGACTGTTGAGGATTTTATGAAACACACGTGGATGTTCATCGGATTCAGTTTACTGGTCCTGTCCGGATGCAGACAGGCCGCGGAACCGGAAGGTACCCTCTTCGTGAGTGGGCGCATTGACGGCGATACCGTCGATATTTCATCCAAGATCGCCGGCCGTATCGTGGATCTCAAGGTGCGCGAGGGCGACTCCGTTGAAGCCGATCAGGTCGTCGCCTGGCTTTCGAGCCCGCAGGAAGAAGCCATACGCGACACGCAGAAGGCCCGGATCGTCAGCGACGAACGCAGGCTGGACCAGTTGCAAAAGGAACTGCCCACATACGACGAAAGGATCAAGCAGGCGGCTCTCTACGAAACCCAGGCGGAGACGGACGCACCGGGACAAGTGCAGCAGGCGGAGGCAAATCTGGCGGTCGCCCAGGCGGACCTTGTTCGATGGGAAGCCGAACTGCAGCAAGTCCAAATCGATGCGAAACGCTATCCCCCACTGGCGAAGTCGGGCGCAGTCGCCGTACAGGTGGCTGAGCAATACACGACCCGCGAAAAGGTCGTGGATGCATCCCTGGAGGCGAGCCGGAAACAGGTAGCCGCGGCGGAGGCGGCGGTGCGGCGCGCGCGGGCACAAATGCAGAACATCCCGATCAAGGCAGCGGATCGCACAACTTTGATGCGGCAAGTCGACGAGCTCAAAGAGCAGATCGCATCGGCCCAGGCGGACATCCAAGCCGACCACGCCGCGCTGCGGAAGATCGAAGCGGACCTGGCCGACCTGACGATCCGTGCGCCCATAGCGGGCACGATCTTGACGCGTTCGGCTGAGCCTGGGCGCGTGATCCAGCCTGGCCAGACGATCCTCACCATGGTCGACCTCAAGAAACTCTACCTGCGCGGTTTTGTTCCTGAAGGCAATGTCGGCAAGGTCAAGGTGGGACAGCAGGCACAAGTGTTCCTGGATTCGAACCAAAACGAAGCCATTCCCGCCGAAGTGATCCGGATCGACCCGCAGGCGATGTTTACCCCGGAAAACACCTATTTCAAAGACGACCGCGTGAAGCAGGTGTTGGGTCTGAAGCTCGGCTTGCGCGGAGGCTATGGCTTCGCCAAGCCAGGCATGCCAGCCGATGGACGAATTCAAATTCAAGGCCAGGGGCAAGAGAAGGCCGGGAGCTAAGAATGGCCCAGGATTTGGTTGTCGAAGCCCGCGCGCTCGGCAAGAGCTACGGATCACTCAAGGCTCTCGACGAAATCGACTTCCAGGTCCGCCCCGGGGAGATCTTTGGCTTCATTGGCGCCGACGGAGCAGGCAAGACAACGACATTCAAGATCATGGCCGGCGTACTGGCGCACGGGAGCGGAGAAGTCCAGGTTCTTGGAACAACGCCCCGCCAGGCGGGCTCGAAGGTAGGATACCTGACGCAGCCGTTCAGCCTCTATATGGATCTCAGCATCGATGAGAATCTCAGTTACGCAGGGGGCCTGCGCCTTGTGCCGCAGAAGGACTACGCGGAGCGTAGAGAGCGCTATTTCAAACTGTTTGATATCTTGCGCTTCTCTGATCGCCTGGCTGGACGTTTAAGCGGCGGCATGAAGCAGAAGTTGGCGCTCTCCGCCGCACTGATCGCCGGCCCGAAGTTGTTGCTCCTCGATGAACCTACCACGGGAGTCGACCCGGTAACTCGCCGCGACTTTTGGGATGCTTTGACATCCCTTGCCACCGAGGGAATGTCGATCATTGTCGCTACGCCCTATCTGGACGAAGCGGAACGCTGCCACCGCGTCGCGCTCATGGAGCGAGGCAAGATCTACGATATCGATACTCCGGCACAATTCCGATCCAAGATGGGACTGACACGACTTGAAGTGAAAGTGGATCCGCTGGCGCAGGCTGAAGACATTTTGTCTAAGTCCCCCGAAGCAGCGGATGTGCAGCGGTTTGGCGACAGGCTGGACGTGTTGGCGGCCCACCCGGATACCGCCGAAGCCGAATTGCAGGAGCGCGCCGCAGCAAATGGCCTGCGCATAACCGCAATCCGCCGCTCCCAGCCAACGCTGGAGAACGCGGTTGTGGGCGTGCTGCGGAAAATGCGCGGCACTCAGGTGATTCCTCACTTTCCCAAGCCTTCCCCGCCACGAAAGCAGAAGGACATTGTGATCGGCGCGAAGGACCTGAACAAAATATTTGGATCGTTTCAGGCCGTCAAGAATTTCCAGTTAGAGATTCGCAACGGCGATATCTATGGGCTTCTCGGAGCGAACGGGGCTGGAAAAACGACGGCGATCAAGATAATATGCGGTTTGCTCGACCCCACCTCTGGAAGCGTCAGTCTCCTGGGGAAGTCCAAGGGACTGCGTGCGGCTGCGGTGCGCTCCAGAATCGGGTACATGTCGCAAAAGTTCGCGCTGTACGACGATTTGACTATCGGCGAGAACCTCGACTTTTACGCACGCCTCTATGGTGTAGATGAAAGCGTTCGCGAGGAGCGCAAGAAGTGGGTCCTCGACCTCTCGGAGTTGAGCGGCGAGGCGGGAATGCTGACGAAGTCACTCCCGGGTGGATGGAAGCAGCGCGTGGCCTTCGGCGCGGCCACGATGCACGAGCCTGACGCAATATTTCTCGATGAACCCACATCCGGTGTGGACCCGCTCGCGCGGCGCGCCATGTGGAGGATGATTAACGAATTCGCGGATCGAGGAGCAGGCATTCTGGTAGTGACCCATTACCTGGAGGAAGCCGAACAGTGCAACAACATCGGCTTTATGGTGGCTGGCGAGATCATCGCGCAAGGTTCCCCTAGCCAAGTGAAGGCCGACATGAAGGGGACGATGTCTGAAATCCTGACGGACAAGCCGGATCTCTCGTTGCGTACTCTGAAGCAGAAATTCGGCGCATCCCGTGTTTCACTTTTCGGCGACAAACTGCACCTGGTGGCCGAAAACGAGGAGCAGACCAAGCAAGCAGCCGCCGAATTAGAGCAAGCAGGCGTGAAAGTGCTTTCGTGGAATCCGACGCAGTTTTCCCTGGAGGACGTTTTCATTTCGCTGATTGAATCGCGAAGGGCGTTGATACCCGCATGATGAAGAAGATTCTAGCCCAGGCAATGAAGGAGTGGCGCCTGTTCCGCCGCGACAAGCTGCTGATTGTACTCGCTGTTCTGATGCCGTTAATCTTCATGTCCCTGGCGGGATTGACCTCATCCTTGAGACTACGCAACGTGCGCCTTCTCGTGTACGATTACGACGACACTCCACTCAGCCGGACTTACCTGGAAACGTACGGGGCGGCGATCACGTTCGTCATTACTCCGCATCTGTCTGACGAATCACCCGAGCGCTCACTCGCCAGTGGGCGGGGACGGGCGGCGCTCATCATCCCGCAGAATTTTGAGCGGGACGCACGACGGGGAGCCGCACCCACCGTGCAACTGATGATTGACGCGACCGATTCAAACGCCGCAACCGCCCTTGGCAACATGGCGCAGGCACTCAATGCAAGCTTCGGCCGGAATAGCGGAATCGGCTGGTCTGCGCAACGGCAACTGGCACGGTTGGACACCCGGCTCTGGTACAACCCCGGACTATCCAATCCTATCTATTTCGGAACGGGCGCGCTCGGAATGATGCTCATCATTTTCCCCGCATTGCTGGGAGCGTTGGCGACCGCAAAGGAATACGAAATGGGGACGATTATCCAGGCATACGCCTCCAGTCTCACGGCGGCCCAGTGGATCGCGGGGAAAGCGTTAGTCTATGTCCTGATCGGAGTAGTGGAATTCGTAATCTGCTTCTTGCTGGGCTTGGTTGCGTTCGGCTACCACGTCCCGAGCAATCCCAGCGTGCTCTTAGTGGCAACGATCCTCTATCTCTGCGCGGGTGTATTTTTCGGGATGATGATGGGCAACGCCACGGGTAGCCAGAGCGCGGCGATTCAAGGCGTGCAGATGGGATCGTTTCTGCTTTCCCTGCTGCTTTCGGGCTATCTGTTCGCAATCGCTAACATACCCGTACAGATTCGCTGGTTCTCGGACATCTTGCCCGCGACTCATTACATTCAAATCGTTCGCAATTCCATTTTGCGTGATGTCGGATGGGCCGCATCATTCCAGCCACTAGTAGCTTTAGCGATCCTCGCATTCGCGTTTTTCACCTTGAATGTGATCCAGATGCGCAAGATGCAGTTCAAAGGATAAGGAGGTTCGTATGGGTGCATTTATACGGCGTTACCTGGCTCTGGCCACTAAGGAAGTCCAGCAGCTGAGACGCAATCCCGGCCTCCTGATCCAGTTGATGATTCCTCCCACCATCGTATTGGTCATCTTTGGGTTCGCCCTGAATCCTCGAGTTCGGGATCTGCGCCTGGGTGTAGTAGATCAGAATCTCACGGTCGAGAGCCGGCAATTCATCGATGCCTTGACTCAGAATGTGAACTTCAATGTAACTCGTGTTTATACGAACACCAAGGATGCGGAAAAGGCGCTAAAGAATCTGGATTTGGACCTATTTCTCGCGATCCCACACGATTTCGACCGGACGATACAACGCGGTCAGACGGCGAGCATACAGGTCGTCATCGACGCCGTGGATGCGAACACCGCGCAGATCGCGCAAGGCTATTTGCAGCGCGCGATGGAAGACTACAACACTTCGAGCGGAGCGGTTGCCGTTGCGGATCTTCGCCCACGCCGTACGATCACGCGTTCGGTCCACCCTGCCCCACCACCCGGAGCCGTCGATGTTCGGCCGGCTTATATTTACAACCCCGGCCTGGTAACGTCGTGGCACTACGTTACGGGCGTCATGAGTATCATCATGTTCATTAATGCGTCGTTGGTTGCCTCGGCACTGGCCGTGAAAGAGAAAGAAACAGGCACCATCGAACAGTTAATGATGACGCCGGCGCAGACAGGCGAAATGCTGCTCGCCAAGACTACACCGGTATTCGTGCTGATGATGGTGGTCATGTTCGTGGCGCTCGGTACTGGCGTACTGGTGTTCGATTTGCCTGTCAGGGGAGCACTCTGGATGTTTGCTATCGCGGGCGCGTGCGCCTCACTGGCAGGAATTGGAATTGGCGTGATGGTGGCGACCGTTTCGAAATCCCAGCAACAGGCCCAGTTATTGACCTTCTGCGTCAACCCGCCGATCACGCTGCTTTCCGGAGCCACCTCCCCGATCGAGAACATGCCGGAGTTCTTTCAGAAGCTCTCGTATTTGGACCCACTTCGCTATTTGGTAACCATCGTGCGGGGCGTCACATTGAAGGAGGCACCGTGGAGCGCATTATGGCCGAATCTGGTAATTTTGTCGGCGTTTGCCATCGTGCTCTTTTCGATCAGTGCGTGGCGATTCCGCAAGCAGTAACGGTAAGACGGTGCAACAGAACCGAGGTTAGATCATGAAGAAAGACTCAAGCGCCGAAGTCAAGCCAAAGATGAGCAACAAGGAATACCTGAAGGAAGTACGAAAACTGCAAGTGGAGCTATGCAGGCTCCAGGATTGGGTAAAGCAGACGGGCGCACGCATCATCGTGGTGTTTGAGGGCCGCGATGCAGCGGGAAAAGGTGGTACGATCCGCACGATCACGGAGCGTGTTAGCCCGCGCATTTTTCGGGTTGTGGCCCTTCCCGCACCATCGGACCGGGAAAAGACGCAGATGTACATGCAACGCTACATTGCACACTTTCCTGCTGCGGGCGAGGTCGTCATCTTCGATCGCAGTTGGTACAACCGGCTGGGCGTCGAATACGTCATGGGATTTGTCTCAAAACAGCAGCATCGCCGCTTTCTCAAGCTATGCCCAATCATGGAAAACTACGTAGTTGAAGGTGGAATCACGCTGATCAAGATCTGGCTCGAGGTGGGTAACGATGAGCAGGAACGGCGATTCCGGGCCCGCATCGACGATCCTCTGCGTCAGTGGAAGCTGAGCGCAATGGATCTACCTGGACGCGCCCGCTGGTATGAATATTCCCGGGCGCGAGACATGATGCTGGATGCGACCGACACTGACACAGCACCCTGGTACCTGGTGCGATCCGACGACAAAAAGCGAGCACGCCTCAACACCATCGCTCACCTCCTGAGGCAGATTCCATACAAGAAGGTCCCTAGAGAGAAAGTGGAAATGCCAAAACGCTCCAGCAAGGGTGCTTACGATGACGAGACTTCCCTGGAAGGACGTCGGTTCGTGACTGAGAAATATTGACTGCTTCGAGTGCGCGCCACCATATATTCGTTTGCCCTTGACCTAGGCCGGGTGGATTTTCGCGAGCCCGCATCTTTGCCAAATTGACCTTGCCAATCCTCCGTGGATTTGGCAACGCGATTGCGACAATTGAAGCTAGGAGAAGAAACCATGAAGACCGCATTGTACGAATCCAAGGTCGAAAGAAACGCCGAGGCCGGATCGGGTTGCGCTGTAACCTGCTTTGAACTCGACGCGAAGGAAGTGGCGAAGCGACTTGAGAAAGGGGTGAGCGACGCGAAAGCTGTTGTTTCCGAGAAGTTGGAGGACGGCAAGATCGCGGCTGAGCGCCTTCTCAAGCAGGGCCAATACGCGTTAGAGGACAGCGCTAGGGAGACTACCCGCACTATCAAGCGACACCCGTTCGGCTCCCTCGCGGTTGCCTTTGCTGCGGGTGCCGCTTTGGGCTTGCTGGTACCTCGCGCCACTAATAAGAAGTAACGCCGCGAAGGGCTTGGCACCGGGAAGGACCGCCAGCGAAATAAGCCCGAAACGGCCAGAGCGCAAGGCGTGCCTGGGATCATCAACAAAACAAAAGCGGAGTCGCGGGAGCGCGAGCCGAAATCGAGTTAGCAGCCCCAAGGTTTGCGGCATAGCGCGCAATCCGGGGGTTAGTTGCGTCGATACACGCTGCTCGCAATGAAAGGATTTTCAATGGATCGCCAACAACGGCATCGTTTGATTTTCACCGCCGTCAATCTCGCCGCCATCGCACTCGTGCTTTATTTAACCAGCCGGTCCACAAACCCGGCTCCCAAAGACGTTGCATACAGCGAGTTCCTCACAGAACTGCGTGCGGGCAACCTAGCCGAGGTGCAGATCAGGGAACACGAGCTTATCGGTGTTCTCAAAGCCGATCCCTCGCATCCCAAGACAGCCCGAGAACTGACGATCAAGGCGACGCGGTTGCCCGGCGTCGACGAATCGCTGCTACTGAAGGAGATGGAAGCCCACCCCGTCAAATTCGTGGGGCATATCGACCAAGGTTCCTGGGTCTGGAATGTTCTCGGCTGGCTCTTTCCCTTGATCTTCATTGCCATGATTTACGGCGCCGGGATGCGCCGCATCGCGCAAGGAAGCGGACCGCTGACCTTTGGTAAGAATCGGGCGAAGATTCATGACGAGTCCAGCCTGATCCAAGTCACTTTTGCGGACGTCGCCGGTTTGGACGAAGCCAAGCTGGAGTTGGAGGAAATCGTCGATTTTCTGCGTCAGCCGGCGAAGTACCAGAAGCTGGGCGGGCGTATTCCCAAGGGGGTGCTCCTGGTTGGTCCCCCAGGCACAGGTAAGACGCTGCTGGCGAAAGCCGTGGCGGGGGAGGCCCGGGTCTCATTTTTCTCGATCTCGGGCTCTGAATTCGTGGAGATGTTCGTCGGAGTCGGCGCGGCTCGTGTCCGCGATTTGTTCGAACAAGCAAAGCAAAAAGCGCCCTGTATTGTCTTCATCGATGAACTGGATGCCATCGGCAAGGCCCGGAGTTCGGGAAGAGCCATTGGCTTCAGCAATGATGAGCGCGAGCAGACTCTCAATCAGCTATTGGCCGAAATCGACGGTTTTGATACCTCAGAGGGCGTGATCATCATGGCTGCCACGAATACGCCGGAAGTGCTCGATCCGGCACTGTTGCGGGCGGGGAGATTCGATCGTCAGGTGCTTGTGGACCGCCCAGACCTCAAGGACCGCGTCGAAATCCTCAAGGTGCATGCAAAGAAGATACTCATGGCCGGCGACGTCGACTTGGAGACGATCGCGGCTCGTACGCCCGGAATGGTGGGAGCCGACCTGGCGAACATTATCAATGAGGCGGCGCTGCTGGCGGTTCGGCACGGCGGTGAACGGGTTGAGATGCATGACCTGGAAGAAGCAGTCGACCGGGTAATGCTCGGCTTGGAAAAAAAGAGTCGTGTCATGAGCCCGGACGAAAAAGAACGTGTCGCCGTTCATGAGGCCGGTCACGCCTTGGTCGCTCTCTCCTTGAAGCACGCGGATCCGCTGCACCGCGTCTCGATTATTCCGCGGTCCATCGGAGCTTTGGGCTATACTCTGCAGTTGCCCACGCAAGACCGGTTCCTGATGACTCAGCCCCAGTTGGAGGATCAAATTGCTGTTCTTCTGGGCGGGCGGATAGCGGAGCAACTGCACTACGGTGGTGTCGTCTCCACCGGGGCTGCCGACGATCTAGAGCGTGCCTCCGTGCTGGTACGCCAGATGGTGACGCGATTCGGCATGAGTGACGCGCTCGGCCCGCTGACCTACGGGCGGCCTTCGGGCGCACAGTTCTTGAAGTCGCCGTTTGAGATGGAAGAGCGCGACTATAGTGAACGGACGGCTGAAAAAATCGACGACGAGGCTCGCCGGATCATGGATGAGATCGGTAAACGCGTCACCGAAATCCTCTCGAAGCGGCGCGAACCCATGGAAAGAATTTCGCAAGAGCTGATTCGCAAGGAAACGCTTGAGCGCGCGGAATTGGACAAGCTCTTGGCCGTCGGGAATTCAACGCCAGCTGCAATCGGTGTTGGGTGATTTCGCGAGCGCGAGATCCAAGCGTTCGCCTTCGCATTTAGCATCTTGACAATAGTGCGAACTTTTAGCACTTGGGGGAATTTCGGCGAAGTAATGTGGGCGAGGTTACTCACTTCTGCTCCAAAATTCTTTCTCACGATCGGCTTTTGCGGAGACTCAATCCCAAATTTGTATCCGTGAAACTCCTGAAACTTCAACTTCAGATATCTGTTGACGGACCTGTGGCATAGCCATCTCGGGTGCGCGGTTCACCCGTTGGAGACATGCAAGCAGGTCTTCGCTGTTGCCTTGCTCTACGATCCTGCCCTGCTGCATAACCGCTACACGATCGCATAGGCCGGGGACGGTTGCCAGGTTATGAGTGATGTAAATCAGCGTTGTCTTCCATTCGCGGTTGGCGACGCGCAAGCTGTTCAACACCTCCTGCGCGGTGAGTTGATCAAGGGCGCTGGTGGGCTCGTCCGCAATCAGAACCGCGGGACGATGCAGCAGGGCCATGGCGATGAGGACACGTTGCGCCTGGCCGATACTGATCTCCCTGGGGAAACGGCGCAGGAATTCATTCGTGGCCGGGAGGCCAAGGCGCGACAGTTTTGACAACGTTTCCGCCCGCTGTTCGCGCCAGGGAACTCGGGAGTGAACCTCCCAGGCTTCGCAAAACTGAGTTTCCAGGCGAAGGGCCGGGTTCAAGGCGGAACTGGCGCTTTGCAGGACCAAACCGATTTCTTTCCCTCTCAGTCTGCGTAACTCCCGTTCCTTCGCCCCCACCAGTTCACGCTCACCAAAGCGGATCGAGCCTGTGACCGTTCCACGGTGCCAGCCGATCAGCCCAAGGATCGCTAACGCCAGGGTGCTCTTGCCTGAGCCGCTTTGGCCTACGATCGCGACTGCTTGTCCCTCAAGGACGTTCATGCACACGCGATCGAGAATCGCCTTCTCGCCGTACTTGACGCTGACGTCGATGGAGAGTAACGGATTCACGGTTTGCCCCCGCTTCCGTCCGACAGATAGATCTGTTCCGCATTCCAGAAGACGCGGGGCCGCAAAACCGACGGCGCGGCGTTCCCCAGCCTCGACGAAACAGCGACCAGTGCATCAGGATGCACGATGTAGATGATCGGCGCCTGGTCATGGACGATGGCCTGGAACCTGTCGATCAGCGGTTTTCGCTTCACCGGGTCGCTGGTGGAGGATTGCTCTCTCATCAGGCGATCGATCTCGGCTTCCCATTGTGTCTCGGGAGCGGTCTGGTGCGGATTCCAAACATGATCGGAAGAAGAGCTGAGCCACATGTTCAGCTGGTCATTGGGGTCCAGGTGCGTTCCCGTGAGCCCCAGCAGGCATGCCTCGTATTGAAAGCCTCGATTGATCCTCTCGACCAGCGACGGCATATCCAGCGTCACGATGTTCAACTTGATCCCGAGGCGTTGAAAGTCCTGCTGCAGCAGGGACGCCATTCGTGCCCGGTTACGATTACCGGCGTTCGTGATCAGAGAGAACTCGACGGCATTGCCTGCCGAATCTTTGAGGACGCCGTTCTCTCTACGAAATCCGGCCGCAGCTAATCTCCTCGAGGCGCCCTCCGGGTCGAACGCGGTAGGTTTCAGGCGGGTATCCGCCCATGGTTTGGCGCTCGGCGAAAATGGACCGGCGGCGGGCGTGGCCCGGCCGTGATATACGAGCTTTACGATATCTTCTCGTTGCACGGCCTCTGAAAGTGCCAACCGAAAGGCCGTGGATAGGAACCACTTCTTCTTATACGCCGGGATTGGCGCATTGGGAACCTGGTTGAACCAGAGCATCTCGCTGTCGAACGTTGGCCCCGCATCCAAGGCGCCCTGCGCCGTCCCGATTTGATCAAAAGAGTCCACGTCCAGCGCGGACATCAGGTGCAATTCTCCTCGCCGGAATCTCACCATCTCGATTTCCCGGTTCTGCTGAATTTCGATTCTCACCGATTCGAGATACGGAAGCGGACGTCCCCGGTCGTCCTTCTTCCAATAGTTTGGATTCCTCTTGAGGAGCAGGAAAGCTCCGGGTTTGTACTCGGAGAAAATGAATGGGCCGAGCCCGGCTCTCTCCTTGAGCATCGACCGGGACGAAAGAATCGGGACGGCATCGAACAGCGCCTCCAACCCGCCCACGGGGTTGGGAAGCAGAAGGCTGACTTCGCGCGGATTAAGGACGGTCACCGTGGGCGATCCGTTCTCCGGCCGAAGCTGATCGCCCGCTGGGACCTGTGTCTTGGGATCGAGAATGCGCCGCATCGTATACGCGACATCTTCCGCATCCAGAGACGATCCGTCGGAAAAGAGCACGCCTGACCGCAGCTTGAACGAAATGCGCCGCCCCCCCTCGGATACTCTCCACGATTCCGCAAGCTCGGGCTTCAACTCGAACGTTTTCCGGTCGATGCGAACCAATGTCCCGGTGGTGAGATAGCGGATTGCGTCCGAGGGCTCGTCGGTCACTTGCAGAGGATCCAGAGTTTTGGGATCGTCCGATATTGCGAAATGGAGCTCCCCACCCGTCTGGGCCCAGGCCTGACCCGCGAGGACAACAGCGCAGAGGACCGGCGAGAAACGTCTCATGAGAGAGCCTTTTCTTGTTTTCCGGCAATGTGAAAGCTCAACGCCACCATCAACAGCAGGGCGGCGGGCGCCAGTATCCAAGGGGCTCGACTGATCCCAGCCGGATTCGTAAGTTCGCCAAGCATCGATCCCCAGGATGGAAGCGGCTCACTGACGCCGAGCCCAAGAATCCCCAGATTCGCCTCCGCCAGGATGAAGATCGGCACGAGGAAAAAGAACTGTGCCACCACCAGCGGCCACAGATTTGGCAGGATCTGGATCGCTAGCCGCCCTGCTGAGGAGCATCCCAGCGCGCGGGCTTGCACCAGAAAGGTAGATCCGCGCAGCGCCCGGCTCGCACCGCTGAGAACGCGGGCCGACGCAGGCCAGCCAAGGGCTCCCATGAGCAGAAATGTCAAAAGCACCGAAGCGAATGGGCTCGCATTCAGGGGGAGCATCGCGCGGGCGATCAATAATAGGAACAAGGTCGGCAACGACAACAGGAGATCGATGACCAGGTCGAGTGTGCGCGCCAGGAAGGGTGTCGCCAGGCCTGCGGTCAGGCCGATGGCGAAGGCTAGGCCGACGGAAATCGTTGCCGCGACGGGGGCTAGAAACAAAGAAACGCGGGTACCATACAGGAGCCGCGACAGGCGATCCCGGCCCAACTCATCCACGCCTAGCGGAAACCTGGCGCTGGGCCGCTCACCCGCATGATCACGGAACTGATCGGCGTAACCTGCCGGAGCGATCCATGGGGCCGCCAGAGCAACCAAGTACACCAGGATCAGGAACGCCCAAGCCATGCGCGAAGCCCATTTCATTCTCGCCAGGTCCTCTGAGAACTCGTGACCGCCGCTCCGAAGGCATTCGCGGTGAATGCCACAACCGTCATCAACCACGTGATGGCCAGCAACGGAGCCAGATCGCGGCTCACGGCGGCCTTCCAGGCAAGCTGTCCCAATCCCGGGCTATCGCAGAGCGCTTCCGCGGGAATCGCCGTTCCCAGGGCGATCGTGACGGAAACACCCAGCAGCGCGAGCACCTCGGGGGCAGCCGGCATCACTCGGTGTAGCCAGAGAACGCGCCATGGGTGGACGCCCCTGGCGATCGCGCCGAGAACATGAGGGCGCCGTTCGCTGGCGATCAGCATCTCGCGCGAATAGATGAATACCTTTGGTGCGACTCCGGCCGCAATGACGCCCGTCGAGGGGAGCCCCATCAGGAAGAAATAGACGGCCACCAATCCCGCCGGCAGACACAAGAGCAGAACGTTCGCTGCCATGAATGGGATTTCGCAGGCTTTCCAGACAACCGTGAGCGCAGCCAGCGGCAGCGCAATGATCCAAGCCAAAGCCAGCCCAGTCGCTACTGCATTTGCCGTCACGGGCGCGCGATCCGCCAGCAACTGCCTCACGGGCGTGTTCAGACTCGATGAAGTGCCGAAATCGCCGTGCAGCGCGCCCTCGACATAATTCGCATAAGAACGCCAAATGCTGCGCTGTTCTGCCTGGTTCCGGATTCTAGTGCGCGTCGCTTCGCTCAGGGCCGGGTCCAATTCACGCTCGTCCACTCCGAATCCCGGGGCAAACCGGACGAGGAGCAACGTGAGGAATCCGCCGATCAGCAACCCCAGTCCCAGTCGCGAAAGGAAGCGCAAGATCGAACTGGGCCACATATCAATAACTTATCGGCCGGCGACTACAGGTTCTGTAGGAACGGGACTACGTAAGTGGGCTCCGACAGTCCGCGCAGCTACTCGCGTGGTCGTACGCTTCCGCTTGCAACTCGTTTTTTGAGCGTACATTCTGACGTCCGCTTCGCCGAGAAGCTCGTCGCCCGTGGCGCCATCTTCGGGCCAGGAAGCAACGCCGACACTGGCCGAGATCACGTTCTCCCCGCAGATGTTCCGGCCCACCTTGGTGGCGAGGGCGGACAAGGCGAGGATCTTGTCGGTCGCAGCATCGGGTGTTATCCCCGGAAGGACAACGACAAATTCGTCTCCCCCAAAGCGCGCTGTCACGTCATAATCCCGGCAGATGTCGGACAACCCTTTTGCAAACTCTTGTAACACTCTGTTTCCCGCGTTGTGCCCAAAACGGTCATTCACTTCTTTGAAGTTATCCAGGTCGCAGACGATCAAAGTGATTGGCGCGTGTTCCCGTTCGCACCGCGAGATCTCGCGACTTAACCGCTCGAACAAGGCGCGCGGATTGTTCAAGCCGGTGAGGTAATCCGTCGTTGCGGACTCTTCGAGAGCACGATATTTCAAAGCATTTTCGCAAGAGAGACCAATTTTCGAACTGATTCCGGTAAGAATCCGCAGGTGATCCGCCGTGAACCCGTCCGCATCGGCGCGATAGAGCGAAAGCACCCCCACATTCCCTTCGAGACCACTGAGAGGAACCGACAGTGCGGACCTCAGCACACTGAACTTGGAAGGATTGTTCAGGTACCCCGGCTCCACCGAGGGATTCCCATTGAGAATCGGCTTGTTGTGCTCGGCAACCCAGCCCGATAACCCCTGGCCCATGGGAATCCGGAGTGACGAGAACAGCATGCGGTCCCGGCCGTCGACATAGACCGGAATCAACAAGTTATCTTTGCATTCATATAAGGCGATGGCGTCACAGGGAATGAGCTGCGTCAGCCGGGAACTCAGGACCGAGAGCATTTCTTCCATGCCAAGTGAATTTCCCAGTTCGGAAATGAGCTCCAGGGTATACTGCGCCTCACGGCCTGCAGCCGCAATTTGGGCACGGAAATCGCCCAGCGGTTCCTCGTTCTCCGCGGTTTCGAATCCGAGCGCGGGCGCTTTGCCATGTTCGATTCTTGCCCCGACGGAGAGTCTCGACGCTGGCCTGTGCAGCCGAATCGCATCTTCCTCTAATTGGCGGTAGCGCTTCGCTAATGTTTCGACAACACGCGGGTCGTAGCTCTTGCCGGATTCGCCCTGGACAATCGCCATCGCCTCGTCGATCGGCAGGCCGCGCCGGTACTGGCGATCGGAGGCAAGAGCGTCCAGGCAATCGACGGCAGAAAGGATGCGGGCGCTAAGGGGTATCTCCTCTCCAATTAATCCGAGCGGATAGCCGCTGCCATCCCATTTTTCGTGGTGCGCCTTGACGATTGGCGCCACCGGATAGGGGAAGTTGACTTGCTCCAGAATCTCGGCGCCCACGGTGGGATGAATCTTCATCTTTTCGAATTCCTGAGGCGTTAACTTGCCGGGTTTCGTGATGATGTGCTCTGGAATCGCCAACTTGCCGATATCATGCAGCAGCGCAGCCGCCCGCAACGCATTCAGTTCCAGCTCGGTGAGGCCCATCTCCTTACCAACCTCGAGTGCATAGAACTGAACACGCCGTAGATGATTGTGGGTCGTCTGATCCTTCGCCTCAATCGCCAACGCCAATGTTTCAATGGTGCGGATATGAAGAGCGTTCATCTCCTCGACGTGCGCCTTCTCCGCCTCAAGCCGGCCGATGTAGAGGCGATAGGAGCGGAAAAGAACCCATGCAATCGGCGCGGCCAGCATCGTGAGTTCCCAGCCGAAATTAAGGTTCACCCAGTTGACCACGCATACGATGGGCACGTTCAGCAAGTAATAGGGGAGCGCCCAGAAATAGCACTCTCGCCAGATCGCAGTGACTCTCCGGCCCTCGGTTAACGAGATGGCGCACGCAACCAGGAACGTGTTCGTGACGAAATAGCCCACGGTGGCCAGAAGCAATTTCACCGGAAGGCTGCCTCCGAGAGCCGTGGCCAGGACCGAGTGAAAGCCCACGTCGGCCACGGTGATCGCCATGGAAATCGCCGCTAAGTTGAATAGGACCTGGTAAAGCGCCGGCCGCGTTTTCGCATGCCAATAGATTTGCACGAGCGCTGAACCGAGACCCAGGACGAGCGCATCGCGCAGTCCCAACTCGAGTAATCCAATGAGGATGAACAAGAAGCTCACCGACATCGTTCCGGTAACACCAGGGAGCTTCACTTTGAGACCCGCCGACAACAGCGCGAGGACCAGATAGAACAGAAAACGAATGGAAAGGTCCTCAGAGGGCGGCACCAGAAGATGCAAAGTGGCCAGCAACCCGATCAAGGTGACCAAGGCGACGAATCCGCGTGTGAAAATGGGAAAGTTTTTCACGATGAACTCTTCTACGAATACGTGCGGTTGATCCGGCTCGCGCGCTTCATCGTTTCCGCAGGCATGAGGGCTCTACAGCCCCAGATGGCTGTGAATGTCTCCGACGCCGTCGCGTGCCGCGCGCCGTGGCCATCCGAGTAGGCATTTGTGTCTACCGAATTCTGGTTTCCCAGCGGCATAGCTGCCGGGCAACTTCCATAGCTCGTAAGAGAATTCATCGTCGTAACCTTGCTCACAGCGGGGACCATTGGGGAAGAGTTCAGCATGTTCATATGCCTCCTATTGCTCTCCCCTGAAAGTCAGGTTGCTGCTTTCCGTGGTGGCAGAGCCTGATCCCCAGATCACGTTGCTCCCCCAAATCACGTTGCACGCGATGGTGGTGCCCGTTCCCCAGATCACGTTGGTTCCCCAGATGACATTGCTTCCCGAGAGAACGCTGGTCCCCCAGATCACGTTCGTTCCCCAGATCACGTTTGTTCCCCAGATCACGTTCGATGCATTCATCAGGGTAACCGCATTGGTGGCCCCGTTGAAGCTAACTGTGGGGGACAACGCTGTTTCCCAACCAGGAGCGATATTGCCATTGGAAAGCGCCGCAGCAGCATTCAGATATCCCGCTCCGACCGTGAAAACATCATAGTAGGTCGTATACGTGACGCCTGTCGTCGCGTCGGTGGCGGTCGTCATCATCTGGGCCTGGGATGTGCAGCTTTGGCCCGCCGGGCAAGTAGCCGCCGGGAAAGTCTTGTCGGCCGTCATCATCAGACGAGCCTTCACCTGATCCGGAGTCAGGTTGGGATTCTGCTGGAGCAGCAAGGCCGCTGTCCCGCTGACCGAAGCGGCCGCCATGCTGGTGCCGCTGAGTTGAAAGTAGCTGCTTGTATATCCCGGCAGCATCATCGCGAGGAGCGTGGAGACGATGTTCTGAGGATATGCCAGAGCCAGCGTGCTTCCCGGGGCCATGTCCGAAAATATCCGGTTACCAGGAGCAACCAGGTCCGGCTTCACCACGTGGTCGAGGAGCGTCGGGCCCTTGGAGCTAGAGGACGTCATCTTGTCGTCCGAGCGCGACAGCGTGCCCACGGTATTCATCGCGCCGACCGTGATCACGTAAGGATCGTTTCCCGGCGCGGTGATGGTGCCATAGCCCGCAGTACCGGCAGTGTTGTTGCGGCCATGATTCCCCGCAGCGACCACCACCACGATTCCTGCTTGCCAAGCTGCTTCCACCGCCTGGCAGAGAGGATCAGTCTTGTAGGATGACGTGACCGGCCGGCCGAGCGAGAGATTGATCACCTGGATATTGAACTGCGACTGAAGGGCGATGGCCGTCTGAATGGCGGCGATCACGGCGCTATCCGTGCCCGAGCCGTTCTGGTCAAGCACGCGAAGATTGATCAGGTTTACATTAGGCGCCAGACCGCGGACTACGTAGAAAAAGCTGAAATTCTGGGAGTTGTAGCCGTCGCCACCCACGAGCCCGGCGACGTGCGTGCCGTGGCCGTAAGCGTCGTCTGTGCTGGGGTCGCCTGGAACGAAGCTCTGGCTGTAAACGACGCGGCTGTCGTCCTGATCCAAATCCCCTCCTGAACTCAAGTCCTTGTTCATATGGATTCCGGAGTCAATGACAGCTACTCCGATGCCAGTTCCGTCATAGGCGGCCCTGGCGGTAGGTGAGGTCACGCCTAGAGTTCCCATCCAACCGTAGTCAGGCGTGTTCACAAGGGGCGTGTTCCCGGTGGTCGGCCACGGAGTCCCCGCTGCCGCCAGTTTGTGGTCCGGGCTGATGAACTCGACTTCAGGATCGTTCGCCAGGTCGGCGAGCGTTCTTGCGGTCACCGAGTATACGGCTCCCTTGACCAAGCCCAACATGCCGAGGTGCCGGCCGCCTCTACCCACCACGGCGTCGATGTTGTGCTGCCCCGGCGCGTGCTTGTATTGAATAATGACGTTTACTCTTGCTCCCGGATCTTTGTTTTCGAGTTCCGTAGAGAGCTTCGGGTGTAGTTGCCCGAAGGCCAGGCACCCGGTGGACAGAAATGCAGCGAAGATCAGTAATCGGTTTCTCATGCAGAGTCACCTTTCAGTTCTAGCGCTCCTCCGAAGGCAGCACCGGAAGTGTTCCCTCGGTGCAAGTCTCTCGCCACTCTCGGATGTCCGTAAGATACTGATTCAGCGATGTCTCTTAGCCCCTTCGAGCGGCATGTACTAGACAAGATGGCACTGAGGGAATTTGAAGAAAATTAGGCCGCTCTCACTCGGCAATGAGTGCCATCGAGTTCTGACAGCATCGTTATTTTTCAACTTGCAATGGAAATTAAGGGTATTAGTCTATGGGTTGCCCATAGCGCGGAATGGTGCGGTTCGAACATTTGGGTTATCTTCCAGTGGGACAATTTGTCCCAATCTTCAGTGACTGACCATCGGCCGGGAGTTTGCTTCGGTACCTGAAATGGGACACCCTGGCGGATGCGAGTCCGGACCAAGGTGTGGATACCCGTTATGATAGTGCGCACCGCGATCGGCGCTGGACTCGCTTCCGTATACGCCGTGATTCAGGCCCTGCATTTGAAATAGGCCACTGTGCCGCCGTTTCTTAAATTCTCCGGCTATCCCTGTAGATTGAGTACGTTATAGGACTAAGATGCCAAAATGGCGCGATTTCAGAGGGTGCAAATTACGCGGGACCTGCGGCCACCTCACGGCAAATCATGCACAATGGTGAGGTGCACGCAGCCAAAGTTTCGCTCGTGATGCTGTTCGCCGCCCTGTTTCCCGCTGCGGCCCAACCTGTCATCACCAAAGTCGAGCCGCCCGACTGGTGGGCGCCGACGAAAACCAGTCCGATCCGCCTGCTTATCCGCGGCGCGAATCTGAAACAGGCGACGATCGCCGTGCGCCCGCCGCTCGCGGCGTCGAACGTTATGATCAATGACGGCGGCACGTATCTACTGGCCGACCTCGCCGTTCCCGAAAACACGCAACCGGGAGATTATCAGCTCACGATCGCCACCGGAAGCGGGCGCGCACAAGCGCCGTTCAAGATCCACAAAGCCCTCTCCTCCCAAGGCCGCTTTCAAGGATTCAATGCTCACGACATTATCTACCTGATCATGCCGGACCGCTTCGCCTCCGGAGGCGCGCATTCCAAAGATTCGCTTACCGATCGCGCCAAGCCTCGCTACTACCATGGCGGCGATTTCCAGGGAATCATCGATCACTTGGACTATCTGCAATCGCTCGGCGTCACCGCCCTCTGGATCAATCCCTGGTACGACAATTACAACGGCCTGAATGAGCGCGAGACCTACGGGGGCCAGCCGATCACCGATTATCACGGCTACGGCGCGGTGGACTTTTACGGCGTCGAGGAGCACTTCGGCAACTTTGCCAAACTCCAGCAGTTCGTCGACCAGGCCCACCGCCGAGGCCTGAAGATTATTCAGGATCAGGTCGCGAATCACACTGGCCCATATCATTCATGGACGAGGGACGCGCCCAAACCCACCTGGTACAATGGCACGCCGGCTGCCCATCTTGTCAACGATTTCATCACCTGGCCCTTGATGGATCCTTATGCCTCGGCCGAATCGAAGCGCAAGGTGCTCGACGGCTGGTTCATCGACATTCTGCCGGATATGAATCAGAACGATCCCGACGTCCGCCGCTATGAGATCCAGAACAGCCTCTGGTGGGTGGGCCGCACTGGACTCGATGCGATTCGTCAGGACACGCTGCCTTATGCTCCTCGCGACTATTGGCGCGATTGGACTGCCGCACTGAAGCGCGAATTTCCGGGCATCAACGTGGTGGGCGAGGTGTTCGACGGCGACCCCGCATTCACGTCATTTTTCCAGGGCGGAGCGAAGCGCTTCGATGGAGTCGACTCCGGCGTGCAATCGGTTTTCGATTTTCCTCTCTATTTCGCGATTCGCAAGGCGTTCGGGAACAGTGAGCCGCTGCGCGGTGTGCCGCAAACACTTGCTCACGACCGGCTGTACACGCACCCCGAGCTTCTAGTCACCTTCCTCGGCTTGCACGACGTGTCGCGGTTCGCCAACGAACCGAAGGCCTCGGTGGATAGCCTGAAGCTTGCTTTTACCGCGCTCTTCACCACACGCGGCGTTCCGATGATTTACTACGGGGACGAGATCGGCATGCACGGCGGAGGCGACCCCGACAATCGCCGCGACTTCCCCGGCGGCTGGCCCGGAGACGCGCACAACGCGTTTCAAAGAACCAGCCGCACGCCTGAGGAAGAAGAGATTTTCGAGCACGTCCGCCGTCTCATCGAGCTGCGCAAGACGAACCCCGCGCTCTTGGGCGATTCGCCGACGCGCAACCTTTATTCGACCGAGCAGCAGTGGGTGTTCCTGCGCGCCTCTACCCTTGTCCTGATGAATAACGATTCCAAGCCAGTCAATATCGAGGCGAACTCCGTTCCCAACGGCGACTACATCGATCGGTTGGGCGGCCTCGGCAACATCTCCATCCGAAACGGCCATCTCGCCGCGGTTCTGCCCGCACGCTCCGCTGCCGTCCTCATCAGAAAGGGAACCGCGTCCAAATGAACAAGCCGCGATTGAACTTCTGGCAGATCTGGAACATGAATTTCGGCTTCCTTGGCATTCAGTTCGGCTGGGGGCTGCAGATGGCCAATATGAGCGCCATCTACGAATACCTCGGCGCAAAGCCGGAGAATATTCCGATCCTCTGGCTCGCCGCGCCGCTCACGGGCCTGATCGTGCAGCCAATTATCGGCCACATGAGCGACCGTACGTGGAACTCGCTGGGCCGCCGCCGTCCGTACTTTCTCACGGGCGCGATACTCTCCACCATCGCGCTCCTCCTGATGCCGAACTCCAGCGCGTTGTGGATGGCCGCGGGTCTCCTTTGGATCCTCGATGCGTCCATCAACATTTCGATGGAGCCGTTCCGCGCCTTCGTCGCCGATATGCTGCCCGATGAGCAGCGCTCGCGCGGGTTCGCCATGCAGAGCTTCTTCATTGGCGCGGGCGCCATCGTCGCCTCTGCCCTGCCTTGGATGCTCACCAACTGGTTCGGTGTCCTGGCCGGGCCACGAGCCGCCGGAACCATCCCTCTTGCCGTTAGGATCAGCTTTTACATCGGCGCCGCGGCGTTCTTCACAGCAGTGCTTTATACGATCCTGACAACCAAGGAATATCCGCCCGAGGACCTGGAAAAGCTCGCAGCGTCGAAAAAGGACAATGCCATCTCGGAAATCCTGAAGGACATCAAGGCCATGCCTGAAACGATGCGAGGCCTCGCCCTCGTGCAGATCTGCACCTGGCTCGGCCTGTTCTGCATGTGGCTTTATTTCCCGGTCGCCGTGGCCCACAACGTCTTTGGCGCAGACAGCGAAACGTCGCCGCTTTATCAGAAGGGCGTTGAATGGGCAGGCTTGTGCTTCAGCATGTACTCTGCCGTGACGTTCGCATTTTCGCTGATGCTGCCGCGCCTGGCCGAGTCCTTTGGGAGAAAAGCGACCCACGCGGCGTGCCTCGTCTGCGGCGGCCTGGGGCTGCTCAGCGTCGGCGTGATTCATGAGCCAAAGTTGTTGCTGCTCTCCATGGCCGGAGTCGGCATCGCCTGGGCATCCACCATCTCCATGCCGTACGCGATGCTCGCTGGAGCGCTGCCGGAATCGAAAATCGGCGTGTACATGGGCATCTTCAACTTCTTCATCGTGCTGCCGGAAATCTGCGCGTCGCTGTTTTTCGGCAAAGTCATGCAGCACCTGCTGAACAACAATCGACTGCTGGCGGTTCTGGCAGGAGGATGCTTCATGCTCCTCGCTGCGCTGCTTGTGCTGCGCGTGAAAACTCCCTCTGAGGCCTTGAAAGAGCCGCGCCACGCGGTGGCAGGCTAGGTTAAGGCGGTTGCCGGCGCTTGAATAATCACCAGGTGAAGCGGACGGCCGCTCTCTGATACCCTTCGCCGGCGGGAAAATGGACGGTCAGCTTTCTGCCTGCAAGGGCGGCGCCGGAGATCTGAGCGGGCGCGCGGACGAATCGCACGTCAAGTTCCGCGGTCGATCCGCCTGGTCCTTCAATTTCGAAACCGTCTTCCGATTGCGAAAGGATCTTGGCGAACGCCGTCGGCGCGCCGGGCGGCGGAAGCGCGGGCGGTAGATTCACTTCGAATGTAGGCAAATTCAATTCCAGACGATGATTGCAGCCTTCGCCCAGGCAGACGGAGGGGTTCGACGCATCGATCACCAGCTTGCCCCCGGCCTTGTGAAAGAGCAAATCGGTGAACAGGCCGCCTGCGGGCACGTTATGCAGCGCCGCCGATTCCCACGCCGCTGGAAGCTGCGGATGAACGCTAAGTGTCTTCCCGTTCGCGCTGATGCCGAACAGGCCGTGCAGCGCGGGCGTCAGCACCATGGCCGACGACCACAGTTGATGCGAGCTGCTGCGTCCGAACGGCTGAAAGAATTCGCCGGAGAGAAGCTCCGTCACCGCGCCGAGGTCCTGTGTGTATGTCATCAAAGCATTCTGCATCAGATGCGCGTAGCCTGCAAAAGGCCGGCCGGCGCGATATTCGGCCAGCGCCATCCAGCCCGTGTACAGTGGCCAAACCGAGCCCTGATGGTAGCTCATGGGGTCGTAAATCGCCTCATTGTTGCTCACGTCGCGCACACCCCAATCGGTTGAAAACTCGTGTGAGGCCCATCGCTGCATCATTGCGTCGGCATTAGGTAGGGCGAAGGTGCCGTCCCACCATGCGATAGCGGGGAACGCGGTCGCAGTGTGGTCAAGCGAGCCGTCGGAGTTTCGGCTGAACGCGTAAAACTGCCGCGATGGCTCGAAATATTCCCGCGCCAGCGTGGCCGTAATCGACGCGGCGTGATTGCGGGCTTCCCCGGCGAGCGACGTGTCGCCCATCGCCTCGGCAAGATCCGCCATCGCGCTGCAGGCCTGCTGGTCCAGGGCAGCCAGATAAACTTCCTGATGCGGCATGCCGCCGGGCCAGCTTTCCACCCAGCCGGTACCTTCGGTATTTTCGTAAATGCCGTCTCCATCGGAATCGTGCGCGCGCTCGAATGTCCATGCTTTCTTGATTTCAGTCCAATGCGCCCGTAGGAACTCCGTATCGCCACTCGATCGGACGTAATCCGCGACGGTCATGATCAGCAGAGGCGTCGAATCGGCAGCAGCGTAGAAATAAGGGGTGGCGGCCCAATCCACCAGATTGGCAGTCTGAGAATACTCGTGCATGATCTTGCCGTCGGCGCGCTGGCGGCGAAGCAGAAATTCGAGCGCGCGGCGCGTCAGCGCGAAATCGCCATAGCTGTTGACGGCGTACAGGCTGAACAAGGTGTCGCGGCCAAAAAACCAGGCAAAGCCGGGGCGAGCCGAATCGGCCGAGGAATAGTAGCCCGCGACCAAACCCGTTTCCGAGTGAAAGCGCACCTGCGCCTGATCAATAGAAAGCTCGGCCCATCGCATCGCGAGGTCGAAAGCGGCGTCTGGAGTCTCCGCGGTCAGGCGATGGTCAAAGAAATGGGCGTAGTAATCGGCTGTCTGCGCGTATTTCGGGGCCCATGTCTTATTCAGATCCAGCAGCTTCGCTGCAACCTCAGCGGGCTTGCCGCCCGCCGTCATCAACAGCGGGAAAAACTGCCGCGATTGCGTCTTCGGATCGAATGTCAGCTTCAATTCCACTGGCCAGGTTCGAGGGCGCTCCTGATACGGGGCCAGAATGCCGGGCATCGCGCCGGGAATTCCGATCGCCCCCGAAACCGAGTCGTTATCGGTATGCAGAATGTAATAGCCGCTCGCGCCGAGCTTTACCCACTCCGCGTTCGGAAGCCCGAAATTCGGAGCGGGCCACATGCGCAGCATGTCCGGCGTGAACCGCAACGTCAGCGTCAGCGGGCGGATGGAGGTAATCTCGAAGAACACAATGGGGCCCGTTGCGCCCGCGCCGCGAGTCGAGAACATATGCTGCTTGACGGTGAACGATGCGTGCGAATACGTGATCGTCGTGTGGTCCGGGTCGACCTCGATCGACGCGGCACAATCGGCCAGATCAATGGGAATTGGATAGTCGGCCAGCTCCGCCGTGATGCGAAAGTGGCTCGCGACCTTCACGGGATAAACCCATGCTTCAAACGAGCCATCGCCTTGGCCGAAGATCGCGCCAGCCTCGCCCGCCACGGTGAACGGCATGCGCGATTGCGCGGGCCTGGTGATCGCCAGCGGGCTCTTCGCCAGCGGAAACACGGGAGTTGCCTTCCAAACGCTTTGGGCACGCAGACCGCAGATAGCCATCAAGCCGAGGCTTAGCGCGCGATGCATTTCGTCTCCAGGGTGCGCTTGCCGGCGTCGGAAAGCTCCTGCCAGAGCAGCACGAACGCCGCGTTGGTCCACCCGAAGCCGATCTCATTCGACGTATAGCCGAAGCGGACGCCCGCGCCGAGGTCGCTCTTGCCCTCGACCACGTTGTATTTTTCCTTGATCACGCGGTGCTGATCGAAATCGCGAAGAACCATCGAAAGAAACTTCATGCTCAGCCGCTCGGCCTCAGCGTTGAATCCGTAGCGGCGCAGGCCTTGAATTGCGATGATTTGCAATGGAGCCCAGCCGAACGGCGCGTCCCATTGGTTGCCTGACATGCGAGCGCTGGTCTGCAATCCGCCGTTTTTTTCGAAGAGAGGCAGATTCGCAGCGACCGCAGACGCCTCCTCTTGCGTGGCAAGCCCGGCCCACAGCGGATAAAACGTGGACAGAAATGGATAATCCAGCCGTTGTTTCGTAACGAAGTTGTAGTCGAGGAAAAGACCGGACTTGGCGTCCCACATCAGGCGGCGGACCGTCGCGGCGCGTGTGGCGGCGCGGCCGGCCCAGATGGTCGCGGCTCGAGGTGAATCGAGAAAAGTGTAAATCGCCGCCATGTCTATCTCCATGCGATACAGCAGGGAATTCAGGTCGACGCTGTTGTGATTCACGATGCCGACGCTGAAGGGGCCGAAGCGCGCCGACGGGTCGAAGCCGGATTCTCGCATGGCGCGGTCGCCGCGGTAATAGAGCGGCGTCAACTGATCCGTCTCTCTGTTATAAAAATCCGCCATGTTGTACTCCTTCACGTCATGCGTGCGGTAGTATTCGCGGACGCGATCGTAGTGGCTCTTGCCCGATTCGTCGCGCTCGCCATACACCACCTCGGGGGCGGGTTGATCCGAGCCTCCGTCATAGCGCGAAAGCCCGGTTTGCGGCGTCAGATGCGGTTCGGTGGTCCAGTAGCGGTAATATTCTTCCAGCGCCGGAAGGCTAGCTCGCAGCCACTCCGTGTCGCCATTGGCGCGATAGACATCCAGCACCATGCGAGTCAAGAACGGAGGCTGGGAGCGCGTCAGGTAATAAGTTCGATTCGCGTTCAGCACTTTGCCGTAATGACGCACTTCATAGAGGAAATTGTCGGTCATCGATTTGGCGAGCGCGAGCTGGCCGTCGCGCAGCAGCCCGAGCAGAATGAAGTAGCTGTCCCATCCGTACATTTCGTTGAAGCGGCCGCCGGGCACGACGTAGGGCTCGGGCAGGTAGAGCAGACCGGATTCCTGCGTAGGAACGTTACCCAATTTGCGGACGTTGGCTTTCAGATCGCGGGCGATTTTGTCGGCGTCCTCGTCGGCAGCCACCCACACGGTCACCGGGCCCTTCTGCGCGACCTTCGAATCCACGGCCGAATCCGGCAGCGATTTGTTCGAGCGCGTCAGCGTCTGCCAGCTGTCATGGATGTAGGCGCGAATCTCGTCGAGAGGCTTGCAATCCTGCGCCTGGGAAACTGCGCAAAACGCTACCAAGAGCGGAAATGTTTTCATGCTTCGGAGTGCTCGTATTCACTGGATCGGATAAGCCTTGATTATGCTACATCCTTCAGGCTGTATTGACAACTACCAGATCGATTTCAAAGGCCAAACATCGGCGCTCAGGAGCCCGGCGCTACTGTCGCCATCGGAGAAAAAGTTGAGACGCGTCGGATCGCCTGCAAAGATCAGGTCGGTAAATACGATGCGGCCCTGGTCGGCAAAAACCTCCAGCGAATTGCCGTCGACAAGGATCTGAAGCATGAGTGGTCCAGTGATTGTCAAAGGCGCGGTTGTACGGGCGGGGAAATCCTTAATGAGCCCAGCCTCGCCGGAATGAGTCCGATCGACAAATAGCTCTTTTCGCCGGCCGTCATAGCCGATCGTTGTGTAGGCCCCATTGGCTCCGTAGATTTTCCATCCGGACTGGCTTGCCCTGCCGGGGTTAAACGAAGCTTCGATCCAGAAGCTCCGCCCCTTGAGCGGTGCGCCTGCAAGCACACGTGGTTCACGCAAAGCATCGAGCGAAACGGGCTTCTGCACCAGGCGGATCCCTTCGGCGAATGTTTCAAGGCTTACCTCGCGAGGAATGGTCATCTGGCCTCGCCAGGGATGGGTGGGCAACTGATCCGCGTACTGCCAGTTGCTCATCCAGCCGAGCAGGGTAGGCTTCGGCGCGTTGTTGAACGTGAGGCCGCAGTAGCAGTCTTTTCCATAATCGTCCCAAAGTGTCAGACCTGCCGGATTGTCGTTGATGAACCGTGACCCGTCGAAGCGGCCGACGAAATACTGCTCGCCGGAGCCTCCTTGCAGGCCGCCGGGGTTGAGGCCGATCTTTAGCACCCAGCGCGTGTTCTTCGGGTCGCCATCGACGGGAAGTTCCACCAGGTCGGGACACTCCCACTGCCCTCCGGTTGCGCCGGCGGGTCCGAACTCGCTTAATCGATCCCAGCGCTTCAAATCGGGCGAGCCGTAAAAGGCCACCTTATGTTCGTTGGGCAGCGAAACGGCCATGACCCAGCGCTTCGACGCCTCAGACCAGAGGACGTTGGGATCGCGAAAGTCGGCCATGTTGAGGTTCAGTACTGGATTCTTCGCGTATTTCGCCCAGGTGCGCCCGCGGTCGTTGCTGTAGGCAATGTTCTGCGTCTGCAATGACGGTTGATGGCCGGTATAAATCGCCACCATGCAGGGTCTGCCGCCCGTGCAGAACCCGCTCGTATTCGTCCGGTCGATAACCACGCTGCCGGTGAAAATCATCACGCCGTTTCCTTCTGGCAGCGCGACGGGAAGTTCCGTCCAATGCAGCAGATCGGTGCTGACGGCGTGGCCCCAGCTCATGTGGCCCCATTTGTCGCCAAAGGGATTGTACTGGAAGAACAGATGATACTCGCCCTCGAAATACACTAAGCCGTTGGGATCGTTCGTCCAATTCTGCTTGGGTGAGAAGTGAACCTGCGGGCGATAAGGTTCGTGATACGTTTGCGCCGGCGCACAGAGCGCCAGCGCCAAACCGGCAATCATGCGATGAGTTATCATTGCGCGGCCAGCCGTTCCTCCATATCTTCCAGTGTGATGCCGCTCGTCTCCGGATAAACCAGCAGCACTACGAAAAACTGGACCAACATCATGGCCGCGAAAAATGCGAATGGAATCGACTTTGACCGAGCGGCCAGAATCGGGAACGAGTAGGAGATGATCGCGTTCATCACCCAGTGCGTGAAACTGCCGAGGCTCTGTCCCTTGGCGCGCACCCGCGTGGGAAAAACTTCGCTTAAGTACACCCAGATCACCGCCCCCTGGGAGAAGGCGAAGAACGCGATGAAGCCGACCAGCAGCCAGACCAGCATATTCTCGTGCGATCCGGAGGCAAACACCGCGGACACTCCGGCCAGACATGCGCCGGTTCCGAGCGCACCGACCAGAAGCAGCTTCTTGCGCCCCAGTTTGTCGATGATCGACATGGCGAGCACGGTGAACAGCAAGTTAGTGGCGCCGATCGTGACGGCCTGAAGGTCGCCTGAAACCTTGGTGAATCCGGCCTTGGCGAAAATATCGTTCAGGTAATAAAGAATCGCGTTGATGCCGGAAAGCTGATTGAACATGCCGATGGAGATCGCCAGAAAAATCGGCAAACGGTACTTCATCTGGAACAGAGGCTCGGCGCCGTGATGCCGGTCGAGGTGGACGGAGGCGATCATCTGCTTCAGTTCGGCATCGATATCTTCCTCGCCGATCTCAATCAGGACCTTTCGGGCCTCCTCGGGACGGTCCCGCGATACCAGCCATCGAGGGCTGCGCGGGATGACGAACAGCATTCCCAGGAACAGCAGTGCGGGGAGGGCCGACACGCCGAGCTTCCAGCGCCATTCCGTCTCGCCGAAGCCGCCGAGTCCGATCAGGTAATTGGACAGGTAGGCAAGCAAAATTCCCGCCACGATGTTGAATTGGAAAAACGCCACCAAGCGGCCTCGCCATTTCGCCGGCGAGATTTCGGCGATATACATCGGGCCTAGCACGGAAGATCCGCCAATGCCCAGGCCGCCGATGAAGCGGAAGAACACCAGCGCGTCCCAATTCCAGGCCAGCGCGCATCCTGCGGCGGAGACGAAATACAGAATCGCCATGACGCGCAGGCTATCCCGGCGCCCGAGTTTCTCGCCCGGGATGCTGGCGAGCATCGCGCCCAGGATCGTGCCCCACAGCGCGCTGGCGACGGTCAGCCCCAGGCCGCTGGCGGAGAGGCCGTACGTCTTGGTGAGGGCGTCAGTGATGCCGGAAATGACAGCGGTGTCGAAACCGAAGAGCAGCCCGCCGAGCGCGGCCACAATGGTGCTCCTCACAAGGAGGTTGGAAAGGCTCATGAGCGGTAGCCCATGAATTATATCCCGACTCGACTCACCCGTTGGAGCCGCAAGACTTCTGGACGATCAGCTTACAATGGAGCTGAATGTCGCGAGCCGGCAGATCCGGTCCACTTCACTCGGCAGGCGATCCCCGCTTGCTCGCGACTCTGGCATGCGCCCGGGGTTAATCACTTCCGGCTAGTGTGACACAAGCGCCAAAACCTGACAAGACAGTGTCGTTAAGAAGAATTAGCTTGCATGGCCTTCCTTTAGTGTGAGGATTTGATTGGCCTTAACATCGCGATAGGATTCCTTTAGCCCGCTTGGCCACAGAATCTCCACGTTAGCCGCTTGCGCCTCCCCGAGCCCGAAGTGGAGACGCAAATCGTTCTGGGAGTAAAAGCTAGACTGGCTGATCACGTCCTGACGCTGCCGCCGCCCGCTGGCCGCGACGTAGACCTTGGCGCCGATCGCCGTTCGGTTCGATTTGGTCCCGATGAGCTTCAGCTTCAGCCAGCGATTGCGGTTGGGCGTCTGGTTGCGGAGCAGCGAGGGCGGTTCGCCCATGTTCATGATCGCTACGTCCACCATACCGTCGTTATCGAAATCGCCGAACGCGCAGCCTCGGCTGGAATGCGGATCGGTGATGCCTGGCCCGGAGATCTTGCTGACATCGGCAAATTCACCTTTGCCGAGATTCCGCAGCACGAAACGAGGATTCTTGTAGCTGTACTCTTTAAAATATTGCTCTACTTCGGGATAAACGCTACCGTTGACGAACAGCAGGTCGAGGAAGCCGTCGTTGTCGAAGTCGGCAAAACCCGCGCCCCAGCCGACAAAGTGCGTAAACCCTCCGAACCCTCCTTTGGCCGTTTTATCGGCGAAGTGGCCCATGCCCTCGTTGCTGTAGAGGATCGGAGTGTCGTCCATGAAATGCGTCTTGAAGATGTCCAGCCGCCCGGAGTTCCGAAAATCGCCGATCGCCAAGCCCATGCCGGCCTGTTCGCGCCCGTCTTCGTTATAGGCGACGCCGGATTCAAGCGCGATGTCGGTGAACGTCAAGTCACGATTGTTCTTGTAGAGTATGCTGGGCGTGGAATCGCACGCAACGTAAATATCCGGCCAGCCGTCGTCGTCGAAATCCGCCGCAACGGCGGTCATGGCGTAACGGCGGTCCACCTTGGCGATCCCCGAGCTTTCGGAAATATCGGTAAAGGTCCCGTCGCCGTTGTTGCGGTAAAGAAAATTACGCCCAGTGGGTAAACCGCGCGGCCCGCAATTCACGGGAATGCCCTTCCAGTTACAGTATTCGCCGGCTCCAGGGAGAGGCACCTTTTTCAATTCGAAGTCCAGATAGGTGCTGACGAACAGGTCGAGGAAACCGTCGCGATTGAAGTCCGCGAAGGTGCATCCCGCCCCCCACACGGTGGTGGGATGCAGCAGGCCTGCCTGCTTCGTCACGTCGGTGAATGTCCCGTTGCCGTTGTTGCGATAAAGAATGTTCTGGCCCCAGCAACTGATGAACAGGTCGTCGAATCCGTCGTTGTTATAATCTCCGACGCAGACTCCAGAGGCCCACACCGTTCGCTCGAGGCCGGCTTTTCTCGTCACGTCGGTGAAGGTGCCGTCGCGATTATTCTTGTACAGGCGATTCGTCAGGCCCGAAGTGTTGCCGTCCAATCGCGAGCCACCGGGGACGAACAGATCGATCCAGCCGTCGTTGTCGTAATCGAAAAATGCAATGCCGCAGCCGTTGGTCTCGATGATGTGCGTCTTCCGGTCCGGATTGCCGTAGACGATCGGCGCGGTGATGCCGGCCTTCGCGGCGATGTCCGCGAACAGAAACGGACCCTCCGCCGCGCCGCAGAGCGGGCGCGTCAGAAGCCCCCCTACTCCCAGGCCGGCGATGAAATCGCGGCGCCTCAACGGAGCCCTTTTCCTTCCACAACGGTGTAGATGCGATTGGCCGCCAAGCCGGGCAATTTTTCTACCTCGCCGCTCGGCCAATGGATCTCGATGTCCGCCCTTTCGGATCTTCCCAGGCCGAAATGCACCCGTAAATCGTTCTGCGAAATATAGCTGCCGCCGCTTCGGACCTCGTCCATTTGCGTGCGATTTCCCGTGACACAGTGCAACCGGGTCCCGATCGCCGAGCGGTTGGACTTCGTGCCGATGCACTTGATCTTGATCCAGGTGTTTCCGTTCGTCGAATCGCAGCGCAACAGTTGAGGCGCCTGATTTACGCAATTCACGACCACGTCCAGATCGCCGTCGTTGTCAAAATCTCCACTTGCGCAGCCGCGGCCGGCTACTTTTTCCAGAATCCCCAGTCCGGCGTTCAGCGAGACATCGAGGAAACGTCCGTTTCCAAGATTCCGATACAGCACCTTGCGCTGCGAGTATCCGTACTCGATCGCCGTATCGGCCACTTCGGGATACACATGCCCGTTGGTCAGCAGGATATCGGGCCACGTGTCGTTATCGTAATCGATAAACAGCGCGCCCCAGCCGAGGAAGCGCGTATTACGGCCGAGTCCCGCGGCGAAGGTGGTGTCCTCAAAAAAGAGATTGCCCTGGTTGTGATACAGGCTCGACGTATCGCCGGCAAAATTTGTCTTCACGATGTCCAGCAGGCCGTCGCCGTCATAGTCGGCCGCGGCGACGCCCATGCCCGCCTGCGATTTCCCGTCGGCCGAATACGCCACGCCCGCCTCGATCGCAATGTCGGTAAAAGTGCCGTCCTTGTTGTTGCGGTACAGCGCAGAGGAAGTGGAATCGTTGGCGACGTAAATATCCGGCCAGCCGTCGTTGTTGAAATCGGCGATCAGAACGCCAAGCGCGTAGGTGCCGGGGGTCTTCCAGATGCCCGCTTTTTCGCTGACGTCGATGAAATTTCCCTTGCCGTCGTTATGCAGCAGGATATTCTTTCCGCCGTCGAGCCCGGGGGGACCGCAGGCGACCTTCAGGTTCTTGTACAGGCAGTGACCATCCTCCGGCTTCGACACGGTCTTGGGATCGAAGTCGATGTAATTGGCGATGAAAATATCCAACCAGCCGTCGCGATCGTAATCGAGGAACGCGCAGCCGGTGTTCCAGCGGTTCAGCCCGGCTGGCGTCTTGCGCGTGGTCTTGGCCACGCCCGTTTTCTCGGATACATCGGTGAACGTACCGTCGCCGTTGTTGCGATAGAGCACGCAGTCGCCCCAATAGGTGACGAGCAGATCGTCCAGGCCGTCGTTATCGTAATCGCCGACGCAGCAGCCTTGCCCCCAGCCGGTCCGAGCCAGGCCCGATTTCATGGTCACATCGGTGAATGTGCCGTCGCGATTATTCTTGTACAGACGGCATACCGGAGCGTCGTCCTTGGTCCACTTCGCTTCGAAGCGCGTGCCGTTGACGAAGAAAATATCCAGCCAGCCGTCATGATCGTAATCGTAAAAGGCCACGCCGCAGCCCGTGGTTTCCAGCAGAAACCGGTTGTTGGCTTCGGCGCCGAAAATCGTCTTGGACCTCAATCCCGCCTGCTGCGCGATATTGACGAACTGGATATCGCCCGTCGCGCCGGAAAGCAGTTGCTCCAGCGTAAATACGGAGGCGGATGCGCTGATGGAGCGGATGAACCCTCGGCGGCTGACTGTCAATGCTTTCCTTCCAGAGCCTTACGGGCCCGCGCCAGATTGTCGCGGGCAACCTCGTTCAGCGGGCTCATTTTCAGTGCCTGCTCAAATGCCGCGACCGCACCTGGCAGATCTCCCGCCGATGCCAGAGCTGCGCCCAGGTTGGTGAAAAAATCGGCATTATCCGGCTGCAACTCTGCCGCGCGTCGGAATTGCGGAATGGCGTCGCCAAACCGACCCAGGGACGCGAGAACGCGGCCGGTGAGCTCGCGCGCATCGGCGTCGTCGCGGTTGGAAGAAAGATACGTCCCCAGCTCGGCGAGCGCGCCCTCCTTATCGCCCTGTGCGAGCAGGGTACGGGCCAAATTATAGCGTGCGCTAGGATAGCCGGGATCGTGTTCGAGAGCGACGCGGAACTGGTTGGCCGCCTCGTCATATCGCACCAGGCTGAACAGAGCAACCGCGAGATTGTTCCTCGCCATGGCATCCGATGGCCGGATCTGCGTTGCCTTGGTGAGGTATTCAAGCGCTTCGTCCAAATGGCCCGTCGCTTGAAGAGCCGCGCCCAGGTTAAAGTGCGCCACGAAATCGGCCGGATATTTCTCGATTCTGCGCCGCATCACCGCCTGCTGCAGGATCAGCCGCGGATCATCTCCGCCTTCGGCAACCTGTGGCAGCAGTTGAAACCATACGTGGCCCATCTCGTCTTCGGTGCGGTTGCCCGCCCGCACGAGTTTCGGCGGATGATTCGGATTGCGCGGGTTATCGCTCGAATTGTCGAAAGTAAGCCGCGCCGTAATCACGCTGCCGGCGGGCAGGAAAACAGGCTTCAGGTAGTTGTAGCTGGCCTGCCAGTTGATATCCCAACGAGAAATCCGCAGAAGGGGAACGCGCGAGCCGTCGGGTTTCGTCGCCCACGCTTCGATCGATTTCCCGAGATAGTGCTGGTGCGGATAAACCGAGAGCACGCTCACGGGGATCGGCACCTTGAGATGGTCGGTCACCACGAAGCTCTTGTCGTTGGGCGGGACGTTGAGCGCGCCGTCGTGCTCCAATTGCACCAGCATCGGATGCTCGGTGGCTGGACGGTTGGAAAAATACAAGCCGATTTCGACTGTCACCTCCTCCGGCTTTCCCGACGGCTGCAGATGCAAATTGACGATGAGATCCGAGCCGGGATCGAGTCTCCAGGGGCTGTTGGGCGGCTCGACCTGTGTGGGCGAGCCCGGCTTCCAGAAGAGGAAGTGCGAGTCCGGATCGAATTCCCCGGTCGCCTCGGTTTCTACGTCCATGCCGGAGAAGCCAACGTCGCCGTCCTGGCCGTCGCGGCGGCGCAGCAGGCGTGAACGGTCCACGATGACGTTCGCGTGATGCACCACCTTCTTATTGTTCGGGCGCAGTTCAAAAGCCCGGATGTATTTCGTCTCCTTGAGGTCCACTTCCATGACGAAATTCCGCCACACGTCTCCAGTGGAAGCACGGAGCATATAGCTGCGGCGCATCCGCACGATCAGGTCCGGCTGGCCCAGGAACCATCCTTCGGTGAATTGAGGGGCAGGCGGCAGATCGGCGGGATTGCCCTCGGCCATACCCTGCTGCACCCATTTCGCGAACAGCGCGATCTGCTCATCGCTCAATCGCCAGGATCCGGCGAAGTCTCCGTAACCCGGCTCGGGCATCCACGGAGGCATGTAACGCTTGGACGTCAAATCGACGATCTGGTTGCCGTGCTTTCGGGTGTCGCTATAGGAAAGCAGGGAAAACGGCGCTGCCTCGCCGGGGCGATGGCAGGGCGCGCAGCGGCTGTAAATCATCGGCGCGATGTGTTTGGTGTACGTGACGGTCTGCGCTCCCAGGGGCGCGCAGAGCAGCGCCAAGCTCAGTCCGTTGCGAATGCCCATCGTTACTTCGATCTTAGTTTATAAACCCGTGCAAACAAGAAAGCCGGCGGAACCTTCGCTCCGCCGGCTTGCTGGGATACTTACTCCGAGGCGAACCTCAGAATCTGATCGTGCCCGAGAACTGCAGCGAGCGCATGTTGGCGCCGCCACCGAGACCGGTGATCTGACCCGCGCTAGGGCTCTGAACATCGCTGTTCGGGAGGCCGAGGTTGGTGTGGTTAAATGCGTTCCTGGCGTCCGTTCGGAGAATGAAGGCAACCTTCTCCGTTATCTTGAACGACTTGAACATCGACAGGTCCTGCTGGATGAACTGCGGTCCGAACAGGGTGTTGATCGGGTAGTTGCCGAACGTGTTTGACGCGGGGAACAGGAACGCTCCGCCGATACCGCCGACGAACCATTGATTGCGGTTGCCTTGAGCGCCGGCATAGGGATCACCGCTGCCCATATTCGGACGATTGTTCGGACCCTGGTTGGGCTGAGTCCCGGAGCCGTAGTTCTCGAGCGACGGGTTGAACGGGAAGCCGCTGTAGTAGGTCATGACGCCGCTGATCTGCCATCCGCCGAGCAGGTAGTCGGTGGCCTTGTTAATATTGGCGCCGTACTTCATGCCCTTTCCGAAAGGAATCTGATAGATCTGCGCGATTGTCCATTGCTGGCGCGGCAGCATGGCCGTGTAACCCTGGCCGGCCGCTCGATCGAACATGAAGTAGTAATTGGAGTCGTAGCCCCAGCCGTCGCCGTATTGGCGCTGGTAGGTGTAGCTGCCCTGCAGCGTCCATCCCTGCCAGGCGTTGATCTTGAACGTGCTCTGGAACGAATTGTAGTTCTCGTTGGAGCAGTTGCAGTAATACGACAGATCGTTCGTCCAGCCGAACTTGTTGTAGTACGGGCGGTCGAGGTTGGTGTTGCTGACCCCCGCCACGAAGACCGCTTCGTTCGGGTTGATGCTTTGACCACTTCCGATGAATCCGTGGCGGTTCACGTTGCCCACGTAGCCCGCCGTCACCGCGATCTTGCTGGTGATCTGGCGCTGCGCAGTGATGTTGTACTGATAGGTGGCCAGCGGCGTAAACGTCTCAGGACGGAACTTCGGATTGATTCCGGCCGGCAGCGGGAACGTGCCGCCCGAACTCACTGTGATCGGCAGCGGAGCCGAGGGGCCCTGAGCCAGAGTGAAGACGTCGGTGAATCCGTTGGCGGGCTGCAGGCTCTGGTTGGTCAGAGTCGGCGGGTTCTGCGTCACGTTGTGGCCGAAATTCGAGCCGAACGTGCCGAGGTCATAGCCGACGCCGAATCCGGCACGAACGACGGTCTTCGGGTCCAACTGGTAGGCGATGCCGAGCCGAGGAGCGAAGTTCTTGTAGTTCGTCGTCTGAATGCCATGCATCGAGACGCCGCCCACGCCGAACACGTACATCAGACCGTTGTTCAAGCTGAGGGTCGCGCCGTTACCGGCCGCGTTGACGCTCTCGGGCTTCACCAATTCCCAGCGCAGGCCGAGGTTGACGGTGAACTTCGAGGTGGGACGCCATTCATCCTGACCGTAGAAGAACAGGCGCGGCTGGTGCTCCGTGGCGTTGGTCGAGGTGCTGACGTAGCGCTGGAAGTTGGTCACATCGCCGAGCAGGAAGGTGGCAAAACCGATACCTTGGGTCTGGTTCTGGCCGGCCTGAGGAACGGTTCCGGTCACGCCGCCGTTAAAGGTTAATTCACCCGCGCGGTGGCTGTCGCTAGGCACGCGGAGGTTATTGGCCCAACGCATGTCGCCGCCGATCTTGATCGTGTGCCTGCCGATCGTCTTGCTGAAGTTGTCGATAAACTGGTACTGGCTTTCGGTCTGCGTCAGCGGGCAGTTGCACTGATTGACGCCGAGGGCGTAACCCAACTGCATCGAATCGTTCGGGGTGGGGATATTGAAGTACGGCATACCGGACGTGTACGTCTTGTCCAGGTTCAGGCCGGGGATTCCAGCGGCCAGCGCCGGTTGCGTGCCGTAGCCGTTCGGAACGTCGAACACGTGGTACCGCATCCAGCCGAAGCGGAACTCGTTCACCACCCTCGCGCTGATGCTGCTGGTCCAGCCGATGGAAACGCTCTGCTGGTGTGAACTCGAATCGCCGGCGTAGTTGCCGAAGGCGGGTCCGCCGGCAGCGCTACCGAAAGCGCCAGGCGCCTGCTCGGTGTAGGCCTGGGAACTATAGCGGCCGAACAGCGCGTTCTTCTGATTGATGTAGTAATCTTCGCGGGTGTCGAAAAGGTTTCCGGTGATCGCCACCGCGCCGTTTACGGAAAAGTTGTTGACGAACGGGGCGTTCGCGATCTGCTGGAAGTTCGGGCTCGGGAAGTTCGCCATGATTGCCGCCGCCTGTGTGGAGATCTGGCTGGTCGGAATTGTGTTGTTCGGGTACGGCGTGCGGCCGACGCCGGTCGCCTGGTTGCCCGTCGTTGGATCGTAGATTTGATAGACGGAGTTATACTTCAGCCAGTCGCTGAAGTTACCGGTGCGGTTGAGTGCATCGGGCACGCTGGTCACCACCGAAGCTCCCTGCGACTGCCGGTTCAACTGCATATCGCCGAAGAAAAACAGCTTGTCCTTAATGATCCTGCCGCCCACCGCTCCGCCGAATTGATTCTGTCGATACGTAGCCGGAGGAAGGCCAGTGAATGGGTTCGCCGCGAACGTCGTGAATCCGGGAGTGTTGAGCTGGAGGTATTCGAAGGCGTCGCCGTGATACTGGTTTGTGCCGGACTTGGTCGAGTACGAGGCGATACCACCACCCACATAGGAGAACTCAGCATCGAAGTTCTGAAGGGCCTGTTTCACTTCGGAGATCGAGTCGATTGTGGGATTGATGACGATGATTCCCAGAATCGGGTCCTGGTTCGCGGTGCCATCCAGTTCGTAGCCCATGGCCGAGAACAACTGGCCGTTGACCACCATCTGTACGCTGCCCTGTGGATTTTCGTCGGAGGCGTGCTGCCAGCCGATCTTGGCCGTGCCGGGCTCGAGCAGTTCCATCGCCTGCAGATTTCGGCCGATGTTCGGAAGATCGTTAATTTCCTTCGCCGAGTACGTCTGGGCGACGTCGGCGCGGTCGGATTGCAGCAGCTCCGCCGCCGCCGTGACTTGCACCTCCGTAGTCACTTCGCCGACTTTCAGTGCCGCGTCGAAACGGGCCGCTTCGTCGACGTGAACCTCCAGGTTGCTCGAAATGACCTTCGAGAAGCCTGGCGCCGTAATCGTGACCTGATACGTGTCCGGAATCAACTGGCCCTGCCTGTAGTTGCCCGCCGAGTCGGTGGTGACCTCGAACTTGTTGCCTTTGTTGATATTGGTGATGGTGACTTTGGCGCTCGACACCACGGCTCCAGCCGGATCCGTTACGGTGCCAAAAATACTTCCGAACACCTGCTGTGCATAGCCGATCGAGGTGCCTGCAAACAGCGCGAGTGCACTAACGACCAGGAGCATGCGGCAACGTTGCCTTATCATGACTATTTCTCCCTTAACCCCTTGAAGCGAACCTGACGGATTCGGTTGAGGCGAGCGAGTAGGCCTCTAACCGAAATCAATTAGTTGTCTTGCTGACTATATAGCTGTTTGCAGTCGGGTGTCAACACAAATTAATGAGCTATGCACGCAATCGTTATGCTGCAATCGACGCCTCATGTAAATTTCTAGCTAAGTGATTGAAAAAGAGGCATGTAATTATTTTCAGAACGTGCCAAGATAGGGGCCCCTGTCGATTACTTTTTTCGCCGTAACGTTTCGGCTTGTTCAGCTTCCTTGGCTTGCTTGATACGAGCTCCTTCATCGAAGGCCTGCTTGCTTCCTACTAGATCGCCTTTCATCCGCAGAATCTGGCCGATCATGTTGAACGGACCTGGGTCGTCTGGAAGCAGGCGGGCGGACTCGCGGAGTTCCTTTAGGGCCTCGTCGAGCTTTCCAGTCTGCTTGAGTAGCGTCCCAAGCAGGTAATGGGCCTGCCCGTACTGTGGACGCTGCGCGACGGCAGCACGCGTTTCCTTCATCGTTCCCTCGAAGTCGCCGAGTTGCCACAGCGTCATGCCGAGCGTGTAATGCGCCTCCGGCAGGTTCGAATCGAGCCGGATGGCCTCGGACAACTCCTTCTTGGCGCCCTCCAGATCGTCCTGCTGCTTGAGCGACAGGCCGAGGTTGTAACGCGCGATAGCGGAGTTCGGGTTGATCGTCAAGGCTGCCCGGAACTGGTCCTCCGCCTTACTGTATTCACCGGTATGCAAGTATGTGAATCCGATGTTCAGGATGGCGTCAATGTTGGACGGGTCCGCTTCCAGAACCATATGGAACTGCTCCATGGCTTTCGCCGGTTCCCGCGACTGCACCAGCATGAAGCCATAGCTATTGCGGGCGGCCAGATCGTTCGGATTGAGTTCCACCGCTTTGGCGTACGCCTGGCGCGCTTCGGACATCGCGCCGGTCTGTTGCAGCGCGGCACCAAGCGATCCCCAGGCCGAAGCGCTCGCCGGGTTCAACTGCGTGGCTGCCCTCAGTTCGGCGATGGCTTCCTGGTAGTGCGAGACTTCATAAAAGGAGACGCCCAGCTTCAGGCGATAATCGAAGACCGATGGCGCAAGCCGCGCCGCGTCCTGCAACTGCGGAATCGCGCGATTCGGATCCTTCTCCAGCCAGCAGATTACGCCGAGATGGAAATGCGCCGCGGCGAGGCCTGGATCGATGTCGATGGCTTTTTCAAAGCGCGCCGTGGCTTCCGCGGGCCGCTTCAGCACGGCGAGTAAGAAGCCTGCCTCATCCTGAAGCTCCGCTGATTTAGGATCCGCTTCCGCCGCCTTCTCGATCACCGCGAGTGCGCCTGCGGCGTCGCCCTTCGCCTTCAGCGCGTCGGCCTCCTGCCGCCATTTGGGAGCCGTTTGGGCCGCCAGTCCCAGGGAAACGACAGCTACAAGAAAGAAAAATCGGCGAACCATCACGCTGCCGTCATTATACTGAGGATTATGTTCAGTGGCATTTTCCTCCTGGTGGCCCTGCTTGCCGACGATCACGCCGACGGTGTCGCCTCCTATAAACAACGGCAGTTCACCAAGACCATCGAATTCTTGGGGCGCGCCGTTGCCGGGGAAAAGCCCGGCACTCCGGAATATCGCGAATCGGCCGTGCTGCTCGGCCAGAGTTATTACCTGACCTCGCACATTCCGGAGGCCACCTCCTGGCTGCAGAAGGCAGTTGACGACGGCGCGCGGATCAACGAAGTGTATTACATGTTGGGCAACTGCTATATCCAGCAGCGGGAGCCCGCCAGATCCCGGACCGCCTTTGCCGCGATGTTTGGAGTCCCCGTCGAGTCGGCAGCCGCGCATCTTCTCACCGCTCAATTTCTTATTCGCCAGGAACTCGAGGAACTTGCAGGGAAGGAACTGGTGCGAGCTCTGGAGCTCGACCCGAAGATTCCCCAGGCGCATTACCTCGTCGGGATGATGGCGATTTTCCGCAATGAGCTGGATCGTGGGATCGAGGAAATGCGCCAGGAGATCGCGATCAACCCCAATTTCGCGATGGCCCACTACCGGCTTGGCGACGCCTACACGCGCCGCGAGGATTGGGACAACGCGATCGCGCCGCTGCAGCGGGCCATCTGGCTGAATCCGGACTATAGCGGACCTTACATTCTCTTAGGAAAAGCCTATTCCAAGAAAAAGGACCTCGGATCCGCCGAGGGTATGCTGCGGCGGGCGATCCGGATGGATCCGATGAACTACCAGGCGCACTATATGCTCGGTCAGGTCCTGATGCAAGAGGGCAAGACCGAAGAGGGGCGCAAGATGCTCGAGGAGTCCCAGAAATTGCGCGCGCCAGGCCAGCCGTAATCGCGTTCCAGAGCCACTTTGGCCCAAGTCGGACAACGGTGGATTTCCGGCAGAGCTTCCGCGCGGATCCGGCCCTGTAAGGAAAGAAATCTCCGTCCGGCCCCGCCTCACGGGAAATCCCGGGTTCTTGCCCGCGCCAACTTTTGGAGGTTGACTTGCTCACTTTGAGGTGCTGGCGGTGGAGACAACTATCCAGGCTGCTCCGGCGACGCGAGAGCCGCCTCCGACCTGCGCCACGACTGGTACTACCCAAAAACAACTGACAGAGTTCATCGCAGAACGGGACTGAAGAAATGCCAAACGGATTACAAGTTTTTGGTGGGCGTGCAAACCCCAAGTTGACTGCCGACATTTGTGCCGCAATGGGCATTCCAGTTGGCAGGCAGGAAATCAAGCAATTTGCTGATGGAGAAATTTGGGTGCAATACACGGACAATATCCGTGGCTTCGACGTTTTTATCATTCAGCCGACCTGCGCTCCAGTCAACGATCATCTGATGGAAATGATGCTGATGATCAATGCGGCAAAGCTGGCGTCAGCGAAGCGAGTCACAGCAGTGCTGCCATACTTCGGGTATGCTCGCCAGGATCGCAAGGATCGCCCGAGAACGCCGCTTTCGGCCAAAGTGGTTGCGTCCATGCTTCAGCCCCAAGGTATCAAACGAGTGCTGACGATGGACTTGCACAGCGCACCGATCCAGGGATTTTTCGACATCCCGGTGGACCACTTGTACGCTCTTCCGGTTCTGATCGATTATCTGAAGACGAGTGGCCGGGATCTTTCCAATTTGACTGTCGTTTCACCGGATGCAGGCGGCGTGGCGAGAGCACGTCTACTTTCGATGAAACTCGGCGTGCCACTGGCGATCATCGACAAATTTCGTGAGTCTGCCAACGTTTCAGAAGTCATGAACGTCATTGGCGAAGTGAATGGCCGAGACTGCCTAATGGTAGACGATATGATCGACACCGCAGGAACGATGGTCAATGGCGCAAATGTCCTGATTGCAAAAGGCGCAAAGACTGTCAACGCTGCCGCCTCGCATGGTATTTTCTCTTACGACAAAAAAGCCGGAATCTCTGCGCTCGACCGCATCGAACAGTCTCCTATTCGGGAAGTAATCGTGATGGATACGATCCCGCAGGAGATAAATCAGAGCAGTAGTACGAAGCTTCACACTCTTTCCGTTGCATTATTGTTTGCAAAAGCAATTCAAGCTGTTCACAATAACGATTCAGTGAGCGGACTATTCGTATAGGGAAACAATTAGGAATCTCCGCAACGCATGATCCTAACATGTGCGCTCGTGCTTATCGGTGTCCAGTTCGTTTCTGGGTCATTCCTCGCCGGGTGCTGCCGACTTCCGGTCAAATGCCGAACAAGTGGCGGCGTTTCGTCAGCGCTTTCGAAAAAGAGCTGCACATCTACTAAGATTCATCGACCTGCCGATTGGTATGCCGCGTGCCGTAGGTGAGCCTGAGGCCCGCTTGCGAGGCGGTTGGGGCGACATGCTTGATGTCAGGTCTGAACTGGGAGCACGGCCGCTCCTCGATATTTCGCCCGCGAGGGAACCGGCCGCGGAACACCCGGTCGCAGCGCCCGTCCTGGTGGTCGATCTGGATGGCACGGTACTGAAAACAGATCTTCTATGGGAATCGCTCCTGGCATTGCTAAAGCAGGAGCCGTTGTGTCTTTTCCTGTTTCCTTTATGGCTGTTGAAGGGGAAGGCCTATCTAAAGGAGCAAATCGCGCGACGGGTTGAATTGGACGTCAGCGTCCTGCCGTATCGAAGCGATTTCCTAGACTATCTCAAGGAGCAGCGCGACCAGGGGCGGCTTATTGCTCTCGCAACGGGCGCCGATGTGGGTCAAGCCCGGCAGGTAGCGGAGTACCTGAAAATCTTCGACTGGGTCTTCGCCAGCGACGGTATTACCAATCTAGCGGGTGAATCCAAACGGAATCGCCTGGTGAATGTATTCGGAGAAAAGGCTTTCGACTATGCCGGCAACGGTCGGAGCGATTTGCGGGTCTGGTCTTCGGCGCGGAAAGCGATTGTAGTGGCCGCCAGTCCTCTGGTTCGCTGGCGCGCGGCGCGAGTGGCTCAAGTCGACCGTGTGTTCGAGCAACCAGGCAGGGGATTGCTTGACTATCTCAAGCCTTTGCGGCTCCAGCACTGGTTGAAGAACATCCTGGTCTTCGCACCACTGCTCGCGGCCCATCGCGCCGATGAGATCGCCTTGTCCGGAAAGCTGCTACCGGCCTTTCTGGCCTTCGGATGTTTCGCATCCTGCGGCTATCTGCTCAACGACCTGTTCGATCTGGCCGCCGATCGCCATCATCCCCACAAGCGGCTCCGGCCTTTCGCCGCGGGCGACCTCCCAGTTTCGTACGCTCTTCTAATGATTCCTGTGCTCGTTTGCCTTGGCTGCATAATCGGCACGCTGGTTTCCCCGCTCTTCCTCGGAGTTGCGCTGATCTATCTCGCATCGTCCTTGGCCTACTCCTTCTATTTGAAAAGGGTCGTCATTCTGGATGTAATCGTCCTGGCAGGTCTTTACACCATGCGGATCATTGCGGGTTCAGCGGCGGTTGGCATCTGGCCGTCCCATTGGTTGTTGGCATTCTCAACGTTCGTGTTCTTCAGCTTAGCGCTGGTGAAGCGTTACAGCGAGTTGGTGATCATGCGGAAGGTCGACGGGGATGGAGCCAAGGCGCGAGCCTACGAAGTTAACGATGAGGAACTACTGGCAGCCATGGGAACCGCGAGCGGGTATCTAGCGGTGTTGGTGCTCGCACTCTATATCAATAGCGGCACGGCTGTGGCTTTGTACGCGCGGTCCGAGCTAATGTGGTTCCTGTGCCCGCTGTTGTTTTATTGGATCAGCCACGTTTGGTTGATCGCTCATCGCGGGAAAATGCCTGATGATCCAGTGGTTTTCGCCACCCGCGACCGGACCAGCCAGATCCTGGCGCTGCTGATGCTGGCGAGTACTTTGGTGGCATTATGACGGTGCGTTCGCGCATCGCCGTTGTGCCCCTGCTGGTTTTGACGACGCTCCGGATGGCGAACTCAGGCGAGACCCTTTCGCCGAATCAGGTGAATGAGTACAACGCCGAAGTTCCCAAGACCATTCTGGAACTGCAGCAGTTTCGGCAGGCGAATTCCATCCATATCAAGTCTCGTGGAGGAAGAGAGGGCGTCGCAACTCTGACCAACCTCAGTCCCGCGAGCAACGCGTGGTATTTGCTCAAGGTCGCGTCGAGCGACGGCGCCTCCGAGTCCGCCTATCATCTGGAGAACCCGGAACCGCAGACGAGAAGGCTCCTGCTCGACGCGAAATATCCTGCAGGGCTTGTCTTTACCGAGGGGAAGAATCGATACTACTGTGAGGTGTTTGGAGGCGACGCCTTGCAGCAAGCCAAGGCTTCGCAGCACATCTTTGCTCCTTTGTGCGAGGGCCGCGTATACCTCCGAAACGCCGCAATAGGGCATAGGACAACTTTGGAAGCCGGCACCGAAATTCTGCGCGATCACGTCTGGGGCGGAGAGAAACTCATCGATCTGGGCCACGGCCTCATGGGAGAAATACATCGCGAGACGGGGAAAATTGAGGTGATGTCCCCGGCGGGCGCGCGCACCAGAGCCAGTGGCTCGAACGATCTTCCGCTCACTGCCCGCATCGATTCGAAATACGCCGATCGAGTACTGACGTCCAACAATCTGGGAATCGAGTTGGAGGGTCCTGAACAAACCGGCATGAGGCCCGGAACATGGTATGCGGCAGGCGGTACCCCAGGAGTCTACGTCAGCATCCTCCAACCGAATCTCATCGATCCGGCGATTCTGCAGAGTTACAAGACGATCGTCAACAACCTGGACAATGTCGAGGCGTCCGCGCTATGTTACCTGATTGCCTTTGATCTCGATCAGTTCAAGCTCGGATACACGCTCGGCACGGAGCATCCAAGAGTGGAGTGGTCCGAACACATTCCGGCGCAGATGAGAAATCCAAAGTTGCCTGGGCCGGATGGCCTCGGAAACATCAGCCCCCTGGTTAAGACCGGCCTTGTCAGCCCGGAAGCGGCCCCGAAGACTGTCGCGACTTTCACGGGAGGTTTTAAGCGGGAGCATGGAGCGTTCAAATGGGGAGAGCTCTCTCTACAGAACCACGGAAGCCACTATGGCTTCATTGAAAATGGTGTCGTGTTCAGTAAGCTTCAGCCAGGTTTGGCGACGATTCTGGTCCTCAATGACGGGTCTGTGGAAATGAAAACCTGGGCAGACGCGGACAACGGACGGCTGGCTCAGATCAGGCATGCACGCCAAAATGGCGTTCCGGTGATTGAATTCGATGAAGCCTCCCGGTCGCCGGTTCCTGGCCCCTCGGTCGGCCGTTGGGGACCGGGCAATTGGTCTGGTTCGGAAGACCGAAGGTTGCGCACACTGCGCTCCGGCGCTGCCCTGCAAACGAATCATGGCAAGCGTTTCCTGATCTATGCCGTTTTCTCCGATGCCACACCTTCGGCGATGGCTCGCATCTTTCAGGCTTACCGGTGCGATTACGCGATGCCTCTGGATATGAACGCTCTCGAACACACCTACATGGCGCTTTATCGAAGGTCAGGCTCGAAAATGTCTGTCGATCACCTCCTGAAAGGGATGAGTGAATTGGACAAGTCGACCGCAGGTGAGCTGATTCCCCGTTTCCTGGGATACCCGGACAACCGGGATTTCTTTTATCTGATGCGGCGCAATTAGAGGAGGTTAAGACATGAAAATCTGGCGCGGATTAGGACTTGTGACAGTGGTGCTCTTGGGCGTGGTCCTCTTTGCCCAGTCTTCTCCATCGCTGCACGAGCAGAATGAGGTTCTGTTCCAGCAACTGCAGCGAGTCCACGGATTGTCGGATGCCCAGATGACTGCCATCCGTGCGATATTTGCCAAGTCCGCAATTATGGGCCAGGGGAATCCCGCGGTCACCCACCATCCGGTCACGCCCGAAGAGGCTCAGGCCAAGCTGAAGCGATTGGGCATAGACTACGCGAATCCGAAGTTCGAGAAGATTTGCGGAGGCAAGTACATGGCGCCTCTTTATAACCCTGCCACTCAAAGGCCGGAAGACGCCAAGTTCTGCATCGATCAGTTCGAGTTCCCCGATATTCCTGCCGTTTACCCGGTCGTCTGGGTGAAAGCGCGAGAAGCCGCGGAAGTCTGCTGGGCCATAGGCAAGCGCCTGTGCGACGCGCACGAATGGGAAGGCGCCTGCGCGGGAAGCCTTGAGCCTCCGGATTACCGCTGGGACCTCGCCAAAGGACTAAGCCCCAACGCGGCAGTCGAACGGATGCGGTATGCGCACAACCAGGCGGACAGCGCTACCAAGAGCTGGAGCTATGGTCCCGCCTATGAGAAGGGAGTTTGCGCCGCTTCAAGCACGAAGACTGCTGGCTGCAATGGAGGAAGCTGGACGGCATGCGGTTCCAATACTTTTCCCGCCGGAGATTTTCCGGATTGCCACAGCAAGCTGCAGGTCTACGATCTTAACGGGAACGCGGCTGAACACATGAATCTGCCTCTCAACGAGGGCCAGATGTCGAGCCTCGGGAGCCGTGAACTAGGTTATACCGAAATGAAGGGCAGTTGGTTTATCTTCGATACTTACAGAGCCCACGAGGATTGGTGCCGCTGGCGTGCGCCTTTTTGGCACGGTACCCGCGTGATGGACGAGAGCAGCCACGCGAATTATCATTTGAGTTTTCGCTGCTGCAAGACGGTGAAGTGAGGGTCCTGCCTGGAGGCGATTGCAGTCAATACGCCTGGAAGAGCTCGCCCCAACCAGTTTGGAGCGCTTCCCGGACTCTGCGGCGCCCTATGAAGTTGTACCAATAGACGTCATGATAAAGGAAGGAAGCGGCGTAAGACCATGGAGCAATCACGGTGCGGAGCAACAGATGCTCCAAGGGTTTCAGCGGACCCCAGTAGATCAGCTTCTGGCCGTCGCTGGCGAGGGTGTCACCAACATGAAAGTGAAAATTCACGCTTGCTATGTCTTCGCCCACGATTTCAATCTCGCGCACATCGCCGCAGCCCAGGCCTCGCTCGTGCGCCAGGCGGATGAACTTGATCGCGAGGGGATCGAAGCCCATCATCTTCGCGGCCACCGCATCGATGGCCACCATGTCGCCGCTGGCTAGAATGTAGTTCTTGACATGCGGCACCATGCAGCGCGGTCCAGGTCCGTCGCCGGCAAACGTGCCGTCCGTAACCGCGAAAGTACCCGGATGGATTTCCTTCTGAATGGCGAGCAGATCGACCAGCGTCTCGTGGATCATGCCGTGAGTCCAGTGCCGCTTCTCGAAAAGCAGACCGCCGAAGGCGTTTTTCATTGCCCCGGTCATTTGAGTGAACACGTGAGTCTTCATGGTGGGCAAATGGATGACGTTGGATCCGATAAGCCGCTTCGGAATCCGGATGCCCTCTGAAAAGATCTTGTCCAACGCCAGCATCTTGGTCTTGGGCTGGTAGCGGATCCATTCCTCGCTGGGCTCGTACAAGTGAATGTTGCGCAGGCCGTACTTATCCACAACTACCTGCTTTTGTTTGTTTACTAATTCGCCACGCTTGGCGCTGACCACGACTGTGCGGTTGTGACAGCCGTAAAGCTGGTCTTTCCTATAGCCGTCTTCGAGCAGGGCGGAGATGACGCCGTCAAGCTGCCAAGGGGTTGTGGAACAGGCGGGATAGAAGTAGTCCCACGTGATATTGATCTTTAGGGCCGTCTGTGTATCTCGCGGAACAAATTCCTGGTAATTTGCCAAACGCATCAAGCGTTTGTAATCGTCAATGACGGTTGAAGGAGTGGTCTTGAGAACTGCGACTCGAGAACGTGGCATCCCGATATCCAGGAGCAATCTGAATGCCAATGTTGAGCCTGAGACAGGCTGTTTGAAACTTTTGGGGCAGGAACACCAGAAACACTAGGAACGCCCAGGGACGTCTCTGGGGCACGGAACTTCACGCGACTCCCGGACCGCGATGGAAACCATTTGGTGTATGATTACGAGCCATGAGTAGCCGCTTTGCCCGTCGCGAGTTTCTCCGCTTTCTCGCGGGGAGCCCGCTGGTAACCTCCGCGATGGCCCAGGAATCGGTGCCGGCGATCGCGAGTGCCAAGGATGCGATTAACGTAATGGACTTCGAGCCGCTGGCTCGCAAGGCGCTGCCGCCGGCGCATTGGGGATACCTGGCCACCGGCGTCGATGACGATTTGACGCTCCGTATGAATCGCGAGGCGATGACGCACTATCAGCTTCGCGCCCGCCGCCTGACTGGCGTGGCGAAGGTGGATCTTAAGACCGAAGTATTCGGAACTAGCTGGGACATGCCGATCTACGTCAGCGCCGTGGGCCACCAGAAGCAATTCCATCCTCAAGGCGAGTTGGCCACGGCTCGCGCTGCCAAGAGGCAGAAGACGATGCAAATGCTCTCCACCGTGACCTCAACTGGGGTGGAAGAAGTGGCCACGGCGCTGGGTGCCCCGCCCTGGTATCAGCTCTACATGCCCAACTCCTGGGCCGAAACCGAAAAACTGGTGAAGAGAGTGGAGGCCGCCGGATGTCCCGTGTTGGTCTGGACCATCGACGTCCTGGCCGGGCGGCACACAGAGACCGCGACCCGCTTCGCGAGGATGGACACACGGGATTGTTTGTCCTGTCACGTGACGCACCCGATTACAGGCTCCGGCCTGGAGCGGAACCGCGTGCGGCCCATGTTCGCCGGACTCTCGGGCGAAATGAATCCGCCGGGCGCCGATTGGACCTACGTCGACCGCCTGAAGAAGATGACCAGCATGAAGCTGGTGCTAAAAGGCATCGATACCGGCGAGGACGCCAAACTCGCGCGGGAGCACGGCGCCGACGGCGTCATCGTATCCAACCATGGCGGCCGCGCCGCCGAGACAGGCCGCGGCACCATGGACATCCTACCCGAAGTGGTCGCCGCAGTGGGCGGCGGGATTCCGGTTCTGGTCGATGGCGGATTTCGCCGCGGCACCGACGTTTTAAAGGCACTGGCGATTGGCGCGCGCGCCGTGGGCATCGGGCGCCCGTATATCTGGGGCTTGGCGTCGTTCGGCCAGGAGGGCGTCGAACGGGTGCTAGAGATTCTCCGAGCCGAATTGGCCTTGATTATGCGCCAGTGTGGAATCCCGTCCATCGCCAAGATTACGAGCGAATCGATTCTTGCTGCCGGCACAAAGGTGTAGGCGACGACTCGCGCCCGCGGGCAAGACGGTCAAGCTAACGCAATGGGATGCATGTGGAGATAGAGGAAAGCGGCTCCGAACCGCAGTCGGCCGGGCGATAGAAGGTCAACATTCGCCCGAACACGATCACTCCGATCCACAAGAACAAAGAGAGTGCCGCGATCACCTTGGCTGGTACTTCTGCATCGTCACCGCTTCCGAGGAACCTTACGCGGCGAAAGACCGTGAGGTAGAACGTCGCCATGTTTAATCCGGCGCCCGCCATGAACAAGATTTTCCAATGGAACGCTGGGTTGAAAACATACTGATCGGGCTCGGTTGCAAGAAACATGATTCCCGTGATTAAGGCGACCACATAGCCAGAAACGCCCCAGGGCACGAGCTTGTGCAGAGCGCGAATCGGTATCCTTCTTCCCATGCCGAGCAGACGCAGATCGAACATCCCGATGGTTCCGACCAAGAGAGACAGTCCCAGAAAGTGCACCGTCTCGCAGAAAGGCCACCCCCATCTGGAGGTCATGAACGGCTTGGCCCACTTCATGGCGCGCAGTGTGTCGTAGATCCAAAACTGTAGCGCGTGCATCCTGTTATTGGAGCGATGTCAGATGTGAGTAAGTGTAAGCCAACAGGCGCCCGGCCGTGATGGTACCCGTCCAGCAAACGAGCGACGCGATCGCCAGCATTCTACATTTCCGCGCAGCGGGTTTCAAGTCACGATCGGCGTCTCCGAAGACGGAACGCTCCATAAATCGAGTTCCCACCAGCGCAAGGGCGATGAAAAAGAGCTTCAGGTAGAACACCGGATTTGTGAGCGCCTTGGTTGGATATGCGATCAGCAGCAACACACCCGACACGGCGTTCATCCAGAAGCCGATCCACATGACAGGAAGGAACCGCCTGAGTTCGAGCAGTGGCGCGGCAGGTGCAAAGCCGAGAATGCGAAGATCAACTGCGGCGCTCAGGCCCGCGGCGAATCCCATACCGATGGTGTGGAGCGTGAGAATAGCAGGGAAAGCAAGAACGGACGTCGATTCGCGGATCCAGGTGCTGAGAGAGGTTGCTTCCAGCCATACGAAAAAGGGATGCATCGCCACCGGCTACCGCCTCCGCTGAAGCGGATCCGTTTCAGGACGATCAAAACTCAATGATCTTCCGTGCCGTGGTACCTCGAAATGGAGCATGGTCTTGCGGTCCTTTGTCACGAAGGACGATTCTGAGGCGTCGTACCTACTGCTTTGGGGCATAGGGTCCAACTTCGGGTTTCGCCTGCGTGTCCTTCAGCGGACCGAGTTCGACCGCCACGCCGCGCGCGATAGCGGCCGTTTCACTCCCGTTCTGGAAGCAAGTGAAGTCGGGCCGGTCGCGCCACGCGAACGGTCCGCACAGCCGTTTCCCGGCCGCGAGGGCGGCGTCGTGCACCACATTGATGAGTCGCTCGTAATCGGGGTCGCCTTGCTTGTAGCCTGAGAAATTGGCGAGATCTCCGCTCGCCGCGAAGACGGCATCCACGCCGGGAATCGCCGCGATCTCGCGCGCGTTCGCCACGCCGCCGACCGTTTCGATCATCTCAATCAGCACTACGTTGTCGTTGATCGTGTTGCGATAGCCGCCCGGTACGGTGCCCCAGAAATCGGGGGAAAAGGCGGGACCGCCGCCTTGACTGCGTTTGCCGAGCGGGGGGAAGTAGGTCCAGTCCCTTGCCGCAACTCCTTCCTCAACCGTCCTGACGGTAGGGATAACGACCACAAGCGCGCCGGCATCCATCGCATGCTGAATCTCGCGCTCGTCGGCATAGGCCACGCGGACGCCAGGAACCGCTTTGGCATGCGGGCACGCCTGCCACATCTTTGCGACGTTCTCCCAGTCCCGCGAGTCGTGCTGCATCTCGGTCCAGATAAAGTCGTAACCGGCATTCGCCATGGCGCAATATGTGGATGGATCGGACGAGCTGAAAAACGTTCCACCGGTCACCTTTTCGCCCCGCATCATTTTGAGCTTCACCGGATTCCAGATCTTGGCGTTGGCCGGCGGATTAAACGCCGGTCCGTATTTCCATTTGGACTCATTGACGACTCCTTGATTAACGGCCCCGGGAAGAGGCTTGGTGATCGCGCCGGAATCCTTGCCGGCGGGCGCCGCCAGTGGGAATTGCATCTTCCCCGCGTCTGGATTATTCGCGTAAGGATCGGCGTTCGGCCGAGGCGGTTGCCCCTGTGCATGACACATGCCAAATCCCATTGCTGCGGTCAGAGCCATCGCTGGAAAACCACGATTCATATCGATCTCCTTCTCCCGCCCACGCCCGGTGGGCGCGCAACGGGGCTGATTCTATCAGAATCGGGCAAATCGTTAATCGCCCAAGTTGAGACGCATCACCTGGGCGGCGAAAGGACCTAATGATAAGAGCCGACCTTTTCAATTACCGAACGCGTCGGTACTGGGGCGCAACCTCAACCTTCGGAGGTGGCAGGCGCGGTTTCGATATGTGCTGCGTATTCATGCGCCGCAGCATCATTCGCGGCGAAGACAGCCTTACCCACGATCGCGGCAACCCCGAGAGCTGCAATTGCCATGATGAAAGCAGCGCTGTAACCAAACGAATTGGCCAGAAATCCCGCCGAGATCGAGCTCGCGCCCACGAATACGTCATAAAATGCGCTCAAGACACTGACGGACGACCCTCGTTCGCTCTCGTGTGCGCGGCGCAGGACAGTGGCTGCTATGGATGCCCAAGGAAACGAATAGCCGAACCCCAGAAGCGCGGCTGCGATCACGGCCCATGTCCAGTTCGGTCCCGCGGCGAGAATGCTCAGGCCAATCGCCATGCAGGCTATTCCCAGATAGAAGGTGGAACGCGGATGCAAGCGATCCGGCAATCCGCCGAGAAAGAACCGCGATAGAAGGACGAATCCCGCGTAAACCGAAAACGCGACGGGTCCTGCACTACTGCGCCGCGCCAAGTGAAGAATGAGAAATCCCGTAATGACCGGGTAAAACACGTTGACGAACCCAACCGCGAGGCCCGGTCCCAACAGCGACCGTCGAAACCACTGCTTTCGGTCGTGATGAAGCGAGGGCTCGTAGTCCTCCGCCACCTGCGTCAGAAATACACCCGCCGCAAGTGCCGCGATGATCTGGAACTCCGCGGCGTGCCTGAAGGAGCCGAGCAGCGTGCCCACCAAGGGTCCGGCGGCGATGCCGCCCCAAATGCCACTGCTGACATATCCCAACGCGCGAGCGCTCCGATGTAGCCCTGCCAGCTCAACGGCCCATGCCGCCGCGCCAGTGTATAGGCAGGCCTCGCCTACTCCTTGTAATGCCCGTGCGAGATACATGGCGCTTACGCCCCAAGGCAGAAGATACGCCGCGCCAGCGAGCGTGCAGCTACCCAGTCCTGTGAGGAAAGCTCGCTTGCGACCTCTGCAATCCGCCAGTCGCCCGACGAACGGCCGGCTGCACAAAGCCATCACAGAGAACGTGCCAATAACGAATCCAACGGTACGATCCGACGCGCCGAGGTCACGGTGAATATGAGGCGCGAGACCGGGCAGTACGGCCCCGAATCCCAGGAATCCTAGGAAAGTTGCTGCGATTAGGCACCAGAAGCGCCCCCCGAGTGACATACTTGACCCCAATACCTTATCCTTGCACACAAGGGCAATTCAGGGCATCTCAGGCCTCAACACATCGCGAAGGTAACACGAGCTACGTTTTGTTCTGTAGTGGGAGAACGAAAGACTCCAGGTGCAGACAAGGCTCGGAAACTGAGGCCGTGTCGTGGAAATATTTCAGCATGAGCCTCGTTTGCTCATGGTTCTCCCCATATCGCTCGCGGCACGTTTCGTAAAGTTGGCGAGCGAACTGAAGCTTCACGTCTTCCCTGGCTCGATCCTGCACAGAGTATTGTGCATTCACGCCGACGAGCGTTTCATCGGAGAGCAATCACTTAGCGCGTGGAGATTGGGTTCGTGCGGAAGAGTCGGCACGCATGGGCTCGGACGCTCCAGGGCAATTGCGGTACAATCCTCGGGGGAATCCAATGCCACGCCGCTTATTCCTCGCTCTTACGCTGATCGCCGCCAACGCGGCTTTCTCACAAGCTCCTTCGTCCCCTCCCAAGAACGATTACAGCAAGTCTGAAACCTGGCTCTGCCTGCCAGGCAATTCGACGGACGCTTGCGGGGTTGCGGACCTCACCACTACCATCGTGACCGCGCAGGGGAAATTGAAGATTGAGAAGTGGCACGGCAACGCCAACGCGCCGGTCGATTGCTTTTATGTCTATCCCACCGTGTCGAACGATCCGACTCCGAATTCCGACATGAACGCTGGACCTGAGGAACGGTCAGTCATCTTGCATCAGTTTGCGCGCTTTGGATCGGAGTGCAAGTTGTACGCCCCGCTTTACCGCCAGGTCACGCTGACGGCTTTGCGCGCCAATATGTCCGGCAAACCGATGGCGGTTGACAGGGCGCTCGGCTACAACGACGTACTCGACGCGTGGAACTTTTATTTGGAGCATTACAACAAGGGCCGTGGCGTCGTGCTGATCGGACACTCTCAGGGCTCGGGCGTGCTGACGCAGTTGATCAAGAATGAGATCGATGGCAAACCAATCCAAGGCCGGCTGATTTCGGCCTTGCTGATGGGCACCAATCTTCCGGTGCCGAAGGGCAAGGACGCGGGCGGAGCGTTTCAGAAAATCCCGCTATGCCGCTCGCTGTCGCAGATCGGATGCGTGGTGGCATACGCCTCGTTTCGCTCCAATGAGCCTCCCCCGAAGGCGAGCTTATTTGGGCACGTTCCGGGCGCCGACATGATGGCGGCATGCGTGAATCCGGCTGCGCCTGCGGGAGGGTCCGCGCCGCTGCATGCTTACTTGGGATCGGGAAAAGGCGCCGCTACGACGCTGACTCCGCAGGCAAAGCCCTGGGTCACGCCTCCACCCAAGAAACCGATCGGCACGATGTTCGTGAGCGTGCCGGGATTGTTGAGCGGGGAATGCATCAGCGATGCCAACGGATCTTATTTCGCGATCACGGTGCACGGCGATCCGAAAGATCCCAGAGCGGACGACATACCCGGTGACGTCGTCACCAACGGAGTGAAGCAGCCAGTTTGGGGCTTACATCTGATCGATGCCAATGTCGCAATGGGCGATCTCGTCGCACTCGTTGGCAAGCAGAGCAAAGCTTATTTGGCCGCTACCAAGTAACCGTCCATTACCGCCTGCGGGAACACCCCGATGGCAGATCGACGACCATGTCGTCGCGCAGTTCCGCATCCCCGTGCGAATTATCGGCGAAATAACCCTCCTTGAGCAATCCGCGGCGAAGCTGACCCAGGGAGAACGATCCGTGGCCTTATGTTGTCGGCGCTCATCAGGAAGCAGACGGTCCCCACACGCGAGTCGTCCTCGATGACGAGGTCCATGTGGTAAGGGACCGCGCAGGCGGGCGATCTTTGGACTAGGATAGTTGGAATGGACAAAGTCCTTCGCAGTCTAATCACGACCTCCGCCGTGGCGGCAGTCATTGCGACCGGCGTGGTGCCGCTGGCGGGACAGGCTTATCATGCACCGCGCGGGCCCGGCGGCAAGCCCGACCTGAATGGAATCTGGCAGGCAATGAACGAAGCCAATTATGATCTCGAAGGTCACATGGCGCGTCCGGCGATGGCGCTTCGCCCCGGGCCCTATGGTCCGGTGCCGGCCGACCGAGTGCTGGCGCTGGGCGCTGTCGGCGCAGTGCCACCGAGCCTTGGCGTAGTGGAAGGCGGTGAAATCCCTTACAAGCCAGAAGCGCTCGCGATCAAGAAACAGAACCTACAGGATTGGTTAAACCGCGATCCGGAGATCAAGTGTTATCTGCCGGGGGTGCCACGGGCGACCTACATGCCTTACCCGTTCCAGATTCTTCAAAGCGCCAGTGCTCTGACCTTCGTCTATGAGTACGACGGCGCGGTGCGGAATATTTACTTTAAGAACCCCGGGCCTGCTCCAGCAGACTCCTGGATGGGGCAGTCCGTCGGCCATTGGGAGGGGGACACCCTGGTGATCGACGTCACCGACATGAACGACCGGACATGGTTCGACCGCGCCGGAAACTTCCATAGCGACAAGCTGCACGTGGTTGAGCGTTACACACGCACTAGCCCGGACGTGATTTCCTACGAGGCAACCATGGAAGATCCGGAGGTTTTCACGCGCCCCTGGAAGATCAGCATGCCGCTTTATCGGCGCCAGGAAAAGAACGCGCAGATCCTGGATTTCAAGTGCGTGGAGTTTGTTGAAGAACTGCTATATGGCCCGTACCGAAAGCATCCGCTTGGAAAATGATCAAGGAGGTATGAAGATGCGGAATCGATTTATCTCAAGGAAGAGCGCCGCTGGAATGGCGCTGGCGTTGTGTCTCGCGGCCCTTCCCGTGACCGCCCAAGTGGCGAAGACGGCGACAAAGTCCGCCCTGCCCCGCACGCCTGATGGACATCCGGATTTGCAGGGCACCTACGATTTGGCCACGATGACCCCGTTCGAGCGGCTGCCCGGTGATCCGCCGGTACTGACAAAGGAACAAGCCGAAACTCTGCAGAAAGCCGAAGCTGCTCGCAGGGCGGTAAACGCGACGCACCTGGACCCGAATCGCCCTCCGCTGCCGGTGGGGGGCGACAAGAGCCAGGGAAAATCATTTTTTGAAATTCTGGAAAAGGCGGGCGGCGGCGCCGTCGGCGGCTACGACCGTCTGTGGCTGAACCAGGGTACGCAATACATGGTGGTCGATGGCCAGATTCGAACGTCCATCGTCATCGACCCACCGGATGGCCATGTGCCTCCAGTCAATGCGGCCTCCCGCCAGCGTGGCCGGGGAGGGCGAGGGCTGCCGACGTCGGACACGGGCGAGAACCAGGACGGCAGAACTGAGCCTCGCAGCCAGTTCGATAATCCAGAGCAGCGGCCGCTCAGCGAGCGCTGCCTCCTTGGATTTGGTTCCACTTCCGGCCCACCGGCGCTGCCGGACTACTTCTATAACGATCTGCATCAGATCGTGCAAACACCGGACTCGATCATGATCCTCACCGAGATGATCCACGACGCGCGCATCGTGCGGATGAACGCTCAGCATCTTCCCAAGAACATCCGCCGCTGGATGGGCGATTCGGTGGGTCATTGGGAAGGGGACACGCTCGTCATCGACACGACCAATTTTACGGACAAGACGCGGTTTCGTGGATCGACGGAGAACCTCCACGTGGTCGAGCGCCTGACGCGCCTCGATGAAAAAACCCTTTTGTATCGCTTCACGGTGGAGGATCCGAACACATGGGATCGGCCCTGGACCGGCGAAATGACCTGGCCGGCGACCAATCAGCCGATCTACGAATATGCCTGCCACGAAGGCAACTACGCACTCGGCGATGTGTTACGAGGCGCCCGGCGCCAGGAGGCTGAGGAGGCAGCGGAGAAAGTCAAGAAGTAGCGCGAGAGTCTTTCTTGCCTGATGAACCGGAGGTCCACACGGCTCGGCAATGGCTCAACGAAGAATGATCGTGGTTCTGTTGGCATTTCTCTTTGTCCGGCCGCTCGCCGCACAGAGGTCGTCCCCGGCTGCAAGTGGGCATCCTGACTTCGGGGGCATCTGGAACTCGGCCACGGCCACTCCCCTCGAGCGCCCCGCGCGGCTAAAGGACAAAGAGTTCTTCACACCGGACGAAGCAGCGGCGTGGGAACGCGCGATGGCTGACCAAAACCAGGAGCCTTCGCCAGAGGCAGCGGCAAAAGAGGCCCCGGCAAAAGGCGTCGGGACCTACAACAAAGTCTTCTTCGAGTTCGGCCCTCGTGTCGTCAAGACGCTCCGGACTGCGATCATCACCGACCCTCCGGACGGCCGGATCCCCGCTCTCACGCCAGAGGCCGCCGCCCGAAAACTCCGTCGCGAGGAACTGCTCCGGAATCCCGGCGGTGCGCAAGATCTCGGTCTTCAGGATCGGTGCCTTGTTTTTCCAACCACCGTACCACCGATGATCCCATACCGGTACAACAGCAATTACCAAATCGTCCAGACGCAGGACGAGTTAGTAGTACACGCGGAGATGATCCACGATACGAGAATCATTCCGCTGGACGGTCGTCCGCACCTTCCGTCGAATGTCATGTTCTGGCTGGGCGATTCTGTCGGACACTGGGAAGGCAGCACGCTGGTGGTGGATACGACGAACTTTAATGACGCCGGCGGCTTTTACGGCGATGCCGGCGGCATGTTCGGGTCGGACAGAAATCTCCACGTCGTGGAGCAGTTCAGCCTTCTTGACGCGGATACCATTCTGTATCGGTTCGAAGTCGATGACCCCTCCGCTTTCACGCGGCCCTGGAAGGGTGAACTAACGATGGTGCGGGCGCCCGGACCGATTTACGAATATGCCTGCCACGAGGGCAACTACGCGTTGCCGAACATACTGAGAGGCTTCCGCGCCCGCGAATTTGGCGGAGACATCAAGAAAGAACGTTAGGCCTCCAGGGTAACGCGGCTCTGTTGGCCACCTGATCTCAAAACGTTCTTCCTGGCGGCTGGCCCCGCGCGTCACTCATGAACGAATCGCCGCCCCACACCTCCACGACATCGAGCGCCGAAGCACGGTCCAGTCTACAACATCGTTATCGGGATCATAACAGCTACCGCTTCAACGCGGGCCTGAAAACCTTGCCGTCTTTCATGACCTCGACGATTTTCCGCACATTGTGCACATCCGCGACCGGATCGGCGCTCAGCACCACCAGATCCGCGGCCTTGCCCGGTGTAATCGTGCCTCGCCCGGCGCCCTGCCCCACGGCCATCGCGCTCACTTGAGTCGCAGCCTGGATCGCCGCCTCTGGTGTGAAACCGCAGTGCTCTACCAGCAGGACCATCTCATCCACCACCGTTGGCCCTGCATCCGATTCCTTCGCGGAGACCAGACCCTGACTGTCCGTCCCGGCATCGACAAGCACGCCCGCACTGTGCGCCGAGCGCGTTACTGCATAGATCCAGGGCAGAATGCCATTTCCCACCGCGTTCGGCGAGTGTTCCGCCTGCTGCACAAACACCCGAAGTGTGGCATCGAGGATCGTCCCGTGCTCCTTCATCTGATCGAGCAAGGCCAAAATCTTGGGGTTGTCGGGCCGAATATTGGTGAAGTCCCCAAATGCCCGCGAACGGTAGTCCATTGGAACATGAGATGCGGCCTCCCATACCAGATACGCGGTGTGCGAGATCGTGTCAGCGCCCGCCTGTACCGCGTCGTTGGGTTTCGCCGGAAACACCGTTGCGTGGGTCCATACCAACAAACCCTGGCGATGCGCCTCGGCAGTGATCGCCTTGACCAGGGCAGGTGGCAGGTTGGCGTACAGCTTCGCGCCGGTGGCGCCCGTTCCCTTCGCCTCCGCTACTGCGACGCGAATGTCGGTCGTCTCATCCACGGCCCGCATCCACGGAGCGCTGCCCAGCATGAGGCCGCGCGCCGCGCCGGGGACACGCGCGTCTTCGGCGAAGAACGTCGGCCCGGCCATTAGAGCGCTATAGTAAATGTCCGGCCAACCCGGCGCATCGAGACGCGCTTCGCGAGCAAGGTACGCCAGCACTCGCGCGTCGCCCGCCATTTCGCGCACGCCGGTCACGCCATTCATCAGCAGTTTGCCCAGCAGTTCCCGGTACCTGTCCAAGTCCCCGCTTCCAGTAGCGAGGTGAACATGGGCGTCGATCAGCCCGGGGATGATCCATTTCCCGCTCAGATCCTCGACCCGCGTGCCAGCTGGTATCGGTTGGCTGCTCGGATTAGAAACCGCGGCGATTCGACCACCCCGTATCAGGACAGTAGAGTCGGCCATCGGAGCCGCGCCCGTGCCATCGATCACGGTGGCGTGCGTGAGCGCCACCATTTCCACCGGTGGCTGCGCCTTCGCCACGCTCACCAGCATCAGCAATGCCATCGCCAGTCGCATTCTTCCCTCGCGCTTCCAGCATAACGGTTCCCCAGGAAAGCTCCCGCACCCTCTTCTCATTTCCCCTTATACTGTCGCTAATGCGCCTACGTCGACTCGCACTGCCTCTGTTTGCCTGCGCTACTCTCTTCGCCCAGTTGGAAACCGCGCTCGACCGTTACGTCGCGGCCGAAGATTCCGTCTATGGCTGGAAACTCGTCAAGACCATCCCCGGCGAAGGTGTTCGCACCGACGTCCTCGAACTCACCTCGCAAACCTGGCGCAGCGAAAAGGACGTCGACCGCCCTGTCTGGAAGCATTGGCTCTCGATCACCCACCCCGACAGGGTCACTTCCAATACGGCGCTCCTCTTCATCGGCGGAGGTAAGAACAGCGACCCCGCGCCTTCCAAGTCCAACCCCCGCTCCGTGCGCATCGCTAGCGAAACCAACTCGGTCGTCGCCGACCTCGGCATGGTTCCCAACCAACCCCTCTTCTTCACGGACTCCCCCGATAAGGGCCGCTCCGAAGACGACATCATCGCCTATTCCCGCGTCAAACACTTCACCACCAAGGACGACACGTGGCTCGTCCGTCTTGCCATGGTCAAGAGCGGAGTCCGCGCCATGGACGCCATCCAGGAGTTTCTCGCCACCGAAGCCGGCGGCAAGACAAGAATCGACAACTTCGTCGTCGCCGGAGGCTCCAAGCGCGGCTGGACCACTTGGCTCGTCGGAGCCGTCGACAAGCGCGTCGTCGCCATCATGCCCTTGGTCATTGACGCCCTCAACAGCGAGGCCGTGACCAAACATCACTTCGAAGCCTACGGCTTTTTCTCATCCGCTCTGGACGACTACGTCCGCCATGGACTCTTTCCCGCGAAAATCGGAACTCCCGAATACAAAGCC